>Ga0105245_10003616_pt1 | contig 13792 bp, 9 predicted proteins | sample KBSM54metaG_FD_81523 | JGI IMG/M metagenome (GOLD analysis project Ga0105245, IMG submission 81523) | Miscanthus rhizosphere microbial communities from Kellogg Biological Station, Michigan, USA - KBS M5-4 metaG | ecosystem: Host-associated > Plants > Roots > Rhizosphere > Soil | place: Michigan... | reverse complement strand
GCTAGAAGTAACGGGCGCGCTCAGCCAGCGCGAAATGATGGCGCAGGTACTGGACTCGATGGACCTGGAACGCGAGCGCGGCATCACCATTAAGGCGCATGCGGTGCGGCTGAATTACCGCGCCAAAGACGGTATCGATTATCAGCTCAACCTGATCGATACTCCAGGCCACGTCGACTTTTCCTACGAGGTTTCGCGCAGTCTGCAAGCCTGCGAGGGCGCGCTGTTGGTGGTGGATGCGTCTCAAGGCGTCGAAGCCCAAACGCTTGCCAACACGTACCTGGCGCTGCACCACAATCTCGAAATTATTCCGGTGATCAACAAGATCGATCTGCCTTCGGCCGAGCCCGAGCGGATTCGCGAGCAGATCGAGCAGTTGATCGGCCTGGACGCCAAGGACGCGATCCTGGTGAGCGCCAAGCAAGGTATCGGCATCGATGAAACGCTCGAAGCGGTGGTGCATCTCATTCCACCGCCCAAAGGCTCACCGGACGCGCCTTTGCGTGCGCTGATTTTCGATTCCTGGTTCGATCCGTATCGCGGCGTGATCATCCTGACGCGCGTTCTGGAAGGCCGGCTGTATAAAGGCCAGAAGATCCGGCTGTGGTCGAGCGAAAAAGTGTTCGAGGTGGACGGAGTTGGGTATCAATCGCCCAAACCGATTCCATGTGACGAACTGAGCGCCGGCGAAGTGGGGTTCCTGTTCGCCAACATCAAGACTGTTTCGGACGCGCAGATCGGCGACACGATTATCGATCACGCGAATCCCGCGTCTGAGCCCTTGCCCGGATTCGAGCCGCTGAAAGCGATGGTATTCGCGGGCTTGTATCCGGTGGAATCGCACGAGCACGGAATGCTGCGCGATGCCCTGGAGAAACTCCGGCTGAACGACAGCGCCTTCAGCTTCGAGCCTGAGAATTCGGCCGCATTGGGCTTTGGCTTCCGTTGTGGATTCCTGGGCCTGCTGCACCTGGAAATCGTACAGGAACGCCTGGAGCGCGAGTTCAATATCGACCTCATAACCACTGCCCCGGGCGTACGCTACAAAATCACTCTGACGGACGGGACTGTGGCACAGGTGGACAACCCTTCCAAGTTTCCCGACCCGTCGGGGATCGAGAAGATCGAGGAGCCCATCATCGAAGCCTCGGTGATCACCCGCGAAGAGTATATCGGCGAGATCCTCAAGCTGCTAGAGGAGAAGCGCGGAACCCAGAAGAAGTTTGAGTATATCGGCAGCGGCCGCGTGATGCTGGTCTATGAGATGCCGCTGAACGAGATCGTGATGGATTTCTACGACCGCTTGAAATCAGCCTCGCGCGGATACGCCTCGCTGGATTATCACCTGGCCGGCTATCGCGTCTCCAAGATGGTGCGCATGGACGTGCTGGTGGCTGGCGAGCCGGTGGATGCATTGTCGATGATCGTGCACGCGGACTTCGCCTATGAGCGCGGCAAGATGTTGATCGAGCGGCTGCGCAAGTTGATCCCGAGACAGATGTTCGAAGTCGCGCTGCAAGCCGCCATCGGCAGCAAGATCATCGCGCGCGAGACTATTTCGGGGATGCGCAAGAACGTCCTGGCCAAGTGCTACGGCGGAGACATCTCGCGCAAGCGCAAACTGCTCGAAAAGCAGAAGGAAGGCAAGCGCCGCATGAAACGCGTCGGGAAAGTGGATATCCCGCAGGAGGCGTTCCTGGCGGTACTCAAGGTCGGCGGGTCGGCTGAGGAGTAATCACGCTCTAAGGATCGGCACGCCATACACCGCAAGCTGCGGATCGGCCGTAACGAGCGTGAGCGATTCGAAGGACGCCTGAGCGACTAGCATGCGATCGAACGGATCAGCATGGTGACGGGGGAGTTTGGCCGCCCACAGCCCGTGGATGGTGGTGATCGGCAACGGATAGAAGTCGTTTAGCGCCAGTTGCTCTTCCATGTCGCCGCGAAACTCCAGCTTTCGCGCGGCTATCTTAATCGCGATCTCCCAAACTGTGGCGGCACTCACGTACGCCGCTTCACATTCTTCAAGCGCGGCTCGTACATTCTTGGAGAGTCTGGGGCTGGAGGAAAGCCACCATAACAGAACGTGAGCGTCCAGCAACAGCCTCAATCGAGTTCACCAGAGAATAATTTTTCGATTTCCTTATCCATCTCGTCGAACCCTGGAAGGATTCTGATCTTTCCCTTCAGCGAGCCCGGCTTGCGTTTCGGCCGTGCCGGAGTGGTATACGGTACCAGGCGCGCCACCGGCTTCCCGGCTTTGCCGATGACGATCTCTTCGCCGGCCGCGGCGCGCTCCACGAGTTTCGAGAAGTGGGTCTTGGCTTCGTGGATATTGGTGACTTTCATGGACTAGACTTAGTCTAGTCCATCCATGCTTCACCATGCAAATCATCGCCCCGGCAACGAATCGAAGTATCCTACAAATTATGAAGCGCTTCTCGGTGGCACCATGCGTGTACTTATTCTGGTTCGCGAATGCCTTGGCTGCGCAGACGACCAATTCATGTCCCGCTAACGCCCGGTTCGGCGACCCCGCGGCGAGTCCGTCATGGAACGGCTGGGGCGCGGGCATCTCCAACACGCGATTTCAGGATCAGAAGACCGCCGGCATTGCGGCCGCCGACGTGCCCAAGCTCAAAGTGAAGTGGGCCTTCGGATTTCCGGGAGTGAAATCGGTCTATGGCCAGCCATCCGTGGTCGGCGGGCGCGTATTTGTGGGCGTGGATACAGGAGCCGTCTATTCGATCGATGCCCAAACGGGCTGCGTGTACTGGACGTTCCAGGCGGAATCGGGAGTGCGCACCGCGGTCAGCATCGCGCGCGTTGGTTCAGGGCAGGCCGCGCGATATGCAGCGTTTTTCGGAGACGGCAAGGCCAACGCTTACGCGGTAGACGCGGCCACCGGCCAGCAGATCTGGAAGGCGCACGTGGACGATCACGCCTCGGCCCGAATTACGGGTGGAACCAAGGTCTTCGAGAACCGCGTCTACGTGCCGGTCTCATCGGGCGAAGAGGGCGCGGGCCCCAACAAAACTTATCCTTGTTGCACGTTTCGCGGCAGCGTAGTCGCGCTGGATGCCGCGACGGGCAAGCAGATCTGGAAGACCTACACCATCGCTGAAGAGCCCAGGCCGGCCGGAAAAAACTCCAATGGCGTGCAGCGCTTCGGCCCCGCGGGCGGCGGCGTGTGGAATTCGCCAACGATCGATCCAGCGCGACACGCTCTCTACATCGGAACGGGCGATGCCTACACGGACCCAGTGGCTGATACCACCGATGCGATCATAGCCATGGATCTGAACACCGGCAAAATCCTGTGGTCGGTGCAGGACACACCGAAGGATATTTGGCTGGCAGGCTGCAACGGTGCGACGCCTCCGGAAAATTGTCCGAAGGAACTGGGTCCAGATCACGATTTCGGGTCGCCGCCGATTTTGAAGACATTACCTAGCGGGCGAACGATCCTGGTAGCGGGGCAAAAGAGCGGCAATGTGTGGGCCCATGATCCCGACAACAAAGGCGCTGTGATCTGGAAGACGGCTCTGGTAAGCAACACGTCCGAGTTTGGCGGAAAGATCGTATGGGGCGGCGCTGCCGACGACCAGAACGCCTACTTCGGCTTGGGCCCCGGCGGAATCGCCGCTGTGCAGCTTCGGGACGGTGAGCGGAAATGGTTCACTTTGCCCGAGCTAGATCCCGCGCTCAAGCAGCATCCCGGGCATGAGGGTCCGCTGACGGCGATCCCTGGCGTGGTATTTTCGGGCGCCTGGGATGGGGTTCTGCGAGCGCTCTCCGCTGCCGACGGAAAGGTGATCTGGAAGTACAACACTATACAGGACTTCAACACGGTGAACGGGGTCGCTGCCAGGGGCGGATCTATGGGCGCCGCAGGCCCGGTTGTGGCTGGCGGCATCCTATTCGTTCCGTCCGGATACGTAGGGGTCCGGCAGGGGATCCCCGGCAATGTTCTACTCGCTCTGACTGTTCGATAAGTCTTCAATTATCAGTTCCTTCCATTAGGGAAACCCCTACACCCTGGGCTTCGCACTCGTTCTGCCGATAACATCCTACGGGCCCTTAGGTCCGTAGGCGTAAGGTTCTCCGTCGAACGAGGCAATGCAAGACAAATGTAGTAGGACGCAGGCTCGCGGGCGAACATTGCCTGTCGGTGGGACTCTGACTTCCCGGCTCATTGTTCTGGCGTTGGCGCTCGCCGGGGGTTGTCTGCCCGCTGAACCGCCTGTCGCCGACGAATATCCGGTCAAGGCGGCTTTCTTATTCAACTTCGCCAAATTCGTCGAGTGGCCTGCCGCCGCGTTCAAGGGTCCTGAAGATCCAGTTGCGATTTGCGTGTTGGGTCAAAACCCGTTTGGCACGGCGCTCGAGGATGTGGTCCGCGACAAGACCGTGGCGAATCGGGCTTTCGTGGTGCGTGGTGTCCTGAACACCCAACAGGCGACCACCTGCCAGATTCTTTTCGTGAGCGCTTCAGAGCGAAAGCGCTTTCGCATTCTATTGGATGAGCTCAAGGGGCGCAGCATTTTGACCGTCGGTGAAGGGGATGACTTCACGGCGAACGGCGGAATCATCAATTTCAGATTGAAGGACGCGCGGGTACGGATCGAAATCGATGCCGGTGCCGCGAATCGGGCTGGTCTGCACATCAGCTCCAAGCTTTTGAGCCTCGCGGAGCGGAAGTAGGGAGCAAATTGGTGGACACGGGAGAAACTCATATGAAGTCATTACGATCGTTGGGAACGACTCTGTTCGTCGCAATTTGCTTAGCCGCGCTGGCGGCTGCGCAAGTGTCTTCGCAGGCGCCGACGTCCGGCGGGGACCGCGATCTCGGAGCGCTGGACCTGGAGTCGCTTCTCAGCACAAAGGTCATTACTGCCTCCAAGTTTTCCGAAAACTTGGCCGATGCGCCGGGAATCATTTCCGTGATCAGCCAGGATGAGCTGCGGAGATTCGCGGGAATGACGCTCCAGGAGGTTCTGGAACGAGTGCCCGGACTGAGCCTTGCCAGCGCCTACTTCACGGACCGCAGCCTGATCGCTGCGCGCGGCGATCAGACCAAAATAAACGGCGGCCACATTCTGTTCCTGATCAACGGACGGCCAACCCGCGAGGTGCTGGAGGGCGGCTTGATCAGCGATCTGCTGGAAGCCTTCCCCGTCACCGCACTGGAGAAGATCGAGGTCATCAAGGGGCCGGGCTCCGTCCTCTACGGATCGAATGCATTCTCCGCGGTGATTAACCTGATCACTAAGAAAGCCGATCACAATGCCCTCACCATGAGCGGATTCGACGGGGAGAAAGGCGGGAAAGGAACTTCCGGGCAGCTGATGATCAAACGCGGAAACTTCAGTTTGTTTGGAGCGGGCCAGTTCCACCAAAAGCCCAATTGGACAACCGCCTACGGGGATCCGATTGCCCTCATCGGGACCCCCGGGGCTCCGGCGGTTCCCCCGATCCAGACCCTAACGGCGGAAGACCGTGGCGACGGCGCATATCTTGGCGCGAGCTACAAAAACCTCACCTTCATGTCTTCTTTCACCGAATCGCATGCCGTTTCCTTCGTGCGGGGAAGTATCGGAGACAACAAGTGGAGGCGCGGCTTTGCGGACCTCGGCTACACGGTCAAAGCCAACGACCATTGGGACATGAGTTTCAATGCGACCTACACCCGGAACACTTTCGACAATTTCGGATATCCCGATATCGGCCGAGATTCCAACGAATTGGTGTTCGAATGGACCAACTTTGTGGATTTAGGCAACCGGGACCGGCTGACTTTTGGTACGCTGTTCAGCCACGTCGAGGGGCAGGAAACCTACTTCGGTCTCGACACACCGATCCAAATATCCGATGGTTCGCGCCCGGGCGGCGCATTCTACGGACAGTGGGATCATCAACTGCTAGACACTCTGAAGGTGGTAGGCGGCTTCCAGTTCAATAAGGTGGAAACCATCGCCGTGAACGCAGTGCCCCGGATCGGCTTGATCTGGAACCCCACTTCGCATGTCGGCGTAAAAGCTCTTTATAGCGGCGCCTTCCGAGCGCCCAGCATCAATGAAACTACGCTGAATCATCCGGCCTTGGCGGGAACACCCGGCCTGCTGCCGGAAAGAGTCGGCACTTTGGACTTGAGCGTGAGCTATCAGGCGAATCGTTTTCAAGGCGCTCTGACCTTCTTCCGCAGCCGGCAAACGGACAGTATCGTTGTCGTTCCCTTCCCCCCGAATCGGGCGAGATATCTGAACCTTGGCGAAGCTACGTTTCAGGGATTCGAGCTGGAAGGAAAGTATTACCTGCGAAGGAATTACTTCGTCACGGGATCGGTTTCCTACCAGGCGAACCACGATGGAAACGGAAATAGCAATATCACGCCGGTTCCGAATTTCGGGGCCAAGGCAGGTTTCAGTTACCGCGTGGATAACGGCCTGACCTTTAGCCTATTCGACAACTATCAGGGTTCCCAGCGTGCAATCAGCGAGGCCGTCAATCCGATCCCCGCCGCTTATCACATGCTCAGTTCCCATGTTCGATACGACCTCTCCCGCCACCTCGGGTCCCAAGAAAAGGGCGGCATCGCCTTGTTCGCGCATGCGGAAAACCTCGCCAACTATCAAGTATGGCTCCCGGATTGGGGGGAAGGCTCGGGCGATACGATACCCTTCAACCGCGGCCGGACAGTCTATTTTGGCGTGGAGTTTTCGTTGGGGAAGGAGTAATCCGCGTATGCGCGACTGGAAGACCTAGGAAACATTAGAATGAGCATCGTAACCCGCTACCGTAACCTGTCCATTAAGAACAAGCTGCGCCTGGTCATCATGGCGACGGTGAGCTGCGCCTTGTTGCTGGCTTGCGCAGCGGTTTTGGTTTATGACCAGATTGCGGCCCGGGCATCGATGCGAAACGATTTGGATGTTCTGGCGGACATCTTCAGCGCAAATAGTACGGCGGCCATGACTTTCAATGACCGTGCGGCGGCCGAGGAACTTTTCTCGACGCTCCGGGCCAGGCAGCATATCAGGTTTGCCGCTCTCTACCGGCTGGATGGCACTCCTTTCGCCAGATACCGCCGGGAGGGTGCCACCCCCCGGACGGTGACGCCTCCGCCGCCCGCCGATCGCACCTGGTTCGAGGGCGACCGTTTGATCGTGTTCAAGAGTGTGTGGCTCCGCGGACAGAAGATCGGGTTCGTGACTATCAAATCGGACCTGGAAGAACTCCATGACAGACTCCGCCGCTTTGCGGAGATCGTTCTGGGAATCCTGACAGGCACCATGCTGTTGGCCTTGCTGTTCTCTTCACTCCTGCAGCGGATTATTCTGCGGCCCATCGTCCACCTCGCCGAAGTGGCCCGGACAGTCTCATCGGAGAAGGCCTACGCGTTGCGCGCGGTGAAGCAGGCGGATGACGACCTGGGCCAGCTCACCGATAATTTCAACCACATGCTGGACGAAATCGAGCACCGGGACGAGGAGCTTACCCGGCACCGCGACAGACTGGAGCAAGAAGTCGCCGTACGCACCGCAGACTTGGTAGTGGCCAAGGAAAAAGCCGAGGCGGGCAGCCGCGCCAAGAGTGAGTTCCTGGCGAACATGAGCCACGAAATCCGCACGCCCATGAACGGTGTCATAGGCATGACGGACCTGGTTCTCGACACGGAGCTCACTGCGGAACAGCGCGATTACCTGAATACGGTGAAGTTCTCAGCCGACTCGATGCTGACCGTGATCAACGACATTCTGGACTTCTCCAAAATCGAGGCCGGCCGGCTGGAGCTGGATCCGATTCCTTTCAACCTTCGCGATCACGTGGAGGAGAGCGCACGTGTCCTCGCGGTGCAAGCCCATGAAAAAGGCCTCGAACTGGTTTGCAACGTGCAGCCCGACGTGCCGGAATACGCGGTGGGTGATGTCACCCGCCTGCGCCAGATCCTGGTAAACCTGCTGGGCAATGCTGTGAAATTTACCGAACAAGGCGAAGTGGCGTTGGATGTGAAACTGGCGTCACGAGAATACGGAAAACTCGGCCTTCATTTTGCCGTGAGCGACACGGGGATGGGAATTCCGCCGGAAAAGCAGCATCTCATCTTTGAGGCGTTCACGCAGGTGGACGGTTCGACCACGCGCAGGTTTGGAGGCACCGGGCTGGGCTTGACAATCTCCTCCCGGCTGGTGAAGGCCATGAATGGGGATATTTGGGTGGAGAGCGAGCCGGGCAAGGGCAGCACCTTCCACTTCACCGTCACGCTGGGCGTCGCGCCGGAATCGTTGCCAGTGCCCTTGAACGATAGAGTGAGGCTGGACGGAATCCCGGTGCTGGTGGTGGATGACAATCATACGAATCGGCGGATCCTGTCGGATACGCTGCGCAACTGGGGCATGCATCCCACACCAGTCGCGAGCGCTAATGAAGCCCTGTTACAGATGCGCCGCAATGCCGAGCTGGGGCAACCCTTCCCCCTTGTATTGACCGACGTTCACATGCCCGAAATGGATGGCTTCGAACTAGTGAAGCGCATGCTGGCGGCACCCACCTTGACCAAGGCATTCATTCTGATGCTGACTTCCGGGGATCACATCGGGGATTTGGCGCGCTGTCGGGACTTGGGTATCTCGGCATTTCTTACCAAACCAATCCGGCGCGCGGAGCTACGCGTGGCGATCGTCAATGCCATGGCCGGCCAGGATTGCGGCGGCACGACGGCCCAGGATCTGCGCGAGCTGGCGGGCAGAACCGCAGCATTAACGCCGGCCAACTCCGGCGCTCGCATTCTTCTGGCGGAGGATAACGCTGTGAACCAGCGCGTGGCGCGCGCGATTCTCGAACGGGCCGGCCATACGGTAGTGGCCGCCACTACCGGCGAGAGCGCTGTGAGGATGTGGCGCGAGCAGCCTTTTGACCTGATTCTGATGGACGTACAGATGCCGGAGCTCGACGGATTTCAAGCGACCGGCCTGATTCGGGAAAAAGAGAGAATCTCCGGCGCCCACATACCCATCATCGCCATGACCGCGCATGCCATGAGCGGAGATCGCGAACGTTGTTTGAACGCCGGAATGGATGACTACATCTCCAAGCCGATTCGCGGGCCGATGCTTCTGGATCTGGTGACGAAATACTCTCTACTGCAAGGGCTTTCCGTCCAACACGAACGTCATTAACTTGGGGAAAACGGTCTGTGCGGTGGTGGGAGGCGGCGGTGCGCCCGGCTCGGCGCTACGAGCCACTACGATTCCCTGGCCGCCCATCAGCACGATGTACTGCTTGCCATCCAACTGATAGGTGATCGGCGGACCCATGCCTCCGCGAAGTCCCGTCTGGACATCCAGAAGTTTCTCGCCTTTGTCGGCGCTGTAGGCAACCAGACGCCCGTCAGGTATCACTTGGATCACCAGATTGCCTGCCGTAGTGACTGTTCCGCCGCCGATCGATCCGCCGCCCTGGGTTCGCCAGCGCTCCTTCTGCGCAACCGGGTCCCACGCGACCAGCACATTCGTTTGCCCCGCGGGAGGAGCTTCGGGGCCTATTGCAGGGGGAGCCGGAAGGGTCGGAGGCGGTGGCGGCGCGAAACCGCCGTCCGCCGGAGGCGCGCCACGTCTCACGCCAATGTTACTTCTACCCGGTTGATATTCAAACGCCGGATCGATAGCGAAGTTGGAACTGCTCACCATGGAAGCCGGAATGTAAACCAAGCCGGTGGTGGGATTGAACGACATGGGCGACCAGTTGTGAGCGCCTCCCGGTCCGGGAGAAATCTGGATGGTCTCGGCGCCGTAATGGGCTTCAGGATTGATGAAAGGGCGCCCAGTGCGCTCGTCCAATCCTTTGGCCCAAGTGACTTTGGCGAAGGGCTGGCCGGAGATGAACTGGCCAGAGACGCGGTCGAGCACATAGTAGAACCCATCTTTATTGGCCTGCATCAGCACCTTGCGTTGCTGGCCACGGATGGTGATATCGGCCAACAGCAATTGCTGGACACTGTCGTAATCCCAGGAATCGCCGGGGACGACCTGGAAGTACCACTTCAGTTCGCCGGTGTCGGGCTTTACGGCAAGAATCGAAGCCAGGTAAAGGTTCTCTTTGCCCTTGGACTTACGCAGATCTTCGGGCCAGGGTCCGCCGTTGCCGGTGCCGACGTACAGGAGATCGGCGTCGGGATCGTAGGCCATGCCGTCCCAGACGGATCCGCCGCCGCCGAGCTTCCAATAATCGCCCGACCAGGTTTCCGCAGCCTTCTTGAGCGCGGGATTTTCGAAGGGTTTCGAGGGATCGCCGGGAACCGTGTAGAACTTCCAGGCGAATTTTCCGGTGGCAGCGTCAAAGGCAGAAAAGAATCCGCGGATGGGTAGCTCGGCTCCGGCGACGCCAATGATCACTTTCCCTTTGGCGATGCGCGGCGCCATGGTAAGTGTGTAACCTTCATTCGAATAGGACACGCGGGATTCCCAGACGGGCTTGCCGGTTTCCGCATTGAGAGCGATCAGGCGGCCATCGATGATGGGAGCGATGATCAGGTTCTGATAGAGTGCGAGACCGCGATTCACGACGCCGCAGCATACTTGAGGGCGGGTTTTATCCTGATTGACTTCCGGATCCCAGCGCCATTTTTCCTTCCCGGTGCGAGCGTCGACAGCGAAAACAATGCTCCAGTTGGTGATGCTGTAGATTGTGCCGTTCGAGAACAAAGGCGTGGCTTCCTGTCCTCCGCCGCCGCGTCCGACATCGAAAGACCAGTTGAGGCCTAGCCGGCTGACGTTCGACGCAGTGATCTGATTCAGCGGGCTATAGCGAGTCTCGCCCGCAGTGAGGCCATAAGACGTCCACTCATCCGGATTCGCCGAACGACCAGTTTGAGCTTGGACGAACGGTAGCGCGATCAGCGTTGCAAGTAGGATCTTATACACGCTTCAGCTCCCTCACAGCCTTACATCGAACCATCGACGCCGCCCCAGAGGTTCATGGTATTCAGCTCGTCGCGGCCACAGGCTTTTAAGTACAGGAACAACTGCGTGCGATATGCCGCGAAGCCGCAGAGTGCAAGAAACACGATATGCGAACCGCGGCTGGTTTTCCGGCCGAACATGTCGATTTCGCTGCGGAAATCGGCATCCGACATCGAGCCCAGTTCTTGGGCATAGAATGCACTCTGCTTTTCGATCGCGGCAAGAACCTGATCGAAGTTCATGGCATTAGCCGCGGCTTGGGAGGCGCCAAATGCCGCACCATCGAACGTTCCGGTCTTGATTGCCGGGATCAAGTTGGGCCCCATGATGGTCAGATACCGAAGCAGCTCAATGGTGCTGCGTTGTTTCGGCGTCGGCCGGTAGTCCAGCTGGTTGCGATCTACTTTGCTCGCCAAGTGGAGGAGGATCCGAATTTCATTCTGTAAAGAGGAGATGAGTTCTTCTTTGGTCAGGACCATATTTTCGTTGTTAGTTTTCTGGAGCCGGCGCTGCGCCGGCGCCTCGTCCACCACGACCGCCACGGCCTCCCGGTGCGCCCGGTTGCCCCACCGCCAAACCGACCAGCTCAGCGCCGTTGCCCTGCGCGCCATTCACCACGGCCACAATAAACTGCCGTCCGTTCACCAGATATGTCATGGTGGGCCCGACATCGGCCCCCAGCGGCATTTCGTGGATGACGGCTCCGGTCTTCTTGTCGATGAATCGCAGATCGGCGCTGCCTTCCACCAGCATCGTCTTGGTGATCAGAATAGGGGAGCGTTGCGCGCCGCCCCAGTTGCTGGCGTCGATCCCGGCAGCCTTGAGGGCCGGGTTGTTGACGAGAGTGGCGGAGGGTTTCCCGTTGGGAATCATCCAGGCCTGATCGCCGGTATTGAGATTGAATGCCGAGATGCGGCCGTAAGGACCTTTGATCAGAGGCAGGTTACCCGCGACCGTGGTGCTTCCCCCGCGTCCGCCTGCAATGTAAGGCATCTCCGACCGGTCGCCGCCCGGAACCAGGGACGAGAAGTAAGGGTTGGTGACCGAAGGAATATACAGCATCCCGGTTTCAGGATCGACTGCGCCGCCCATCCAATTGGCTCCGCCGTCCGTTCCGGGAAGCTGAATCGTGGCGAGCTTGCCGCCGGTGTCTTTGACGATCGGCGGTGTGTAGATCGGTCCCAGGACATACTGCGAGGCGACTTTCAACGCCTCAGCCTTGATTTCGGGCGTATAATCGGCCAGATCGCCTTCGGTCACTCCCTGGCGGTCGAAAGCCGCGGGCTTGGTGGGAAACGGTTGCGTGGGCGAATACCATTCGCCGGGCACGCTGCCCTTGGGCACGGGACGCTCCTCGATCGGCCATACCGGCTGGCCGTTGGTGCGATCGAACACAAACGTAAACGCCGACTTGTTCACCTGCGCCAGCGCCTTGACCTTTTTCCCGTTGACCGTGATGTCGAGCAAAATAGGCGCGGCGGGAATATCGTAATCCCACATTTCATGGTGAATTAACTGGTAGTGCCACACGCGCTTTCCGGTTTTCGCATCGAGACAGACGACGCTATCGGAGAACAGGTTCGCGCCGGGACGCTGGCCGCCGTAGAGATCGCCACTGGGCGCCTCGACCGGAATATAGACGTAGCCGAGATCTTCATCGCCCGTCAGCGGTCCCCAGGCGCCGGTGTTGCCGGTGAACGTATTGGAATCCTTGCCTCGGTCGTCTTTACCCCATGTTTCGGCTCCGAATTCGCCGGGCTGCGGGACGGTGTGGAAAGTCCACAGCAATTTGCCGGTGCGGACGTCATAGCCGCGAATGTAGCCCGGAGTGTTCAGGCGCGTGGGCAGGGATACACCGACTTTAAGAGCCGCGCCAATTACCGCGACGTCGCGAATGATGATGGGAGGCGAAGTAGCGCCGATGGTCCCGTTCTGAACAACGGGCCGATCGAGGCCCAGCCAGAGATCAACGTGGCTATCTTTTCCGAAATTCGCGATGGGCGCGCCAGTCTTGGCGTTCAACGCAACGAGCTGGTAGCCGGGTGTGATGAACAGAATACGGTCATCGCCGCGGCCGTCGCTCCAGTAGCTGACTCCTCGATTGTTGGCGCGAACGGCTCCGCGCTCGGCCGTATCGTCACCGCGATAAGTCCACAGGGTCTCGCCAGTGGCGGCGTCAGCGGCCACTACGGTGCGGCCGACGCCCGCCGTGAAGAACAGTTTGCCGCCAGCCATCAGCGGGGTCGCTTCCCACGCGGTTTGTGGCACCGGGCCCATGTTCTGCGCTTTCCAGCGCCACACCACCTGCAGATTCTTGACGTTGCTCGCGTCGATCTTATCGAGCGGCGAGTACCGGGTGCTGCCTGTGTCGCCTCCATTGACGCGCCACTCCCCCGCAGCGGGGGTTCCTTGTTGCCCCTGTGCAGGCGTCAGATTCCATATGGCGAACGCGGCCACGCCCAAAGCCAGCGCCGCAGATGACTGTGTGCGGTTCATATCAGAACGTAGTGTATAACAAACCCCATATTGATATACTCGGCATTAGGATCTCCGTTATGATCAATCCACTTAAACCTCGTACGCTCGTTCTCACGCTCGCTTTGACCGCCAGTTTCGTGGCGTTTGCCCAAGAGGGCGGAAAGGGCGATCCGGACCGTGCCGTAACGGGCGGCCAGTTTCCCCCAGGCTGGAGTGCACGCCCCGATCGCGGCGCCAACACCGGCATCAAGTTTTCTCAAGCTGGGGATGTCTACCATTTCCAGATGGGAACCACCGGAACCATGTGGCGCAGCGACTGGACCAAGTCCGGCAACTACACCTACTCGGCTCGC
>Ga0105245_10003615_pt1 | contig 13797 bp, 8 predicted proteins | sample KBSM54metaG_FD_81523 | JGI IMG/M metagenome (GOLD analysis project Ga0105245, IMG submission 81523) | Miscanthus rhizosphere microbial communities from Kellogg Biological Station, Michigan, USA - KBS M5-4 metaG | ecosystem: Host-associated > Plants > Roots > Rhizosphere > Soil | place: Michigan... | reverse complement strand
GGCCCGCTCGACCATGTTCTCCAGTTCCCGCACGTTGCCGGGGAAGGAATAGCGCAGGAGCAGCTCCCGTGAGGCCGGCGAAAAGCCCTTCAGCTTCTTGTTCATCTTGACCGAACAGCTCTGCAGTACGTGGTCGGCGATGACCATGATGTCTTCCTGCCGCTTTCTCAACGGTGGAATCACGACCTGGACGACGTTCAAGCGGTAGAATAAATCCTCGCGGAACCGTCCCATCGACACTTCTTTGCGCAAATCCTTTTGCGTGGCACACACCAGACGGACATCGACGTCGATGGTCTCGTTGCCCCCGACCCGCTCGAATTTGCGTTCCTGCAGCACCCGCAGCAGCTTGACCTGTACGACCGGGGAAATCTCACCAATTTCGTCGAGAAACAGCGTGCCACGATGGGCCAACTCGAACCGCCCTCGCCGCTGCCGCAAGGCGCCGGTGAACGCGCCCTTTTCATGACCGAACAACTCCGCTTCCAGCAGCGTTTCCGGCAATGCTGCGCAACTCACCTTGATGAGCGGATGCTGGCTGCGGGCGCTGTTCTGGTGAAGGGCATTGGCGACCAGCTCTTTTCCCGTGCCGCTCTCGCCCAGGATCAGGATCGTCGAATCGGTCCCCGCCACGGTTTTGATCTTGTCCAGGACGCCGCGCATCTGGGTGTTGGTGCCGAGAATGCCGTTGAAGCAAAACTTGCTCTCCAACGTTTCCTTCAGGTCCTGGTTTTCACGGCGCAACGCGATGACGCGTCCGACCCGTTCGACGATCAAGAGGAGCTCGTCCATCTGGAAGGGCTTCGTGATGTAATCGAAGGCCCCCAGCTTCATGGCACCGACTGCGGACTCGACCGATCCGTGGGCCGTGATCATGACGACCTCGGTCTCCGGCGACTTGTCCTTTGTGGCCTTGAGGACCGTGAGCCCATCCACGCCTGGTAGCCGCAGATCGGTGATGATCAGATCGAAGGCTTTCTGTCTCAGCACTTCGAGGCCTTCTGTGCCCGAGGCCGCTGCACGGACATCGTAGCCGACCGCCTCCAGGGCGTCGACCATCGATAGCCTGATGAGGGGCTCGTCGTCGACCAACAGGATGGCCATCCCCTTCATGACACTCTTTCCACTAATGATCGCTCTCTCGACAACGGTAGACATAAGGTAAATGTGGTTCCTTTCCCGACTTCGCTTTCCACCAAAATCTTACCACCATGCCGCTCTGCAATGCCGAGACTCACGGAGAGCCCCAGCCCCGTCCCCTCGCCTTCGCTCTTCGTCGTGAAAAACGGATCGAAGATGCGCGGCAGCACTGTGGGCGGAATGCCGGAGCCCGTGTCGCCGACCTCGACCCGGCACACACCTTCGGCCACCGTCGTCCGGATCGTCAACACCCCGCCGCTTTTCATGGCTTGCACGGCGTTCAGAATGAGGTTCATCAACACCTGCTCGATCATGTGCCGATCCACCATGAGGCTCGGCAAGGCGGGGCCTAGCAGCGTCTCGAGCCGGATGAGATTCGGCGCGAACAAGTGGTTCGTGAGCACGAGCACGCGGTCGACGATCTGATTGATGTCGGTGGAACTGAACTCGGGCTCGTGCTGCTGCGAAAAATCGAGCAGCTGCCGCACGATCTTCTGGACGCGCCGGACGCCGTCCTCCATCGACACCCAGTATTCTTCTTGACGCGCAGGGGAAAGGGTGCCTTTGCGCAGGTTATACAGACAGTTCAGGATACCAGCGAGTGGGTTGTTGATTTCATGCGCGACGCCAGCGGCCAGCTTGCCGACGGATGCCAGCTTCTCGGAATTCCGAATCTGCTGCTCCAGCTTCTTGGTGTCAGTCATGTCGCGGGCGATGCCAAGTACGCCCAGAATTTCTCCCTCGGCGCCGTGCAGCGGAGACACGCTGACCATCACCGTGCGGGGTTCTCCCATCCGCGTCACCACTTCCACTTCGTACACCTGCTTCGCACCGATATCGAGCGTATTCTTGAGGCGGCGGCCCCGATGACGGCGGGATAACAACGAGAGATAGGGACGGCCGAGCAGATCGTCTTTGCGATAGCCCCAGACATTCACCTTGCTGTTGACGTAGGTGAACCGTTGCTCGGTGTCGAGCGTGTAGATGACGTCATTCGCGTTCTCGAGCAGATTTTCTAGGTATTGCTTGGTTTCTTCGATTTCTCGCGTCCGCTCACGGACTTTGATTTCGAGTTCTTCGCGATAGGTTTGGAGCTGCCGTTCAAGTCTCTTGCGGTCGGTAATGTCGCGCATCTGCACCATCACCAAAACCTGCCCAGAGCCGGCCACGTGAATCAAATCCATTTCAACGGGCGTCTCGTGCCCTTCAGCGTTGTACACCGTGATTTCCTGCGTCGGCACCTGCCGTTGCCCGGTCCCGATCTCGGCCAGCCATCCGGCGAGAGCTTCCCGGTGCGACGGTACGACGACGTCGTACATGCTGCCTCCGACCACTTTCGACTCGGCATAGCCGAGCGCCTGCTCTTCGCGCTTATTGACCGCGACGACCGTCCCCGCCGCGTTAACCATGAACACGGAATCGGCAACCAGATCGAAGAGCGCTTTGTAGCGGGCCTGGGAAGCGACCAGTTCCTGGGTGCGTTCGGAAACGGCCTGCTCCAATCCCGACGTGTAATGCTGCAGTTCCTGCTCGAGCCGATGCCGCTCGGTCACGTCGCGCACGAACGCACGGGAATGCACGAGGCCGCCGCGCTCCTGATCCAAGAGCGCCGTCGCATGAATCTCCACGTCAATGGGACGCCCGTCTTTGGCGAGCAGGACGGTTTCCATCGTGCTCTGCCCTTGAGAGACGAGCCGCTCGAGGTATTGCAGCACCCGAGACTCCTGCCCTCGCGGCACCACATCCCACAGCTTCATCATGAGCATTTCTGTCAGCTGATAGCCCAGCTTATCGAGGCCGGTCTTGTTCACGTGCACAAATCGGCCGCTTCGGTCCAGTTGGTAAATCATCTCGGGAGAATGCTCGATCAGGTCGCGATATTTCTCCTCAAGGGCCCGGACCTCCCCCATCCGCTGTTCGATCTGGCCAAACGATCTCTGAAGATTCGAAGCCATTTGATTGAACGCATCGGCCAGTTTCTCGATTTCGTCTCCGGTCTTGAGTTCGAGCCTCCGCTCCAGCCGTCCGCTGCCGATTTGCTGCACGCCATCGTGCAGCAACTGGATCGGCCGGGCGATTCGCCGCGCTGCCAAGAGACCCGTTCCCCACAGCACGGCCAGGACCGCGAGCCCATAGAGCAGCACTTTCGCGACAAGGTCGGCCAACGGGGCAAACGTTTCCTTCGGATCCTGGCGGACCACGGTCACCCAGTGCTTGCCGCCAATGCTGCCGGGAGCCAGCGGCTGACTGAACCGCACGGGCGCGAACCCGAGCAGGGAATCCTTGCTGCCATGCGAATCGTCTGCCGCCACAGTCCAGCCGGACTTGAGCGTTGCCAACACATTGATCAGCTCCGGCTTCACCGAATGTTCTTCAGGCGCCAGGATCGGGCAGATGACCGGTGTGCCGTCAGTGGTGAATAACATCGCATGACCGGTTGAGCCGATCGTGACGTCCGCGATCGAATGGAACAGCGTATCCCGGCGGAGCAGTACCGTCACCGCACCAATGACCGATTTCTGGAGGTCGTCAAAAATCGGCGCGGCAACCACCACGACGTGGGTGCCGAACGACGGATCGAACATGATCTCGCTGACGTACGGCTGTTGGCTGCTGCCCTTGACCAGGGCCTGCCACCAGGGCGCCTTGCCATAGAAATACTCCACCTGGGGAATCGAGCTGACGACGAGTGCCCCCTGCTGATCGGTGACTAGAATCCCCACGTAATCCGATTTCCTGATGTCGTGCCACCGGATGAGATAGTTGGTCACGATGCGGTTGATGAAGAGCGGGAACTCGCTGCGCTTGTCCCGCTGCTTCCAGCGCTGCTGCCAGTCCCTGATCATCTCCTGGATTCTGTGAGGGTCTTTGTCTTCGTAGGTCCGGTTGGCTTCAGTGACGGCGGTGCGAAGAAAGGGCGTGGTGGCGAGTTGCTGTCCCTCGTTCATGACGCGGGTGACGTGCATTTCGATCCGGCGGGCGGCATCGACCGCCACTTCCTTGAAGCTTGTGCCGGTCGTCTCCCGCAAGGCGCGACGTTCTTCGAGATAGGTCAGAGCGAGGAGAAACGTGAGCGGCAGGAGCCCGACCATCACGATCGCCATGATGATCTTGTGCTGGAGACTGTGAGAACGACTCCAGAATGCCATGACAGGTCCGCGTATCCTAACGCCTCGTTTTAGCGGCAACTAATCTTACATGGTGTTTAGAACGAGCGTCCATCTTACTTACCCACCCGCCCGCGCTGCGCAATCGTTTGTTACCCAGCCTGCTCACCCAGCGCAGCTGGAGGCCTTTTTCAACACCATATATTATGCCCGCTTCAAGAGGCGTCCGGCCCCCCCGGGCCACAATAACAGCAGCGGGCTCGCCACGAACACGGACGAATAGGTACCAAAAATGACCCCCCAGAGCAGCGCCAGCGAAAAGTCATGGAGCACCTCGCCCCCTGCCAGGGTCAACGGAATGAGGACCAGCACGACGGTCAAACTCGTGACGATCGTGCGGCTTAGCACCTGATTGATCGCATTATTGATCATGGTCTCTTCCTGCTCGCGGCGCCGGAGACGCAGGTTTTCCCTGATGCGGTCGAAGACCACTACCGTGTCGGTGAGCGAATAGCCTGCCAGGGTCAGGAGCGCCGTCACCACGAGTAGTGTGATTTCCTTGTCGAGAATATAGAAGGCCCCCAGCACGGCGAGCACGTCGTGAAAGGTCGCCAGTGCCGCGGCCACGCCGAATCGCAATTCAAATCGCGCGGCGATGTAGAGGATGATGCCCGCGAACGAGATCACGATGGCCACCAGCGCATCGGATTGGAGCTTCTTGCCGATCGTGGGACCGATCTCCGTACTGGATTCCACCACGAACTTGTTGCTTGGAAATTCCTTGGAGAAGATGGACACGACCTTTTCCGCGGTTTTCTCCTCAATGGTCGTCGACGCTTTCACTCGGATCAGCAGCTTGTTCTCCTGACCGAATTCTTGGAGCTCGGCATCGGCCAGGCCGTTGGACTCAAGCGCCTTTCTGGCGTCTTCGATCCGGACGAGTTGATCGAACTTCAACTGCACCGCCGTCCCGCCCGCAAAGTCGATGCCGAGGTTGGCCTGGCCACGGGCGATCTGGATCAATGCCACGATGCCCAGTACCACCATGATGCCGGAAAACAGAAACGCATAACGGCGCTTGCCCATGAAATCCACATTGGTCTTCCCGAGAATTTCTAACATGCCGGCTCCTTCACGTTCGGCGCTCAGCGCCGAGGTCACAACTCCTCAGATTTCACAAGACGAGTAGCGCCTGACCCTAGATGCTCAACTGCTCGACTTTATGACGTTGGTTGATGATATCGAAAATGACCTTGGTGCCGACCAGGGCCGTGAACAGGTTGATCGCGATGCCAAGACACAGTGTGACCGCAAATCCCTTGATCGGCCCGGTCCCGAACAGAAAAAGGGCGACGCCCGTTATGAGCGTCGTCACGTGCGAATCGACGATGGTGAGCAAGGCCTTGTCGTAACCTCCGTCCACCGCCAGCCGGACGCCCTTTCCGCTTCGCAGTTCTTCACGGATCCGCTCGAAGATCAGCACGTTCGAATCCACGCCCATGCCGATCGTCAGCACGATGCCGGCGATGCCCGGCAGGGTGAGGGTCGCCGACAGGGCCGACAAGGCTCCCATCAGACAGATCAGATTGAGAATCAGCGCGAAGTCGGCAACCACGCCCGAGAGCCGGTAGTAGACCACCATAAATACCATCACTATTACGCCGGCGATCAAGGTGGCCCGTACGCCTTTCTCGATCGAATCCTTGCCTAAGGACGGCCCAACGGTCAGATCCTGGATGATCTTGAGCGGTGCCGGCAGCGCACCCGCCCGCAGGACGATCGCCAGATCGTTGGCTTCTTGCGTCGTAAACGTGCCGGTGATTTGCGCACGGCCGCCGCTAATGCGTTCCTGGATGACCGGAGCCGAATAGATCGTGTTGTCCAACACGATGGCCATGCGCTTTTTGACATTTTCGCTCGTGATGCGATCAAACTCGCGTCCGCCTTTGCCATCGAACGTGATGGAGACGTACGGATCATTGAACTGTCCGATGGACACACGGGCATCGCTCAGCACGTCGCCGGTCAGCATCACCCGTTTCTTCACGAGGTAGGGAATGCGATATTCGCGACCCGTATCGCGCTCGACGGCCCGCTCGAACAGAATTTGACTGCCCTCCGGCAACTTGCTCTCAGCCTGCTTCACCACCTCGGCTTCCCGGTCTCTAGGAATGCGGGCCGGCAAATCCATCTTCATCTGATTCTCTTCATCCAGCATCTTGAACTCGAGCAGCGCGGTTTCCTTGATCAGATCTTTGGCCCGCTTCGGGTCGCGGATACCCGGAAGCTGGACCACGATCTGCTTCAAACCCTGCCGTTGCACGAGCGGCTCCGCCACTCCGAACTGGTCAATCCGGTTGCGGATGGTTTCCAGCGCTTGGTTGATCGCCGAATCCTTGATGCGCTTGCTCTCGGTCTCACGCAGGTCCCAGACGATGGTATTGGCAGAACCAGCCGATTCGGCTTCGCTAAATGCCGGAAAGTCATCGAGCAACTTTTGGATCTGCGGTTTCAGGTCGGCATTCTGAAACTGAATGGTGATCCTCGTCGAGGACATCCGTTTCACGGATTCAACGGGAATCTTCTTGTCGACCAACACGTCTTGTAGCGCTACGACGGAACGATCCACGGCGATCTCCACCGCCCGGTCTTCATCCACTTCCATGACCAAGTGGATGCCGCCTTGGAGATCCAACCCGAGCGCGATGCCTTTGTTCGGCAAGATCGATCTGGCCCAGGCCGGCAGGACCTGGTACCAATCAGGAATGGATGGGAGAACGCAGATGACCGACACCACGACGACCAGCAGCAGCAGCAAGAGCCGTCCACGTACTTTTTTCATCGCGCGTCCATCCTGGACGTTCTTCGACCTCTTACCGTCATGCGATTATGCATCTTTATCGTCCTCCTCCGACCGCAAACGGCCAATGTACTCCCGCTGCATCTTGATTTTCGTATTATCGGCGATCTGCAGCGTCACCGTATCTTTCCCAAGATTGGTCACGGTGCCCCAGATTCCCGAAGCCGTGATCACCTTGTCGCCCTTCTTCAATCCCTCCATCAGCGCTTTTTGCTGCTTCTGTTTTTTCTGCTGAGGCAAGATCAGCATGAAATAGAAGATCACGAAGATTAAAACAAAGGGCACCAACGACAGAAGCGTCCCGGAGCCCGATCCGCTTCCTCCGCTTGTTTGTGCCCAAGCCACCGATTCCATCCACATACAGGTGTTCCTCTCTTATGTGACTAACAACGCATGCATCTCGCGCGAGGTGTTGACGCTATTCGCCCCGTGCTGCGGCGTCCGTCTCAACGCAGGTAAGCCCACTCTCCTCCTGAACTTGCTGTCGGTAGAACGAATCTCGAAACGCCATAACGCGTCCTTCCGCGATCGCCAGTCGCAGCCGACGCATGAAATCGGAAAAATACCAGAGATTATGGATCGTGTTCAGTCGCGAGGCCAGCATCTCCTTCACGTGATAGAGATGATGCAGATAGGCGCGCGAATAGCGCGCGCAGACGGCGCACCCGCAAGCCGGATCAATGGGCGATTCGTCGCGTTGGTAGCGGGCCTGCTTAATCAGCACACGGCCGAAACTTGTGAACAGCCACCCGGTCCGTCCGTGGCGGGACGGTACCACACAGTCGAACAAGTCGATGCCGCGAGCCACTCCTTCGATGAGATTCTCCGGCATGCCGACGCCCATCAGATAGCGCGGTTTGGCAGCCGGCAGCTCCGGCATCGTCACCTCCAGCATGCGGTACATGTCGGACTTGCTTTCGCCGACGGAGAGTCCGCCGATTGCATACCCGTCGAACTGCAGCCTGACGAGATCACGCGCTGAGCCGGCGCGCAGCTCGGGGTCCAATCCGCCCTGCACAATGCCGAACAGCGCTTGATCGGAGCGGCGTCGGCTGGCCTGGCAGCGTGCGGCCCACAGCGACGTACGCCTAACCGCCTCCCGGATCGCGTCGTGGTCCGCCGGCAAAGCCAGGCATTGATCGAACGCCATGATGATATCGGCGCCCAGCGCCTCTTGAATCTCAATCGCCGTCTCCGGCGTGATGAAATGCGCGGAGCCGTCGAGGTGCGACTGGAAGCTCACGCCGGCATCAGTGATGCGGCAGAGCTTCGCCAGACTGAACATTTGAAACCCTCCGCTGTCGGTGAGGATTGCGCCGGGCCAGCCAGTGAACCGATGCAGTCCGCCCATTTCAGCGATGATTTTGTGCCCGGGCCGCAAGTAGAGGTGGTACGCATTGTTCAGCATGATCCGGAAACCCAACTGCTCGAGGTCTAGGGGATCAATCCCCTTGACGGGGCCCAACGTCCCCACTGGCATGAACGCGGGTGTTTCAATCACGCCTCGGGCGGTCGTGAGCGTTCCGAGCCTTGCGCTCGTGTCCCGGTCGGTATGGTCAACAGTAAAATTCATGGTCGTTCGTTCGATGGCCCTACATCTGATCGGGGGCGGAAATACCGAGTACAGTCAGACCGTTCTTGATGACTTGCTGTACGCCCCGCATCAACGCCAACCGCGCGGCAGTCCGTTCCGGACTCAGCGTTTCGCGCTTGGCGCCTTCGTCGGCCGTAATCCCTGGAGCCGCCTGTGCAAAGACTTCCGAATCCGCGGCCGTGGGCAGAATCCGGTGCTTGTTGTAAAAGGTATGGAGCAGCGCGGCGAGCTGCTGCAAATAGTAAGTCATCCGATGCGGCTCATAGCCAATCGCCGCGGCCTCCAGCACCGACGGATAGGCGGCCAGCTTCCGGATCAGCCCCAGTTCGTCCGGATCGGACAACAACGAGAGGTTCGCACGGCTTGGGGGCGGACAGGTGATCCCACGCGAAGCAGCCACCCGCCAGAGACTCGCAATACGGGCATGCGCATACTGGACGTAGTACACGGGATTGTCAGCCGATCGTTGCTTGGCGAGTTCGAGATCGAATTCGAGGTGCGTTTTGGAATCCCGCATGAGGAAATAGAATTTGGCGGCATCGGCACCCACTTCGTCGATGACTTCCCGCATCGTAATGAACTCGCCCGTCCGCTTCGACATCTTTACTTCTTCACCGGCTCTCAGCAGCTTCACGAGCTGCACGAGCACAACCTGCAAGCGCTCTTTGGGATGGCCATAGGCCTGCATGACCGCCTGCATGCGCGGGATGTAGCCATGGTGATCGGCGCCCCAAACATCGATGAGCAGATCATAGCCACGCCGCAGTTTGTCCCGATGATACGCGATGTCGGAAGCCAGGTAGGTGTACTCCCCGCCCTGCTTCTTGACGACGCGGTCTTTCTCGTCCCCAAAGTCCGACGAACGGAACCACCAGGCCCCGTCCTGCTCAAATACGAGCCGACGGGACTTCAGCTCATCCAGCACGCGCTCGACGGCCTGTGAGGACAACAAAGACGCTTCGCTGAACCACGAGGCAAATTCGATCCCGAACGTCTTGAGATCCTCGCGGATCAAGCTCAGCAGTGCTTGGTAGGCCAGCGACTGGCAGCGCTCTTCGAGCTGCTCGGCCGACAGGCCTTCTTCCGCATCGAGAGCGGGCGTGAGGCGCTCCGCCAGCGCCGTAATGTACGCGCCATGGTACCCGTCTTCCGGAAGGTCGGCGGGCTGGCCCTTTAGTTCCCGATACCGCGCGGCCACCGAGGCTCCCAATAGCTTCATCTGACGGCCGGCATCGTTGATGTAATACTCGCTGACGACTTCGAACCCGACCGCGGTGAGCAGATTGGCGACGGCTTGACCGACGGCCGCACCTCGTCCATGTCCGACATGCAAGGGACCGGTCGGATTCGCGCTCACGTACTCCACCAGCGCCCGCTGTCCTTTGCCGACATCGGTGGTGCCGTATGAGGCGCCTTGGTGCTCGATTTCTCTGAGCGTTTCCTGCCACAGTGCCGGCTTGACGGTAAGATTCAGAAACCCCGGCCTGACGATCTCCACGCGTTCGAAGAGTTGGTCCCGCTGCAGAAGATTCTCGACAATGATCTGCGCAATATCGTGTGGCGCTCGTTGCTCAGAGGCTGCCAGTGACATCGCCACCGTCGAGGCGAGATCTCCCCATTCCGGCCGTTTGGGCGCATCGAGGCTGAGCGTGGGCCAGGCTGCCGTCTTCAATTGCCCCTTTTCCCTGGCTCCGTTCAGAGCATCCAGGAGTGCGCTGGTCACTTTTTCCTGCACCACGCCGTGCGACAACTCTGGCTCCTAACGCTCGTAAGTCCTTAGCATTGAAAGAGAAATTTAACTTGGCACTGTAGCACAGGGCTGAATGAGGAGACAAGGCGCGAGTCAGGAAATCCGAGGGTTTACGCCGAGAGCGTGGATGGTTCGACAGGCAGCGAGGATGACCGGAGGCGACAACTCAAGGCAGGGCTTCTCTATACAATTCCTGACGGCGTCCCACGAGGCGCAGCGGCAAGGCCTCTCTTGAATGACCGCCACAGCCCGACCTCGCGGTGCCCAGCGCTCCGATTCGGTAGGACCGAACAGGGCCACCGTCGGTGTTCCCAGCAACGCGGCCAGATGAGTGACCCCAGAATCATGACCGAGAAAGAGGTCGACGTGCGAAAGGACGCCGGCCAGTAGCCGGATGGAAAGACCGCTCAGGAGAATCGGATGTCGGGCCATGTGGACCAGGAAACGTTGAACGATTTCATGATCCGCCGGTCCATCGAGCAGGAGCGGCTCGAAGCCTTCGCTTTCCAGTCCTTCGACTACAGGCAGCAATACCGCCGGTGCAACGCATTTGTGGCGGCTGCCACTTCCGGGATGGATCATCGCCAGTGGACGCTGGCGCGAGACCCCTAACTTCGTCAGGAATGCCTCAGCTTGCTCTCGAACCGCAGGCGGTACTGTGAGAGGAGCGTTCCAGACCTGACCACCCTGCCCGCCCACGATCTCGAGAAATCGCTCGCTTTGATGGACGCGGGACAACTTCGGTGCAAAGGGCGATTCCACCACGACAGCCTCAGCACCATGCTCTTCCAATGTTGCTGCCAGGATACCGGCGTCATCATGCGTCCAGGCGACCGCCAAGTCGCATCGGCTCAGCCAGTCTCTGACCGAGAGATCATCAGGCGCCGCTCCACCGAAGAGTGCCGTGCAGGCCGTGGATTGAACCGAGAGCCATCGATCGACCAGGCCACAGTCGGCAAGGAATTCCGCTGACTCATCCTGTCCGCAAAGCAGGAATTGACGGGATGGAAAACGTTCCCGGAGGCTCTGAATGGCCGGTACGGCGAGCAGAAGGTCGCCGAACCCTCCCGGATGCAGAATGAAGACTGTGCGCAACATGCTCCTCAGGAGGACGACGGTTTACCGGTCTGATCGAAGAGCGAACGTGCGGCAGTGAGGTCGGCAGGCGTGTTCACGTTATAGAAGGAGCGTCCCTGAGGATCGAGCTGACGGAGTTCCTCGGGCATCACGACGCGCACCCGGAGTGCAGGATGATCGGCCAACCGGTGAATTTTCAAGTCCTGCGCGTGAATGAGACTCTCCATGATCGGCAGACAGTTGCGATGATAGAGCGCGTGCATGGGATGAAATCCATTCTGCAGCTTGGCCATGACCACATCGCCTTCGCTCTTGAGACCGATAAAATGCCTGATCGTGTCCGGATCGAGAAATGGCATGTCGCAGGCGACGGCAAACACCCACTGTGTCCCAGCCTGCTTCAGCCCGGTATAGAGTCCGCCAAGACTACCGCAGTGAGGGATGAGGTCCCGCAAGACCGGCGCATCGGATGCCACGAGAAGACTATCCTGCGCAACAACGACCACCACCCGTTCAAACATCGCCCGCAGCACGGATAAACTCCGCGCATAGAGCGTCTCCTCTCCGACTGAGAGCAGACGCTTATCCTGGCCCATTCTTTGGCTCTTCCCGCCGGCCAAGAGCACGCCGGTCACATCGGAAATCAGAGAAGTGTTCACACGGGCTCCTTACAAAACAAAAGGGGGTGGGTTTCCCCACCCCCTTCGTCTTGACTCCTCGCAGACCTTCGCGAACTAGAGGGTCTTCCCCTTCTTCTTATTCGCGCGTCTCGTGAGAACCCACCCTTCCAGCAGCACGACGCCGAAGGCAATCACGACTGGATAGATATAGGTCTCTTTTGGGATTGGGGGATTCAGGAACGTGTAGTAGAAGGCCGAGACGGCCATCTTTCGTCCTGCATCGCCGTTGTGCCCGTCCCAGGCGAAGAACACGGTCGGCACATATTGTCCGACTTCGAAAAACGTATCTTCGTCGTAATCCTGATCCTTCTTGTTGCCGAGCGGGCGTTGAATCATGACGTACCAGCGGCCATTGATCCATTCGCCCTTGAGGATCTTCAGGTTCTCCTCATAGGTGTCACGTTCTTCGAAATCTTTGTCCCATCCCGTGCCTTTGAACGCCCGGACGGAGCCATCAGCTTCCCATTTGACGATGTCGACCGGGAACTGCTCGTTGGTCCCGAAGAGATACCGGGGCTTGATCGGAGCCGGAAGCTCCTTCCATTTCACCGGCGTTTCAATGGCAATCGCATCGTTGTAGACACGGTACTTGTTCTGGTTCGAGGCAATAGACCCTTCTTCGCCAGTCTTTGGGTCCTGTTCCTTGATATCCAGGTTCACTTGCGTCGGAGCCCAGGGCAGCTTGCCCTCGGCCACGCTCTTGGTACGGTCGTCCCACTCCAACAGATAGACGATCACTTTATCGTTGTACAAGGAACGCACCCAGATGTCGTCGATCCGATTCACGAAGTTGCGCGGCTTGTGAGTAATTTGTCCACCCATGGCCACGTACCGTTTGGCGGCCTTCTTCCAGGCCTCATTCTCCATATCCGTCGGAATTTCGCCCTCGACCGGATCGGACGGCACGACGAAGTTGATCTTCGGCTTATCGGTCAACGGGTCGATCGGGAGGGGCTTTCCATCCGTGTCCCGCTCGCACAGAAAATTGACCCAATTCGCAATATGCCAACGCTCCTCAACCGTGGTGTTGTCGGCAAATGACGGCATCGGAGTGCCGTTCACGCCGGTCGAGAAGGTCCGGAAAATGTTCCGCACGTTATAGGGGTCTTGGCGGCTGCCACGGAAGTTCCAGCACTTGTGCCAATCGGCCGGCTGAATCGCAAAACCCCAGTCGTCTTTCAGGTTGAAGGCATTTCCATCACCGCGACCGTCCGCACCGTGACACTCAACGCACTTCTTTTCGACAATGAGCTCCGATCCCTTCTTCAAGCTTTCCTCCGTCGCAGCGATCGGCTTAATATCTCCAAGTTGGAGAATCGTCTGCGACTCGGACTGCTTGTCCGTAAACTTTCTATCCTTGACCAACTGAGTGGTCACGAATGAAAGGACTTGCAGTCTCTGCTCCTCCGTCAAGATGCCTTCCCAGGACGGCATGGCTGAACCCGGCAACCCATGCGTGACGGTCTCGAACAGGTCATTCTGCCCGGGAACGGGCTTGCGGGCGTCGAACAAGGGAAGCTCGCCGCTCGCCGTATGACGGATCTTGAACGTACCCTGGTTGAAGTTACGCGGACGAGGCCAGAGACGAT
>Ga0105245_10003614_pt1 | contig 13798 bp, 12 predicted proteins | sample KBSM54metaG_FD_81523 | JGI IMG/M metagenome (GOLD analysis project Ga0105245, IMG submission 81523) | Miscanthus rhizosphere microbial communities from Kellogg Biological Station, Michigan, USA - KBS M5-4 metaG | ecosystem: Host-associated > Plants > Roots > Rhizosphere > Soil | place... | reverse complement strand
CGAAGATGGTGATGTCGGAGCAGGACGCGGAATTGCTCGAGAGCGGGGGCAAGGTCGACTTTCGCTTTGGCGATTCACCGGAGGCTCGATTCACGCCGGTAACGGTGGACCGCAAGTTGAAGGACGGCGATAAGATTTCGCTCGGCGGGACGGTGATCACGGCGCATCATCATCCGGGGCACACTAAGGGCGCTACCAGTTTCACGCTGGAGGTTCGCGAGGGCGCGAAGACTTATCGCGTGGGGATTGTCAACATGGGGTCGATAAACCCCGGCGTCAAGGTTACGGGGATGCCGAAGTATCCGGGCATCATGCAGGATTACGCGCGCACATTCCATGACCAGAAGGAAATGAAGATCGACGTGTGGCTGGCGTCGCATGCGGCGCAGTTTAAGTTGCACGAGAAGTATAAGCCGGGGGATGCTTACAACCCGGACCGGTTCGTCGATCCCAAGGGATTTCGCGAGGCGGTGGAGAAGTTGGAGAAGACTTACCAGGAACAGTTGGCGAGTGAGCTAGCGGTTAAAGCTAAGTAGTTTCGAGGAAGGGGTGGTGCGCGGCCCCCTGCCGTCTTGCGCTTCCTCCCAGAATGGTTCAACGCTATACTGTCCAGGAAGGAGAACTACCCTATGAGATTTTCGAAAGCCACGCTGCTGGCGGGCTCACTGGCGCTGCTGGTGGCGGGCTCGACGATTCTATCCGCTGAATCGATCAATCCGCCGACGATGCCGCAGACCGCGCCCATGACGGCGCAGGAAAAGAAGAATCTGGATATGGTTTTGACCTGGTGGCGCGAAGTGATTCAATCCCGCCATCTGGATCTGGCGCCCAAGTATCAGTCGGAAACGTACATTCAGCACAATCCCAATATCAGCACCGGGCGGGCGGCGTTTCTGAAGTTTTTTGGAGCCATGGGTCCGGAAGTGAACCCGATTCCCAAAACGTTGGCGAATCCGCCAGTGGTTGCCGGCGCGAAGGGCGATTTCGTCTGGCTGATTTTTGAGCGTGAGCAGAAAGACCCGCGCGATCCTTCCAAAACCTATCATTCGAACAGCTTCGACGTGCTGCGCATCGAAAACGGCAAGGTGCAAGAGCACTGGGATAGCGCGCAGCGGACGGCGATGTCGCCGGTGGTCGAGTATGGGGTTTCGCCCAAGCCTCCAATGCAGTGGAACACCGGAAAGCTGTCGGCCGAGGAAAAGAAGACGCTGGCGATGGCTACCGAGGAGTTGAAGGACATGCTGCAGTACGGGCACCTGGAACTGGCCGACAAAACCATGGACCCGGGCTACATTCAGCACAATCCGAACGTGCCGCAAGGGCGCGATGGGTTCAAGGCGTTCATGAGCCGCGTTCCGGGGCGCACGCCGCAAGAGATCAAGCCGGAGTGGAAGAATGAGCCGGTGCTGACTCTGGTCAACGGGCCGTACTCTTTCATGATGTGGGACCGCAAGGTTCCGGATCCGGCCGATCCCAGCAAGATGTATGTGTGGAACCACTACGATGTGGTGCGCACGGAGAACGGGCTGATCAAGGAACATTGGGACGAAGCGATTATCAATCCGCCGGGCGCTGGCGGGAAGAAGCAGTAGTTTCAGCTCAATTTCGAACGGGAGGGGCGGCGGAGTTCTCGCCGCCTCTTTGTTTTAAGTGCCGGAAATTTCGGCTAGGATGTCGTCAGGGATGGGGATGTCGCTCGCGTTGACGTCGACGATTTTGCCGTCGCGCATGAAGACCATGGGGACGTTGCCTGTCGTAGAACTCCCAAGCGGAAGCCAGCGGCCACTTCCGGTACCGAGTGGCCACCTAACAACTTCCGCACGCGAACGCGCTCGATCGCTACCTCGGGCGTTGGAAGCCAAAAGTAGAACAGGTTGAAGGAATAGCCTGAATCCTTCAACCGCCGAATCCAGGGAGCGAAGGAGCGACTGGCCAGGGTGGTTTCGAACGCTACATTTGTACGCTGAGCGGTGAGATCGCGCAGGCGCTCCAGCATGATACGGCCGGCGGCCATGGCGGGATGCTCGCCGCCCAGGGTGAGCGCGATTTCGTCGGCGTTTACGAAGTGGTGGATGTTGAGGGCCCGGCTAGGAGATCGCGTAAAGCCATGGTCTTGCCGGCTAGCAGGACCAGGTTGGGTCCGCCCATCAGTCTCCGATGATTTTCACTAGGGCGCGTTTTTTGCGGCGGCCGTCGAATTCGCCGTAGAAGATCTGTTCCCAGGGGCCGAAGTCGAGTTTTCCTTGGGTGACCGCTACCACTACTTCCCGGCCCATGATCTGGCGTTTCAGATGGGCGTCGGCGTTGTCTTCGCCGGTGCGGTTGTGCTGGTATTGGGAGGTGGGGGAGTGGGGGGCTAGGGTTTCTAGCCACTTGTCGTAGTCCTGGTGGAGTCCGCTTTCGTCGTCGTTGATGAACACGGAGGCGGTGATGTGCATGGCGTTGACCAGGGCTAAACCCTCCCGGACGCCGCTTTCGCGGAGGCAGTCGTCTACCTGGCGGGTTATGTTCACAAAACCCCGGCGGGAGGGCACTTCGAACCATAATTCTTTGCGAAAGCTCTTCATTCTGCTAGGGTAGCGGATCTTCGAGAAACAACCGATAGAGGGGTATGCAGGGCTGCCATTCGAACCTGGAGATCGGCCCTACCTCCGACGCTCCGGATTTGTTACACTCAGCGGATATGCGTATAACCGGAGCTAATGGATGAGGGCCGGGATTGCTGGAGCGTGCATCCTGATGGGGGCGGCAATCGTCCTTAGCAGTTGCGCTACGACGACGACGCCGAAGCAGTTCAGAACCTTTTTTGTACCGCCGGCCAGGGCGGGGGCTCCGCAAGGTGATCCGGTACTCATCGAGCCGCCGAACGTTACCCTGGCTTACGCGAACGAAGCTCCCCTCACCGCCTCTTCCCTCCCCTCTTTGTCCCGCCCCTCCGATGTCGATTTCCTGATCAAGAAAGCTGACGACCGGTTTGCTTCGGGCAAGCGGGCGTACCAGGAAGGGCGCACGGCCGATTCGCGCGCGGATTTCGACCGCGTGCTGGAGGTGCTGCTGACGGCTCCGGACAACCTGCCCGATCGGGCGCGTCTGGAGAGGCATATTGACGAGCTGATTGAACGCATCTACCGCTATGACGTGGATCAGGCGGCCAGTTCCGAGACCGATGAAGAAGTGCGCTTCGAGAAGTCGCCCATCGACGAAATTCTGCAGATGACGTTTCCGATCGACCCCAGCTTGCGGCATAAAGTGCAGGAGCAGATTCGGGTGACGGCGTCGCAGTTGCCGCTGGAACAAAACGACGCGGTGGTGAGCTATATCAACTACTTCTCGTCTACACGCGGCAAGAAGATTTTGGCTTACGGGCTGCGGCGCTCGGGTCGCTACAAGCCCATGATCTCGAGAATCCTGAAAGAAGAAGGCGTACCGCAGGAATTGATTTTCCTGGCGCAGGCGGAATCCGGATTTACTCCGCGCGCCATGTCGCGGGCCCGCTGCGTGGGCGTGTGGCAGTTTGCGGCGTTCCGGGGGAAAGAGTACGGCCTGAATCAAACGCCGTCTACCGATGACCGCATGGACCCGGAGCTGGCGACGCGCGCGGCGGCTCGCCATCTGCACGATCTTTACAACCACTTTGGTGACTGGAACCTGGCGATGGCGGCCTACAATTGCGGTCCTGGTTGCGTGGATCAAGCCATTCAGCGCACGGGCTACGCGGACTTCTGGCAATTGCGGCGCATGAATGTGCTGCCCCGGGAAACGGCTAACTACGTTCCGGCGATCCTGGCGATGACTATTATCGGCAAGAACGCCAAAGACTACGGGTTGGACGATCTGGATCTGGAACGGCCGGTGGAATACGAGACCATCGAATTGGTATCGGCGACGCACCTGTCGCTGATCGCGGATGCGATTGACCGTCCGCTGGCGGAGTTGAAGGAACTGAATCCGGCGGTGCTGCGGTCGGTTGCTCCCTCAGGGACCGCGCTGCACGTGCCGAAGGGCACGATGCCGCAGGTGGAAGCAGCGTTCCGGGCCGTGCCTGCGAACCGTCGCGACTCCTGGCGGGTGCATAAGGTGGACAGTGACGATAGCTTCGCAACGCTCGCCAAGCGCTACGGTACTACAGCGGCGCTGCTCAGTTCGGCGAATCGCGAGGAACTGCCGGAAGCGGGTTCGCTGGTGGTGATTCCGGCGGCTTATCCGGGTGATCGCATTCCGGTGCGGACCGTAGCGCGGACGACGCCGCGGACCGCGCCTAAGGCGACGGGCCGCGTGGCGGCAAAAGCGCCGGCAAGGAAACCCGTGCTCACCGCATCTCGCATCCGGCCCAAAGCGCGCGCGGCGGCGCCCGCGGTGAAGAGTCCCACCAAGGCTTCGGCCGCTAAAGGCGCGACGGGACGGGCGGGCTAGGTTTCTTCATTCACCAACATTCATCCGGCAGACACTTTTCACTTGCCTTCGCTTGAAAAAGCGATATTCTGGTTTCTGAATCTGCAGAACTTATTCCGCAAGAGGAGACCCTGGCCATGATAGAGTACCGGCTTTCGCCCGAAGACGATGAACTCGACGATTTCGATGAGGGCGCCGAACTCAGTTTAGACGACGATATGGGAGACTACGGTCTCGACGACGACGACGAAGAACTGGCTGTCCCGGGGTTTGTGCCGCGCCCGCCGGCGCCCGCCGTCGTGGTGGAAACCACGGTAGTCGAGGTTGAGGAAGTTCCGGTGCCGGCCGCGGTGGAGGCACCGCCCGCCCGCAAGCCGGTAAAGAAAGCTGCTGCGCCGGTGAAGAAGGCTGCTGCGCCAGCGAAGAAAGCTGCACCCAAAAAGGCTGCCGCTAAGAAGGCTGCTCCGAAGAAGGCTGCGAAGAAAGCGGCTCCCAAGAAGAAGGCCGTTGCCAAGAAAAAAGCTGCTCCTAAGAAAGCCGCGAAAAAGGCTGCTCCGAAGAAAGCCGTGAAAAAGGCAGCGCCTAAGAAAGCCACGAAGAAAGCTGCTCCCAAGAAGGCGGCCAAGAAAGGCGCTTCCAAGAAGAGCTCGTCGAAGAAAAAGGGCGGTAAGAAAAAGAAATAGTTTTTAGAAGGGGGCGGCTGCAGGCTGCCCCTTTCCTGTTTTACTTCGCTACGGCCGTGCGGCAGCGTTCGTAGAGTTGCAGAAGGGCTTCCACCTGCTCATCCGGCGTCTTGGGAGCTTTGCCGCCGAAGCCGGTGCCTCCCGAACCCTTGCCGAACCCAGTGGTTCCGGCAATGAACTTCATCAGTTCCAGCGCTACTTCTTCCTTGGTGGATCGTCCCGCGGGCGGCGGGGTCGCAGTGGTGTCTTTTTCGTCCGTCATATAATCTCTTAGGGTACTGCATTTGAACCACGGCTATGCCGGTTGATGCGCGCCGCCTCATCCGCAAGATGCGCGGCGGGGCGCAGGCACACTTGATTGAAGCGGCGGACGGCCACTGTTACGTGGTTAAGTTCCTCAACAACCCGCAGCACCGGCGGATCCTGGTCAATGAATGGATCGCATCGGTGTTCTTGCGCTATCTCGGTTTCTCTGCACCGGAGGCGGCGGTGATCCGCGTTACGCGGGAATTTCTGGAGGAGAATCCGGAGGTGTATTTGCAATTGGGGTCGGGCCGGCTGCCGGTCGAATTAGGCTGGCATTTCGGGTCGCGATTTCCGGGCGATCCGGCGCGGTTAGTGGTGTACGATTTCCTGCCGGACACGTTGCTGGCGCAGGTGGAGAATCGAACGGATTTCTTGGGGATGCTGGCGTTCGATCAATGGATGGGCAACGCGGACTCCCGGCAGGCGATCTTTTTTCGAGCGCGGCTGCGGGAGTGGTTGCCGTCGTTCGAAGCGCATCCCTTGCGCTTGGGATTCGTAGCGCAGATGGTGGATCACGGATTCGCGTTCGACGGTCCCCACTGGCGTTTTGCGGATTCGCCGCTGCAGGGTTTGTACTCCCGGCCGGAGGTGTACCGGAGCGTGCGTGGGCTGGACGATTTCCAGCCGTGGCTGGATCGCATCGTTCACTTTCCGGAGGCGGTGGTGGATCAGGCGCTCAAGCAAATTCCGCCGGCTTGGGTGGCAGGCGACGAAGCGGCGCTGGACCAATTGTGCGAGCAGTTGCTGCGTCGGCGCAAGCGGGTGGTGGAACTGCTGGAGGCTTGCCGGCGCGGACGCGTTCCGCTATTTCCGGAATGGCGTTGAGGCCGGGCGCGGTATCGTAGAGATATCTCATGGGTGTAGCTACTTTTCAAAATCGCAGCGCTGAATTTAAAGATGCGCTGCTCAATCGAATACTGGTGGCCGATGGGGCCATGGGGACGGCGCTCTACGCGAAAGGAATTTTCCTCAATCGCTGTTATGACGAATTGAACTTGTCGCTGCCTGCTTTAATCCGCGACGTGCACCAGGATTATTTGCGCGCGGGGGCGCAGATTCTCGAGACCAATACTTATGGCGCGAATCGCAAGCGGCTGGCGGGGTTTGGATTCGCCGAGAAGCTGCGGCAAATTAACCAAGCCGGAGTCCGCATCGCCAAAGAGGTTGCGCAGGACCAGGCTTTTGTCGCAGGGGCGGTGGGGCCGTTAGGAGTCCGGTTGGAACCTTTGGGCCCGGTCAGTTTCGCGGAGGCGCGCGATCTGTTTCGCGAACAGGTGGCGGTGCTGGTCGAAGCTGGCGTGGATCTGATTATCCTGGAAACTTTTCGTGACCTGGACGAGCTGCGCGAGGCGGTGCTGGCGGTGCGCGAGGCGGCGGGGCGTGAAATGCCGCTGGTGGCCCAAGTCGCGATCGAAGATGACGGGACGCTGGAGGACGGGACTTCGGCGGCGAATATCGCGCTGGCGCTGACCCAGTGGCCGGTGGATGTGATTGGGCTGAACTGTTCCTCGGGGCCGCGGGCGCTGCTGGAGGCGATCGAGGCGATGGCTCCGCACACTACCAAACCGTTGAGCGTGATGCCGAACGCGGGGCTGCCGGTAACGGTGGAGGGTCGCAATTTGTACTTATGCTCGCCGGAATATATGGCGCAGTATTCGCGCCGGTTCCTGGAGGCGGGTGCGAAGATCGTGGGCGGGTGTTGCGGGACTACGGCGGCGCACATCCGGGAAATTCGTAACGAGGCGCGTAGCTTTCAGCCGGGCGGGCCGGTGCATACGGTACAGGTTGAGGAGCCCAAAGAAGCGCCGCACGCGCAGGCGAAGATTCCGCTGCTGCAGCGAAGTGGTCTGGGCGCGAAGCTGGGGGCCGGGCAGTTCGTTAGCTTTGTCGAGATTCTTCCTCCTAAAGGCGTTGATGCGGCTAAGGAAATCGCCGGGGCGAAATTGTGCAAGGACGCGGGGATCGATTGCATCAACGTGCCGGACGGGCCTCGCGCCAGTGCGCGGTTGAGTGCTCAGGTCACTTGCCAACTGATTCAGCAGCACGCCGGGATTGAGGCGGTGCTGCATTTCTGCTGCCGCGACCGGAATATTCTGGGAATCCAGAGTGAGTTGCTGGGGGCGCATGCGGGCGGGCTGCGGAATTTGATTTGTATTACTGGCGATCCGCCGCGTATGGGAACTTACCCGGACGCGACAGCGGTGTTTGACGTGGATTCGATCGGGTTGATTCGCATCGCTAACAATTTGAACCAGGGACTGGATCTGGGCGGGAATCCGATGGGCTCGCAGACTTCCCTGCTGATCGGAGCGGGAGCGAATCCGGGGTCTCTGCATATTGACGAGGAACTACGGCGGGTGGAGAAAAAAGTGGAGGCGGGTGCGGAGTATTTCGTGACGCAGCCCGTATTCGATTTGCGCTTGCTGGAGGAGTTCCTGGAGCGAACCGCGCAGTTTAAGATTCCGGTGATCGCAGGGATTTGGCCGTTGACGAGTCTGCGTAACGCCGAGTTCATGGTGAATGAGCTGCGGGTTCCGGTGCCCGACGAGTACATGGAGCGCATGCGGGGCGCGGATACGGCGGAGGCGGCTCGGGCGGCGGGTATCGCGATTGCGCGGGAGATGGTGGAGCGGGTGCGTCCGCTGACGGCGGGGGTGCAACTGAGCGCCCCGTTTGGGCGTTATGAGATGGCCATCGAGGTCGCGCAGGCGATCCGCTAGCTATTCGCGCGATTCGGTGGCGTTGAAGTAGGCGCAGTCGGGGTGGTGGAACACGATGGCGCTGACGCTGGCTTCGGGGTCCATCATAAAACCCTCTGTTAGTTGGACGCCGATTTCCTCCGGACGCAAGAGCGTCCAGATGCCTTGCTGATCTTCTAGCGCGGGACACGCGGGGTAGCCGGGGCTGTAGCGTTTGCCGCGGTAGCGCGAGGTGAAGCGTTCCAGCATGGTCATGTTGGCGGGATCGGCGAAACCCCAGTCTTCGCGAATGCGGCGGTGGAGCCACTCGGCGCAGGCTTCGGCGGTCTCGATGGCCAGGGCTTGCAGGCCGTGTGCCAGAAAAAATTCGCCGTTATGTTTGGCATCTTCGGAGCGCTCGCGCACGCCTTCGCCGGCGGTTACTGTGAATACGGCCAGGTGATCGCGCGGCTCTAGTACGTAGTCGCTCAGACAGAGGCCGTTGGATTTCGGCTGCCTCGGGAAGTTGAAGACGTAGAGCGGGGTTGAGCCGCCGGGCGCGAAGAGGTGCACTGAGTTGCCGTGGCGCTCGGCTTCGAAGTATTGCCAGACGGCGCGCGGCTTCAGAAACTTTGCGGCTTTCTCTTTTACGCGCTCGACGCCTTGGTATAGTTCCAGCGCTTTCGGATCGCGCGCTTTCAGCATCTTTTCGAAGTTGCCTTTGAAACCCAGGTGGCGGCCGTAGAGCATGTAGGGATTCATATAGGTCCACAGCTCCTGCAGATTGGGGACGTCACGCACACGGCGGTCGAGGTAGGGCACAACGGGAATCGGAATATCGGCGCGGACTCGCGGACTGCGTGCGCTTCCGGCTTCCATACCGAGCGGCATCTCGGGGTCGAGGACTGGCTCCACCGCGAGATAAATGTGATCGGCTAACGCGGCGTCGCGGCTGGTGGGGTCCATCAGTTCGTTCATCATGCGCAGGCCGGTCATGGCGTCTTTCGCATAGAACGTGGGGCCGCCGTAGGCTGGACCGATGCGACTGGTCGCGAAGCGTTCCGACAAGGCCGCGCCGCCCACCAGCAAGGGCACGTCGACGCCGCTCTCGCGGAAATCGGATGCGGTGGTGACCATTTGATGGGCGCTCTTGACGAGCAGACCGGAAAGGCCGATGGCGTCAGGCTGGTGTTCGCGCCAGGCTTGAATCAGGTCGTCGGGGGAGACTTTGATGCCCAGGTTGATGACTTTGTAACCGTTGTTCGCGAGGATGATCTCAACAAGATTTTTGCCGATGTCGTGGACGTCGCCTTTCACGGTGGCCAGCACGATTTTGCCGCGGGAGGCGGTGTCCGCCTTTTCCATGAATTGTTCCAGGTGCGTGACGGCGGCTTTCATGGCTTCGGCGGATTGCAGCACTTCGGCTACGATCAGCTCGTTGTCGTTGAACAGGCGGCCGACTTCAGTCATGCCATCCATCAGCGGTCCATTGATGATGTCGAGTGGCTTCGCGCCTTCCTGGAGCTTGAGGTCCAAGTCGGGGATCAGGCCGTCCTTGGTGCCTTCGACGATATAGCGCGCGAGGCGCATGTCGAGGGGCAGTTCGGCGATGATGATGCGCGCTTTCTTGCCGGCGCGGCGGAAGTATTCGGTGATGGCCGCAATGTGGAACTGGTTGATGGCGATTTTCTGTTCACGGGTTTGCTCGCGCCAGTCTTCCGGGGCGGGAATATCGGGCGGCGGCGTGTTGAACAGAAGATCCTCGGCCAGGCGGCGCTCTTCTTCGGGGAGCGAGGCGAAGCGTTCCAGGCGCTCGGCATTGACGATAGCGAGGTCGAGTCCGGCTTTGGTGGCGTGGTAGAGGAACACGGAATTCACCACTTCGCGAGCGGCGGCGGGGAGGCCGAAGGAAATGTTGGAGACTCCCAGCACCGTTTTGACGTGGGGGATTTCGGCTTTCACCATGCGGATGGCGTGGATGGTTTCGACCGCGCCTCCGATGTAGTTTTCGTCGCCGGTCGCACAAGGAAAGACCAGGGTGTCAATGATAATATCCTCGGGCGGGATGCCGTATTTTTCGGTCAGGATCTGCACGGAGCGCTGGGCTACAGCCAGTTTGCGCTCGCGCGTGAAGGCTTGCGCCTGCTGCTTGTCTTCGTCGATGGTGCCGACGATCAGTGCTCCGCCGTAGGCTCGGACCAGCGGGCACACCAGTTCGAACTTTTCTTCGCCGTCCTCGAGGTTGACGGAATTGATGATGCACTTGCCTTGACACCAAATTAGCGACGTTTCGATGGCCTTGGGATCGGTGGTGTCCACCATCACCGGCGCCTTGATCTTGGGCATCAGCTTCGAATAGAAGGGATCGATGTCCTTGATCTCTTCGCGGTCCGATGACTGCAGGCAGACGTCGATGATGTGGGCGCCGTTCTTGACTTGCCAGCGGGCGATTTCGCTGGCTTCTTCCCACTTTTCCTCGGCGATCATTTTCTTGAACAGGCGCGAGCCGATGACGTTGGTGCGCTCGCCTACGATCAGTGGGCGGCTGGAGTCTTCGGCTTCGACTAGCTCGACGCCGGAATAATAGGCGCGATGCGAGGGCGGGTTGACGACGTGGGGCGCACGGCCCTCCGTCATTTCGACCATGGCGCGGATGTGCGCGGGAGTGGTGCCGCAGCAGCCGCCTACGATGTTCAACCAGCCTTGCTCGACGAACTTCGCGAGCTGCCCGGCTAGCGATTCGGGAGTCTCCAGGTATTGATCGTCCTCGTTCGGCAAGCCGGCGTTGGGGTAGCAGGAGATGCGGGTCGAGGCCATGTTCGCCAGGGTGCGGATATGGTCGGTCATCAGGTCCGGGCCGGTGGCGCAGTTGAGTCCGATGGCGAGTAGGTCGGCGTGGGCGACGGAGGCGTAGAAAGCGTCGACGGGCTGGCCCGCGAGCATTGCACCCCAGCGCTCGATGGTGCCGGAGATCATGATGGGGATGCGCTGACCTAGTTCGCGTTCGAGTTGCTGGATCGCGACCAGGCCGGATTTGACGTTGCGCGTATCAAAACCGGTTTCCAGCAAGAGAAAATCCACGCCGCCTTCGATCAACGCGTGCGCCTGCTGGTAATAGCTGTCGCGGAGTTGCTTGAAGCTCACGTCGCCGCGCAGGGTCAGGGATTTAGTGGTGGGGCCTATGGCTCCGGCGACGAAGCGCGGTTTTTGAGAGGTCGAGAATTCATCCGCGGCCTGGCGGGCGATGCGTGCGGCCGCCACGTTCAGCTCGCGAGTTTGTGCCCCTAAACCGAACTCGGCTAGTACAATAGGCGAGCCTTGAAAGCTGTTGGTTTCGATAATGTCGGCGCCGGCTTCGAGGTACCCAACGTGGATATCGCGGATCCAATTCGGGCGCGTGATACACAGATTTTCGTTGCAGTTTTCGAGATGCGGGCCGCCGAAATCGGCCGTAGTGGGGTTGTATGCCTGGAGCATTGTGCCCATGGCGCCGTCGAGAATGAGGATGCGCTGGGCCAGCGCGTCTTCCAATTGCTGGCGTGTAGAGGGGTTCAGTACCCTTATTGTACCCGGTCGGTTACACTATTCATCAAGTGGCCACTGATCTGATTGAGATCGACCCGGAACGTCCTAGTATGCGGGCGATCGAGCGCGCGGCTGCGGCTGTGCGGCGGGGCGAAGTGGTGGCTATACCAACCGATGCCTTGTATACACTGGTCGCCGACCCCCTAAATCTGCACGCCGTCGGACGGGTCTTCGCCGCCAAGGGGCGCGAGAGCATCCGTTCCCTGCCCTTGCTGGTCAGCGACATCGTGATGGCGGAGGAGCTGGCAGCGGAGGTTTCGGCGCGCTTTTATTTGCTAGCGCGGAAGTTCTGGCCGGGTCCGCTCACCATCATTGCGCCGGCTTCTTCGCGCGTGCCTTTGAAGGTGACGGGAAACACGGGCCGGCTGGCGCTGCGGCAATCGCATTCGAAAGTGGCGAATGCGTTGCTCGAGCGGCTGGCGCAGCCGTTGATCGCTACGAGCGCGAATTTGTCAGGGCAGCCGACTTGCACGAGCGGCATCGAGGTTTTTGGCGTAATGGACGGCTCTGTGGATCTGGTCCTGGACGGAGGAACGATTGCGGGAGCCGGCGCCACCACGATTGATGTGACCGAACCTTACTGGCGCGTGATCCGCGAAGGCGCGATCGCGGAGAAGGAAATCGCTGAGGTTCTCAAGGGGACCTAGGATGTCCTTAATGAACTTATGAAACTTTGTTTGTGTTTGTTCGCGAGTGGTCTGGCGTTCGCTACCGATTGGGATGCTGTCCAACGGATTTCTACGGCGCAGAAGATTGAGGTAAGCGAACAGAGCGGCGGAAGCCGGTTTCGGGCGACGCTGGTCTCAGCCGGTCCGAACACGATCGTGGTGCGTGAAGCCTCCGGCGAGCGCTCCATTCCGCGCAAGGACATTCGCGAGCTAAGGGTGTTTGATTCTGGCAGGAAAGTCCGTCGGGGTCTGCTCTGGACGCTGGTCGGAGCGGGTGCGGGAGCCGGTGCCGGTTTAATCGCATGTCTCTCCTGCCCGAATGAGGGTGGCGACATCACGATTCATGTACCGCTGGGGATAGCTGCTGGGGCTGGAATTGGGTCTTTGGGGTTCTTGTCGTCGTCGTACCGGACGGTGTACAAGAGCCGCTAAGCTCAGTTCCGGCCTACCGCTTTCTCGAGGTGCGTACGGTCCTTCTCGTTCTCATTGCAGATGTTTTCCAGAATGTCGCTGTCGGGAACCAGTAGTTCTGTCACCTTTATCGTGATTGGCCGGGTGTACATTTTGGGATCTTCCAGGGTCACGGTTAAGTCCAGATGGCCGAAATCGCGCCGGTGGAAGCGTTCCTGAATTCGCAGATCCTCGCTGTGGGGATGCCCGAAAAGATCCAACCAGCTCTTGTCGTTGAATCCGGCCACATCCACCACCAACGTGTCGCCTTCCCATCTGCCCACCGAGTAGCCTAGCCAAGCTGGCTGCGGATCAACCGGGAGTTTGCGGCCGTCCGTATAGATCTGGCGATGGGTGTTGTCTACCTCGTAAAGCACGGCGATCACCCCTGGAGTCTGAATGATCTTAAAAGGCGCGTAGGAGAGAATATCGGCGCGCGGGAGGCCCTGCGGCAGACAGCGGGTGGCGGGATTGTCGGGCCCCCGCCGCTCGGCGTTCTTGCGTAATAACTCGGCGGCGGCGGGGCGCAGGGGTGATTCTTCGGGCTTGAAGTCCACCAGAATGTTTATGAAATACTTGGAGAAAGTGCTGGGGTCGTCGCCGGGTACGACGAAGTCCTTCACCAGGGCGGCGCCGAATAACTTCTCGTTTTCACCAGGAGGGGCGTACTCGGTCTGCCAGACTCCGGAGAGATCTGGCTTGCCGTTGGAGGCTCGCGGCGTTTTCGCAGTTAGGTCGAGTTTGCCGTCGCGGGTGCGGGGAGTCCCGGGTGTGGGATAGTTTAGCCACTGAGCCTGCGCGCAGAGCAGAGTTCCGGCAAATACCAGCGCAAGCCGCATTGTTTGATCACCCATCTCTTATTCTAATGCTGATCCTGCTCTGGTATCATCGAGGGAGGAGCGTTCCTGCTAGGTTGGTTTTGGCCACCAAAAATTGATCCAATGCTCAATGTCATGGAACCTGTCTCGTTAACGCGCCGGTGAGCAAGCTCCGGCGGCGTCCCGCAAGGGCGCGCTGCCATGGAGACGCCTGATGG
>Ga0105245_10003610_pt1 | contig 13807 bp, 11 predicted proteins | sample KBSM54metaG_FD_81523 | JGI IMG/M metagenome (GOLD analysis project Ga0105245, IMG submission 81523) | Miscanthus rhizosphere microbial communities from Kellogg Biological Station, Michigan, USA - KBS M5-4 metaG | ecosystem: Host-associated > Plants > Roots > Rhizosphere > Soil | place... | reverse complement strand
GCCCTGCACGAACACTTTGTGCTCGTAGAGAGCCACCAATTTGCCGAGCAAATTGGGCGTGAGCCGATCGCACAGAATGGTGTTCGTCGGCCGATTGCCGGGGAACGTGCGATGGGCGACGAGCGAGCCCGCCACGCCTTCGGCCGCCACTTCTTCGGCCGTTTTGCCGAAGGCCAGTGCTTCGGTCTGCGCGAAGAAGTTCGCCATCAACAGGTCGTGATGCGAGCCGATCGGATTGAGGCTGTGCACGAACCCGATGAAGTCACAGGGGATGAGCTTCGTGCCTTGGTGAATGAGTTGATAGAACGCATGCTGGCCGTTGGTGCCCGGTTGCCCCCACAGGATGGGCCCGGTTTGATAGTCGACGGCCTGCCCCTCGAGGGTGACGCGTTTGCCGTTCGACTCCATGTCGAGCTGCTGCAAATAGGCGCTGAAGCGCGCCAAATACTGATCGTAGGGGAGGACGGCGTGCGTCTCGGCGCCGAAGAAGTTGTTGTACCAAATGCCGAGAAGACCCAAAATTACCGGCAAATTCTGCTCGAACGGCGCGTTCTGGAAATGCTCGTCCAGTTCGTGGAAGCCGGCCAGCATGTCGCGGAATTGGTCCGCACCAATCGCGAGCATCAGGGCCAGGCCGACGGCCGAGTCGTACGAATAACGCCCGCCGACCCAATCCCAGAAGCCGAACATGTTGGCGGTGTCGATGCCGAATTTCGCGACTTCTTCCGCGTTGGTCGAGACGGCGACGAAGTGCTTTTTGACGGCCTCCGGGTCCTTCAGCTTGGCGAGCGCAAAGTCACGCGCGGTCTTCGCGTTGCCGAGTGTCTCGAGCGTGGTGAAGGTCTTGGAGCAGACGATGAACAGCGTTTCTTCGGGATCCAAGTCGTGCGTGGCTTCGGCGAAATCGGTCGCGTCCACGTTGGAGACGAAACGAAACGTCAGGTGCCGCGCGCTGTAGTGCCGAAGCGCGTCGCAAGCCATGTACGGCCCCAGATCGGAACCGCCGATGCCGATGTTGACGACGTTCTTGATCGGTTTCCCGGTGTGGCCCTTCCAGGCCCCGCTGCGCACGCGCTCGCAGAAGCCAGCCATCTTCTCCAACACCGCGTGCACCTCGGGCACGACGTCCTTGCCGTCGACCACGATCGAGCTGCCTTTCGGCGCGCGCAGAGCGGTGTGCAACACCGCTCGACCTTCGGTGGTGTTGATCTTGTCGCCGCGAAACATGGCGGCGATGCGCGCCTTGAGCCCGACCGCTTCCGCCAGCGCGAACAGCTTCTCGCGCGTCTCCGCGGTCACGCGATTCTTCGAATAGTCCAAGTAGATGCCAACGGCTTCGGCTTGGAAGTGCTGTGCGCGCGCGGGATCGGCTGCGAACAACTCGCGCAGATGCACGTCGCGGATGGCGGCGTGATGCGTCTTCAGAGCTTGCCACTCGGGGCGTGCGGTCAGTTCGGGAGCGTTTGCCATGGGGTGCCTCGTTTTGCGCTGGGGACTCAGCCGTCTTGGTCTCGCACGACGAAGGGCGACAAGTCTAGATCGGCCACCAAAGGCAGGTGATCCGAGGCCTGTCGGGCCAGGCGGGAGGTGGGTACGGCGACGTGACGTGAATGCAGATCGCCGCGCAGAAAAATGCCGTCCAGCGGGCGCAACGGTAACGCCGCGGGAAAGGTGTTGATGAGCTTTCCCGCGCGGCTGAAGCCGGCAGGGAGCAAGTAGCGCTTGCCGAGTGAGCCCCAGACATCGTTCAAATCGCCGCCGAGAATGACCGGAGTCCGATGATGCACGTGGGCGAAGGGGTGCGACGCGATGAAGCGCTCGAGCTGTTTGCCTCGCTCGGAGCCGGCCAGGCCGAGGTGCATGTTGACGAGCAGCATCGTTCGGCGATGTTCGCCTTCGCGCACGTGAACCCGCGCCGTCATGGCGCCGCGCTTCTTGCGCCCGCCGATGGTCAGATCGACGCGCGTCGGTTCGGACAGGGGCCAGCGGCTGAGGATGGCGTTGCCGTAGCCGCCCATGCGAAAACGGTGCTCTGCTCCGTAAGCGAGATGCGGCATGCCGAGCGCTTCCACCAAAGCCGCGGCTTGATCGTGGAAGCGCGAGCGCGGCATGTCTTCCGACACCTCTTGTAAGAGCGCGACGTCCGGCTGCAGGGTCTTCAATAGCTCGACGGTTCGTTCGAGCTGATAGCGGCGATCGACGCCGCCGATGCCTTTGTGAATATTCCAGCTGACGACACGAAACTGCATGCGACGGGTGTTCCCAGGCGTTGGAGTGAGGGCTGAAAATATCAGCCCAATCGCTTGGTTACGAGGTGAAACCCCCGATGGGCCAAGGCATCTAGTGTAAGCTCGTGATTCACTGCCCGATTGCCGGAGGGCCAATCAGCACTGATGACCGATTCGTTCCTCACCGACTTCGCAGGCACCACGATTGGTGGGCGCTACCTCGTCGAGCGTTTGATCGGTCAGGGTGGCATGGGCAGCGTGTGGGCGGGCCGCCATATCAGTCTCGACCAATTGGTGGCGATCAAGTTCGTCCATCCCAAGCTCGCGGGTAGCAGTGAGGCGCTCCGTCGCTTCGATACCGAGGCGAAGGCTGCCGCGCGCATCAAGAGCCGACACGCGGTCGCCGTTTACGATCACGGAGTCACCGAGAGCGGGCAACCGTACATCGTGATGGAATACCTCGAAGGGGAGTCGCTCGAACAGGCGATTCGACGACGAGGCAAATTGCCCCTGAACGAGGTTGCCGAGATCGTGCAACAGGCCGCGCGCGCGCTGAACACCGCGCACCACGCCGGCATCGTGCATCGTGACCTCAAGCCGGACAACATTTTCCTGGCGCGCGACAGCGAAGCCGGCGCGCGTGGCTACTCGGTAAAATTAGTCGATTTCGGCATCGCCAAGCTCGTCCACGACGACGCCGCGGGTGGCGCGGGGGCCACGCAAGCCGGCATGGTGCTCGGCACTCCGCATTACATGAGCCCCGAAGCGCTCACCGACAGCGCGCCGGTCAGTGCGGCGTCGGATATCTGGTCGCTCGGGGCGTGCGCCTTTTCTTCGGCGTGCGGGCGCGTGCCGTTCGAGGGAGACGCGATTGGCGATGTCGTGCTGAAAGTGTGCGCTGCCCCGTTGCCAGTGCCGAGCTCGCTTCAACCGAGCCTGCCCAAAGCGTTCGACGAATGGTTTGCGCGGGCCTGCTCACGCGATCAAAAACGGCGTTTCGCTTCGGTGGTGGAGTTATCCGATGCGCTGGTGCGGCTCGATGAATGGGCGCGAGCGCAGCGCGAGCAGGTCTTGTACGAGATTCGCCCCATGGCCCCGAGTATCCTCGATCACTCGGAGCTCGAGATCCAACCCTCGGGCAGGGGGCGGCTGCTTGCCGGGCTGCTCGTCGGCGCATCGCTGATGCTCGGCGTGCTCGGCCTGTACGTGTTCAAGCGGACGCGCGAGGCGGACGAAATCATGCGCGAGGCCAACGCCAATGCCGCGGCGGTCGTCGAGGCCGAAAATGCCCGAAAATTGCACGAAGCAGACAAGGCTTTTTGGGCGGGCGCGGACGCCGGCTCAAGGGCCCGTGACGCGGGTGCGGATGCCGGCGCGCGCCGCCCCGCGCAGGGCTCGCCGGGCCAACGGAACAAGAAGCGACGCTGACCAGGCACTCGCGAGACCCGGCGCGGGGTGATATAGGACGAGCTCCGTTTTTTAGAAGGTGTTCGACATGATCGACGACGTTTTGAACGAGCTCCGACAAGGCATCGAGAAGGCGAAAGAAGCGCTCAAGCGCGAGGCGGCCAAGCTCCGCACCGGGCGAGCGCATCCCTCGATGCTCGATTCGATCCGTGTGGAGTACTACGGCCAGGTGACGCCACTCGGTCAGATGGCGACCGTCAGTGTCCCCGAGCCGCGCCTGCTCACGGTCAAGCCTTGGGACAAGTCTCAGGTCAAGGCCGTGGAAAAGGCCCTCCGGGAATCGCCACTCGGCCTCAATCCTCAGGTCGACGGCGATCTGATCCGCATTCCGATCCCCCCGCTGAGCGAAGAGCGCCGCAAGGATTTGGTGAAAATCGCCAAGAAGGACGGCGAGGAGTGCAAAGTCGTCGTGCGCAAGGCGCGCCACGAAGCGTTGGACATGCTCGCCGAGATCAAAGAAGGCGGGGACGCGAGCGAAGATGAAGTCGAGCGCGCTAAGAAAAAAGTCGAAGAAATCATGACCGAGGCCGGTCAGAGCATCGACCACATCGTCCAAGCGAAAGAAAAAGAGATCCTCGCGATCTGAGCCAGCGCCCGGGACGAAAACCGCTCGGCCCTCGCTGTTTTTGCCTCGGGCCGCGCTCGGGGCGCGCGATAACCCGAGGGCGGCGAGAGACGATCGAGAGCGAGAAAGTGTCGTCGCGAGGAGCGCCTCCCGGGCCGTCGCTTGACAGGCCCTAGGCACCGTGAAATCGTGCTGGTTGCTCTCAGTGAGGGTCCGGCCTGCATGGCTAATCGATCAACGATTCAGGGAAGTTATCCGTGCGTGCCGTAGCTGCTGGCATCACCGACGTAGGTCTGCAACGTGACCATAACGAGGACAGCTTTGCGATCCTCGCGGATCACGAGCTGTACATCGTGGCCGACGGCATGGGCGGGCATCGCGCTGGCGACGTAGCGAGCAAGCTCGCGACGGAAGCCATCGTCGACTTCTTCCAGGCTACCGCCAGCGAAGATTTCACGTGGCCGTTCCATTTCGACTCTCGCCTCTCGGAAGAGGAAAATCGCCTGCTCACCGGGATCCGGATCGCCAACCGCCAGATCGTGGATCGCAGCGCCCGCTCCCGCGAGTATCACGGGATGGGCACCACCGTCGTCGGCTGCTTGTTCAGCCCGCGGAAGAAGAAGATGTACATCGGTCACGTCGGCGACAGCCGCGCGTACCGCGTGCGCGGCGGCCAGATCAAGCAGATGACCCGCGATCACTCGCTGGTCAACGATTACCTCTTGGCCATGCCGGAGCTCACCGAAGAGCAACGCAGCGAGTTACCGAAGAACGTCATCACTCGCGCGCTCGGCATGCAAGAACACGTCTCCGTCGATCTGCAAGCAGATGACGCGCAAGTGGGGGATGCCTACTTGCTCTGCTCGGACGGCCTGAGCGGCATGATCGATGACGACGAGATCCTCGCGCTCGTGCAAACCCCCGGTGAGCTCGGTGACGTGTGTCGCAAGCTGATCGCGCTCGCCAACGAACACGGCGGGGAAGACAACATCACCGCGGTGCTCGTGCGCATCGATTCCGGCGGCGATGACTCGGTCAGCCTGTCGGACACCATGCCTACGCCGGGCGCCGCCCGGCGACCGCAAGGCTCGATTCCGGACGTCACCGCAGATACGCCGCCTGCCGGCAACGTCGCACCGAAGCCCGAAGAACCCAAGGGCTGAGCCGCACCATCACGTCACCTGGGTTCACCCGGTGACGTGACATGAAAAAACCGCAGCGCGCGTCGAGCGAGCTGCGGTTTTTCTGTTTTGCGCGCCTGACTCAGCAGCGCCGCTTAATGTCACATCGGGGTCGTATTAGGAACCGTCGCAGTCCTCGAACACCACCGTTGCGTCGATACCGCATTGATACGAAGGCGGTGCCGAGACTGCGGGGCAGCTCACCTTCGCCCAGATGCTGCCGCCCTTGATGTTCATGCCGACCGTCGTGACCGTGCATGAGCCGCCCGTGCTGCTCAGCCGAGCGAGCGTATCCTGCGTGTACAGGCTCACGTCCACGGTGCCCGTGCTCTTGTCCGCGCCGACCTGGCCGTTGGTGAGATTCAGATCGACCGTGCTGCCATCGGGCGTGTTGCCGTGAATGGAACCCGAGAAGGTGAACGGGCCGCCGCCGTGCACGGAACAACTCACCGTTGCGCCGTTGGCGCCGTTGATCACCGTCACGGGTGTGCGATCCTGCGTAGTGGTACCGAGCGCGTCGCCGATGTCGTAGGTTTTGCCGCTCACCGGGCAATCCTGCCCATTCACGTGAGTGGCGGAGGTGTGCAGGCTCAGATCAATCGCACCCTGATTGGGTAGCGGAACTGGGTCGCTGCAGCCGAGGGCTGCGAGCAGGGGGAGCATCAAAAAAGACCAACGCGGGTCAAGCTTCGTCATCGGCAAGGGCCTCCGTTTCCTCCATCATACTCGACAATTGGCGGCGCGCGTCGTTTGTGGGCGAGGCGAGTGTTCAGGCTGGCGGCGATCGCCGTTGGCCGGCGGGACGCACGGCCTTGGTTCGCCTGGCACACGCAGTGGGTCAGTGTGGGCTGCGACGTAGAGCCGAAAATTGCGACTCGACTCGAAGGGCGTGAGTGGCCCGCGAACCGTGGATCGAGCCCTTTTTTGAGCCGGTTGGGGCTAAGCTGCCTTCTGAGGGCTAGTATGCTGAATCCAAAAGCGATCTGCGTGTGCGCCATTCTGGTCGCCGGCTGTTCCGGGAAGACCGAGCTTGCTGGGGAAGGGGTGCCCGGCAAACAACCGAGCAGCCCCACCACCACGACGACCTCCACCACCGCCAAACACCTGCTGATGGTGGTGCAAGTCGAGCCAGACGCGCACAAGCTGACCGTGCTGAGCGCCCGCAACGTCGAGTTACCGCTGCCCAAGCGGCGTGTGCCCGAGCGAGGTGAGTGGCGCGCGGAGGTCCTGGGCGCCGATGGGGCCGTCTTGTACACCGCGGAACTTCCCGATGCTGCTGCGCTGCGCGGGGAATTCCCGGGGCCCGATGGTCAGATCCAGGGCGTGCACCTGCGTGCGTCCACGACCGCCGTCACCCTGCGTTTGCCGCTACTGCCGGCGGCGACCACGGTTCGCTTGGTCGACGCGAGCGCACCGGGTGCGGGGGTCGAGATTGCGCGCATGGCGTATCCGGTGATGCCGTGAAGCGCATCGCTTTGGGCCTCATCGCCGCCGCGGTTGGCTTATTTGCCGTGCCTGCGCGTGCGCTCACCGTCGATACCCTGCGCCAGTCGGGGCCGGTCGCTAAGCGCTTCAATATGGTCGTCTTGGGTGACGGCTACCGCGCTCAGGATCAGGCGCAGCTCAGCACCGACGCAAAAAACATCACGGACTACATCTTCCAGAGCACCCCGTTCAAGAATTACGCATCGCTCTTCAACCTGAAATTGGTGCATGTCGTCTCCACCGACAACGGCGCCGACAACGGCACTTACGGCACGACACGCAACACGGCGCTCGGCGCGTACTTCAACTGCTCCAACATCGATCGCTTGCTGTGTATCGACGTCGCGACGGCGCAAAAGATCGCTGCGGATAACGTTGCGGAGGTCAACCTCGTGCTGGTGGTCGTGAACGACCCGAAATACGGCGGTTCGGGCGGCGACACCTTGGCGGTTTCGACCAACTCACAGTCCTTCGAAATCGCCGCGCACGAGATCGGCCACACGCTGGCCAAGCTCGCGGACGAATACGACGCTGCCGCCAACTACGCCCCGTGCGACACGACGACGGATTGCACGGAAGGCAACGTCACCTTGCGCAACACCCGAGACAAAGTGAAGTGGAACTCGTGGATCGACGCGGCGACGCCCGTGCCCACGCCTCCAACCTCACAATACATGTCTGCGGTCGGCCTGTTCGAGGGGGCGCGTTACCTGACCACCGGCGTGTACCGCCCCTGGGAGAACTGCAAAATGCGCGTGCTCGGCAGTGATTATTGCCCCGTGTGCAAAGAGCAGTTCGTCCTCCATTATTGGAACCTTCAGAACATCAATTTGATCGAAGACGCGCAGCCGACCGGCACGGTAACCAGTGGCGACTGCAACCCCGTTTCACTGACCGTGACCGATCCGCCGCTCACGCCCTCCACGTACAAATACACGTGGACAGTCGATGGCAAAACCGACCCGACCACGACGAACACCTTCTCAGGCTCGCCGATGGCATTGGGCAATGGCACCCACCAAATCAAGGTGCTCGTCCAAGACACGACCACGTTCGTGCGGGACGACCCGAACCAACTACTCCAAGATCAACACTCGTGGACAGTGAACGTCACGAAGGCCGATTGCGGTGTCGTCAATACTGGCGGCGCGGGCGGCATGGGTGGCGCAAGCGGTGCGAGTGGCGCGTCCGGCGCAGGTGCAGGTGGCGCATTGGCCGGCGGAACTGGTGGCAGCAGTGGAGCGTCCGGCGCATCCGGCGCAAATTCCATCGCGGGCAATGCTGCAGGCGGAGCCGCTGGATCGTCGACGACGATGCAGCCGTCGGCCGGCTCGACGAGTGCAAACGCGCCTCCACCCGAGGCAGTCACGTGCAATTGCGGTGTTGCCGGTACGCCTGCGCGTAGCGGCTATGCGCTGTTCGGCGCGCTCGCTCTCGGCGCAACGCTCGCGCGCCGTAAACGTCGTCCCATTCGTTGAGCCGCAAATAGCGGTCTCGCCGCTGACCCGCTTCGAGAGACTCGAGGTGAGTGAGCGGCGAGAAGGCCGGAACTACGCTATTTTTACGGGGTGAGTGACGGGGATCGAACCCGCGACAACCGGAGCCACAATCCAGTGCTCTACCACTGAGCTACACCCACCGTTGGTGGTGGCCGATGGCCTTTCGGCCGCCGACGCAGGCGGGTTCTTAGCTCACCTTTGGGGCGTTCGGCAACCGCGAGCTTCCACAAATTGCGCGAAAGGCCTCAGCCGACCTGCCAAAGTTCCGCTGCGGCTGCCTGGGCGCGCGCTAGGTCTCGCTCGTGGGCGCTCCAAATGCGCGGCTGGCTCGGAAAATCCGTGAGATCCGCGGCGGACTCGTCGAGGCTTTCCAGGGCGGCTTCCAGCGATCGCCCGAGGCCGATCAGGTCGTACCCACCCTCGAGCACGAAGCCGACGCCCACTTCGGGTGCGAGCGGCTTCAAGGTTCGTCGCACGAGCTCGGCGAATCCACGCTCCGTCAGCTGCATTTGCGCGAGCGGATCGCGCTCGTGCGCGTCGAAGCCCGCGCTGAAGAGCAAGAGCTGAGGGCGATAGGCTTCGATGATCGGCGCCACGATCCGGTCGGTCGCCGCGGCATAGGCGGCGTCGCCCGCGCCTGCCGAGAGCGGGATGTTCACGGTATAGCCGCGGCCATCTTGCACTCCCGTTTCGTCGGCGGCGCCGCTGCCTGGATAAAACGGAAACTGATGCAGCGAGACGTAGAGCACGTGAGGGTCGGCGTAGAACACTTCTTGAGTGCCGTTGCCGTGATGCACGTCGAAGTCGACGATCGCGACTCGTTCGATGCCTTTCGCACGCGCGTGCGCGGCAGCGACCGCCACATTGTTGAGCAAGCAAAAGCCCATCGCCGTATCGGGGCGCGCGTGATGACCGGGCGGTCGCACGAGCGCGACCGAAAACGCCGCTGCCGAAGTCAGCAGCGCATCGGTTGCCACGATCGCGGCGCCCGCTGCAGTGCGCGCCGCAGTCACCGATGCCGGGCAGTAGAACGTGTCTTCATCGAAGTAGCCTGAGCGGCCGGCCGCCTGACCAAGTTCCTCGAGATATCGCGGCGTGTGGACCCGCACGAGCTCGTCGTCCGTTGCTTCACGTGCGGCGAGATCCGCACGGCCGAACGAGCCCTCGACGCGCGCTACCGCGGCGCGTGCTGCATGCAGGCGCTCTGGGCGTTCGGGGTGACCGGCCGGTGCGCGATGTTCCGTGAACACCGGTGCATCGACGAGAGCGAGCATTTTCTGCATGGAACTGATTCGGAGAGCTGACTCACGCGGGCCGGATCGAGCTTCGCGTAGCCATAGTGGGATCCCGCTCGAAACTTTGAAGCTTTAGCTCGGAGGAGACAAGTAGTACGCTCTGACCCAAAGCACCTTACGGTAGCTTTTGTTGCAGCGCGGCCAAGCCCTGACCCGGGGCTCGAGCCAAAAGGGGCCTCAGGATGCGTTGGAAGATCATCATTGTAAACGCCGGTATCGTTGTAGTCGTCGGCCTGCTGACATACTTCTTGTTGGCCACGTCGCTGAAGGACGTGCTGGCGAATCAAGCCGAACGCAAACGTGAGGTGGCGCAGGCCCTGCGCGCAGCCAACTCCCAACTTGCGCTCGACGCACTCCGCATGGAGCGCTGGCTAGAAAGCAACGCGACTGCACCCTCGGTTCACGCCGTGCTCGCTGGCGGCACCGCCGATGCGCGTAGTGAATCGGCGACGGCCGAAGCGAATCGCTTGCGCGACGCCGCGGTCAGCGAACCGATGTTCGCTAAAATGGCTCCTTCACTCGTGCTTTTGGTGGATGCCCAAGGCGTGGTGATCGGTCGCAACGGCTCCGCGCTGATGCGCGGGGAAAACGTCGCCGCGGCCTATCCGTCGCTGGCCGAGTCGCTGAAGAGCGGCCACACGGCGAGCGCGCTTTGGCTCAATCACAAGCGGCAAGAGCAAATGCTCACGAGCTACGCTCCGCTTCGCGGCGACAATGGTGCCATCGTCGGCGCGTTGGTCGTGGGCACTCCGCTCAACGACGAGCGCATGACGCGCACGAGTGACCTCACGAGTGGCCACACGCTGCTGCTCGAAGTCGTGAGCGACACGGGCGTCGAGCCCGTGGCCGATAGCGGCGCGGCGCCAGAGATCATGACCGCGGCCGGCCAACCCAGTGTGATCGGCGCCACCAAGCAAGCGCTCACCTCGGGCGGTGTTGCCAACGCCGACGTGTACGGGGGAGGTCAGCTGTTCGGCGCGATTCCACTCGATGGCTACGGCGAAGCCAAAGGCGTGATCGTCGCGGCCGTGCCGGCCTCGCTGGTCGATAGCTTGGGCGGCTTGCTGTGGCCGGTGTTTGCCGTTTCGGGTCTCGGGCTGCTGCTCGTGATCGTCGGAGGCGTGCTGCTCGGCAACTACATCTCGGGTCCGGTTTCCGAACTCGAAGACGGCCTGCTCGCGATCATCAACGGGAACTCCGACCTCCGCTTCCAGCTCGAACACGACGAGCTCGGCGGTTTGGTGTTCCGCATCAACTCGCTGCTCAACGCGCTCATGGGCGTGGCCGAGGACAACACGGATGAGCAAGGTCGTCCCTCACAAGGGCCGAGCGCGCGTGATTTCCAAGAAGCGCTTGCGGTCGACGAAAGCTCCGTCGCGGGCATGGTCGATCCCGGCGTGGCAGCCGCGCTCGCGGCCGAAGGCGGCGAGCAGTACTATCGCCGTCTGTACAACGAGTACATCGCAGCCAAGCGCCAGATCGGTGAACCGGTCGACCACATCACGTTCGACGCCTTCGTCGGCCGTATCAAAACCAGCGAAGCGGAGACCTCGCAAAAGCACGGCAAGCCCGTGCGCTACCAGATTCAGCTCCGCGGCAATGCAGTCGTGCTGATCGCGGTTCCGCTAAAATAAGCCGTTTTCCGCAGCAATCACGCGTGGGTTTGGGGCCGGGGCCCCAAACTCCGGGGGTGACTCGCTTCGAGATCCCCGCAGGGGGAAACCCCCGGTGGAACAAGTTGCGATCGCGCGCTGGGAGGGAACGCGATTTCAGGCTATATGCATCGCCCCGGCGCGTCCCTGCGCTCGGTTGAACGCACGTAGTAGATCATGGGCATTTTCGATTTCCTGAGCAAGAAGAAGAGCGACCTGCCGCCGCGCGCCTCCGAGCGCGAGATCGCCCGGTTGGAACGCCTCTTGGGCAATAAGCTCTCCCAAAATTTCGATCGTCAAGAAGCGATCGCCGAACTCAGCCGCCTCGGCACCTCGCAAGCCGCTGCCGCACTCTTGAAGCGCTTCGATTGGGTGCTCGATCCGTCGATCACCGACCACGAAGAGAAAGAGTCGTGCATGCACGGCATCGTGGCCGCGGGTGAAGATGCGCTGGAGCCGATCCGCGAGTACTGCAAGAAAGCCGAGAGCCTCACCTGGCCGCTCAAAGTCCTGCGCGCCATCGTCCCCGACGAACGCGCGGCGGACGAGCTGCTCAGCATTCTGGACCAGTTCGACACCGAGTACGTGCGCAACGCCGAACCGAAGGTGCAGTTGATTCAGGCGCTCGAAGCCTATCCAACGGAAGACGTGCGCGTCGCCGTGGAGCCGTTCTTGCGTGACATGAGCGAGCCGGTGCGCTTCACCGCGGTCACCACGTTGTTCGCCATCAACAACCCCTCGAGCGTGCCCGCGCTGATCGACGCCCTCGAGAACGAGGAGTCGCGTCGCGTGCAAAACCGCATCGCGCAAGGCCTGGCCGAACGCAGCTGGGAAATCCCGGGCGAACTCGTGCCCGCCGGCACCAAGACCCTACCGCCCGGCTTCGCCGTCGCTGGCGGCCGCGTACAAAAGCTCGGCTGACTCGACCCGCTCGGTTCTTGGGGCGATAGCGGGCTGCCCCCAGTCGAGTCGCGTCACTTCACGGCCTTTCGTGCTCGCGCTTCGCGCTGCGCGCGAAAGAGCCCCACCAAGCGTCGGCTCCGCCGCCGCGGGGGGCTTCACGCCTTCCACTCGTCACTCCACGCCCTCGACTCGTCGCTTCACGCCCTCGACTCGTCGCTTCACGACTGCGCGGCGCGGCGTCGATACGTCGGTGGGGCGTGAGCTACCGAGACACTCGCCAGCTTCCACGTGCAGCGGCCACAAAACAGAAACGCCCCGCACGAACGTGCGAGGCGTTTCTTTGCTCTACCGAGCTCCCGTTACTCGCTGACGCGGTACTGGAAGGGCAGGTAGATGTTATACGTGACGGTCAGCAGCTGATTGAAGTTGAACTGACGATCGTCGTTCGTGATCTTGTTGTCAGGGAACTTCTTGTCTTTGCCGCCGCCCGCGGTGTCGAAGCCGCCCGTGTTCCACGAGAACGGCAGGCCGCGGTACTCGGCGCCGATTGCGCTCCACTTATTGATGTAGAACGTGAAGCCGAGACCGAACGTCGGGGCGATCGCCACGCGGCTCGTCATGTCGAAGCTGCCACCGCAGACATCGCAGTTCTTGCGCTCTTTGAGGCCGACGAACGCCGGACCGCCGAAGAAGTACAAGTCAGTGTCGAGGTAGATGCTCTGAAACAGCGCAAGCTTGCCGCGGAACGGAACCGCCGTCAGCTGCGGAGCGACGACCCAGTCGATGCCACCGAGCTGATTCTTGAACTGCGGACCCAGGTTCACGTCGGTGAGGCGCCGATCGAGGGTCGTCGGCGGCTCGCCTGGATCCGTCGTGCGACGGGCGGCATTCACGGACTGAACCTGGTCGGTCAGGTAGGTCGGGATGCGGATCACGCTGCCGAGAGCGCCCCAAGCACCGAACGCCAGCCAATCCGTGAAGTTGTAGTTCAGCCGGGCACCGAGCAAGATCGTGCGCTGATACTCGTCCAACAGGGTGAACGAGATGGCGGGTGCGATCTCGAAACGCCCTTGGCGATGCAAGCGCAACTTGCGCACGGCCGGCGCGCCTGCGAGCGGACCGGTGAGCAAAATCTGCTGAGCCTGTGCTTGCTCCGTGAAGGCAAACAGCGCGAGAGCGGCGGCAAGTACCGTTACCAGCCGCTTGATGGTCTTCTGATTCGTGGTGATCATGCCTCGCCCTTTGCCCATCACTTCGGCAACCGGTAGTCGAACGAGAACGGTAGGAAGAACGATGCGCCTACCTGAGCTTGCACGTTGTTCGTCAGGCTGTTGTCGCCGTACCAGGTTGCCTTGTTGGCTGCATCTGCCGCCACCGGAGCCACCTTGAGGTTCTCGAGCTTGTCGTTGAAGATGTAGTCGCGCACTTCCAGCGTCGCGGCGAACCAGCGATTGAAGAAGATGCGCAAACCAATACCGACGTTGAACGCGAGCTTCGGCTCGAACGCGAAGTTACGATTGTTCGGGTCGATG
>Ga0105245_10003609_pt1 | contig 13810 bp, 12 predicted proteins | sample KBSM54metaG_FD_81523 | JGI IMG/M metagenome (GOLD analysis project Ga0105245, IMG submission 81523) | Miscanthus rhizosphere microbial communities from Kellogg Biological Station, Michigan, USA - KBS M5-4 metaG | ecosystem: Host-associated > Plants > Roots > Rhizosphere > Soil | place... | reverse complement strand
TGTCGGTTGGTTTTCACTAGATCGTCGTAGGGGTACGCGGAATGGGGATACTTATAGAGGAACTTCATGTAAGAGTGAGTGGGCGTACTATCCAAGAAAAAGTAGTACTCTTTCACGTCTTCACCGTGGTTGCCCTCACTGTTCGTGAGGCCGAACATGCGCTCCTTGATGATCGGATCGGAGCCGTTCCAAAGGGCCAGCGCGAAACAGAGAATCTGCCCGTCGTCACAGATGCCGGCTATGCCATCTTCGCCCCAGCGGTAGGCGCGAGAACGCGCCTGATCATGGGTGAAGTAATCCCAGGCGCCGCCATCCTTGCTGTAATCCTCGCGGACCGTGCCCCATTGCCGTTCGGAGATGTAGGGCCCCCATTTTCTCCAGCCGTCGCTGCCTCTGTCTGCCTTGTCCAACCTGGCGGTCTCCGGGTTCATCGATTTTCTCCTTCGAGTATTGGGTCGACAGAACTGATGCTGGGGCCGGAGGGTTGATGCAAGACTTGTGAGACGGTGACGGCCGAAAACAACGGCGCCACCCTAGAGTCCGCCTCCCCACAGATACTGGTAAGCGACACCGATCGATATGAAGTCCGCGCCGATGTTCGTGACCGCTCCCGTCGATCCGCTGAACTTCAGGGATTGCCGCTTTGTCATCGGTATCGAAATAGTGCCCCCAACGCGGGAATTGCGCTGCAAATCCCGATTGCGAATGCCATCGATCGAGGTCGTCCCACCGGTGTAGAAGTTGGCATCAAAAGCGGCCCACAGGCGAGGTTTGAAGGCATAACTTACATGGGTCTGAGTGCTTATGATTGGATCCTGCGTTCTTACTCTGCCTTGGAAGTTCTCGTTTGCGGAGAAAAACCACGCTCCCAAGTACAGGTCAAAAAACCAGTTCCCAAAACGTCGTGACATTCCAATTTCGGGTTTAGCAGCCCAGCGGTTGGTGCCAATATTGACCGCCCGCGCCGGGTCGTATTGGCCGAGAGGAGCTACCAGGGCGAGGCTGGCCCCCACGATAGTTTTCCGGCGGAACCTTGCGAACTGTTCGAGGTCCATGGCCGGCGCACCGTAGAGGTTCACAGAGAAACGCATCGCCGGATTCATTAGTCCCGACCGGCGCGCTTGTAACGGGGTTCCATTAACTGTGCCCTGGAGGTTTCCCCACAGATAGGGGAGAGCAACAGCGACATTAGCGGAACGTCCGAAGAAGTCTAGAGAGCGCCCGTAGGCGAAGAAGGTATTGTACAAGCGGGCATTTCCGTTTTCGATAGGAAGCGCGGGGTCAAAGTCGACATCACCCGCGGATCGAGCGAATCCGACCGCCCCGAAATTCGCTCCCGTGGGTGAAACCGAGTAAGCCCGAGGTTCAAGCTCCTGTGCCACGCATCTCATCAAACAGGCTAAGATCACGGCGGCAACGAGGTAGATTCGTTTGTGACTCATCCATTCGCCGGCGCGGCAGTGAGATTTCTCGAATATGAGGACCAGCAAGCTCTGTGGTGGACTTTCGCTTAGGTCTTCTTTGGCGGAGGGGGGTAATTCTTTAACAGCTTCGCGACACCCTTCCGCAAGTTCTTTTCGCGTTTATCAGGCTTTGCCTTCTCGTCGAGCGTTTTACTGGCGGAACCGCGCCACACTAGCTTCTTTGCCGTCGAGTCATACATGTCTAAATCCACTTGGCCGGTCGTAATCGTCGAAGTTGTGGACGTGCTGATTCCTCCTCCGCCGCCGTAGTAGCCGCGGCCCCAACCGGGGCCATAGCCCCAGCCGGAATCGTACGAGGTTATCTCCTTTTCCTGGCCGAGCGACACCTGGTAAGCCACAAACAGATCAGCGCTATCGGCTTCGGTTCTGGTCAGACCCTTTTTCACTAACTCCTGCTCTACGGCGGTCTTTAGTTGCGCGTCTGCGATCTGGTTGAGAGAGTCGGCCCCTTTAATCTGGACCCACTTGAAAGTCTTGTACTTGGAAAAGTCTGTGCCCGCTGCAAAGTTGTACCGTACGTCTTGCGCAAACGCACCGACCGCCAGCAGAGCGATGACGAATGTCATTGTGAGTGCTTTCATAGGCTCCTTCTTCTACCTGCTCCCGCCAGACTGCGATGGCCGGCAATTCTAGGTCCAACCCGGTGATGACAAAAACAGTGCCGGGGTTCAAGATTTGTTCGATATGACCATAAAACCCGCTACCCCGGCGAAATTGGCCCTTGATTCACTCGCCGGCGCAGCAGTGGCATGCCTCGAATGTGAGGCCACCCACGAGGCCACGGCGGACCTTCGGTCAGCTTTTCTTCGATGGAGGGGGATAATTCTTCAATAGCTTTGCGACACCCTTCCGCAAGTTCTTTTCGCGTTTCTCAGGCTTTGCTTTTACGTCGAGCGTTTTAGTGGCGGTACCACGCCACACTAACTTCTTTGCCGTCGGATCATACATGTCTATGTCCACTTGGCCGACCGTAATCGTCGAAGTTGTTGATGTGCTGATTTCCCCGCCGCCGTACCAGTCCACGGCCCGGCCCCAACCATCGCCATAACCCCAACCTGGATCGAACGAGGCGACTTCCTTTTCCTGGCTGAGCGATACCTGGTAAGCCACAAACAAATCGGCCGTCTCGGCTTCTGTTCTGTTCAGACCCTTTTTGGCTAACTCTTCATTCACGGTGCTTTTTAGTTGCCCGTCTGCTATCTGGTCGAGCGGGTCGGCTCCTTTAACCTGGACCCACTTGAAGGTCTTGTACCTCGAAAAATCGGCGCCCGTTGCAAAGTTGTAGCGTACGTCCTGCGCAAATGTACAGACCGCCAGCAGGGCGACGGCCAATGTCATTCCGATCGCTCTCATATGAGCCTCCTGCTTCTATTACGGCGCGACCGTCACTTACGTTGCCGCCGCTTGACATGTAATTGAGCCAGAGAACGAGCCAGTGAAGCATTGACGGATGCCACTTCCTCGTCTGAAAGCTTCTCTTGGAGCCGGGCTTCAGCGCGCCGCTTCGCCTCTTCGACTTTCGCTTCGTCAATGCGGTCGGCAGCGACGGCCAGGTCCGTCAATACCGAGACGCGATCGGAGGTAACCTCGATGAGTCCTTCGCCACTGGCGATGAACACATTGTGGCCGTTCTTGTGCACGATGATTTCGCCCGGCACCATTTGCGTCATCAGCGGCGTGTGGAGGGGGTAGACGCCGATTTGACCCGACAGGGAAGGGAGCGTAACCATCTCTACATCTTCGGAGTAGACGGTTTCCTCCGGAGTGACGATTTCTAATTTCAGAGTGGCGGCCATATGCCTTCAATGCTTTAACTCGGCTTCACTTCCTCGATCCCGCCCTTCATGTAGAAGTCCCCTTCGGCCACGGAGTCGTGTTTCCCCTCGAGGATTTCCTTGAAGCCGCGAACCGTTTCCGCAACGGGAACCTGTTTGCCTTCGCGCCCGGTAAACACTTGCGCCACGCTGAACGGCTGACTGAGAAAACGTTGAATCTTGCGCGCGCGGAGCACGCTGAGCTTGTCCTCCGGTGAAAGCTCGTCCATGCCGAGAATCGAAATGATATCCTGCAGATCTTTGAACTTCTGCAGCACCTTCTGCACTCCTCTCGCGACATCGTAGTGCTCCTGCCCGACGATTTCCGGTGAAAGCGCACGCGAGGTCGAAGCAAGCGGATCAACCGCCGGATAGATCCCCAGCTCCGCGATGGCCCGCTCCAAGACAATGGTCGCGTCGAGGTGAGCGAACGTTGTAGCAGGCGCCGGGTCGGTCAGGTCATCGGCCGGCACGTAAACCGCCTGAAAGGACGTGATCGAGCCTTTCTTGGTCGACGTGATGCGCTCCTGCAGCGCGCCCATTTCAGCCGCGAGTGTAGGCTGGTAACCGACGGCGCTCGCAGTGCGGCCGAGAAGCGCCGAAACTTCGGAGCCAGCTTGGGAAAACCGGAAGATGTTGTCGATAAACAACAGAACATCCTGATTCTTCTCATCACGGAAGTACTCGGTGACGGCGAGGCCGGACAAGGCTACGCGCAAACGCGCGCCGGGAGGCTCGTTCATTTGTCCATACACCAGGGCGATTTTCGACGCGCCGAGATCGTCCTGTTTGATCACGCCTGCTTCGGACATTTCTTTGTAGAGGTCGAAGCCTTCCCTGGTGCGCTCGCCGACGCCGGCGAATACTGAAACCCCGCCATGCAGCTTGGCGATGTTGTTGATGAGCTCCATGATGACCACGGTCTTGCCAACCCCCGCGCCACCGAAGGCGCCGACCTTTCCACCTTTCAGAAAGGGACAGATGAGGTCAATCACCTTGATACCGGTAACCAGCACCTGCGGAGACGTCGACTGGTCCACGAGTAGCGGCGGAGGGCGGTGGATCGGATAGTACTTCTCTGCTGTAACTGGTCCGCGCTCGTCGACCGCGTTGCCGCAGACATCGAACACTCGCCCCATCACTCCTTCCCCGACCGGCATGCTGATGGGTGCGCCGGTATCGACAACTTCGTAACCGCGTTTGAGACCTTCGGTGCTCGACATGGAGACAGTCCGGACCCATTTGTCGCCGAGGTGTTGCTGCACTTCCAGCGTCAGCTTGTTGGGTTGGTCCTCAACATTGAATTCGACCGTCAATGCGTCGTAGATCCCGGGCAGTTTTTCCTCAAATGCGACGTCTACAACTGGCCCGATAACTTGAACGATGGTCCCTTTATTCATTTTCGCCCTTGGTATCTTTCTCTTTCGCTGTCAATTGTTTCCCAGTTGGCCCCCGGCGATTTCCAGGAGCTCCTTGGTGATGTTGCCCTGACGCAGCTTGTTGTATTCGAGCGTCAAGTCCTGAATCAGGGCGGTCGCGTTGTCGGTGGCGCTGGTCATGGCCACCATTCGGGCGCTTTGCTCACTAGCCTTGGCTTCCAGCAGAACCCGGTAGATAAAGATGTTGAGGTAGTGGCCAAAGAGATAGGCGAGGACCGCCTGTGGGCTAGGCTCAAAGAGAATCTCGCTCGCGTCTGCCGCCAAATCTGCTTCCGATTCCGCGCCCGGAATCTTTAAGCTCTTGATCTCGCCGATGGGTAGAAATTCCACTACCGTCGGCCGCTGCGTAAGGGTGTTGATGAACCGAGTCGCGACGATCAGCACTTCGTCCACTTCGGCCTTCAGGAACAGGTCTCGCGCAAAGGCCGCTATCGGGCGGGCTTCAGCGAATCGTGGCGAGTCCGTGAACGTGAACTCGGCTGCCAATAGCCGGCGCGTGCGTGCAACAAACTGCGCCGCGCGTTTCCCAACTGTGATGTACAAAGTGGTGGCGGGGTCGAACTGCGCGGCTAGGCGAAACAAATTACTGTTCAATGACCCGCACAGACCTTTGTCAGTGCTCACAAGGATCACCGCGCGTTTGCGGACTTCACGAATCGCCATTAGCGGATGCGTAAATTCTCGGGCGTGAGTCGTGGCGCGCCGCTGGATGCGATACAGCAATTGCCCGAAGGGCCGGGTTACCAACGCGCCTTGTTGCGCCTTGCGCATTTTGGACGCCGCCACCATCTGCATCGCGCGCGTGATCTGCGCGGTGCTTCGGATGGATTTGATGCGCCGGCGGATATCACGAGAACTGGCCATAACTCACCGAGCCGGTTTGCCGCTGGATGCCTGCCACATTTGTTGGAATTCTTCCGTGGCTGCCTTCAAGTCAGTTTGCAGCGCTTCGCTGAGGGTCTTTTCTTTCTCAATCCGGGCGAGCAACTCGGTTTTCCGCATGGTCAGAAAGTCCGTTAATTGGGCTTGGAACTCCTTGATGCGCTCTGCCGGCACCATATCCACATATCCGTGCTGTACGGACCAGATCACAGCCACCTGGACCCCGAGGGAAATGGGATTGTACAGCGTCTGCTTGAAAATCTCCATGATGCGGGTGCCGCGATCAATCTGCGCTTGTGTTTTCGCGTCAAGATCCGATCCGAACTGCGCGAACGCCGCTAGTTCCCGGAATTGTGCAAGGTCGCCCTTGAGCTGTCCGGCAACCTGCTTCATCGCTTTGACCTGCGCCGCCGAACCCACGCGTGAGACTGAAAGACCGACAGAGATGGCCGGTCGGACGCCTTGGTAGAACAAATCCGACTCCAGGTAGATCTGTCCGTCGGTGATGGAAATTACATTCGTGGGAATATATGCCGAAACGTCGCCGGCCTGGGTCTCGATAATGGGCAGGGCTGTAAGTGACCCGTTGCCGTACTTCTCGCTGACGCGAGCCGCTCGTTCAAGCAACCGGCTATGAAGGTAAAACACGTCGCCAGGAAACGCTTCACGGCCCGACGGCCGCTTCAACACCAAGGACACTTGGCGGTAGGCGACGGCGTGCTTCGAGAGATCGTCATAAACAATCAGCGCGTCCATGCCGTTGTCCATAAACCACTCCCCCATCGCCGCGCCGGCAAATGGCGCCAGATATTGATTGGCGGCCGAATCTGCGGCGGGGGCGGCCACAATGATCGTGTAAGGCATTGCGCCCGCTTCTTCGAGAACTGAAATGACTCGGGCGATGTTGGATTGTTTCTGTCCAATAGCGACATAAATGCAATAAAGGGGACGATAATCTTTGTCGCCTGCCGCCTCGGCGGCGGTGTTCAAACGGGCCTGATTGATGATGGTGTCAATGCAAATCGTGGTCTTGCCGGTCGATCGGTCTCCGATAATCAACTCGCGCTGGCCGCGGCCGATTGGAATCATTGCGTCAATCGCCATGATGCCCGTTTGCACTGGCTGGTTGACGGACTGGCGGCGAAGGATGCCGGGCGCGATCTTTTCAACCGGATAGGAGATCACGCTATCAATCGGCCCCTTGCCGTCTACAGGTTCGCCAAGAGTATTCACGGCTCGTCCCAGCAGTCCCTTGCCGACAGGTACCTGCAGTAGCTTGCCAGTCGTGCGGACTTCATCGCCCTCAGTGAGTTGTGTGTAGTCACCCAGGACGATTACACCGACCTCGGTTTCTTCCAAGTTCAGGGCCAGCCCGGTGACGCCGTGGCCCATGTCGAGCATCTCGTTTAGCATCGCGTCGGTCAGACCTTCGACCTTGGCGACACCATCGCCAGCCTCGCGGACGATGCCGACGTTTTGCCGCGTGGGCGACACTTTGAGCCCGGCAATTTTCGATTCAATATCCTGGAGTAGGGTTGCCATAGGTATACCGCTTCAAAAACGCTTCTCCAACGCGGCCAGTTCGTACTGGACGGAGCCGTCGTAAACGTCGCTTCCGATCTGAATGCGCATGCCGCCGATCAACGACGGACGATCGGTAAAGGAAGTGGCCAGCTCCGAACCATAGAGACGAATGAGACTGGTTCGCGTGGCCGCTTGCAGCTCAGGGGACAGGGGCATCGCGCTCTCAACCTTGGCCGTATGCTGTTCGTGGTCGAGACGCGCTAACCGGAGAAACTGGGTCAGTATGGCGTGAGAATTACGACGTCCACTTAGGATTACCTGGGTTACTACTTGCCGCATGCGGTCCTCGTCGACCGTGGAATTGACGCGGCACAAGCGGTAAAGTTGCTTGGCTTCGCGGTTCGCCTGTTTGTTTTTGATCATGTTTGTTATTGATCACGCTTACGCCGCGAGTTGCTTCGCTGTCTCATCAGCCAGGCGCCGATGATCTTCTGGCGTCAGAATCTTACCGGTCACTGCCGTAGTGGTCTGGACCACCAGCCGGCCGACCTCGCGCTTGAGTTCGGCAAGCATGCGGTCGTGATCCAGAGCAGCGGCTTCATGTGCTTTCGCCACGATCTGTTGGGCTGCGGAGAGGGCCTTGCGGGTTTCCTGTTGCAGCACTCGGGCGCCCGCGGCGCGGCCCTCGTCGACGGACTTTGCGGCTTCGGCATACGCCTGCGCCATCACTTCCTGACGCTGAGCCTCGGTTCGCTCCAGCTCAATTTTGATCTTTTCGGCGTTCGCGAGACCCAGGGAGATCTGCTGCCGCCGCTCCTCCAACATCGCGAGAACACGCCCATAGGCGAATTTGTAGAGCACCAGGCATACGACGCCAAAGCTGATGATCTGGGCGCCCAGGTGAGTCCAGTCGACGCCAAATGTGCGGGCGATCTCAGAGACTTGCCCGCCGCTGTCCGGTGGCGCGGCCTGTATGAAGGCATAGAAGATACTCATATTTGCGCACCTGTAGCGGCTCTTACTGCTTCACTAGGAACAGTGCGTAGAACACGATAGCTTCAGCGAAGGCGATAGCCAGAATGGACTGAACCAGAATCTTGGTAGCACCACCAGGATTGCGTCCAACTGCGGACGAGGCTGCCATGCCGATCAAACCTACACCGATCGCTGCACCCATCGCAGCCAGACCCACGTGGATGTTCCCTCCCATCATGTTTCCTCCGATCATGTTTCCGCCGAGTTCGGCAAATGCGAGCAACAGCAATAGCATCTATGCTTCCCCCTTCCTTTTCTGCCGGTTTCCAACGAACAACTGCGAAACCGGGATTGTCATGCTTCTTTTTCCTGCAAAACTTTTGGCGATGCTTCTTCGTGCTGGCAAATCAGGAGCGTGAATACAGCGGTCAACAAGGTGAAAACTAGAGCTTGCACTAAGCCGACCAGCAACTCCAAAAAGTAAAACGGAATCGGCAAAAGCCAACCGAAGCCCGGAACCAGCTTCGACATGGCGTCCAGCATATTCTCGCCAGCAAAAATGTTTCCGTAGAGACGAAAGCTCAAAGAGACTGGCCGGAACAGGATTGAAATTACCTCCAAGCAACCGACGGCGGCGAACACGACAACCATCAGTATTTTCAGTAGTCCGGTGGTCTCGCCCTTGGGTGCGAATAGTTCCTTCACGAATCCGCCCGGCCCAAGCTCTTGCAGCGCCCAGATGATCCAGCAGGCAAAAAAGATGAGCGCCATGGCGAGCGTCAGATTCAGATCGGCATTCGCGCCGCGCAACAACGGCTCCTCCACTCTGAACCCGTCGGCCGTGTGGTGGCCCCAGCCGATGGTGCCGACGCCGGGAATGAGTCCAAACCAATTCGCCGCCAGAATGAAAATAAAAATCGTCGCAAAGAACCAGAATGTTTTCTTGACCAGATGCGGACCGATGACTCCTTCAAGAAAGCCGTATAAACTTTCGACGACCCATTCGAGGAAGTTCTGGAGTCTGTCTGGAACCTGCTTCATTTCTCGCGTCGCCAATCCGGCGAGAACGATCAGACCCGCCGCGACGATCCACGTGACAACCATCGAATTGGTTATCGGGAATCCGAGCGGTCGCGCGATCTCGATCGCTTGCCGCGTTAAACCTTCATGTGGAGGTTCCGCCGCAAACATACAACCGGCGCTCAGTAGCATCAAACCGGCTATGAGAAACGGCGATCTTCGGGTACTCTTCTGCATGCCTGCCGAGCTTCTCACTGGTGCTTATTCGAACTCATATTTCCTAGGCTGGAGATGTAGTCCGGCCACACGACGATGTAGTTTATGTTGAAAAGTCTGGCCGTAAGTGAAGGAGGAGACGCTATTGCCAGCCGCCGCCAAGTGCTTTATACAACTGTACGAGGGAAGTTAGCACATCCCTCTGGGCTTGGCTTAGCTGTTGTTCCGCGGTCAGCCGCTGGCGTTCGGTGTCGAGTACTTCAAGATAGCTCGTAACGCCGCCGACGTAGCGCGCGTTTGCCAGCATGCTTTGGTCGCGTAGAGTCGCGGCCAGCAGGTTGACGCTGACGGTATACTCCTTGGTCTTCTGATAGCCAACCAGTGCGTCTGAAACGTCGCGGAAAGCTCCATTGATAGCTTTCTGGTAGCTGATGAGTAGTTCTTCGTGCTGCGCCTTCGCTGTCTTGTAATTTCCGGCACGACGGCCCGCGTCAAAGATCGGCAGATCCACCACACCACTGACCGTGTAAGCCCCACCAGCCCGGCTGATGACTCCGAGCAGGTCCGTTGTCTGAAAACCGCCGGAAGCCGTGAGATTGATGCTGGGATAGAATGCAGCCTTGGCGACTCCGACTCGGGCATTGGCGGCGATGAGTTGCTGCTCCGCTACCCGAAGGTCGGGGCGGCGTTCCAACAGAGCGGAGGGTAAGCCGGCGGGAACTTGCGGCGGCTGGGTCTGGTCGACGAGGCTCCTGCCGCGGACGACCGGACCGGGTTGCTTGCCCAACAGGAGATTTATCAGATTCTCCGTCTGCTCCTGGGCATTCTCCAGCAGAGATGCATTGGCCTGAGCCGAAGCGACCAGCGTCTTGGCCTGGTCTACTTCTACTAAATTCGACACGCCGCCTTGCTCGCGGGCTGAGACCAGCATGACGGATTCCTGGCGGGTCTTGATAGATTCCCGCACCAATTCGAGTTCGGCGTCATACTCGCGCAAATCGAAATAGGCGGAGGCGACCTGTGCAACCAGGATCTGCATCACGGCCTTCCGATTTTCCTGGACAGCCAGGAGTTCTGCTCGCGCGGCCTCCGTGGCGCGCCGCAGCTTGCCAAAAAGGTCGATTTCCCAAGACGCAACACCAAAGGCTCCCACGGCCGAATCAATCGGGGAGTTAACACCGGTACGGGACGCGCCTCCCTGCACGCCCAGTTGCGGGAAAAGCCCGGACCGCGTCGCTGATACTTGGCCTTCGGCCTGAAGCACCCGCTGCGCGGCAATGCGAATGTCGTAATTCGCTTGCAGTGCTTCGGTGATGAGGGCGCGGAGCCTGTCGTCCTGAAAGAGATCGAACCATTTCACGTCGCCCAGCGATGCTGGTCCGGGCTGAGGTTCGCCGGCGCGGAACTGCGGTGGTGCAGGTATGTCGGGGTGCTTGTAGTTGGGCCCTACCAGGCAGCCCGTCAGGACAGTGGTGATGCAGACGACAAATAGGATGCGCCGCATTTAAGGATGTGCCTCCTGCAGCACGGTCCGAACGCCAACTTTTCCTTGGATCGCGCCTCGGTTACCGCCAACCCGGTAGGCAGCGCTTTGAATTACCACATAGAGCAAAGGGATAAAGAAGAGACCGACGGTGGAGGCCATCAGCATGCCTGCGAACACGGCGATACCGATGCTGACACGTGCGGCGGCGCCCGCTCCGCTAGCTACAACGAGCGGCACCACACCGAGAATGAAAGCAAACGCCGTCATCATAATGGGCCGGAAGCGGAGCTTTGCGCCCTCTGTGGCCGCAGCCGCCAGACTCATGCCTTTCTCGTGGTTCTCTTTGGCGAACTCCACGATCAGAATGGCATTCTTCGCCGCCAGCCCCATCAAGGCGACAATGCCGATTTGGACATACACATTGTTTTCAAGGCCCAACAAGCTGACGCCGATGAAGGCCCCAAATACGCAGACGGGCAACCCGAGCAGCACCGAGAACGGTACAGCCCAACTCTCGTACTGCGCCGCCAACACCAGAAACACAAATATCATTGCCATGCCGAAGATAGGACCTTGCGTGCCGCCCGCTTGTTTTTCCTGGTAGGCAATGCTGGTCCATTCGAAGCCGTAACCTTGCGGAAGGTCTTGAGCGGCCAGTCCTTCCATTACATCAAGCGCCTCTCCAGTCGAGATACCGGGGCCGTTCGCGCCGTTAATTTCCGCGGTCCGAAACATGTTGTAGCGTTGCAGGATGTCTGGGCCTGTGGTCATGTTTATGGTGCTGATGGTGGACATCGGAACCATCGAGTTGTCGCTGGAGCGAACGTAAATATCATTAATGCTCTCCGGCGTTTTGCGGAAGTCCTGTTCTGCTTGCAGCATGACCTTGTAGGTTCGCCCGAACAAATTGAAGTCGTTGACCTGCAGACCGCCAAGGTAGATCTGAAGGCCCTGGAAGACGCTATTGACAGGAATGTTCAAGGTGCGAACCTTGTCGCGGTCGATGTCAAGCTTGATTTGGGGAACTGAGGTGCTGAAGCCCGAGTAAAGGCCTGTAAGCTCTGGACGCTTCGCCATAGCCTGCATGAACTTTACTTTCGCCGCCGCCAACTCCTGCGGTGACCGGCCCACCTTGTCCTGGAGTTCGAAAACAAATCCCGAGGCATTGCCGAGACCGTTGATGGGAGGCGGTGGAAACACTAGCGAGACAGCCTCCGGATAGCCGGCAAACTTCTTACGGGCGTTCAGCAGAATGGCAGCAAGCTGCTCTTCTTTGCTCTTCCTCTCTTCCCACGGTTTGAGCATAGTAATGACGGAAGCATTGTTGGAAGTGTAGGCATTGGTTAGGAGGTTGAGCCCTCCTGTAGTGAGGACTTCACTCACACCGGGAATGCTCTTCAAGTCCGCTTCGGCGCGGCGCATCAACTGGTCGGTGCGCTCCATTGATGCGCCGTCGGGCAGGGTGAAGACGCTAAAGAAATAGCCCTGGTCTTCGTTCGGAACAAAACCCGTCGGCAGCTTCATGAGGAGGCTGCCCGCACCAAACCAGAGGCCGGCGAGACAGGCCAAACCGATCGTGACGCGCCGCAGGAAAAAGCCCACGCCGCCGAGGTATCCTTGCGTGGTCTTGTTAAACACCGCGTTGAAACCGCGTAGCAAGTAGCCGATCGGACCGCGAATTTCTTTGCGCGGCCGGAGCATCATGCCACATAGCGCCGGCGTGAGGGTCAAGGCGACGATGACTGACAGGATCACGGAAACAGAGACAGTGATGGCGAACTGCCGGTACAACTGGCCAGTAATGCCGCCCATGAACGAAACCGGCACAAACACCGCGCACAGCACGAGACCGATGGCAATTACGGGTCCGCTGACTTCGTCCATGGCTCGTTCGGTTGCCGCCAGCGGGCTTAAGCCATGTTCGATGTGGTGCTCCACGGCCTCCACCACTACGATGGCGTCGTCCACAACGATTCCGACCGCGAGCACCACGCCTAGCATCGTCAGGGTATTGATCGAAAAGCCCAATGCCACGAATGCCGCGAAGGTCCCCACTAGGGAGACTGGCACCGCCAGCATGGGGATGAATGTGGCGCGAATATTGCCCAGGAAAATAAACACCACCAGCAGCACGAGGATAATCGCATCCCTCAGTGCAAGGAAAACTTCGTGAATGGCTACCTTCACGAACTCCGTGGTGTCCAGTGAAATGCGATAGCTGAGCCCGGGAGGGAACGTCTTGGCGCTTTCCTCAAGTAGTTTTCGCACGCTATCCACGGTCTGAATTGCGTTCGCTCCGGGGAGCTGATAAATAATCAGAACCGTTGCGGGGATGCCGTCCTTGCGGCCGAAACTGGTATAACTCTTGCCGGATAGCTCAGTGCGCGAGACATCCTTCATCCTAAGGATCGATCCGTCCGGCAGGGTACGAACAATCATGTTCTCGAATTCGGAGGGATCCGTAAGGCGCCCCTTTGCATTGACCGTGTACTGGAACTGAGTGCCAGCTTTGGCCGGTGGCTGTCCGACCTGCCCGGCGGGAGCGACCAGGTTCTGTTCGCCGATCACACCGGCGAGATCGGAGCCGGTCAGACCAAGCTTGGCCAGCTTGTCGGGGCGCACCCAGAAGCGCATGGCATAATCGCGCTGACCCACGATCATTGTAGAGCCGACTCCCGGGATGCGCGCGATGGGATCCACCAGGTTGATCGATGTGAAGTTCGAAAGGAACGTATCGTCGAAGGTGCTATTCGGCGAATAGATGGAGATGGCGAGCAGAATGTCCGGAGATTTTTTCTTCACGGAAATGCCATACGCAACTGCTTCTGGAGGCAGCTTGGCGGTGGCCTTATTCACGCGGTTGTTGATGTCGACGTTCGCCAAATCTAGATTGGCGCCTACTTTGAAAGTACACGTCAGCACGTAGCGGCCGTCACTCGACGACTTCGAAGACATGTAGATCATGTTTTC
>Ga0105245_10003605_pt1 | contig 13814 bp, 15 predicted proteins | sample KBSM54metaG_FD_81523 | JGI IMG/M metagenome (GOLD analysis project Ga0105245, IMG submission 81523) | Miscanthus rhizosphere microbial communities from Kellogg Biological Station, Michigan, USA - KBS M5-4 metaG | ecosystem: Host-associated > Plants > Roots > Rhizosphere > Soil | place... | reverse complement strand
TACGGGGAATTCGGCGAACACTCCAGACTTTGCCGGCTGTCGGCGAATGGCGCGCACCGGCGATTCAGGATCGGCCATCCATTCCTCGAATCGCGCGATGGCTCCGGCTAGTCCGGTGCGCCGTGCGAGGATGCGGTCATTCTGTTGCGCCAAGTCATTTTCGGCTAAGTGGGTGAGGTTCATTCTTCGCCCTTCCTTCGCCTATAGTAACACCGCCACGTAATGGGCTGAAAACGTTTTACGCGTCAGCTTCCAGAAACTGCATGTCGTGGAGACGCTGGTAGATGCCGCCGTGAGCGATCAACTCATCATGAGTGCCGGTTTCGGCGATGCGGCCCTGATCGAGCACCACAATCTTGTCCGCGCGGCGTACGGTCGAGAGCCGGTGGGCGATGACGATCACGGTGCGGTGGGCCATCAGATTCTGCAGAGCCTTCTGCACCAAACGTTCCGACTCGGTATCGAGATGCGAAGTGGCTTCGTCGAGAATCAAAATCGGTGCGTTCTTCAGCAGCGCACGCGCGATGGCCAACCGCTGCCGCTGCCCACCGGAGAGTTTAGTCCCACGCTCGCCGATGATGGTGTCATAGCCTTGCGGAAGCTGCAGGATAAATTCCTCGGCCATGGCGTTGCGTGCGGCTTCGTGGATCTGTTCCGGGGTGGCGTGGCGCAAGCCGTATCCGATGTTCGCGGCAACGGTGTCGTTAAACAGGAACGTGTCCTGCGCCACGATGCTGATCTTGTCGCGCAACGAGTCGAGCCGCAGATCGCGAATATCGCGGCCGTCGACGAGCACCGCGCCGCCTGTCACATCATAGAAGCGCGGCACCAGATTGGCCACGGTAGTTTTGCCGGCGCCACTCGATCCCACCAGCGCCACCACCTGCCCGCGCTTGACCTCTAATTGAATCGCAGCAAGCATGAATCCTTGGGGCACGCTGGGGTAACGGAAGCTGACGTCGTCGAAATGGATGGCCTTTTCGAAGCGGGCGAGCTTCACCGCGCCGGGCTTCTCCTTCACGTGCTGATCGCGGTCCAGGTATTCGAACACCTTTTGCGACGCACCAAGCGCCTGCTGAAAAATGTTGTGGATTCCGGTGAGGCGCTTGACGGGCTCGTATAGCATCAGCAGCGCGATGACGAAGCTGCTGAACTCGCCGGTGGTCATCGAGCCCGCTTTGATCTGCAGCCGCGCATAGGTCAGCAAGCCCACGATGGTGATCGCGCCGAAGAATTCGATTACCGGGCTGGCGATCGCCTGCTGCGCAACGTAACGCAGGTTGCTGTTGCGCAGCTTCTCAGCGCGATCACGGAAGCGGTTGGATTCCACCTCTTCCGCGCCGAAAGCCTTCACTACCTGGTGGCCGCTCAAGGTTTCCTGCAGCACCTGATTCAATTCCGCGGCGTTGTCCTGGGCGCTGCGCGTGGTGCGGCGAATGCGCCGGCCCAGCCGCAGCGTAGGCACCAGCACGAAAGGCAGCATGGTGAGACTCACGCCGGCAAGCTTCCAATCGATCTGCAACAGGACCGCCAGCAATCCTAGCGCAGTGAAGCTTTGCCGAAGCCAGTCCGCGAGAATTTGCGACAACGCGACCTGGATCTTTTCCAGATCGTTCATGATCGATGACATCACGCGCGCCGTCGAATTGGCCTCGAAGAAATGCGCGTCCTGATGCACCACGCGGTCGAACACCGTCTGGCGCAGATCTGTCACCGCAGAAAAGCCTACGTAGTTGATCAAATAGTTGGCGCAATAATCGCACAGGCCTTTGACGAGAAACACGGCCAGGATTCCCACGGCCACCATGGTCCAGACGTTGTGGATCGACGCGGGCATCAGGTCGGAGAGATAAACCTTGTGGCGCAAGATGGGAATGGTGGCCAGCAGCACCGGCGCGTCGGCTGACGCCGGATTGAGCACGCGGTCAAAGATGGGTCCGATGAGCAGAGCCGTGAGGGCCTGCGCCGCGCCCACGCAAGCCATGAGCAATACCGATAAGACCAGGTACGGCGTGTAGGGCCGCGAGAAGCGCAGGAGCCGGCCGAGTTCGCTCATACTTCGGCCTTCACAGTTCCGTTTCGCAATGCTTCCGCTGCCGCCGTCACTTCTTCCACTGCGATCTGGCCGATGCCGCCGGCCGATGTCAATACCCGGGATTCGGTGCGCCAGGGCGCCCACGTCACCGGGTCGGACGGCCCGAAGAGAACTACTACCGGAATGCCAAACGCCGCCGCCACGTGGGCCGGGCCGCTATCGTTGCCAATGAATAGTTCCGCGCCCGACATCAGGCTCTTCAACGCGCCCAGCGGCGGGTTGCGAAGCACCTGGAATTGGGAGAACAGGGCGGTGTCGTCGGCTGGCCCAGCCACGATCATCGGCAGCAGTCCGGCGGCTTGCATTTGGTTCGCGACCGCGAGAAAACGCTCACCAGGCCAGGTTTTTTCGGCCGTCGCCGCGAACGGATGCATCACGACATACGGCGGATAGGAGGGCGGCATTCCCGCGACCAGCTTGGCGCGCGGGATCTCGGCGCGCGGCACTCCCAGCCAGAACATCGCGGAGCATAAATGCTCCGCCGTGTGTACCGGGCGTTCTTCTCCCAGAATCTCCTGCGCCCGGGGAATCCGCTGCGAGTAGATACCGCTGAAGCGATGATGCGCGAATCCGACGCCGAACTTCGCATCCGACGTCAGCGTCATCCACATGCTGCGCGTGCCGCCGTGCAGGTTCAGAGCCAGATCGACCCGGCTGCCTACGCGCGGCGAGATTTCGTCCACGTCGGGATTTTCCTCGAACACACCGGCGAAGCGCGGCTCTACCACCACGCGAACTTGCAGATCGGGACGGTGAGCCTTCAGCAAAGCGAGCGCCGGAGTCGTAAGCACGCAGTCGCCCATCGACCGCAAGCGGATCACGGCAATCCGAGAGCGCGACGGGAGCCGCGCCAGCAGAGATTCCATTTTTTCGCGCGTAGCCTATTCCGCGTAGCCCTAGTCTTCGATGCGGGCTTCGTCAACCAGCATCACCGGGATGTCGTCGCGAATGGGGTAAACCCGCTTGCACTGCACACATTTCAGGCCGTCCGGATTCTGCTTCAGCTCGAGCTCCGCCTTGTCGACGGGGCACACGAGTATCTCCAGCAGTTCCTTGCTGATGGCCATAACATTGTCAGTGTAGCACCGGCGCGGCAGCCGGCTGGAACGCGCGCTTACGGTTTTAGGCCTTCGTTTTACGGTACCGGCGGCCCAAAGCTCCCGAAATACGCCGCATGACCGCGCCCGGCATCGCCCGCAGAAACGCGACGATGATCTTATAGCGCCAGCCCGGCACCACGATCAGCTTGCCGCGATCGAAACCCCGCAGCGATTCGGCGACCACAAAACCAGGGTCGAGCCAGAACTGCTTCGGGATCGGACTCCGGTCCATGGCCAGGAGGTCATGAAATTCCGAGTAAGTGAAGCCGGGGCAGAGTGCCTGCACTTTCACCGGCGATCGCTGCACGGTCAGCTCAATCGCTAGGCCATTCGTGAAGCTGGTCATCCACGCTTTGGTGGCGTTATAGCTGACGCTGGTGGGCGCCTGCTCGAACCCCGCCACCGAGGACACATTGATGATGCCGCAGCGCCCGTCGGCATCCGGTCGCACCATGAGATTTTCAAGTGCAGCATGCGATAGCGCGAGGGTAGTGAGCACATGCAAACGGTGCATCCGATCCTGCACGGCCAAGTCAACTTTATGAAACATCCCGGACGCTCCGAAGCCCGCGTTGTTCACCAGCAGGCCGAAGTTGCGCGCGTTGCGGATGTGTTCGACTAGTGCCGCGCGGCCTTCATCGGTAGCGAGATCGGCCGCCATCGTTTCTACCGCTACGTGATGCGCGGCCATGATCCCCTCGCCCACCACTTTGAGCCGATCTTCGCGCCGCGCAACCAGCAGAAGGTTGTAGCCGCGTGCCGCAAGCTGCCGCGCGAACTCCTCGCCGATCCCGCTCGACGCGCCTGTGACCACCGCCAGCGGGCGTTCAGCCATTGCTTATACTCACCCCGTTGATTCTAGCGCTTTCTGAGTTGACAAGTGACAAGTGCTACTTTACAGTGTACTCTGGTGATTAGGAGTTTCCATCATCGTGGGCTCAAGCGGCTCTATGAACGCGGCGACCGGAGTGGGATTCGTCCCGACCTATTGGATCCAGTTGAACGGATTCTCACGGCTCTCGACGCTGCCTCCACGCCGCAGGCCCTGGATCTTCCCGGCTTTCGCCTGCATCCGCTCAAAGGCGACTTGAAGGGTTCGTGGTCCGTGACGGTGCGGGCCAACTGGCGCATTATTTTTCGCTTTGCCGGTACCGACGCTTTTGATGTTGAACTGACCGATTATCACTAGGAAAGAGACGACTGCCATGCCCATGAAAAATCCTGTGCATCCCGGCCGCATCGTTCGCTTTGATTGCCTGGAGCCGTTGGGCTTGTCTGTGACCGCCGGGTCAAAGGTGCTCGGCGTTAGCCGGCAGGCGCTCAATAACATCGTCAACGGCAAGTCCGGTATCAGTCCGGAGATGGCGATCCGGCTCACAAAGGCGTTCGGCGGCACGGAGGAGACCTGGTTACGGATGCAGCTTGCCTACGATCTCGCGGTAGCCCGCAAGAATGAAAGCAAGATCAAGGTTCGCCGCCAATACGTCCCCCAGGAAATGCGCGCGTAGCAACGAGGAACCCGTCGGCTTAACCTTCAATCACGTAGGTTTCACGCAGCCGGCTGCGCTTTACTAAACTGGCATGGCATTGCTCGTACGGAATGCCCTTTTCCGACGCGATTCGGATACGAGGCCGTCCCAGAAGTCCTCCCAGATGGCTCCATATTGCTTCAGGTGGATCTGAACGGCCACCTTGCGGTCCTTGCAATCCCGAAACAATCAGCGCGCGCTTGTCCACCGGAAGCCAAGACATGTGGATCGCCCTTGCCGGTGGAATGCGGCCAGGACCCAGAACAAAGCAACCCCGCCAACAAAGATCCCGAGGCGATGGTGACCCCAGGGGATGCGTTCCACGCGATAGCTCAGATGGCCATTTCCCAGCCGAATGTTTTCCATTAGATCGGACCACACCTCACCCAGGAGTACCCCGCCCACACTCGCGATGATGGAAATATAAACGATCATTACCACCCAACCCCAAATTTCCTGATGATCCGCATTGCGCCGGCCAACCCGACGAAGAATGACGGTGGCCGCCGACGCATAGAACGCAATAAAGGTCAGAACGACTGCAACGTCCAATTCTGTGGGGCGATGTGTGAGGTGCCAACGAATCTGCTCCGCCGTCACGCCATGGTTATTCCCAACTATGTGGAACAGACGCGTCATGCACTGATCTCTCGTAAGTCCGTACTCGGCCCCACCCTCGAAGTGACCGGAGTGCGGTCCGCGACTCGCATCGGCGTAGCGAATAGCCAGATCCTCCGCGCGTTCTGCGTCCCCTGAAAGGTGTCGCGCCTGATCCGATCGACTTAAATCAAGCGGCGCAGCGATCTCCTTTGGCCATTCGCAGTCTGAGTTCGGCGAAGCACCTGGAGTATAGCCGATACAAGTGAGCCAAAGAAGAAGCGGCGGAAGTAGTCGTTGCATCACTTGCCTCGTCTGCGGCGCCAACCGATTTGACCTCAAGGAGATTGGCTGATCGAATTATTGCACTTTCGAAATCCTGCAAAATGCCCGTCCGGGCGCCTGATAATTGACCGCCGCAAGTCAACCGCTAGTCATGCGGAGCCATTTCGGCGCCCTCATCCAGCCGATGCCCGCGGGCGGCCCACTCCGCGCCACCCAGCACCAGCATTGACGCCAGAAATCCCAGAAAAATCAGTGTGACTGAGTACTGGAATACACCGTACTCGCGCGCCAACTTGCGTTGAAAGCCGGGCCAGACCAGCGTGTTCACGTACTTCAAAACCTCCATCAGCAACCCCACAAAGATGGCCGCCGGCAACACGCGCTTTAGCGGCGTCGGCCCGTTAGGCAAATAGCGATAAATCAAGAACAACACCAGCACCGCCAGCGGCACCGCCGCCAGCTTAAAGAACAGCAACGACACCCACGCGACGCTTCCGCCCGCCAGCTTTTGGATCCAGTTATTGCCGTCCCCATATACGCGGAACGACTGCTGATTCAACGCCGTCAAAAGCATCGAGCCCAGCGCCAGGCCCCCGCAAATAAAGATTAAGCCCAAACTGACGATCTGATTACGGAAGAAGCTGCGATTCTTGCGGATGCCCCAAACCCGGTTCAGTCCGACCTCCAGGGGCTCGAAGATGCCGTTCGCGGTGAACAGCAGCAAAATGATAGAGATCAGCTCCACCGAGCCGGTTTGCGGCAAGTTTCGTTGCAGGAATTGACCGAGCGCGTCGGGAAAATAATCCCGCAGCGCCAGGTCAATGGCGCCCACGGCTGCCTGCTCGCCAAAAACCCGCCGCGATAGCGACAGCATAACGATCAGGAAGGGAAAGAACGATAGAAGAACATTGGCCGCCACCGAAAAAGCGTAGACGTGCACCTCGGTCTGCATCCAATAACGAAAAGTGAGACCCAATCCGGTCGCGAAGCGCCGCATGTTTTTCAGGTTAATCGATGCAGGACAGAGCGCGCGCTGCGGCGAAATCGCTAACATGGAGAATCGACCCTAACTTTTATGAATGTCTCGATCATTGGAACTGGATATGTAGGTTTGACCACCGGAGCGTGCCTGGCTTTTCTGGGGCACAAAGTTACCTGTATCGATGCTGACGAACGCAAGGTGAAAGCGCTTCAAGCCGGCAAGATACCCTTTTATGAGCCGCACCTGCCGGAGCTGGTGGCCGGCGCCCGGCACAATCTTTCTTTCACCACCGAGTACGCGGAAGCCATCCCGCAATCGCAGGTGATTTTTATCGCGGTGGGTACGCCGCCTGGAGCGAACGGCGCGCCCGACCTGAAGTACCTGGAAGCCGCCGCGCGCGGCATCGGCGAATATCTGGCGGGCGATTTCGTGGTGGTGGTGAATAAATCCACTGTGCCCATCGGCAGCGGCAACTGGGTGGAATCCATCGTGCGCGACGCCTACGAGAAGCGCACCAACCAGAAGGCCAAGGGCATGTTCGCGGTGGCGTCCAACCCTGAGTTCCTGCGCGAGGGGTCGGCCATTTTCGATAGCCTTTACCCGGACCGCGTGGTGGTCGGTTCCGACAACCAGCGTACGGCGGAGGTTCTCTATTCGCTCTACCGGCCCTTGCTGGAACAGACTTTCAACGCTCCCTCCTACCTGCCGCGTCCCGACCGCATGGGTGCCGTCCCACTGATTTCGGCGGATTTGGCCTCGGCCGAACTTATCAAGTACGCAGCGAACGCCTTTCTGGCACTGAAGATTAGTTACATCAATGAAATCGGCCAGCTCGCCGAGAAGGTGGGCGCGGATATCACGCAAGTGGCCAAGGGCATCGGACTCGACGCCCGCATCGGTACGCGCTTTCTACAGGCCGGCATCGGCTGGGGCGGCTCGTGCTTCGGCAAGGACACGGCGGCGCTGGTCGCCACTGCCGGCGAGTATGGCCTCGACGCGCAGATCGTCAAAGCCGCGCGCGACATGAACCGGCGGCAGCGCGAGCGTGTGGTGGAAAAGTTGCTCGACGAATTGAAGATCCTGAAAGGCCGCAGCATCGGTCTGCTGGGCCTGGCCTTTAAGCCCGACACCGATGATCTGCGCGAGGCCCCGGCGCTCGATATCGCCCGCAAGCTGATCGAACGCGGCGCGCGCGTCAAGGCCCACGACCCGGTGGCCATGAGCCGGTTCCTGCAGGAGTACCCCGACCTCGACGTCACCCTGTGCGCCAGCGCCGAAGAAGCCCTGCAGGATTGCGACGCCGCCGTGCTGGTCACCGAGTGGCAGGAATATCGCGAACTCGACTGGGAATCAATCAAGAACAGCATGCGCGGCCAAGTGCTGCTCGACGGCCGCAATCTGCTCGACCGCGCCAGATTATCGAAGGCCGGGTTCCGTTACTTGAGCCTGGCGGGATAACTACTGGGCACAGCCCCGGGAACGGCTGCGCCTAAAAGCTACCGCCTTGGCGTTCGCTTCCGCGGCGAGTGCCAGCAGCCGCTCGGCATATTCCAAGATTCGCCGGCCGATATCGGTTATGGCAATCGTCTTCGAAAAACGTTGACGTTCCAGAAGACGAACGCCCAGCTCTCGCTCCAGCGATTGGATATGAAAGGTCACAGTCGGCTGGGTATAGCCCAGTTGCGTCGCGGCTTCACTGAAGTTGCTGGTGACTGCAACCATGCGGAATGTCTCTAGCTTTTGTAAGTCGAGCATAGGATGAATTACTCCTAAAGTACGCTCTCTCCGCGCTCGCCATTGCGGATGCGAACCGCTTCACTGATGGAAGAGACGAAGATCTTCCCATCGCCAATCTTTCCGGACCGGGCCGCGTTGGTGAGTACGGTAATGATTTCCTCAACCCGGGCCTCGGGTGCAAACAGCTCGATCTTTATCTTGGGCAGCAGATCTACCTGGTATTCCTGTCCCCGGTAGACCTCCTTATGACCCTTCTGCCGTCCATGTCCGCGTGCGTCAATAACCGTCATGCCGTCCACGCCCGCCGCCTTCAGCGCTTCCTTGACTTCTTCGAGTTTGTGAGGCTGGATAATCGCTTCAATTTTGTTCATCATGTTTTCCTTTAGGTGGATGCGGTCCCTCACGCCTCGAAATTGTAGCCTTCTTCTCCATGCATGCTCAGATCCAGACCGTCCATTTCCTGCTGCTGATCAACGCGTACACCGAGAACCAGGTCGCAAATTTTCAGGATCACGAGCGTTCCAACAATCCCGAGAACCCAGGCAATCGCAACCGCGATGAGCTGGTTCCACACTTGGCCGGCATCGCCATCTACCAGCCCCATCGCCTTGCCCATGCGCAGATCGTTGACTTCCTTCGTGGCAAAGACACCGGTAAGAATCGCGCCGAGCGTTCCGCCGATGCCGTGCACGCCAAACGCGTCCAACGCATCGTCGTAACCAAAAACCTTTTTCACTTTGCTCACCATCAAATAGCAGATCACGCCCGCCAGCAGTCCGATCAGCATGGCCGGCATGGGTTTGACGAACCCCGAAGCGGGAGTAATCGCAACCAGGCCCGCAACCGCGCCCGAGATCGCGCCCAGGACGCTGGGTTTGCCAACCGCCATCCACTCGACGGCCGTCCATCCCAGTACCGCAGCGGCAGTCGCGAAATGAGTGACGATGAATGCACTCGAAGCCAATGGCCCCGCGTTCACCGCGCTTCCCGCGTTGAAGCCGAACCAGCCCACCCACAGCAGGCACGCGCCGATCACGCTCAACACAACGCTATGCGGCCGCATGGATTCGTTGGGATAACCGTGGCGCTTGCCCAAATACAAGGCGCATACCAAGGCTGAAACGCCCGACGTGATGTGCACCACAGTGCCTCCGGCGAAATCCCAAGCGGGGAAAACTCCTCCGAGCGTCCCATTCAGGAATCCGCCTTTGCCCCACACCATGTGCGCCATCGGGAAGTACACGATCAGCGACCACAATGTCATGAACAGCAGCATTGCCGAGAACTTCATTCTTTCGGCGAACGCGCCCGAGATCAGTGCCGGCGTGATGATCGCGAACATCAGCTGGTAGATCATGTAGGTTTGTTGCGGAATGGTCCCGGCGTAATCCGCGTTGGGCTCGGCGCCGACTCCGTTGAGGAAGGCATAACGCAGATCTCCCATGAAGGCCGACCCCTCTCCAAAAGCCAAACTGTAACCCACGGCCGCCCACAGTACCGATACCGTCGCCATCATGATGAAGCTGTGCATCATGGTGCCCAGCACGTTCTTGCGGCGGACCAAGCCTCCGTAGAACAACGCCAAGCCCGGCCCGGTCATCATCAACACCAGCGCGGCGCTGGTGAGCATCCAGGAGTTGTCGCCCGACATCTGAGCGCTCTTGACCGCCTTGTCGAGATCGTCAAGTCTCTTGGAAACTTCCGGCGCCGCAGTCTCGCCAAACGCCGTTCCGGCGCACAGGAGATTGAGCGCAATCCAACTCGCAGCACCTATCCCGAACGACCTTCTGTCACGCGCATTTTTCATTCGTCGTATGATCCTTCCGGCTCGAAGTCGGCCCGCGCGTAACGCAGGCCGCTAAACGCAAATACTTCACGCCGCCATGGCGATTTCATTGGCGGTACAAGTGAATCTGGGCTCTTGGCGCTTGCGACTTGGCAGCGCGGATGTGAGGGAAAGTCGAGTGTAGCGGGATCCACGAATCGCGTCCAATCAATACTTTGAATAAGGAGGAAAGTTAGGTTCGCGTGCAACTTTAGTTGGCGGCGCCACACAGCAATAACAAAGTTCTTGCTCCGGGAATCGTTATGGCCTTATCGTCTAGCTAGTGATTCCGAAACTCCTAAGAGCAGGCAAGCTTAAAATCCTAACCGCGACCGCGATCTTAGCTATCTCGGCGACGCTGCTCGATTGGGTGACGGGAAACAACGTCTCTCTAGCAGCGCTTTACATCGTTCCAATGATGCTGGGTGCCGTGGTCTGGCGTCCGATCGAGACCGCGGCGTTCGCAATTATTTGCTCTTACATCCGCTCATGGTTCGATGTCCCCGGCACCACCGCCGACCTCATTCTGCGCTTCGTTTTTGCTGCGTTGGCATATTTTGTGTCGGGTTTATTCGTCACCGGTCTGGTGAAGAATCATCAGCAGGCCACTCTTCACCTGGGACAAATTCAGCGCGAGCAAAAGCTCCGGCACGACGTGGAGGAACAACTCAGCCTGCTGGCTGAAAGCAGTCCCGCCGGAATTTTAACCATGGATGAGAAGGGCACCGTCCTGGCGGCGAATAGCGCAGCCAGCAGACTGCTGATGATCCCTGAAGGACAGACGCTAAAGGGGCGGCTGGTCGCGGGTTACTTTCCTCTCCTCGCCGACGCGCTCCGCTTAGACGCGCATTTGCTCGGCTTGCGCACCAGCGTAAAATGCCAAGGCCATCGCGACAATGGCGAAATGTTCCTCGCACACATCTGGTTCTCGTCGTACGTAGCTCCCGAAGGAAAGCGTCTGGCTGCGATCGTGGTCGACTCTTCGGACGAAATGCGCGAGCGCGAAGAGCAAGGCCTGCGCCACCTCCTCACCGGAAATCGTATTGCAACGGCGGCCATCGCTCACGAGGTTCGCAATTTTTGCGAAGCGATGTCGATGCTGTGCGAGGACTTGCGCGAGCGGCGCGGGCTCGCCGGCGATGAAGGTCTGAGCGGTCTGGATAATCTGGTCGACGGCCTCGAAACCATTGCGGCCCTCGAACTACAGTCCACGACGCATGAGGCAATTGAAAACGTTCCTCTGCGAGGGGTGTTGGATAACCTTCGAATTCTGATCGAGCCTGAGTGGCGCGAGATCGAAGGAAACGTGCATTGGCATCTGCCCGAGCCCCTGCCCGCGGTCTTTGCGGAACCGCACGGACTATTGCAGGCATTTCTGAATCTCGCCAAGAACAGCCACCGCGCCGTGCAGGAAGTTTCTTTTCGCGAGTTGCACATCACGGTGCTGGTTGAAGGACGAAAAGTCACCGCCAAGTTCCTTGACTCCGGCCCGGGAATCCGGACGCCCGAGAAGTTATTCCAACCATTTCAGAATGGCGCCGCCGGAAGCGGACTGGGCCTATATATTTCCCGATTCATTGTGCGAAGCTATGGCGGGGAACTGCGGTTCGAGGCGCCCCCAACGGGATCGTGCTTCGCGGTCGAATTGGATGCAGTGTAGAGAGTTCACTTGAGTAAACCGTCAAAATCCATAAATCTTTTGCTGGTCGACGATCACGCCATGTTCCGCGAAGGGCTCGCGCGAACGCTTGAAAAGGAACCCGACCTTAAAGTGGTGGGTCAGTGCGAATCCTCGGCGGAAGCGCTCGCCTTGCTCAACCACAACGTGAATATGGTTCTGCTTGATGTCGACCTGGGAAATGAGCGGGCTCTAGGGTTTGTCGAAGGCGCCCGAGAGGCTGCGTTTGAAGGTCAGATCCTGGTGGTCACCGCGGGCATCAGCGGTCAGGAGGCAGTGCGTTTGCTCCAGGCAGGCGTCGCTGGAATCATTCACAAGAAGCATTCCGGCCGGATCTTATGCGAGTCCATCCGCAAGCTCGCGGCCGGTGAATCATGCCTGGAAGAAAAGTATCTTACCTCGCTGATTCAATCGGTAGATCGCACGCGGACGGCGGCGAATCCGAAACTGACCGAGCGCGACCGGGCTTTGCTCCGCTACATCCTGAAAGGCCTGACCAATCGCGAGATCGGGACACACCTACAGATTTCAGAGGGCGCTGTGAAGTCATCCCTCAGCGTCTTGTTTGAGAAGCTGAATGTAAAGACGCGTACGCAACTCGTCAAGGTCGCGCTTGAAGAGTATCAAGATCAGTTGTAATACCGGAACGGGCCGCTACTTCGAGTATTTTATGAGCTTCTGCTGGCCGACTTGCGAGCCGTAGATGTTGCCTTTTGAGTCCGCGGCTATTCCCTCGGCGCCACTAGTCGTCGACATCATAAATGCCGGGTTGTTGGGGTACTTGTCGTCGCTCTCCGGGGTCGGCATATTGTCCGGAATGAACGCTAGCACCTTGCCGTTTTTGCCGTCCTTCACCCGGCCCACGCGAATGCCACGCTTAAAGCCCGGATTGTTTTTCGCGTTCGACTGCGAATCGGCCACGTAGATATTGTCTTTGGCGTCGATGTACATTCCGCTGGGTGCGCCGTACTGCTTCCATTCTTCGATGTAGTTCCCGTCCTGATCGAAGATTTGAATCCGGTTGTTATCGCGATCGGCCACAAACAGGCGTCCTTTGGAATCCATGGCCAGTGCGTGTGGAGTGTTAAAGTCGCCCGGACCCGTGCCCTTCTTCCCCCAGGTCTTGATGAACTTTCCGTCCTTGTCGAACTTCACGATGCGGGCGTTGGTGTTTCCACCGTGCCCGTCCGCGACGAAGATGTCACCGTTGGGCGCCACCAAAACGTCGGACGGACTGTTGAAGGTGTCGTTCGTAGTCCCGGCCACACCGGCTTTGCCGAGCGTCAGCAAAACTTTGCCGTCCTGGTTCAATTTGAAAACCTGGAAGCCCTTGCCGTCTTTAATCGCCTGGTCGACAACCCAAAGATTTCCATCCTTGTCGATGTACATCCCATGCGGCGTGACGAACAGGCCGCCGCCGAAATTCTTCAATAGCTTTCCGGAGGGAGCGAATTCGAAAATTGGATCCAGCGAGCTGCCGCCGCAGGTAGCGACGCCGCATCGATCGATGACCCAAATGTTTCCGGTCTTTTGGTCGATGTCCATCGCGCTCGCCGACCCCCATTTTCTGCCCTCCGGGATCTGCGCCCACTGTTCCATGGGGTGATATGGATCAGGCTGGCTATAAATCTGGCTTGCGGATGCAAGGATGAGGCACAACGTAGTGATTTTCATGGCAACTCCACCGTTTATATTACAACCGATGGCAGCCCGCGCGCATGTGGTGTGCCGGAATCCGCGTTGCCTTGCCCGGGAATCCTTGCGCGGGAATCTCAGGCGCAGGCACTTTGGGGTCGCCGTCGCCTGCCGCAGCTGACGGCTCGTGTGACGCTTTGTAACCTTCGCCCGAAATTCTTTCAGTACTCGTCGAAGGCGAGAAATTTACTTGCTGCCCGCGTGGCAGCATTCTCGCCGCATAAGAGAGATGAAAGAAAGAGGATTAGCATGAAAAATACTAACGTCCATCGGACATTCGTTACAGCCGCG
>Ga0105245_10003602_pt1 | contig 13823 bp, 10 predicted proteins | sample KBSM54metaG_FD_81523 | JGI IMG/M metagenome (GOLD analysis project Ga0105245, IMG submission 81523) | Miscanthus rhizosphere microbial communities from Kellogg Biological Station, Michigan, USA - KBS M5-4 metaG | ecosystem: Host-associated > Plants > Roots > Rhizosphere > Soil | place... | reverse complement strand
TGTATGCGATGTAGAACGCGCCCGAGGTGTCTTTGGCGAAGCCGAGCAGCTTGTAGGAGTTGACGCCGGTTGCGGTCGTGGTTGCGGTCGCGAGCGCCGCGTCGATGTGCGTGATGTTGATCATCGCGGACGGGTTGACGGACCACGGGGAGCCCTTACCATTCGCGTAGTCGAGCCACGCCACGTCGAGCGAGCCGTCGTCACTCACGGCGGCGGTAATCTGAGACTGGGTCCCGAAATTTGCCACGGGCGTCGCCGGCACGAGCCCATCGTTGAAGTAATCGTCCGCGACGTTGAACACGGTGCCTTTGCCGTCGACCCCGAGGTCATGCGTGGTGACGGTGACGCCCTTGGGCGGCCCGCTCGGGTTGCCTCCCGCGCCGCCGTTCGCTGTGCCGCCATTCGTGGTGCCGCCATTTGCGGCTCCGCCGTTCGCGGCTCCGCCCAGATTGGTTGAGCCAGAAAAGCCGTTGTTGCCGCCGTTCGCGGCTCCGCCGTTGTTCGAGGAGCCCGCGTTGTTCGCGCCTCCCCCCAAAGCGCTCGAGCCAGCCGAGCCATTGCTCGAGCCCGCGCTCGATTGGCCCGTGCCGTCCGTGAGAGTGCCGTTGGTGCAGGCGCCGGCGGCCCAAAACAGCACCAGGGAACAGCTCAGGCGCGCATAGCCGAATGAAGAATGAAGCGGACGGAACGAGGTCATCGCACGAAGTCCTTTCGCCGTGGCGTAGGCAGCCCGGGCTAGCTCATTCTAAATGACAAAACCTCAGCGAATCGGCTCAACTCGGAATCGGTTGGCCAGCGATGAGGTGCGTGGGTGTGGGCGTGCGTGAATCAGCGCGCCCACGCCCAAATCCCCGCATGCTGCGCGCGCAGTCCGGGTACAGGACCGGATCCGTCGGCAACCGCCAGTCCTGGTTCAAAGATTCAACCGGCGTGGTTGGCATCGCGGTCGCGAGTCGCGCGCGTGAATCTCCGCGGCGTTCGACCACGTAACGGCCGGATCTCGTCATCGATTTGTTCGACGCCACCGCCTCACTTCGAGTAGCAAGTCGGGCGGCGTCGTGAAGGCATTCATTCAGTCTGTGGTCGGGTTTGGCTCGCTCTCGATGGCGTGCCTCGTGGCGTGTCACGGCAAGCCCAAGAGTGACGCCGCACCCGCGCTCGGAGCCAGCACGGGTGCGTCGGTTGCGAGCGCGCCGCAGGCTCTGCCGAGTGCGAGCGCCGTAGCTCCTGCAGCCCACTCGGCAGAACCAGATACGGTCTCGCAGGCGAGCGCCGCATACGACGCTGGGCCTCCGGTCTTGGTCGACGGCAAAGTCGACGGCGCGGCACTCCGGCGCCGTCACATCGAACGGCTCAAACAGGATCACAGCGCAGTCACGGTGCTCGGGGGCGAAGGAGCGCTCGAACTCGGGCGACGCATTTGCGAGGCGGTCGTGCCGCAGCGTGCGCCGAACACGCCCATCTTGATCAAGCCCAATATCTGCGGTTTCGACGGCCTCAAGAACGTCGCAAAATCAGGCGGAGATGACGGCGTGACCGGCCGCACCACCGATCCGGAGTTCGTGCGTGGCGTGCTGCAGTGCCTCAAAGCGCGCGGCCACACGCGAGTGACGATCGCCGAGGGTTGCGGTAACTCACACCGCTATTGGCAGGATACGATTGCGGTCTCTGGCTTCGAGGCCATGGCGAAAGAGGAGGGCGTGCCGCTCGTCGCCATGGATGACGACGGCGTGTTCGACGTACAAGGGGACAAACCGGGCAAGCCACTCGGCATCGAGGGCATCCAAGGCACGCACGTGCCGACCTTGCTCATGCCGCAGATTTTGGCCGAAACGCTCGAGCACGGCTTGTTCATCAGCGTGCCCAAACTGAAGACTCATCGCTATTCGATCGTGTCGCTCGGTATCAAGGGCATGCAAGGGACGGTGATGCGCTCCGATGCCTCACCGGCCTACAATCAGAAATGGCGCATGCACGCCGAACTCAAAGACTACCTACACGCGCAGCACGAACACGACCCCGAGGATCGCGCGGCATACGTCGCGTCGCTCGAGCTCTTTGCCGAGCGCATGGTCGATGTACTCGAGATCTCGCTGCCCGATGTGGTGCTCGTGGATGGCGCGCCGGCCATGTCCGGCGATGGTTTCCAACACTTGCGCCAAGTGCCCGGCAAGATCGCGATTGGTGGCACGAATCCGGTGTTCGTCGATCGCGTGGGTGCGCAGTATTTGGGCTTATGGAACAACTCGGATCTGGCGCAGCAGCTGGGCGGGCACAAAACTTCGCCGTTGATCGAAGTCGCCGCGCGCCGCTACGGGCTCGATCTGAAGTCGCCGCCGCTCACCGGTGACGGCGCGTCGCTGATCGGGCAGCCGCATACCCCCTACCTCAAGGCGATTGCGCCGTTCACGCTCGATGGCGGCCACGTGATTGCGCCTGCTCCTGCGCCGGCGCGGCCGGTCGCGCACGCCGCGCACACAACGGTTGCGCCGCTTCTCGACGGCAAGCTCGATGAAGTGTGGAGTCGCGCGCCGCGCGTCACGTGGGATAGCGACTACGCCGGCAAGGCGACCGCAATCTCCACTTCGGCGCGATTTCTCTGGCAAGAGGGCGCGCTCTTCGTGCTCTTCGAGCTCGAGGGCGCAGGCCTCGACAACACGGATCGAGCTCGCACAACGTCGACCGAGCGCAGCAAGCTGTACGAGGAAGATTGCGTCGAGCTGTTTCTGGCGCCCGATCCCAAAACTCGGCAGCACTACTTCGAGATCGAACTCGGTCCGTTCGGGCATTGGTTCGACATCGACGTCGATCACGAGCACGGGAAAGAAAATCCCGCTTGGTCGAGCGCGGTCGAAACACGCACCCTGGCCGACGCCGCGCTACACCACGCGCTGATCGAAGCGAGCTTCCGCGCGCCCGAGATCGCGAGCGCGCTCCAAGCCGGAGCCCAGCTGCCCCTCGGGCTTTTTCGCAGCGAAGGGAAGGGGGAGCGGGCCTATTTGGCGTGGAGTCCGCCGCGCACCCCGAAGCCGAATTTCCACGTGCCCGAGGCTTTCGGTAGCCTCGTGCTCGATCCCTGAGCGTGCTTCAACCGCGGGCTTGCACCCACTGCTTGACCAGCTTCTCGAGCGCGGTCTTCTTCGCCTTCACGTCATCCAAGCTGTGAAATTTGGCCTCTCGCCGGTCCTTCTGGGTGCCTTCGAGCAAGCTGCTCTTGGTGGGGATCCCGACGCCGCCCGGGAACAGCACGATCAAGTGTGCATACTCGGTGGCTCGCGGGTGGAAGGCTCCGAAGTCTTCACCGTAGAAAAAGCTCGGGGCGTTCCACTTGATGCGTTCGGCCATCTTGCTGCTGGCGCCGAGAATGATGGCGCGGACCGCTTCCATCTCGTTCTTGAACGGATGATCGACGTCACGCATGTACGCGTCGACGACTTCCTTGCCGGTCGGAACGGGAGCGAGCACGTTGGCGATTGTCTTCTTCCGGGCGAGCGCGATCACTGCATCGCGCGCAGGCGTTGCTTTGGCTTTGGGCGCTGCTTTGGCCTTCGGCGTTGCCTTGGCTTTGGGTGCTGCTTTGGCCTTCGGTGCTGCTTTGGTTTTGGGCGCTGCTTTGGGCTTCGGCGTTGCCTTGGCTTTGGGTGCTGCTTTGGCTTTGGCCTTCGGCGCGGCCTTGGCTTTTGCTTTGAGCGGAGTCTTGGCCTTGGTCTTGGCTTTTGCTTGCGGTGAGGTCTTGGCTTTGCGGGCGGCCATCATGATTCCTGGGAAAGCGGGGAACGATCCGTCATGACCGCACACTATTTCCTGCGTGCGTCACGGCGTCCACCAACTTCCTCCATGAGCGAGGCATGATCGTTTCCGAGCGGTGTCCTAATACACCGCGATGCCCAGCGTGAGTTCCGGCACGTAGGCCCGGTCCAGGTCGTCTCTACCGGGGTAACCGGGCAGGGCAGCGACGCCGGCACGAAGATTCAGCGCCAAACGCGTGGTCCAATCGATTTGGGCGAGAAAACCCGCGGCCCCGTACCAGCCAGACCAGCTATGGGTTCGATCCGGGAGATCTTGGATGCCCTGCGCGCCGCCGAGCTCGGCGTAAAAACCCGCGTGAAATCGTTCGGTGTGGATCGGCAGGTATTCGAACTCCGCGAACAGCCGGCCATTGAACACGCTGCCGTCGCTGGCTGCGTCGCTCGAGTGCCCGAGCGCGAGCTGCCCGCCGAGCAGGATGCCCGCCGTCTGTGTCGGGAAGTAACCGAACGCCATCCGGCTGCCGAAGCCGAAGTCTCGAACGCCCGACACCGTGTTCAAGCGCGCCGCGCCCAGCTCGAGCTCGTACGAGAACCCCTGGCGCTCGAGCGGCGCACGATCGAGACGCACGACCTGGTTGCCGAGATTGGGCATCACACCGTGCGCGCTCCACGTCGCATCGCGTTCGGTGAGCTCGGAGAGTGGTAACCAGCGCGTGCCATCCGGTCGCACCAGCAACAGCGGCTCGTCAGCGGGCACTTTGGCCCAGCCGTCGAAACGGCTTCCTTCGACTGCCGCGGCGGACACACCGACCGCGCCCGCGACGGCCACCGCAGCGATGCCCGCGGCCACTGCGGAAGAAGCGCCGTCGCTCTCCGCACCCTCTTTGCCTGAGCCGTGCGCGTGGCCGTGTCCACCGTGCTCCCCGCCGCCGTCGTGATAGTGCCCACCGTCGTGATAGTGCCCACCGTCGTGATAGTGCCCACCGTCGTGATAGTGCCCACCGCCGTGAACATCCACGATGACGACTGATTCGCTGTAGCGCGGTCCCACTGGCGCGTCGCTGACGTCGTCCGCGTGCTGCGTGGTTTGCTGCAGCACTCGCACGTGTTCGCCGCGCACGGCCGGCGGCGTTTGCGCGAGCCGCACCAACGCAGCGTGTGACACTTCGTAGTTGTTGCTCAGACAGCCGCTGAGCGAAAATATCCACCCGATCCCCACGTATAACGTTTTCACGACCACCCATTCAGCAAGCGCTGAGCCAGGGCGCGTGGCCGCGAATTGGCTTCGAAACGCGCGGCTCGTGAACGATTTTTCGCGTGCGGTGTGGTGTTTTCGACTCACTCCGGGGGGCGGCCTGGGCCATTCGACGAAATCAGGAACTGGTTCCAGATTGCTGCGCAGTGGGTTGAAATTTGGCGAAACAGCCAAAATTGCCTCGCTCAGAACGGCTCAGTTCTAGTCACGCTGTCCGAGAGTCCAAAAAGGTACCGTCCTTGAGACAAACTGTTCCCCCGCCGCTCGGCCGTTTCGTGGTTCTCTTCCTGCGTGGAAAATTCCAGCCTGCGCCTCCTGTTTTCGGTCTCGATGGCATGCGCCTGTGCGGCGAGCGGCTGCGGCTCCGTGTCGACCGATGGACTGTTTTCGTCAGACGACCCCACGACGGGAGGTGCCGGCGCTGCGCTCTCGAGTGGCGGAAATTCGTCGGCTGGAATCGGTGCCAGCAGCGACGGTGGCAGCGCGGTGATCGCGAGCGCGGGCACCGCGGCGTTGACTGGTGGCGCTTCGAATTTGGGTGGCAACTCGTCGGCCGGAAGCGCGGGGAGCGCGCCACTCGGCGGCGCTGGCGGCGCAGCGGGAAGTGCAGGATCTGTCGGACACGGTGGGGCTTCAGGTGCGACGAACGTTGCAGGTAGCGGTGGCATTGCTGGAGCTTCTGGCACCGGTGGCAGCCCGCCCGTACTCAACTTCGAACTGATCGACGACATGGAGGATGGCAACATCAACATCCTGAACCTCGGCGGCCGCAGCGGCCTTTGGTACACGTTCAACGATCGCACCCAGGGCGCGTCGCAAGCACCGATCGGGGTGAGCGCTTTGAATCCGATGCGCGGAGCGAGCCTGTGGGCGATCGAAACCACGGGCGCGGGTTTCACCACGTGGGGTGCGGGCATCGGTTTCACGTTGAACCAGGGCGGCGCGATGGTGTCGCCGTACGATGCGTCGGCGTTCCAAGGCGTGCGCTTCTTCGGGCGCTCGGCGAAAGGCCCGGCGCTCATCACGATCCAAATCCCCACGACTCAAACGGATCCGCGCGGCGGCTTGTGCGGCAACGACTGTTATCACAACTTCGCCGTTCAGCGCTCTTTCACGCCGGAATGGTCGGACTTCGTGATCTACTTTTCCGACTTCGAGCAAGACTTGAAAGTCACGACGACCAGCATCGATCGCGCGCACTTGTATGCGGTCGAGTTCTTGACTCAGCCAAAGGCGCCCTTCGACGTGTGGGTCGACGACGTCGCCTTCATCAAGAAAGACTGACGCAGCGCTCGTCGCTGGTGCGCTATCGACGCTTCAAGCGCACGCGCAGGCCAGCGGGCGAATCTTTGATGGTAGCGTCGCGTTCTGGCCATCCCAGGGCGTGAGCCACTCTTCGAGACTAGTCGGACGCGTTCTATCGAAATCGCTGTCACGCCCGTCGGGACGCGGCGCGCTCGGCATCGCTTGCTTGGCGTTGGCTTGGGGTTGCGGCTCGACCGAAAATGGTGGCGGGAGTGGCTCGTCCCCACCAGGCGGGGCGGGCGGTGGCGCTGCTGCCGGAGCCGCGAATGGAGCGGGAGCCAGCAGTGGTGGCTCAGCGAACTCGAGCGCGGGCACTGCGAATGCGGGCACTGCGAGTGCGGGCACCTCGAGTGCGACCGGTGGCGTGGGCGGTGTGCCCGGCCAAGGTGGCAGCGCGGGCCAGTCCCCAGGTGGTGCAGGTGCAAGCGCGGGCGCCGCGGGGCAAGCGGGCGCTGCAGGTGCGTGCGCCTACGAAAACGACGCCCAGTTTTGCAGCTGCCTCGGGAAGAGCTGCGGCGGCGACACCGTCAAAGACAAAGCCGGTCAATTCCACGCCGTGTATTGCGGCGGGTGCGCCAGCGATGGCTCGTATTGCGCGGCTTTTGCCACGGAATATGGCGGCGCGCTCGGTACGTGCAGTGCGGGGGGTGGCCTCGATCCGGTCCAAAAACAAAAGGCCGAGATGATGACCAGCATTTGGGAGAACAGCACCACGAAGCTCCAGTACGGCTACTCGCAAGACATCGGTGATGGCCGCGGCTACACGAGCGGGCGTGCGGGGTTCTGCACGGGTACCGGTGACGGCATTCTCGTCATCGAATGTTACGATTTGGCGAAGCCTGGCAACGCGATGCAAACGTTCATGCCCGCGCTCGTGAGCATCAACGAAAAGTTCGCCGCATCGGGTGGCACTGCGATTCAATCTTCGGAGGTGGGGCTCGACGGCTTTCCCGCCGCGTGGAAGAGCACCTCTGCCGCGGACCCGGCGTTCAACGCTTGCCAAGATAGCGTGGTCAACGCGGTGTATTACGGGACGGCGCTGCGGCACGCGGCAGAACACCAATTCTCGACCGCGCTCACCAAAGCGGCGTTCTACGACGCACAAATCAATCAAGGCGAAGCCGATCCACGTTTTGGCATGATCTACATGATCGCGCAGGCCGACAAACTCACCGGGCCCCTCGGCGCACCGCCCACGCTCGACGACGAGAGCAAATGGCTCAAGAATTTCCTCGTCGTGCGCGATGGCATCATGAAGCAATACCCGGAGTGGGCCGGCAATCGCTACCGTGTCTCGACGTATGAGAAGCTGCGCGCGGCCGGCAATTGGGATCTGAGCGCGTGCATCGTCACCGACGAAGACGTGTTCACGATCGTGACGTCCGGCGGCATGGCCAAAGCCACCGCCGGCAGCTCGTGTCCATAGTCCCGTTGCCTAGTGCTTGGGATTGACGCCGAGTTCGCCGAGCAAGGCGTCGGCGTGCTCCACATCGTTCAAGAGGAAGAGCACGTAGCGGAGGTCCACGTGGATGCTGCGGGTGCTGGGTGAGAAGACCCAATCCGAGGCGACCGACTCGTAAGTTCCGTCGAACGCGAGCCCCACGAGTTCGCCGCGCGCGTTGAGCGTGGCCGAGCCGGAATTTCCGTTCGTGATGTGCAAGTCGCTCAAGAAATCGACCGGCACGTCTCCGAGTGTTGCGTCCGCGTAGCGCGAATGGGTTGAATGCTTGGCTGCGTCGAGCAGTGGCAGCGGCGTGTCGAACGGTTCTTTGCCGGTCGTTTTGGCGACGATTTGCGCCACGCTCGTGAACGCGCCCAGTTTCTCGCCCGGCTCGCCCGCGGGGGCGCGTTGCACGGTGCCATACGCCACGCGCAACGTGCCGTTGGCATCCGGAGCCACCTCGCCGCCTTTGAACGCCAGCAACGCCTCCAAGTAACGCGGTTTTTGCAGCAGCAACTGGCCGTCGAAACGCTTGTAGCGATCGCGCGCCGCGCGCAGCTCGGGATACAACTTGGCGACCAAACGCACGATCGGATCCGGATGCCGAGCGAGCTCCGCGAAGCGGCCGGTGCGGAACAAGTCGAGTCGGAACTTCTCGTCCGCGAGGCGAGTCTTGTCGTAGAGCTTTTCGAGCGTGGCATCGAGGGCGGCGCTGGTCTTGGCCGTGCCCGCGATCAAGGCGAAGGCGGGGCTCCGCTGTTCGGGAGCGCGGGCGAGATCGCGTTCGAGCGCCATCTTGAGTAACGCGCGATCGAGTTTCGGGTGGTAGCTCGCGGCGAGCGACTTCAGTTCGCCCTCGAGCCGTGGCACGTTGCGTTCTTGATAATCCGGGTCGCGCAGGGCGTCCGGTTTTCGGCGTTCATCGGCCATGCGCAGGCTGCGATACGCCGCAAATAGCAGGCGCGGCATCAAGTACTCGCGCTCGAGCGCCGTGTCCGCGACGCGCGTCTTTTCGTTCTCCGCGAAGGCTTGCTCGAGTGCCGGAATGACATCGCCGTAGGCCGCCGTGCGCTCGGGATTGGCCGCGATGAAGGCTTGTAGTGCTTGCTCTTCGGCGAGCTTCTTCGCTAAAAGGCCAGATCGCTTCATGCCCTCGAGTTCACCCAAGTGCTTGGTGCGAAAGTTGTCGAACGAGCGCCGTCGTGACGTGGCCTTGATGGCGAGTTCGGGATCGTTCGTCGAAAGCTCGGCCAACAGCGCGAGATAGCTGTCGAACATCGCGAGTTGCTCGGGGTAAATGTGGCTCTCGGTTTGCCGCATTTCTACCGCGGGCGCGAGGAGCGAGGTATGCCCGGGGTAGCCCGCGACGAAGACCAGATCATCCTCGGCGAGCGGCGCGCTCGCGAGCTTCAAGAAGGCGGGCGGCTGATAGGGCACGTTGTCCGGCGCAAAGTCCGCGGGTTTGCCATCTTTCCCGACGTAGGCGCGGAAGAAAGCGACATCGCCGCATTGTCGTGGCCAGCGCCAATTGTCGATCTCGCCACCGAAGTTGCCGATGCTGGCCGCTGGCGCATACACGATGCGAATGTCCCGTAACTCCAGGGTTTCGAGCGTGAAATAGCGCAACCCCGAGTACATGCTCACGAGCGCGCAGCGCACGCCGCTACCTCCGCGCTCACAGTCGGCGACCAGCTCTTTCTCGAGCCGTTCGAACTCGAGCTCACGCGCCAAGTCGTCACGGACGGCGAGCAGCGCGGGTCGGACGCGATCGGTGACATCGGTCATTTTCGAGAGCACGTTCAGCCGCGCCGCGGGCCCGCTCGTGCGCTCGTCGGTGAGGGTCTTGGCCAGCATGCCGCTCTTCAATAGATCGTGACTGGCGCTCGAATTGATTTGCAGGGCGCCGATCGCGCAGTGATGATTGGTGACCACCAAGCCCGCCTTCGAAACGAAAGAGGCGGAGCAGCCGTTCAAATTCACGATCGAGCCCAGCACGCTCGACTTCGGATCGGCGAGCAACGCGGGATCGATAGCGAGGCCGAGCCGTTTTAGTTCCGCAGCTCGAGCCGGGATTTGCGCTGGTAACCACATCCCTCCGCTATTTTCGAACGGGGTACGAGGCGCTTTCGGGGTGGTGCTGGCCGCTGCGGTCGCGCTGGGCGGCACCGGCGGCAGCGCCCGGGTCGGCGTGGGCGTGGCACACGCGCCGAGCAGCGTGAGTAAGGGCAGGAGCAGCGGGGTGGGGCGTCGCGCAAGGGCCAGCATGAGCGCGGTCAGGGTAGACCCGCTGCGGAGTGCTCGACAATTCACGATTTGCTCGTACGCAGACAAGATCGCCAAAGTTCCGCTCGCTCAAGCGCGCGCAGAACGAGCGCCCCCCTGCTCGAGTGCTGATTTCCCTCGGGCAAGCCCCGGCGCTTGCCTGAGCTGACTCCACTGTGGTTGAGTTCCGGCGCGTCGCAGACGAAGTGTGTGCGCAATACTCGGGCTTCGGGTGTTCAAAGGGTGGAGAGATTTTGCGATGGGCTTGACTAACTACGTATTTCCGCTGGTCTTGGTGGGGCTGGTGTTCGGTTACTCGGTTTGGATGAAGGGCAAGGTGGCAAAGGGGCAAGCCAACTTGCTCCCCGCCTTCAGCGATTTCTATCGAAAAACCGGCTTTTTTCATGCCGATCTGCCGGGTGCGGCTCCCGAAGCCCAAGCCGAGCGCTCGGTGGCTGACTCGAAGAACATGGTTTCGGGCAGCCACAAGCAACACTTGGTGCGCGCCTATCACGGGCTCACCATGCGCTATCAGAGCTCCTACGAGACCCGGCAAGAGGGCGGGCGCACGACCACGACGCTATCGAATCAGTGGCTCGTGGACGTGCCGCACGCGCCCCGCGTCCCCGTCCACATCGCCGACAAGCGCTTGGACTCGACGCTCAAAGCCGTGGGCGAGATGTTCTCCAACAGCAAGCGCGTATTTACCCCACGCTGCTCGCAGCGCGTGACCACCGGCATCCCGGAAGTCGACGCGAAATTCGTGGTGTTCGGGGAAGATCCGAATGCCGTGCGGCTCATGTTTCAACAAAATCCGGCGCTGGTTCAAATGCTCGGCGGTTGGGAAGAAGTCGATGTCGCCGTCACGCAAAACGGCGGCTTCTTTGCGGACCCGATGCAAAAGAACATGCAAGCAGCCATGGGCGGGACCATCGGCGGCATGGCCATGGGTTTCGATATCAGCAAACGGATGGAGCTCTCGATCCCCGTGCACGACCGCGTGGGCGATCTATTGGCGACCCTAGTGCGCGCGACGGCATGAACATCGCGGGGGTCGTCTCCGGCACGCCGATCGTCTGCCGCAATTGCGGTGGTGACATGACGCTCGCGGCCGATCTCTCGCTCGATTGCCGCTATTGTGGCGCCCACGATGTGCTCCCGCCAGATGAGCTGGGCCGAGCGCTGGACATCAAGAATCGTCTGCTGCTGGCCGAGGGACGCACGGCGCAGCTGCGCGGCGTGGATGTCGCCCTCGCCAGCCTGTTCGACGATCGCAGCGCATTTCTGCGTGTGGCTGGCGTCTACTTCGCGCTCGCGTTCGTGATCTTCGCGGGCGTGAGCTTCAACCTCGTGCAAACGGTGTGGGGGCGGATGGGCCAGCTCGGTCCGCAGGTCGTCGCCGAGATCGGCGTCGGCTCGCTGCTGAGTCCGTGCCTGGTGCTGGGCATTGCGGTTTCTTTGGTGATCGCATTGGCGCGAGGGCGGGCGTTGTATCGTCGGCGCATTCGCCCGCTGTTGTTGGCTCGCCCGCCGGCCAGCGAGGGTGCCGCGCTTCGCTGTCGAACCTGCGGCGGCGCGTTACCCGAAGCCCGAAGTGTGGATGTGCGTTGCGTTTACTGCCGATCGGTCAACTTGATCCCGGCGGTGTCGCACTCTGCACACGCAGCCAAATTGTATCGCGAAGCCGAAGCCGCGCGGGCCGCGCTGAGCCGGGTCAATGTGTCGACCTTGTCGATCACTCGCACCATGCGCCGCACACTCTATGTTTGCGGCGCGCTACTCCTCGGTCTGTGCTTCCTCATCCCAACGCTGGTCGAGCACCTATTCGATTGAGGGCTGGGGTTCGAGCGCCGAGATTTCTCGAGTTATCCACAGGGGGTGGAGCCAGGGCCGCCGCTCGTCAGCTGTGCGAAGCTCGACACTGACGGAGTCCTCGAGCTCCTTGTAGGGTGTCCGGGCGGTTTGTAGTTTCGCGAAAATTGCCGCGCAGACGTGGGAGTCGTTTTCCGCCACAGTCGGACAAAGCGCGTTGAATCGCCAAAAAACCTTTGGTGGTTGAGGGCTTGTGAGCGGCACGCTACCTTCGGTAACGAATGGGCGCGCTGGTCCTCGTCGTCGATGATAGTCCGGCGATCCGTAATCAGATCCGCGGCGTGCTCAGCGAGGTCGAGGGATTCGAAGAATTCCTCGAGGCGGGGGACGGGCTCCAGGCTTTCAAGCTGCTCGTCGACCGCAAGCCCGATCTCGTGGTTTGCGATTTGATCATGCCGGTTTTCGACGGGCTGAAATTTCTCGCCCTGCGCGCCACGCGCCCCGAACTCGGCAACATCCCAGTGATCATGTTGACCGCGGAGGGAGCTGCCAATCGCAAAGTCGAAGTCTTCGATCAGGGCGCCTCGGACTACGTGACCAAGCCCTTCAATGACAAAGAGCTGCTCGCTCGGGTGCGCGTGCACTATCGCCTGAAGGTCTTGCAGGACGAATTGCGGGACGCCAACGCGCGCCTCGAGCTACTGGCGGACACCGATGGTCTGACGGGACTGTTCAACCGGCGTTACTTCGATGCCCTCTTGATGCGGGAACAACAACGCACGCTGCGTTACAAGACGCCGCTCGGCGTGGCGCTGCTCGACATCGACCACTTCAAATACGTGAACGACACCTTCGGTCATCCGATGGGTGATGAAGTGCTGCGCAACGTGGCGCGCATCGTCACCTCTGGCGTGCGCGTGACTGACTCTGCGGCGCGTTACGGTGGTGAAGAAATCGCGATCGTGTTCACGCAAACCACCGCCGAAGGGGTAAGCGAAGTCGCCGAGCGTCTCCGCGTTCAGCTCGCGGAATGCGTTCACAGCTATCAGGGCAGCACCGTGCAACGCACCGCGAGCTTCGGCGTCAGCGTGTTCGATGGCCGCGGCGCGCCGATCACGGCAAAAGAATTGGTCGAGCGCGCGGATCGGGCGCTGTACAAGGCCAAACACAGCGGCCGAAATCAAATCGTGTTTTGGAGTCCGGAACTCGATATTTCGGAGTGAAGCGGCACAACGAGAGTGCTGAGTCCGAGAACCAGCACTCTTCGGGCAAGCGTTTCGACGGTCAGGCTTCCCTTCTGCAACTAGGGCTTAGCCAGCGGGGGTGCAGTTGGCGGCGTACACGTTGATTTGACCGCACGCGCTGGTCAGCGGCGTACCGTTGCGCATGGCTGACCAACAGGTGTCGCCGTAGCATTGGATGGGCGTGCCGTTCGCGGCGTATTTGGTGCCGTTCTGCTTTACCCAAACGCTGGGTTTACCGAACATGCTGTATGCGCGGGCCCAGTTTGCGTTGCAGGCCGGCGAATACCAGAGCTCGACAGCGCCCCATTCGGGCGAGGGACCGATGGGATAGCCCACCCCAAACACGCGGTAGGCGCTGTTCTGGCAATTGGTTCCCTGCGGATTCTTGCCATTGCACGTGGCTCCGTTGCAGTACGGCGTCGCTGATGCGGCCACCTCAGCGGGGGCTGCCGCGCCACCGGAAAGTGCTTCGTCGAGTGCGCTCTGTTGTTCGCGCGTCTCGGTTTCGACGGGCGCGGACCCGCAAGCGGCGAGGGTGGATAGCAGAAGACTGGTGGTGAAAAGAAAATGCAATTTCATCGGCTGCCTCGTGGATGTGCGCTTGGCGCAGGTATTGGAGTTAGAGCCGCGGCGCACCGCCGATCTTCGGTGGCCCGATGACAAATTTTGTGGACCGGGCGCCCGGCGCGGCTCCCGACGTCGGAGGGGAATCGGCCGGCTTCAGTCTGCGCGCTTATCGGTGCCGGCCCGTAAGC
>Ga0105245_10003596_pt1 | contig 13836 bp, 11 predicted proteins | sample KBSM54metaG_FD_81523 | JGI IMG/M metagenome (GOLD analysis project Ga0105245, IMG submission 81523) | Miscanthus rhizosphere microbial communities from Kellogg Biological Station, Michigan, USA - KBS M5-4 metaG | ecosystem: Host-associated > Plants > Roots > Rhizosphere > Soil | place... | reverse complement strand
GATCCGCGACCCCAACCCGGTCGTGTTCTGCGAGCACAAGTTCCTCTACCGGCGGGTCAAGGAAGAGGTCGCCACCGGCGGCACCGATGCGCCCGGGGCGAGCTCGATGGTCGCCGTGTCGATCGTGACGCGGATCATCCGGCGTCCCGGCTGACTCACCACCGGCGCGGGCGAGCCTTCCGCTTCGAGCCGCACGTCGTGCGTCTCGCGTTTGGCGGAGCCGGCGAAGTAGTTGACCAGCGCGGCGACGTCGATGCTCGCCGACTCCGGCTGCTCGCCGCGCTCGATGGCGGTCTTGATCCGCTCGAAGGCGTGATCGTCGACGGAAATGCCGAACACCGCGTCCGGCCGCTTCGACAGGCTGACCATGTCGGCCGCTTTCGCTTCGGCCATGAAGCGTCCGGCGCCGCCGGCGACTACCGAAGCTTCGGCAGCCATCGCTGCGGGAGCCGCGGGCGCTGGTGCCGGGGGAGGAGGAGCGGCATAGCCGAAACTTTCCGCCGGCGCGCCCATGGCCGTCGTTTCCTGCACGGCCGTCTCCACCATGAGAGGCTGAGGCGCCGGAATATCGCGACGCTGTTTCGCGCGCTCCGTCCTCACGGCCGGAATCGCGGGCGGGAGAGGAGGAGCGGCGATCGGTTCGAGTCGCGCGACCTGCACCGGCGCGCCGGCTGTATTCGCCCTTTCGGCGGTCAAGGTCGCGGTCTGCGTCACCGGCATCGGGCGTGACATGCGAGGCTCGAGCTGCGCGAGCTTGTCGCGGTCGGCGTGCGAGGAGAAAAACTGCAGCGCGAAAAAGGCGGACGTCACGACCAGCAGCACCGAGGCCGCGACGCGCATGTCGAAAAAGATCGAACGGGTGAAGCGGTTGTGATCGGACGCACCGGCGCCCATCACCAGGTGCGGCGGGATATCGCGCTTGATGCGCTCGGCCAGGTCGGCCGGAGGTTTCGGGACCTGGGCCAGCGTCAACTTCCGCTGCAGGTCAGCTTTCTTCTTCGAAGTCATCGTTGTCCTCTACATCTCCGAGGGCCGCCTCGAGAATCGTGAACGCGCGGTGCAGGCGCTTGCGGATGGCGACGGTCGTGATCTCCTCGATCGCCGCGACCTCTTTCACCGCCAGACCACCCCAGAAGTGCGCAGTCACCGTGAAGCGCAGGTCTTCGGGTAACTGCATCACCGCGGCGCGAAGCCGCTCCGCCTCCTGCTCGTCGCTCAGCACCTGATCGGCCGAGGGCCTGGGATCGCAAGGCTCCAGGGTGTTCGGCTCGTCGAGCGACGTCATCCGCCGCGGCCGGCGGATGTGGTTGAGAAACGTCGTATAGGCGATACGGTAAAGCCATGTGAAGAGTTGCGAGCGGCCGTCGAATCCCGGCAGCGCCGCCCACGCTTTCTGATACGTCTCCTGCGTCAAATCGGCAGCGAGGTCGCCGTCACCACAAAGGCGGAAGAGGGATGCGAAAACGGCTGAGTAGGTCCGCTCGACGAGCTCTTCCGCCGCCATGCGATCACCGGCGCGGATTGCCGCGAGCAGACGTCTCTCTTCCCCGAAGGGAGCCGCCACGTCATCCTGCTCCGCCGCCCTGGCCGGAAACGGCGCAACCCTCGACATGCCCGTTGGACACTCCTTCGTTTCAGAAAGAAACTCGACCGCTCGATTATGCTACCGGGTGTGAAACGAATCGCGTTTTTCGCACTGATTGCCCTGGTCAGTTGTCAGCAACGGCACGAGGATCCGGCCTACGTGCAGGAGATTCAGCAGTGGCAGGCGAAGCGGGCCGAGCGGCTGAAGGCGCCGGACGGGTGGCTGTCACTCGTCGGATTGCAGTGGCTCAGCGCAGGTGAGAACAAGCTCGAAGGTTTCGGCACGTTCACGCTGAACGGAGGGAAGGTCACGTACGTCCCCGCCGCCGGCGGTCCGCCGGCGGAGTTGCGCGACGACACCGATCCGAACGGCCCGACGCTGCTCCAGCAGGGGACGAAGCGCGTCACGGTGATCAAGCGCAACGAGAAGTTCGGGTTGCGCATCAAGGACGAGAACAGCTCCGCCCGCACGCATTTTCTCGGGCTCGACTACTTTCCGGTGAATTCGAAATGGCGCTTCAAGGCGCGCTTCGAGCCATACAACCCGCCGCACAAAATCGCGATCGTGAACGTCCTCGGCATGACCAGCGACGAGACGTCGCCGGGCCAGCTGGTGTTCGACGTCGACGGCCAGACGTATCGCATCCAGCCGATCCTCGAGCAGGGGGAGAAGGACTGGTTCATCATCTTCAAGGACGCGACGGCGGGAAAGGAAACGTACGCCGCCGCTCGCTACGTCTACGCCGCCCCGCCCGGCCCCGACGGCACGACGATCCTCGATTTCAACAAGGCGTACAACCCGCCCTGCACCTTCACGCCGTACGCGACGTGCCCGCTACCGCCGCCGCAGAACAAACTGCCGTTCCGGGTGGAGGCGGGGGAGAAGAAGTATCGGGGTCATGCCTGAGCTTCGCAGTTCATCCCGAGCGCAGCGAGGGATCAGCGGAGCATCTCGCGCGCAACGTCGGCCCAGGTCTTGTGCAGATCGATCCAGTTCGGGTTCATCGCCCGAATCAACGCGATGTGTTTCGCGCGTGTCCACGATTTGATCTGACGCTCTCGCCTCGCCGCGGCACTTTTCGAAGGCTGGGTTTCGAACCACACGAGCCGATCGAATGTGTATCGAGCGGTGAATGCATTCTCGTACGTCCGATCTTTGTGCTGCCGAACGCGATTCGGCAGTACGTACCAATCGGCCACGGCTCCCGGTGCCTCCGCTGATCCCTCGCTAGGCTCGGGATAAACTGGAGAAGTCCGCCAGCACCTGCGCCACGCACGCGGTCACGTTCTTGGCCGCGTTGATGTGCAGGAACTCGTTCGGGCCGTGCGCGTTGCTGTGCGGTCCGAGGACGCCGGTGATCAGGAACTGCGCCTCGGGGTAGCGCGTGCCGAGCATCCCCATGAACGGGATCGATCCCCCTTCGCCGAGCGACATCGCGCCCTTGCCGAAGTAGGTCTGCGACGCGCGGTCGACGGAGGCCTCGAGCCACGGCGCGACTTTCGGCGCTTCCCAGCCCGCGCCACCCTTTTCCGGCTCGAACGTCACGCGCGCGCCGTACGGAGGATCGCTTTCCAGCAGCTCCTTCAGCCGGCGGTCGATGTTCGTCGCGTCGAGCGTCGGAGGAAGTCGGAGCGAGAGCTTGATCGACGTCTTGGGGCGCAGCACGTTGCCGCCCTGCACGAGATCGGGAAATCCGGCCTGACCGGTGTAGGCGAGCGCGGGACGCCACGTGCGGTTGAGCAGCACCTCGAGGTTGTCCTTCGTCACCGGCTGCGTGCCGTTGATCCAAGGGAACTTGTTCCACGTTTCGTCGCCGAGGACGCGCGCCGTGGCGCGGGCCTCCTCGATCCGTTCGGGTGGGATCTCGATGTGCAGCCACTCGGGGATGACGTGGCCGGTCTTCGCGTCCTCGAGGCGGTCGAGCAGCATGCGGATGATGCGGAACGACGACGGCACGATGCCGCTCGCGTCGCCGGAGTGGACGCCTTCCGTCAACACCTCGACGGTGAGGTTGCCGACGATCGAGCCGCGCAGCGAGGAGGTCGTCCAGAGCTGGTCGTAGTTGCCGCAGCCGCTGTCGAGGCAGACCACGAGGCGCGGCGTGCCGATACGATCGGCCAGTAAATCAATGTAGGCGGGGAGGTCGACCGATCCGCTCTCCTCGCAACATTCAATGATGACGACGATGCGGGAGTGCGGCAGTTTCTGCGCCTTCAGCGTGCGGATGGCGGTCACCGTGGCGAAGATGGCGTAACCGTCGTCGGCGCCGCCGCGGCCGTAGAGGCGGCCGTCCCGCTGCACCGGCGTCCAGGGACCGAGGCCCTCCTCCCAGCCGACCATCGCGGGCTGCTTGTCGAGGTGGCCGTACATCAGCACCGTCGAGCTCGCGTCGCCGTCGATCTCCATGAAGATCAGCGGCGTCCTGCCCTCGAGCTCATGCACTTCGAGCTTCAGTCCCTCCACTCCCTGTTTCTCCGCCCATCCGCGTGCGAGCGCCACCGCCGCATGCATGTGGCCGCGGCTCTTCCAGTCGGGATCGAACAGCGGAGACTGGTTGGGGATGCGGATGTAGTCGTGGAGGGTGGGCAGGATCGACGAATCCCAGAGGCCGTCGACGAAGGTGCGGGTCTGGTCAGAATTCATGGCAGCGGCGGAGGATAGCATCGAAATGAGGTCGGTGCGATAATCGCCATACAGAAGGAAAAACGGGGTCCCGCGACTCGTTTCTATTTGTAAGGAAATTCGCCTAGCCGGGGATATTCGTGGTAATTTGGCGCGGGTCCAATTTTCAGCAGTACCAAAGTCAGGAAACCGACGCCGTGCTCGAACAGAACGCGCTCGAAGTTCCGCCCGCGGCCGACGAAAAGCAGGCCAGAACTGCTTCGGAACGGTCGCGCAAGACGGCGCCGGCCCGCGATCCGGCCCAGACGGGCGACGTCGAAACGCTGTACAACGAGCACCGCACGCTGCTGCTCTTCATCGCCTGCCGCAAGTTCCGCATCCCCGACTGCGACTCCGAAAACCTCATCCAGGACGTGTTCCTCTCCTACCTGCAGACCGGCACGAAGATCGACAACGTGCGGGCGTGGCTGGTCGCGGCGATGTGCAACGCCAGCCGCCACTACTGGCGGGCGCAGGGGCGGACCGAGTCGCTGCCTGACGACTTCACCGATCGCCTCGACCCGAATTCGCAGGGGCTGGCCGATACGTTCGCCATGCAGATGACGATTCATCAGGCGCTGAACTATCTCCAGCCGAAGTGCCGGGAGACGCTCAACCTTCATTACTTCGAAGGGCGGTCGGCGGTGGAAGTGGCGGCGGTGATGGACACCACGCCGCGCTACGCGGAGAAGCTCATTCACAACTGCCTGCAGCGCGTGCGGCAGGTCTACATCAGCATCACGACGGTGAAGAAGCCATGATCGCCGAGGTGCACTACACCGACGAGAACCTGATCACGATGCTCGAAGCGGGTGACGAAGACGCCATCGCGCGCAACCCGCATCTCGCCGCATGCCACACCTGCCGCGATGGTCTCGAGCAGTACCGCTCCATCGTGAACGTCCTCGGCAACGAAGCGGCGTGGGATTACCGCGAGCTGAAGGACGAGCCCGACCCGTCGACGGTCGCCACCCTCCGCGCCTTCGCCAGCTCCATGCAGCAGCAAGACGAGGAAGCGGAGACGTACGTCGCCGCGTTGCTCGAAGGAGCGCGCGAGACGTGGATGCCGAGACTACGCGCGCACCCGGAGTGGCGGACGGCGGGGGTGGTGCGGAAGTTGGTGGGGGATGCGTTTGGGGCTCTGACGAAGCTGCCGCTTGATGGGGTCGAGATGACCTCTTTGGCCATCGAGATCGCCGATCATCTGGTCGAGCAATCGTGCGGCTCCGACGTCGTCGCGCGGGTGCGTGGGCACGCTTGGCGGGAGCACGCCTACAACCTCTTTTACATTGGGCAATTCAAGGCATCGCTTGCTGCGTGTGATCGCGCCGATCAGGAACTGTCTCGGTGTGTCGTTGACGACTACGACAAGGCACGAGTGGCAGTGGTGCGGGCACTGAGTCTGAGACCGTTGGATCGAGTTGCCGAGGGTATGGCTCTCGCTGACGGAGCCGTCGCCGTGTTCGCAAAATATGGCGACGAGGATCGACTTGCGTCCGCCGCGATAACTGCCGCCCAGATGCACTTCAAGGTCTCGGACTATCGGACCGCGTTGCAGGTCCTCCAGCCGGCGTCAAGGCTCGCGACACGAGTTGGCGCGCATACGCGTGCGATGCTTGAAAACAACATTGCATACTGCTTTAGGCATCTCGGTGACGACGAATCCGCGATACGTCACTACCAGATTTGTTCGGCCGTCCTTGAGGAGATCGGATCGGTAACTGAAGCGGTTCGAGTACGTTGGAGCATTGCCAATGTACTCGCGACGGTCGGCAAAACTGTGGACGCATCGCGAGAACTCGTTTCCGTACGGTCAGACTTCATTCGGCTCGGAATGGCGTATGAGACCTGCATCTCTGCGATTGAGATTGCCGAACTTCTTTTGATTGAAAGCCGCTTCGAAGAAGCGGAATCGCTGTGCCGCGAGACATGCAGTCGACTCGAGTCATCTGGGCTTGGCAACACTACTCGAGCAATGACGGCCGTTGCCTTTCTAACCGAGGCAGTGAGATCGCGTGCAGCAACAACCAAACTCGTGCGACACGTACGCGACTACGTTCGTAGATTGCGGGAGGAACCTAATCTCCTGTTCGCTCCTCTTTTTTAGTCAATAAGTCACTTTTGTTACTTACCGACGATTTTCCCCCGCTCGGGTAGGGAAATCTCCGCTCCAGACACTCCTTCATAAAAGGGGCGCGCCCTCAAAAATCACCGACTCAACGGTCGGCTTGGAGGGCTCATGTCAAGTTCCCGCTTTGGTAAGGCAATCGTCGCAGGTCTATTTACCGCCGTACTCCTGAGCAGCCCGGCTGCATACGCAGCTAAACGCGGAGATGATCCTCGAGACCCAGTCGTACGGTTCGTGAAATACATCAAGAAGATCTTCACGATCATTACCCACGACGAGCCCGGTCCCCCCCACCCCTGATCCCCTACAATTACCCGCCACTTCTTCGGCAAAGGCGGGTCAGCGTGGAGATTCTTTCGGTCCGGGATGTCGTTAAGGTCTTTGGTGACGTGCGGGCGGTGGACGGCGTCTCGTTCACCGTCCGCAGCGGCACGATCACCGGTCTGCTCGGGCGCAACGGCGCGGGCAAGACCACCACCATCCGCATGATCACCGGGATCTTTTTCCCCGACTCCGGCGCCATCGACTGGGGCGGGGAGAGGGCGGGGGACTTCCGTGATCGCATCGGGTATCTGCCTGAGGAGCGCGGGCTCTACAAGCAGATGAACGTCGTCGAGCTCCTCATTTTTCTTGCGGAGATCAAGGGGCGGAAGGGGCCCGACGTCCGGAAGAGCATCGACCGGTGGCTGGAGCGCTTCGAGCTCGGCGAGAAGCGCGCGTCGAAGGTCGAGGAGCTGTCGAAGGGAAACCAGCAGAAGGTGCAGTTGATCGGCACGCTGCTGCATGACCCCGAGCTCATCATCCTCGACGAGCCGCAGTCGGGACTCGATCCGGTGAACATGGTCCTGGTGCGTAATCTCCTTCGCGACCTCAAGAACGAAGGGCGCACCATCCTTCTCTCCACGCACATGATGGGAGAGGCGGAGAAGATGGCCGACGACATCGTCCTCATTCACCGCGGCAAGGTCGTCCTCGACGGCACGCTGGAGCAGGTCCGCGGTTCGTTCGGGAAGAACACGCTGCACATCGACTTCGAAGGCGACGGCGCGTTCCTGCGCGACCTCCCCGACATCCGCGCGGCGAGGATCGTCGGCAATTCGGCGGAGATCGCGTTGATCGACGGCGCCGACCCGCAGCGCGTGCTCGAGGCGTCGATCGGACGCCTGCGCATCCGGCGCTTCGAGCTCGCCGCCCCCTCGCTCGAGGAGATCTTCATCCAGAAAGTCGGCGACGAGTCGCTGCGGGAGGTGGCGTGATGGACAAGATGCTCGCGGTCCTCAAACGCGAATACCTCGCCGGCGTGCGCAAGAAGATGTTCATCGTCATGACGCTCGTCTTCCCTCTTTTCCTCGGCGGCGTTTTCTTCATCCCGATGATGATCATGAGCAAAGGCCTCGGCGAGAAAGCGATCGCCGTCATCGACGGCACCGGCAGCCTCCGCGCGACCTACACGAAGTCGGACGACCTGACGAAGGTCAGCGGCGACCGCGGACCGCTCTCGATGCAGATCGAATACGCCGACGCGAAAGGGCAGACGAACCTCGACGCGTTCGCCAAGCCGTATCTCGATCGCCTCATCGACGCCGGCAACGCGCATAAGCTCGACGCCGTGCTCGTCGTTCCTGCCAGCGCCCTCGACTCCAGCGACGCGAAGCTGAAGTTCTACAGCCGCTCCGCCGCCGACATCATCACGCAGGAGCGCCTGGCCTCGATCACCAACCGCGGCATCCACGCCCATCGCCTCGAGCTGCGCGGCTTCAAGGAAGAGGAGGCGAACAATCTCCTCTCGTCGGCGAAGGTTCAGGGCGTGCAGCTCTCGAAAACGGGCGAAGAGAAAAAAGGAGGGACGACGAACTTCCTCGCCGGCCTCCTCCTCTGCGGACTCTTCATGTTCCCGTCGTTCATCTACGGGCTCGAGATCATGCGCGGCATCATCCAGGAGAAGAACGATCGCGTGGTCGAGGTCCTCGTCTCGTCGATGTCGCCGAAGCAGCTGCTGACCGGCAAGATCCTCGGCACGGCGCTCATCGGACTGACGCAGGTCACGGTCTGGCTGCTGATGGCTTCCCTCGGCGCGGGTTACTTCGCCGCGGGGGCGGCGCTGGGAGGGGAGAACGTCCTCCGCTTCCTCCACCCGATGATGTTCTTCTACTTCGTCCTCTTCTTCCTGCTGGCGTACATGACCTACGTCTGCGTCTACGCCATCGCCGGGGCGGCGTGCAATTCGGACAAGGAGGCGCAGCAGCTGATCGGGCCGATTACCATGCTGATGATGCTGCCGTGGTTCCTGGTCGCGGTGCTGATCACCAATCCCGATTCGACTCTGGCGGTCGGCTTCTCCCTTGCGCCGGTCTTCGGACCGATGACCATGTTCCTTCGCACCCTGGTCGCCGATCCGCCGCTGTGGCACATCCTTCTTTCGGTAATCGTTTCGATCTGCACCATCGCCGTCTTTTTCCAGGTGACGGCGAAGATCTTCCGCGTGGGCATTTTGTCGTACGGAAAACGGCCGACGATTCCGGAGTTATGGCGGTGGCTGAAGGTGGCGTGACGGCCCGTGAGCTATGATCCGGGCCATCAGCAAAACAGGGGGATCGATGGAGATCACGACTCTCAACGACATCTACGCCGAAACGTGCGAACTGCAGCGTGACGCGGCGATGATGGTCAAAAAGGGTGATCGCTGGGAAAAGATCAGCGTGCCCGAGTTCCGCGACAAGATACGGTGGTTCTCGACAGCTCTTCGCAACCTCGGCGTCAAGCCCGGCGACCGTGTGGCGATCCTGTCGGAAAACCGTCCGGAGTGGACGTTCGCGGACTTTGCCATCCTCTGCGCCGCCGGCGTCACCGTTCCGGTCTACCCGACGCTTCTGGCCTGGCAGATCGAGTACATCCTCAACGACTCCGGCGCCGTCGCCGTGATCTGCTCGGACGAAGAGCAGTTGAAGAAAGTGGTCGAGGTGAAGTCGCACTGCCCGTCGATCCACAGCGTCATCGTCTGCGATCCGCCCGCCTCGCTGCCCGAGGGCGTGCTGACGTTCCAGCAGATGGTCGAGGACGGCCGCAAGGACGAGCAGCTCAACGGCCGCGCGCGATTCGACGAGCTGCGCAACTCGCGCAAGCCGAACGACCTCGCCACGCTCGTCTACACCTCCGGCACCACCGGCAATCCGAAGGGGGCGATGCTGTCGCACGGCAACATCGCCAGCAACGTCGCCGCGGTGACAGGGGTCCTGAAGCTCCAGCAGGGCTGGGTCGCGCTCTCGATCCTTCCGCTGTCGCACATCCTCGAGCGCACCGCCGACTTCTCGTACCTGGCGAAGGGCGGCACCGTCGCGTACGCCGAGAACGTGAACAAAGTGGGCGAGAACCTGCAGGAAGTGAAGCCCGACGTCTTCGCCGCCGTGCCGCGACTCTTCGAAAAGATGCGGGCGAAGGTGCTCGACAACGTCGCCACGCAGCCGGCGTCGAAGCAGAAGATCTTCAAGTGGGCGCTCGGAATCGCGGCGCAGCGCGTGCCGTATCGCGTCGAGCGCAGGTCGATGCCGCTCGGCCTGGCGCTGAAATCGGCCGTCGCCGACAAGCTCGTCTTCCGCAAGATCCTCGCGCGCCTCGGCGGCAACGTGAAGTACGTCCTCTCCGGCGGCGCGCCGCTCTCCGCCGAGCTCGCGGCGTTCTTCATCGGCGCGGGGCTGGAGATCCTCGAGGGCTACGGCCTCACCGAGACCTCGCCGGTCATCACGGTGAACAGCCCCGAGTTCCGGCGCATCGGAACGGTCGGCCGGCTGATCCCCGGCGTGCAGGTGAAGATCGCCGATGACGGCGAGATCCTCTCGCGCGGACCGCACATCATGCAGGGCTACTGGAACAACCCCGAGGCCACCGCGCAGGCCATCGATCCGGAGGGATGGTTCCATACCGGCGACATCGGCGAGCTCGATCGCGACGGCTTCCTCAAGATCACCGACCGCAAGAAAGACATCATCATCAACGCCTACGGCAAGAACATCGCGCCGCAGCCGCTGGAGGGGATGCTCAAGAGCTCGCCCTACATCGGCACGCCGGTGCTCATCGGCGACCGCCGCAAGTTTCTGACCGCGATCATCATCCCGAACTTCGAGAAGCTGGAGCGCGACGCCGCGGCCCTCGGCATCCAGTGGAACGACCGGCAGGAGCTGGTCAGCAACGACAAAGTGAAGGCCCTCTTCCAGAGTGAGCTCGATCGTTTCAACCAGAACCTCGACCGGCAGGAGAAGATCCGCCGCTTCGCCCTCCTGGCCAGCGATTTCACCATCGAGAACGACGAGATCACGCCGTCACTCAAGGTCAAGCGCAAGGTCATCGACAAGAAGTACAAAGATGTGATTGATGGGATGTACATCGACGAGAACGTCGACGAAGAGAAGGAACGAGCACGGGTATGACAGTCCTCGAGGCCCCGCCGTCGCAGACCCCGACGAGCAACAAGGCATTCTCCATCGAGCGCGAAGGCGACCTGGCAATCCTCTGGTTCGACCTCCCCGGCGAGAAGGTCAACAAGCTCTCCTCCACCGTGGTCCAGGAGTTCGCCACCGTCGTCGACACGCTGGAGCGCGCGACCGACATCAAGAGCGTCATCGTCGCCTCGCGCAAGTCGGTCTTCATCGCCGGCGCCGACATCACCGAATTCACGAAGATGGTCTCGCCGGAGCAGGGGAAGGAGTACGTCCGCCTCGGGCAGCAGGCCTTCCACCGCTTCTCGAAACTGCCGCAGACCACGGTCGCCGCGATCAACGGCGCCTGTCTCGGCGGCGGATGCGAGCTCGCGCTCTCGTGCGATTACCGCGTCATGTCCGACTCGCCGAAAGCGACCATCGGCCTGCCGGAGACGAAGCTCGGTATCTTCCCCGCGTGGGGCGGCACGACCAAACTGCCGCGCCTGATCGGCCTTCCCGCGGCGCTCGACATGATCCTCAACGGCAAGGCGGTCGACGCGAAGCGCGCCAAGCGGATGAACCTCGTCGACGAGGCGGTCCCTCCGTCGATTCTGCTCGACATTGCAAAGGACTTTGCGAAACGGGGCAAGCGGCGCGGCGGCACGGCGATGAAGTTCTACGTCGAAGGCAATCCGCTGGCCCGCAACGTCATCTTCGGCCAGGCCCGCAAGACCGTGATGAAGCTGACGCACGGCAACTATCCGGCGCCGCTCAAGGTCATCGAAGTGATGAAGGAAGGAATGTCCGGCGGCGTCGACCGCGGCCTGGCGAAGGAAATCGATGAAGTCATTCCGCTGGTCAGCGGCGACGTGGCGCAGAACCTCGTGCGCCTCTTCTTCCTGATGGAGGATTCGAAGAAAGACCCGTTCACGGCCAAGCCGCATGAAGTCGAGCAGGCCGGCGTCCTCGGCGCGGGCGTGATGGGGGGCGGGATCGCCCAGATCATCGCCGACAAGACCGACGCCAACGTGCGGATGCGCGACATCAACTGGCAGGCCATCGCCGGCGGTCTCAAGGCCGCGTCGAAAGTGTGGAAGCGCAAGGTCGACGCGCGGCGGATGAAGCGCAACGAGATGCAGCGCAAGCTCTCGCGCATCACCGCGGCCACCGACTGGAGCGGCTTCTCGCGCATGGACGTCGTGGTCGAAGCGGTGGTGGAGAGCGTCGCCATCAAGCGCCAGGTGCTGGCCGAGTTCGAGGCAATCGAGAAGCCGGGAGCGATCTTCGCCACGAACACCTCGACCATTCCGATCACCCAGATCGCGGCCGAGGCGAAGCATCCGGAGAACGTCGTCGGGATGCACTTCTTCAATCCGGTCGACCGCATGCCGCTGGTCGAAGTGATTCGCGGCGCGAAGAGCTCCGACGCGGCGATGGTCACGGTGGCGAACTTCGCCCGCAAGCTCGGCAAGACGGTCGTCTACTGCAACGACGGGCCGGGCTTCGTCGTCAATCGCATCCTCGGGCCGTACATGAACGAGTCGGGGTTCCTGCTGGAAGAGGGGAACACGATCGAATCGCTCGACAAGGCGATGGTCGACTTCGGCATGCCGATGGGACCGATGGCGCTGCTCGACGAAGTGGGCATCGACGTCGCCTCCAAGGTCGCGGTCATCCTCGGCGACGCGTTCGGCGCGCGCATGGAGCGCTCGGGCGTCGTGGAGAAGCTGTACAAGGACGGCCGCTACGGCAAGAAAAACGGCAAAGGACTTTACGTTTACAAGGACGGCAAGCGGCAGGGTCCCGATTCGTCGGTCTACAAGGTGATCGGCGTCTCGTCGCCGCATCCGGCCGACGCCCGCGCGGTGGTGGAGCGGATGACGCTGGCCATGATCAACGAGGCGGCGCTGATCCTGAGCGAGAAGATCGTCGCCACGGCCGGCGAGCTCGATCTGGCCATGATCATGGGCACCGGCTTCCCGCCGTTCCGCGGCGGCCTGCTGCGCTACGCTGACGCGCTCGGACTGCCGTACATCCTCGCCCGGCTCGACGAGCTGACGAAGCTCGGCACGCGCTTCGTGGCCACGGAGCCGCTGCGCAAGCTGGCGGAGAGCGGGAAGAAGTTCTACGAGGCGTATGCGCGCGCGTAGCGGTTGCCAGTTGCCGGTTGCCAGGCAGGCAACAGGTAACCGGCAACCGGCAACTCTTCGATGAATCTCACGCCTCCCGTTTCCCTCACCCGCAGCCAACGACTCGTCCTCTGGATCACGGCGATCGTCTGCGCCGCGTCGCGTTTCCTGGCCATGGCCCGCACGCTGTGGGACTGGGATGAGACGCTCTTCTGCCTCGGCATGCGCTCGTATGACGTCACGAGCCATCATCCGCATCCGCCCGGTTTTCCGGTCTACATCGCCCTCGGACACATCGCGCATCTCTTCACGCGCAGCGATTTCCGCGCCCTGCAGATGGTCAACCTCATCGCCGCGATGCTGCTCTTTCCGGCGATGTTTCTCCTGGCGCGCGAGCTGCGGCTGCGCTTCGACGTCGCGCTGATCTCCGCCGCGCTCCTCGTCTTCTTCCCCAACGTCTGGTTCTTCGGCGGCGGCGCGTTCAGCGACATCCCGTCGCTCACCCTCGTCGTCTTTGCCGCGGCGATGCTGCTCCGCGGATGCCGCGACGCCGAGTCGTATCTGGTCGGGGCGTTCCTGCTGGCGCTGGCCATCGGCATTCGTCCGCAGAACCTGCTCATCGGCCTCGTCCCCGGCGCGATCTCCACCTGGCATCGTCTGCGCGCGAACTGGCGCGACGTCCTCTTCGCCGCGCTCCTCGGCGTGACCGTCGTCGGCCTGGCGTTCGGCGAGGCGGCGTGGGCCACCGGCGGCCTCGATCGCTACGCCGGCAGCATCCGCCAGCACGGCGACTACATCACGCGCATCGATTCCTTCCGCGCCCCCGGCCGCCCGCCGCTGTGGCGATTGTTCGATCGCTTCTTCATCAAGCAGTACGCGTCGCCGCCGCTCAGCGTGCTCACGTCGCTCTTCGTGCTG
>Ga0105245_10003594_pt1 | contig 13838 bp, 11 predicted proteins | sample KBSM54metaG_FD_81523 | JGI IMG/M metagenome (GOLD analysis project Ga0105245, IMG submission 81523) | Miscanthus rhizosphere microbial communities from Kellogg Biological Station, Michigan, USA - KBS M5-4 metaG | ecosystem: Host-associated > Plants > Roots > Rhizosphere > Soil | place... | reverse complement strand
CCAGGTTTTGGCGGTTGCGAAACCGTCGAATCTGATTCTCCCATGTACATCACCCCGCGACAGCGGGGAAGCGCGAATGCTCACCCTCGGGTGAGCATTTTCGTTTTTGGAGTGCACCCGGCGGTGTACCATGGGTCCGATGGCATCCTTCCGTGCTTTAGCCCAGACTCTGACCGATTCCTTGAACCTCGAGCGCCCCCCGGTAGCCGTGTGCTTTGCCGACACCATTCCCCCTGGAGTGAAGGAGTTTACCGGCTCCGTTCCAGCCGGATGCCGATTCTGGCAGGAAGCGACCAAGGGAGTGTTCGCCACCGTGCCGCGCGATCACGACCTATGCGGCATTGGAATTTACACGCACAATCTGGAAGCCTCGCCCGCGGCGCAAAAAGATTTGGGTGACGCGCTGAAAGTATTTGCTGATCTGGGCTATGTGCGTGAACAGGACATCCCGCTCATTCCGGTTCTGAAAAACCGGCCGCAGGCAGTGATCTACGGACCTCTGAGCCATGTTCCCTTGGCTCCCGACGTCGTGCTGCTGTTCGTTAATGCGGATCAGACACTGGTTCTTTCGGAGGCTTCGCAACAGCTCGAAGGTGGACTTCCACCCGCCATGGGACGACCCGCATGTGCCGTCGTGCCGCAAGCGCTAAACAACAACCAGACTGCCCTGAGCCTGGGATGCTGCGGAGCCCGTGCTTATCTCGATATCTTGACGCCAGGCGTGGCGGTGTACGCGATTCCCGGGAAAAAGCTCGCAGCATTCACCGAGCGCGTGGCGGCGCTAGCCGAGGCGAATACCGTACTGACGGCTTTCCATACCTTGCGGCGCAAGGCGGTCGAGGCGGGCAAGCATCCAAGCGTTCAGGAATCGCTGGCCGCGATGAGCTAGATAAAGAACGGAAGACGCCGAGCTAAACGTAACGCTCCTGACCGCCGAAGTGTTAATATCGCAAGTGAACCAACCCACTTCGCGGAGAGGTGGCTGAGTGGTCGAAAGCAGCGGTTTGCTAAACCGTCGAACGGACTTAAATCTGTTCCGGGGGTTCGAATCCCCCCCTCTCCGCCAGAAACATCGCGCTTTGTAAACTAGAGCGAGCCCAATGAAACCTCCGGTGTTTCCCTGGCGCATTTGGTGCGCGACGGCTCTCCTCGCTGTAGTCTTCTTCAGCTTCACCCTGACTACCGCCGTGCCCGTGTGGCTCGATGAGAGCTTCATCGTGGAGTACGGGCGTGTCACGCTGGCCGGCCAACCGCCGGTGTTCGGTTTCCATCAGCGTTCGGATTCCCAACGCCCGATGTACCTGTACACGCTGGTGGGAAGCATCCTTCAGGAAGTCGCATACCGGGCCACCGCGCCGTCGAACGCGGGACCACGCGCGGTTGCGCTGCTGGGCCAGATCGCCGCGTTCGGATGGTTCCTGTATTACTTGCGCCTGCGCGGATTGAGCACCAGGATCAGCACCTTGCTCGGCCTGGCCTTGCTGATCGACCCGCTGTGCGACATCGGGTGGCGTGGAGGCCGCGTAGACGGATGGGCCTTCGCCTTCCTCTTCGCGTCGTTATGTGCAATTCGGAGAGGCGGATCGAGCTTCTTCCTCGGCGGCATAGCCGCGTCTGCCGGATCCTTGTGCTGGCCGTCCTTCGCGATGTTCTCACCGCTGATCGTACTAGAATTCTTGGTTTCTGCCAGGGAACAGCGTAGTTTCCGCATGCCGTTGGTCCTCTTCGCGGCGGGCAGCACGCTCTGCGCCACCGCAATCATTCTCCCGTTCCGCCACGAGTACATGTATGGCCTCGCCGACGCGAATCTGCTGACCGCATTGCAGGCCAAACTGAGCCGGGGGGACGGATTCCAGGAGCAACTTCGATTCCTGCTTTTGTCGTTTGCTCAAACCCCGATCGTCGTGGCAGTGGGTTTGTACGCTCTTGCGCGGAAGAGCAATCGTTGGTTATTAGCGGGATTCCTAGTGGCGCTGGTATTTGTTTTTGGCACGAAGGTCTACCGGCTTCGCATTCTCTACTTGCTTCCCTACTTTTATCTGGCGGTGGCGTCCCTGTTCACTGAGGATCAGCTTCACTGGCGCCGCATCCAGGCTTCGGCGCTCGGACTGATGCTGTTTGCGGGGGCCGGTTTCACCATCGTGGGGACAACACTGTCGGGTCTTTCAAATCGGTCCGGCAAAGATCCGCTGGCTGTCATCGAACCGGCGCGCGCCGCGGTGGGCGGCGGACCAGTGCGCGTGTACATGCAGGAACCCGACCTCTACTTCGTGGGGAGGGCGCTTGGCTGGCGGCAGTTCTATTGTTTCGATAGCTGCTGGGGTCCGGGAATCTCGACGCAGAAGTTCCAGGAGTTGCTGGCGAGCATGAATGTGGCGATATTCCGGGGCGAGCCTGACACCGTGACGCGCGGCGTGATCGATAAGCTCGGCTTTCGTTTTGTCAGCGTGATGTTACCGGACGGAGGACATCAAAACACCCTCTTCGGCTGGAGCTACGGACCGCGAAGCTACGGTCCGTATTTCATCTACCGCCGGCCTTAGCGCGGTGTACCGGATTGCCAACAAAGTCTGATCGTCGGCAAGAATATCACTGGCAGTGAACTCGCGTACTGCGCGAAGAATTCGGTCGCGAATCTCGCTCGGTGTCATAGTCTGATCAGACTCCACCGTCGCGATCAGACGATGCTCGCCGAACTCTTCCCCGGCCGAGTTCGCCGCTTCGATGACTCCGTCTGAGTACAGCACTAGCAGGTCTCCTTGCTCCAACCGCTCTACGCCTTGTTTGAAGCGGGCGTGCGGTAGCAGACCGAGCACCGGGCCGCCGTCGCTGAGTCTCAAAATACTTTTGCTGTGCGGGCGAAACAGCAGCGGAACGCAGTGCCCGCAATTGATGTAGTGCAGCAGTCCGGTGGGAGTGTCGAAATACCCCCAGAACAGGCTGGCGAACCGCTCCTGCGACGCACGCTCGCACAGCAGCCGATTGAGCTGTCCCGTGGACGAGTTGTGATTGGCGGCGGAACGAGTCCAGTCCGAGGCATGGGCCGTCCCTTGAATCAGGCTGGCCAACATCGCCGCGGGAACATCCTTGCCGGACACGTCGCCGATTACGAAGGCCGCGCCGGGTCGCGGAAGTTCGAAGATGTCATAGAAATCGCCGCTGACATTCGAAGCTGGCCGCCACTCGGCTGCGACCTCAAAATCGCGCGGCGAGGAGTCGGCCGCCGGGAGCAGTCCACGCTGCACTTCGCTCGCGATCTCCATCTGACGTTCGACACGCCGCGCGGAAAGATGCGCGCGGAAGCGGACCGCCAGCACAACCAAAGCGCCCAGGAGAGCGCAGCCCGTGGTAACACCCAGGATGAGAGTCCAACGGACAGGCCAAGACGAAACGCCGGCGTTGGCAAATGATGCGAGTTCAACGAAGGCCATAGTCCCCGGACCAGACTTCAGTGCAACTGTCTTGAACGACGCCGCCGGAGAATACGACGGGAGACGGATGGCGAACGCCTCGACCACCACTTTCCCTGCGCTGGTGTGGTGAATAGCGAAGACTGGGCGGCGCTCGCGAATCTGGGATGCAACGTAATCCACCGTAAACGCTGGCGGCGCGGCTGCGTCCGAGCGCGCGATCACCGCGCCATCCCGATCGACTATCTGGGCCCAAGCGAGCGTACCGTTGCTTTCGCGCACCACCTGCTCAAGCAGAGCGCTCAAGGCGCCGCCGGATGGCTTTTTGACGTGCATCAGCTGATCCAGCACCGTCATCTCGCGCGCCATCTCACGCCGTGTATGGAACAGCTCAGTGGCGCGCTCTGACTTGACGTAGTTGATCACGCTGCTCGCCAGGAGCAAAATCGCGAGACCGGCTCCGGTCAACATCCATACGCGAAACCATTTATGCGACTGTCTTTCCATACCAGCAAAGACGCGGGCAGCCATGCAAATGTGTGAGGGGCTTAACCTTCTTAACGGATGTTTGGCAGAGAGTTAACGGGACGAGCTATGCCGTAAAGCGGTAACCCACGCCGCGCACGGTATGAATGTATTGAGGGCTCTGCGGGTTATCCTCGAGCTTTTGGCGAAGCCATGCCACGTGGACGTCGATGGTTCGCGAGGATACGTCGGCCTGGTATTCCCATACGTTCTGTAAAAGCTCCTCGCGCGACACCACCGTTCCGCGACGGTCGATCAGATAGCGAAGCAACTGTAATTCCTTGGCGGCCATGGTGACAGGCTCGCCCTTCTTGTGAACCTGGCCCACGGCGAAATCGGCGCTCACATTGCCGAACTCGAACTGCGCCACGGGAATCCGCTTCTTCTTGGGGACGCGCCGCAGCAGCGATTCGACGCGCGCCAAAAGCTCCGAAGGATCGAACGGCTTGGCCAGATAATCGTCGGCTCCCAGCTTCAGCCCCACCACGCGATCCGTCACGTGGGTTTTGGCAGTGAGCATCATGATGGCGGTGTCGCAACCCTTCTGGCGCAGCTCGCGGCACACGTCGAAGCCGCTCTTGCCGGGAAGCATCACGTCCAGAATGACGACGTCATAATCGCCACTGCCGGCTTTGGCCAGACCGGTGAGGCCATCCATGGCCGTATCCACCTGGTAGCCTTCGGCCTCCAGAAGATCGGTCACTGTAAGGCTGAGGCCGGGCTCGTCTTCAACCAAGAGTAGGCGCGAGTTCATTCTGATGTTCCGCCGCCGCGGCCGGGATGCGCACGATAAACGTGGATCCGGCCCCCAGCTCACTCTCCAGGCTCACGGTTCCTCCGTGCGCCTCCACGATTCTCTTTACCAGGTGCAGACCGAGTCCGGTACCGTGAATCTGATCCTGTACGGCTTTTCTCCCGCGGAAGAACGCGTCGAATACACGCTTTTGTTCCTCCAGAGGTATTCCGGCGCCGCGATCCCGGACGCGGATTTCGATCTCCTGCCCTTTAGCGCCTCGCACTGCGCGCGCGGACAACTCGACCACTTGCTGACCCGCCGGCCCGCCATACTTGGCCGCGTTGGCTAAAAGATTCTGCAGAGCGTGACGCAACGCCATGGAATCTCCGGAAACCGGAGGCAGACCAGGTTCGATGTGAGTACGGACCTCGCACAAGGCATCTTCGAGCATGCCTTTATTAGATTGCAGAGTCGCGTCGATCAGACCGGCCACGGAAACAGGCTGACGTTCCTGCACCACGCGGCCGGCTTTCGCACTGGCGAAGCGCAGGACCTGTTCGACGATCGCGCCCAGGCGCTCGCTTTCCTGCTGGATGAGTGCGCCGTAGCGTTCCACCTGCGATGGGTTCGATGCCACCTTGCCGCGCAGATTGAACGCAGCAGTTCGAATCACGGTAAGGGGCGTGCGCAGCTCGTGGGATACGCCCGCGACAAATTCCATTTCCACCTCAGCCAGCCGCTGCGCTCGTCGCGAGAATTGCGCCAATGCGGCGCCGGTGGCGAGCAACAAGAGCAAGATGCCTCCTGAAATCGCTAAATCGCGGCGGCGTGTGCTGGCCACGATGGTTTCGAGCGAACCATTGCGTAACCACACCGAGAGTAGCCACCGTCCCCGTCCCGAATCGTTCGAGACGCCGGGGGTTGGTATGGCTGGCCCGCCCGGTCCACGGCCGCGATTCGGGCGGGGGGGATCGAACAACGTCACGGTGGCTTGCGGTTGACTGCGCGACGCCTGGGCGGAATCGGTTGCAAAGATCATCTCGGACGGATTGGTGCGGGAAACAACCTCCACTCGATATTGCGAACGAAAATCATCGCCAAACTGCTGAGTGAGCAACTCCGGCAATATGGTGTCATTTGCGTACTTGGCATCAACATCCAGCAGCAGCCAGTCCTGTTCATCTCCGCGACCGGCGCCGGGGTCCTGTTGGTTGCGGAAGCGCGGATAGTCGATCAGTGGACCATTGTTCCGTGCATTGCTCCCCGCGAGTCGCGCGATGATAAACTCCTTGGCGGCGGTCCAATCCGCGGGCCATTCCACCGCTTCCAAAATGCCGGTATCCGCATGGAACATGCGCAGCACCAGGCTGCCGTTCTCCTGGTCCACGACCGCAGCACGACGAAAAAGGCGGGGATGAGCCGCCGAAGCACGCCAGGCAGCGTAGCGGGCTTCGTAAGCCTTCTGCCGCCCGACCTCTTGTACCTGCTGGTCGTTGGGCTGAAGCGCTTCGGCAGCAGCGCTCAGCTCGGCGTTAAAAGTGCTGCTTAATTTGTTGGCGGAGGCCTGTAGATCGTACTGGCGTTGTTTTTGCTCATCGACGCTGATCTCGCCGATCCAGTTGTACTGCAGCACCGCCAGCACGCAGACCAGCGCCACCAGCAGCGCCATAAAGAGCCACAGTACGGGAGCTCGGCGACGGATCTGATCCGGGTCCATCCTCTTCTAACATAAGCGAGCGCGCGAGCCGCTGCTGCTAAGCGCAAGTAAAACGTAGGTTAAGAATGTTAAAGGTATGATGCGGAACGGCGATGTTAGACTTCTAATTAGGGGAGCTCTTGAAATGGGTGTACGTAGGATTTTGCATCTCTTGGCCGTGACTTTTGCGATCGCTTGCTTGCTGGGAACAACGGGGATGGCGCAACAAGCCAAAGGGAAATCCCACACCCTCGAAGGTAAGGTCGAGGGTATACAAACCGACCGCCTCACGGTGAACCACGGTAAAGTCGAGGGCTACATGGACGCCATGACCATGCCATACAAGGTCGACAAACCCGACATTCTGAAGACCGTGAAGGTCGGCGATCGTATCAGCGCAACCGTGTACGATGGCGACTATACGCTTTACGACGTCCACGTGGTACCGCCGCAGCCCAAGTCGAAACAGAAGTAACGCTAGCGTACAACGTAGCCTTTACGCGCCTGAATTTCGGCGCCAGGGTGGAGCTTCTTCGCTTCCTCGGTCAGCTCCACCGTAATTTGCCGCACCGTGCCGGATTTGGCGTCGGGTGCACGGAACCACAGGCTGTACCTCGAGCGCACTCTGGCGAGTAAATCGGGAAAGTCGTCCGTGGGGACATTCACTACGCTGCCTCCAGTCTCGGCGGCGATATGGGCCATGTTGTCAATCCGGTAGTACCGGGCTTCAGGATCCAGGCGGCTGCGATCCTGGCCGGCAAGGCGTGCGAGTGGGGTCCGTATGGCGCTGAGGATCGTGTTTTCTTCCCAGAGCCTAAAGACGAAGGGCTCATCGTTGAACCTCGCCGGACTGTCGACGCCTGAGCCGTTCCAACTCACGGTCAGGATGACGGACCTTCTCGGGAAATGCTGGTCCTTTTTTCGCTGTTCCGCCAGGAGGCGGAGGGCCCATTCGATTGCCATGAAATTCGCCCCGGATACAGTAGGTCCGCTTCGCGTCCCAATCCGCCGCAATGCGCCATTGATTTCGGTCGGTTCCGATGTGAGGAACTGCTCAATCTGGGGATCGAGGCCGAAACTGATGACGGCCGCACGATCCTCAGGACGCAACCCATCTAGGGCCTTGATGGCGCTGTTCGTGTTGATTTGCGACGAATACTCGAAGGCCTGAACTACAGCGCGGTTCCTGCTCGTTTGCGACGGGATATCCTGCGGCTGCGAAAAGTTTTCAAGATACTTACCATCCGGCGGACTGTTAACGAATGGAACCAGGAGGACTACATCCAGGGGCAGTGTTTCACTCGCAAAGGCCACCGTGTCCCGCGGCTCCCCCTCGTCGCGGATCAGGAAGTCGCCTTGCTTTAGATCGGTCACAACCTGTCCTTGTTCTGTGACCGACGCATCTATTCGGATGTTGGCTGCGCCCGGCTCAGGGTGGGGCGGTTGCCCTAGGCAGGGGAGAGCGGCCATTGCTCCGAGGAGTGCAAGAAGAAGACAGTACCGTGATCGTTCCGCAGTGCAATCGAGGCTCATTTTTGAATCCGAGTCTTGCTGAATGGATGCGACCACGGCCCGCTTGCACTGCGGACCTGATAGCCCTTCGGAATTTTGAAACTCTCTGGGTCCGGGTCGCGCAGCTGGATGTTTTCAAAGCGCTGCACCACTTGCATTGTGCGGGTCTTGTACTGAAATTCAATCGCCAATTGAATATCGTTCGCAGTCCAAACCTCGTAGGCCCAGTGGCGTCCGTTCGGTCCCCAGGGGTAGCCCTTGGCGACGCCTTCCGAGCGGCGGCCAGTCACTTTTCGTCCATCGATTTGTCTTTCGGCGATTTTTACCAACTTTCGCGGCATTTGAAGAAGTTGCTGGTTCAGTCCGGCGGGATCATCGTAGAAAGGGGGTAGCAATCCCCCGCTCATGAAACCAGCCCCAGGCAGAGTGTCGACCGGGGACGATAGGATCTGGTCGATTTCGTACGCGACTTTTGCTTCGTGATCAATCTCGATGCGGCTATGGAGATCCGCGATGTACGAGTTTCCAAACGCGTCATCACGTCGCGTTTTGCCGCCTCGGCTGCGCCAGTACTTGCCGGATTGCGTTTGCGTGTACGGCCCCCATGGGGTTTCGGCGGTGATCGTAACCGTGACGTCGGCGATGATCGGCTTGTTGCGCATTCCGGCGTCTTCCGTGAAGATGACGAACTGCGCGGAGGCGGTCCCAGCTATTGCCAGCAAGCTCCACAGGGCCGGAATCAGGCGGCGCATGCCCATACAACCATTTTCTATACTACGGCAGCGCGAAGACGTAGATCTGTTCGTGATTAGCCGGATTGGGATCGGTAATTCCCAGCCCGCCCGACGCAGTAATCGCGACGTACTGCTTGCCAGGCTTTCCTGAAGTAGATCTGCCGGAATACGTGATCGGCGTAGCGATCGCGTCGTATTCGAGCTTCACTTCCCACAGCAATTTCCCGGTCTTCGAATCGTACGCGTGAAAACGTTTGTCGTTGGTCGCCCCGATGAACACCAGGCCTCCGGCGGTCACGATAGATCCGCCGCCGTTGACGCGTCCGGTGTTCTTTTTGCCTTCGGGTAGTTCGTCGGTGACGCCGAATACAATGCGCCAGGCGAAATCCCCAGTGTTGGCGTTCACCGCGGTCAGGTGTCCCCATGGCGGCTTCTGGCACGGCCATGACGACGAACCCATCAAGGCTCCCTTCGCGTCTGTCTTGCGATCCCAGAACTTCGACGGGACCGGCGCGCCATACGCACTGCGCTGGTCATAGGGGACTCGCGCGTTGTCGGGCATCTTTTCGATCCAGCCGATGCTGGCATAGTCAGACGTGTTCACGAATACGTAGTTGTCGCGGGGATCTGCAGACATGCCTCCCCAGTCGGTCCCGCCGATCGCGCCGGGAAAAATGACGCTCGAAGTTGGCGGCGCGCCGGGTGCACGATAGACCCACGGCGTGAAAGGACCCTCGTTCACCAGAGGTCCACTCTTTTCCGCCAGCGCCGCGCAGGCCTTGGCGTGCGCTTCGTTGGTATCGGCTGCGGTGACCATTTCCGTGGCCGGATCGAAGGAGTGCCGCGCGAGCTGCGGCGGTTTGACCGGAATCGGCTGGGTAGGCGAGGTGTGCTCACCTGGCACTTTGCTCTGCGCGACCGGCTTTTCGTCGATACCGAAAACCGGCTTGCCGGTGGTACGATCCAGGATGTACATGAATCCCACCTTGCCGGTCTGCGCCAAAGCCGGGATCTTCTTGCCCTTGACCGTCAGGTCGAGCAGGATGGGTGCAGGAGGCAGATCCATATCCCACAAGTCATGGTGAACCGCCTGGAAGTACCACTTCATCTTGCCCGTGTTAACGTCAAGAGCCACAACGGAGTTTCCGAACAAATTAGGACCCTGTCGATCAAATCCGTAAAAGTCGCTGGCAGGGCTTCCGAAGGTGGTGTACAGTGTGTCGCGAGCTTCGTCCACGGTCATGAAGAAGCCCCAATTGTTGGCGCCGGTGCGATCTTTCCACTCATCGCCAGTCCAGGCTTCGTGTCCCGGCTCACCCGGCCGAGGGACCGAGTGAAACTCCCATTTCTTTGATCCGGTGCGGGCGTCGTAGGCGCGCGTATCGCCGGGCTGGCCTGTGGCCGGCTGCTCGGGAACGTTGGCGCCGACGAAGAGCATGTTCTTGTAAACAGTCGGGGGCGAGTTATAGGGAACCACCAAGTCCACTTCGCCTTCCTTGCCGAAGCCGGGATCGATCTTACCCGTGCGGGCGTTGAGTCCGATCATGCGGCGTCCTGCGGTGAAGATGACGCGCGCCGGATTGTCCGCATCGCCGGGCCAATAGGTAACGCCACGTGAGGATGGATTGCCTCCCGTGACTTCGTATTTCCAGATCTCGTTTCCGGTATCGGGATCGAGTGCCAGTACGCGTTTCCCGGCCGTGATATACATCACGCCGTTGACGACGACCGGTGTGACCTGAGAATAGCCGCCGATTCCCCCGCCGCGCCCAGCATTATTTCGCTCTTCTTCGGTACGGAGCTGATAAGTCCAGGCCGTCTTAAGCTTGGCAACGTTGGCCGTGGTGATCTGGCTGAGCGGAGAAAATCGAGTGCTCGCCGAGTCGCGGCCGTACCGCGGCCAGTCGCCGGGAGCCGGAGGCTGTGCGATAAGCGGTAACGTCGCCAGAATTACGTAGCAGGATCGAATCATAGAGATTCTACGGCAAGGGGATCGCCCTTTGAAAATGCCACCATTTCGCTTCTCAAGCCGTTCAGTATATCGTTTATGCTGGACTCAAATGAAACCGCAAGAGCGGGCCGACCAGCTTCGCACGTTCCAACGGGAATTGGAGCAGTTGGAGCGTGAAAACGTCATTCAACTCACGCCGGAACAGCGGACCCGGCTGGATACTCACGTGGAACGCGCACTGGCTGAGCTGGCCTCGCAGTTCGACGTCGACACCTCTGATTCCCAGCGGCAAATCTCCCTGGGAATGAAGATCGCCTCGGCGCTGGGTGGGATCGCGCTGTGCGCGGCTGTGGTTCTGTTCCTGGCGCGATACATGGGTTTCTGGTCGACGCCGCTTCAGGTGGCTGTCCTGGTAACGATCCCGGTCCTGTTGACGGTTGCAGCGGAGTTTGCAGCCCGCCGCGAGAAGACGTTGTACTACACGGCTCTCCTCAGCATCGTCGCATTCGCCGCCTTCGTGGCGAATCTATCTATGCTGGGTTCAATATTCAATCTGGCACCCACGCCCAATGCGCTCGCGGTTTGGGGCATGTTCGGACTAGCTCTGGCGTATCACTTCGGCATTCGACTGGTGCTGGCGGCTGGATTGATTTCGCTGTTGGGCTGGATCACGGCGACCACAAACTCCTGGCGCGGCTGGTGGTGGGTGGAATTTGAGCGGCGTCCCGAGGAACTGATGCTCGCGGGCTTGCTACTGGCGGTGATTCCGATCTTCCTGCGGCACATTCGGCGGCCGGATTTCCCAGCAGTGTATCGTCTGGTGGGGATGGTCGCGTTTTTCGTCACCATGCTGTTCCTCTCAGCGCAGGGACAGAGCAGTTATCTGCCGCTGGACGACAAAGCTGTCGAGCATTTCTACCAGATGTTCGGCGTTATCGCGGCGGCGGCCAGTGTCTGGATCGGGATTCGCCAGAACTGGACCGGCGTGGTGAACACGGGCACCGCTTTCTTCACCATCTTCCTGTTCTTCCGGCTGATCGACTGGTGGTGGGACTGGATGCCCAAATATCTCTTCTTCCTACTGATCGGACTGGTGGCCATCGGATTGGTGGCGGTCTTCAAGCGGCTACGGATGAGGATGCGGAGCGTCACGGCATGAGAAGTCTTCTATTATTGGCGGCGGTCGGCCTGCTGGTGGTCTCGAACACCTTTGTCCTGGCGCATGTGGCGATGAACCGGTCGGGTGCGCCGGATTCGGAGATGGAGCTGACGGCGCGCGAGTTGCAGTACTACGGCACGCGCAGCGAAAACAGCAGCGTAGTCCTGATGCTGCGGTGGACGAATACGGCGCCAGAGTATCCAACCGGTCCATCCGCGGATGAGGTGGGCTGGTTCGATTCGAAAAAGCTCCAAGAGCTCGGCTTCGATCTCACCGTTCCGGCGGATTCACCGAAAGCCTCGCGATTCTACGAAAACCTGCGATCGCGCCAAGCTTTCGTAGCTCTCGAGTTGGAAGGACCCGCATGGGACGCATGGTTGAAGGGACGGGAACCCCGGCTGCAAACCGAGATGAGCTATGGTCCTCAAGTCTCGCTGCCGGAGCGAATCCAGATTGAGCGTGAGACGACTCCACGGCTGGTGGCGATCGACGCGAACCGCGATCCAGCCGCTCTCCGGCATAAATATCCGGATCGCAACCGCGTTATGATTCTTCCTGCGCTAGTGCGGGTCATGCTAAAGATGGGTATTCCCGCCTCGCGGGAAGGACCCGCGCGCCCGGCATATCTGCGGGGAGCGATTACACGGCTGGCCATCGAATCGATCAATGTGCCCGAGCCCTTGAGCCGACGGCTCGACGGGCAGTCCTATACGCCCTGGACCTTCGACGGCAAACAGACGAAAGTCAACCCGCCGCCCTATAGCGTGATTCTGCGTGTGGGCTCTAAATACGAGCCGTGGGTTGTCGATCTGAAGCTGTTACGGTAACGCGAACGCGACCACCGCGCCGCCGACAATACCCGCGACGTATTGCTTCCCGCTCTTGCCTGCGTACGTCATCGGATTCGCGTTCATCGTGGCATCCATTTTCACCTGCCACAACTCCTTGCCGGCTTTCGAGTCGAAGGCGTGGAAACGACTGTCGCCCGATGGTATGAACAGCAGGCCACCCGCGGTAGTCGTTCCACCCGCGCTACCCACGTTACCGACGTTCTGTTTGCCCTCCGGCAGGCGCTCGTTGATTCCCAAGACCACTTGCCATGCGATATCGCCAGTGTTGGCGTTGATCGCAAAGAGACGGCCCCATGGTGGTTTCTGGCACGGAAAACCGCCAGCGGTGAAGCCTGTATATGGCCCGGGCCCGGAAATACTGCCGCGATCGTAGGGCAGCGTGGATCCCTCCGTCAGATTGCCGTAGTTGCCTCCTGGAACCTTTTTCTCGATCCATCCGGAAAGCGCGGCGTCGTGCGTCGCGATGAATACGTAGCCGGTCGTGGGATCGGCTGTGGTGCCTCCCCAGTTGGGTCCGCCGTTGCCCGGGAATTGAATACTGCTCCTGGGCGGCGTGCCGGCTTCGTGGTAGACGAAGGGCGAGAAGGGTCCGGAGTTCGTGTACCCGCCGGCTTTTTCCCACAGCTCTTCACAGGCCTTCACGTGTTCCGGCGTGGTGTCCGCCGCAGTGACCATGTCCTTGGCTTTATCGAAACTATTGCGAGCCAGTTGCGGAGGCTTCACCGGGAAAGGCTGCGTCGGCGAATACCACTCGCCGGGCACGTCGCCCTTCGGAACGGGACGCTCCTCCACGCCATGGATCGGTTCCCCGGTCTCGCGGTTCAGGATATACATCAGCGCGTTCTTGTTGATCACCGCCAGGGCGGGAATCGTGCGGCCGTTTTTCACGACGTTAAACAAGCTGGGCGCCGCGGGAAGATCGGAATCCCACAAATCGTGATGGACCAGCTGGAAGTGCCACTTGTATTGACCGGTGGTCGCATCGACGGCGACAACTGAGTTTCCATATAAGTTCGTGCCTGGGCGATCGCCGCCCCAGTAGTTGCCAGCCGGGCTGCCGAAGGTCATGTACAGCAGGTTGCGCTCTTCGTCGACGGTGAAATACCAGCCCCAGACATTGACTCCGGAGCGATTCTTCCAGCCATCATCGAGCCAGGCCTTGGCGTGATTCGGATCGCCGGGCTGGGCGACCGACTTGAATTCCCAGAGTTTCGCGCCGGTGCGGGCGTCATACGTTTTCGTATCTCCGGCAGGACCCAGGTTG
>Ga0105245_10003593_pt1 | contig 13838 bp, 13 predicted proteins | sample KBSM54metaG_FD_81523 | JGI IMG/M metagenome (GOLD analysis project Ga0105245, IMG submission 81523) | Miscanthus rhizosphere microbial communities from Kellogg Biological Station, Michigan, USA - KBS M5-4 metaG | ecosystem: Host-associated > Plants > Roots > Rhizosphere > Soil | place... | reverse complement strand
GAGCAGGACACGCTGGTGCGCTTCACCTGCAAGCGCGGCGGCGCGCTCGAGATCGGCCTCGGCGCCGACGTCGGCATCGGCAAAGGCAATAGCGAAGGTGTCACGATGTCGGTGAAGAGCGCCGCGGCTTCTTTGCGCGTCGACGGCGTGTCGAGGAAAAGTGCTAACTTCGAGATGACGTCGGGCACCGAGCTGGTGAAGACGATCACAGCCAGCGATCCGCTCATCGACCTGCTCAAGACCGAAGGTCTGATTTCGGTGCGTCAGGAGCCGGCCGGGAGAAGCTTCACGTTCCAGGCGAAGGGCTTCGGCGCGGCGCTCGCAAAGTTTCTCAAGGGTTGCGGTGTCGCGTAGCGGCTAGCGCCGCTTCGTTTCAATCTTGTCCCAGATCATCGCCGCAATGTTCGGGCCACCCAGGCGCTCGATGGCGCGCAGACCGGTTGGCGAGGTGACGTTGATCTCGGTGAGATAGTCGCCGATCACGTCGATGCCGGTGAACAAGAGGCCGCGCTTCTTCAGCTCCGGTCCGAGCTTCTGACAGATTTCGCGCTCACGCTTGGTGAGCTCGGTGTCCTTCGGTGAGCCGCCGCGCACCATGTTGGAGCGGAGATCGTCGGCCGCCGGCACGCGGTTGACCGCGCCGGCGAATTCGCCATCGACGAGAATGATGCGCTTGTCGCCGTGCTTCACCTCGGGGAGGAAGCGCTGCACTACCCATTGCTCGCGGAAGGTGGTCGCGAACAGGTCGTAGAGCGACCCGAAGTTGAGGTCGTCCTTGGTCAGGCGAAACACGGCGGCGCCGCCGTTGCCATAGAGCGGCTTCATCACGATGTCGCCATGCTCCGCGCGAAACGCCTTGATCTCTTCGAGGTCGCGCGTGATCAGGGTCGGCGGCATCAGGTCGGGGAAGTCCATCACGAACATCTTCTCGGGCGCATTGCGCACATGCGCCGGATCGTTGACCACGAGGGTCTTCGGATGGATGCGCTCGAGCAGGTGAGTCGACGAGATGTAGGCGAGGTCGAACGGCGGATCCTGCCGCATCAGCACCACGTCGCAGGAGGAAAGGTCGATGCGCGCGGGCTCCCCAAGCGTGAAATGGCTGCCCGGTTCGTCCTTGACCTTGAGGCTGCGGACGCTGGCGAACACCTTGTTGCCGCGCAGCGCCAGCTTGTCGGGCGTGTAATAGGTGACGGCGTGGCCGCGCTTCTGCGCTTCCAACAGCAAGGCAAACGTCGAGTCGCCGCGGATGTTGATCCGCTCGATCGGGTCCATTTGCACGGCGACTTTGAGAGCCATGGTCCGTCCTGATACGCGCGCTTGCTAGCTGGCGTCAAACGCGTTGGGAATGTGCTGGGGAAGCCTGCCCGGCGTGACGATGACGACGTCGAAGCGGATATCGCCCTGCCCCTCCTTGGGGTGGGATGCCAACCAGAACTCGGCCCCCGCCACGATGCGCCGCTGCTGCGCCGGAGAGACCGCCTCGACGGCCTCGTCGTAGGTCGCACGCGCCTTGACCTCGACGAACACCAGCGTGTTGCGCCGTCGCGCCACGATGTCGAGCTCGCCCACCGGCGAGCGGAAGCGCCGCGCCTTGATGCGGTAGCCCTTCATCAGGAGAAAGGCCGCGGCCTTGCTCTCGGCCGAAATGCCATGACGGAACGCGGCGATGCGCTTGGGATCTGGCTTGCGCTCGCGCGCTGGCGCCGCCTCTCCCGGCGGCGCTGCGTCAGCGGCCTTGATCTGGCCGGGCCGCTTGAGCGTCCGGCTAATCGTGCGTGCCATCGCTTTTCACCAATTCAAGCGCGCGGCGATAAATTTCCTTGCGCGGCTGGCCGGTGGCGTCGGCGACGGTTGCCACCGCGTCCTTGAGCGAGGATTCACCGAGCGTCCGGCGCAGCAGCTCATCGATGTCCTCGCTGCGCGGTGCTTCTGCCTCATCGGGCGGCGCCACCAGAAGCACAAACTCGCCGCGTGTCTCGCTGTCGCCGGCATAGTGCCGCGCCAGCGCCGGCAATGCATCGCGCCGCACCTCCTCGTGCAGCTTGGTGAGTTCGCGGCAGATCGCCGCCTCGCGCGTGCCGACGGTCGTGGCGAGGTCCGCCAGCGTCGCTGCAAGACGGGGGCCGCTCTCGAACAGCACGAGCGTCGCGGGGATGCGTGCGAGCTCGGCAATGCGCGTGCGCCGCGCCGTCTGTTTCGCCGGCAGAAATCCTTCGAAGAAGAACCGGTCAGTCGGCAGGCCGGCGCTGGCGAGCGCCGCCATCACCGATGACGCGCCGGGTACCGCCGTCACCGCATGTCCCGCGGCGCGCGCCTCGCGCACGAGCTTGTAGCCGGGATCGGAAATAAGCGGCGTGCCGGCGTCGGAGACGAGCGCCACCGACTCGCCGACGGCAAGCCGCGCCAGCAGCTTCGGCCGAGCGGCGGCGGCGTTGTGCTCGTGATAGGGCGTGACCGAGGTGATGATGCCGTAGCGCTCCAGCAGCTTGCGGGTGACCCGGGTGTCCTCGCAGGCGATGACATCGGCCCCGGCCAGGGTCTCGAGTGCACGCAGGGAAATGTCGGCAAGGTTACCGATGGGGGTGGCGACGACGTAGAGGCCGCCGGTCACCGATCGGGCCGGAATGACCGTATTGCCAACGGTAAAGCTGCGCGATGGGGCGGATTTGGCCATCGCCGCAGTCTACCACGCCCCCCGGGCGGGGCCGGATTCCCTCGGGATTTTAGGGATTTGGTTAACCATTCATCGACAATATGCCGGATTGCCGACCCAGCCTCTGGCATGGGGGCGGAAAGGTCCGACGAGCGGTCGCGGAGGCGATCGGAGCGGGCCGCTGGGAGAAATCAGCAATGCTTGGTGGTGCCCGGGACGAATTGCGTGCGTCCTTCGCGCGGCGCTTGTCGCAGGCGGCGGGTGTCCTCGTCGCCCTCGTGCTCTCCGCATGTTCGGGCACCAACAATCCGCTCAGCGATCTGCTCGGCGGCAGCCAGACGCCGCCGCCTCCGGCGCAGCAAGCGCAGCCGAGCGCGATCGGTGCGGGCCAGGTCAAGGTCGGGCTGATCCTGCCATTGAGCGCCGGTGGCAACGCCGGTCAGGTCGGCCAGTCGATGCGCAACGCGGCCGAGCTTGCGATCACCGAATTCAACAATCCGGATCTGCAGCTGCTCGTCAAAGACGACGGCGGTTCGCCGGGCGGCGCGCAACTGGCTGCGCAGCAGGCGCTCGATGAAGGCGCTGCAGTTATCCTCGGTCCGCTGTTCGCGCAGTCGGTGCAGGCGGCGGGCCAGGTCGCGCGCGCACGCAATGCGCCCGTCATCGCCTTTTCGACCGATGCCAACGTCGCGGCGCGCGGCGTCTTCCTGCTGAGCTTCCTGCCGGAGACCGACGTCACCCGCATCGTCGACTACGCCGCCTCGCAGGGCAAACGCTCCTATCTCGCGCTGGTGCCGGACAATCCCTATGGCGGCGTAGTCGAGGCGTCGTTCCGCGAATATGTCGCGCGCAAGGGCGGGCGCGTGGTTGCGGTGGAGCGTTATCCGAGCGATCCGGGCCGGTTGCAGAACATCGTCCCGCAGATCGCGCAATCCGCCAACATCGCCGACGCACTGTTCCTGCCGGGCGAGGGCGACGTCGTTCCCGCGGTGGCGCGTGCGCTCGCTGCCGGCGGCGTCAACCTCAAGCGCCTGCAACTGCTCGGCACAGGCTTGTGGGACGACTCGCGCATCTTCGCCGAACCCGCGCTGGCCGGCGGCTGGTTCGTGGCGCCGGATCCGAACAGTCCGAACAACTTCCGCGCCTTCGCGCAACGCTACCGCGCGCGCTTCGGCAACGAGCCGACGCGGACCGCGACGTTCGCCTACGACTCGGTTGCCTTGATCGCCGCGCTGGTAAAGACACAAGGCCCACAGGGCCTGACCAGCGAAGTCCTGACCAATCCGTCGGGCTTTGCCGGCATCGACGGCGTGTTCCGCTTCCGCAACGACGGCACCAATCAGCGCGGCCTCGCCATTCTGCGCGTGACGCCGCAGGGCGGCACCGTGATCTCGCCCGCGCCGCGCGCTTTCGGCGGCTGAGTTTTCCTGACAATCAGAAAGGGCCGCGCCCACGGCGTCGGTCCCGCGCGCTCGCGTTTTTTGCGCCTTGCAGCCTTTCCAAAGGCTTGGCGCCACCGCGCCGATTAAGGTGATGAAGCTCGATTAAGGTGTGCGTCCCATCAGAGCCCGCACCTTAAACACCTTAAACATCTTGATCGGAACCGCGGTCAGGCCGCGAGATCGGCCACCACGGCATTGAGGATCGGGAATCCGCTGCTCGTCACCCGCAGACGGCCTTCGCGCGTCACCTCGACGAAGCCGTCGCCCTTGAGCGATGCGATCCGATCGGCGTCGAGCGTGCGGCCGGCGAGCACGCGATAGCGTGCGGGGTCGATGCCTTCGGCGAGGCGGAGCCCCATCAGCAGGAATTCGTCGGCTTCTTCTTCGGGCGCGAGCGCGTCGTCGGTGACGAGCCCGTCGCCGCCCGCCTCGACCCGCATCAGCCAACTCTCGGGCCGCCGCTCGGTGGCGGTGGCGTGGCGCGTGTCGTCGACGAGGAGACGGCCATGCGCGCCGGGCCCGATGCCGGCGTATTCATGATAGCGCCAGTAGATCAGGTTGTGCCGGCTCTCGGCGCCGGCCCGCGCATGATTGGAGATCTCGTAGGCCGGCAAGCCGCGCGCGGCGCAGATTTCCTGGGTGAGATCATAGAGTGCACGTGCCGCATCCGCGTCGGGAATGACGAGCTTGCCGCTGCCGTGCAACGTCGCGAACGGCGTGCCGTCCTCGATGGTGAGCTGATAGAGCGAGAGATGCTCGGCCGCTTCGCTGATCGCGCGCTCGAGCTCGGCGCGCCAGGCGTCGGTGGTTTGTCCCGGCCGTGCATAGATCAGGTCGAAGGAATAGCGCTCGAACGCCTGGCGCGCGATCGCGACCGCCGCGAGTGCTTCGTCTGCGGTGTGGGTGCGGCCGAGGTTCCTGAGCTGCGCGTCGTCGAGCGATTGCACACCGAGCGAAACACGGTTGACGCCGGCGGAGCGATAGCCGCGAAAGCGCGTCGCCTCGACGCTTGTCGGATTGGCTTCGAGCGTGACCTCGACGTCCGGCGCGACGCGCCAGTGCTTGCCGATGGCGTCGAGGATCGCGCCGACGCTCTGCGGCTGCATCAGCGAGGGCGTGCCGCCGCCGAAGAAGATGGTGGAGACGGTGCGGCCCGGCGCGCGGGCGGCGGTCGTCGCGATCTCGGTCTCGAACGCGCGCACGAAGCGCGCCTCGTCGATCGCCGCGTGGCGGACGTGGCTGTTGAAGTCGCAATAGGGGCACTTCGACAGGCAGAACGGCCAATGCACATAAACGCCGAAGGCCTGGTCGGTCGCGTTCGTCATGGGTCGCACCTATGGCAGGTTCGCTGCCGCCCGTCACGCCGGACGGCGCGGTAATTCTTGTCCGTTAAGCAACCAGACACGCTTGTGCGAGCTTCACGAAAGCGCGGGCGCGGTGCGACAGGCCCTTTCCGCGCGGCGGCAGGCCATGTTTCTCCTCGCTCGACATCTCGCCGAAGGTGCGGTCATGGCCGTCGGGCAGGAACATCGGGTCGTAGCCGAAGCCCTTGGCGCCGCGCGGCGGCCACACCAAGGTGCCTTCGACCCGCGCCTCGAACTCTTCCAGGTGGCCGTCCGGCCATGCCACGCACAGCGCCGAGACGAAGTGGCTGCGGCGCCTGTCCGGCGTGGTGGCGCCGCGCTCGCGCAACAGCGCGTCGATGCGCTCCATCGCCTGCTTGAAGTCCTTGGTCGGCCCGGCCCAGCGCGCCGAATGGATGCCGGGCTGGCCGTCGAGCGCGTCGACCGCGAGCCCGGAATCGTCGGAGAAGGCGGGCATGTTGGTGGCTTTGGCCGCGGCCTCGGCTTTGATGCGGGCGTTGGCCTGGAACGTCGTGCCGGTTTCCTCCGGCTCCGGCAGCCCGAGCTCGCCGGCCGAGACCGCAGCGACGCCGAAGGGCGCCAGCAGTTCGCGCATCTCGGCAAGCTTGCCCGCATTATGCGTGGCAATGACGAGCTTGCCGGTGATGCGCCGATGCGCGCTCACATCACCGCCAGTTTCTGCAGATCGATCAGCTTGGTAATGCCCTTGCGCGCGAGCGCAAGCAGCGCGAGCAGTTGCTCCTCGCTGAACGGGTCCTTCTCGGCGGTGCCTTGCACCTCGACGATCTTGCCGCTGCCGGTGAGCACGAAGTTGGCGTCGGTGTCGGCTTCGGAATCTTCCGCGTAGTCGAGGTCGAGCACGGCGGTGCCGTTGAACACGCCGCAGGAGATCGCGGCGATGTGGTCGCGCACCGGATCGGTGCGCAGCATCTCGCGCTTCTTCATCCAGGCGATGCAGTCGTAGAGCGCGACCCAGGCGCCGGTGATCGAGGCGGTGCGCGTGCCGCCATCGGCCTGCAGCACGTCGCAGTCGACGGTGAGTTGGCGCTCGCCGAGCGCAACGAGGTCAACGACCGAGCGCAGGCTGCGTCCGATCAGGCGCTGGATCTCGACGGTGCGGCCGCTCTGCTTGCCGGCGGCGGATTCGCGCCGCGTGCGCTCGAGCGTGGCACGCGGCAGCATGCCGTATTCGGCGGTGATCCAGCCGCGCCCCTGACCCTTCAGCCAGGGCGGCAGGCGGTCCTCGACCGTGGCGGTGACGAGCACGTGGGTGTCGCCGAACTTCACCAGGCAGGAGCCTTCCGCGTATTTCACGACGCCGCGTTCGAGGGTGACGGCGCGCAGTTCGTCGGGTTGGCGGCGGCTCGGTCGCATGATGGTCCTGAAGAAAGCGGTTAACGGCGCTGCTGCTTGTAGCTTGCCCACTTGATCCGCCACAACAGCCGTCTTGCGGGCGGGCCCCGGAAAGGCCAATTCTCTAAGTCTCACGAGGGCTCCCTTGGCTCAGGACGTTCCACCCAACGCGCCGACCAGCAGCCTTGCGCTGCTCAACGACCGTTCGCGCGAGATCTTCCGGCATATCGTCGAGAATTATCTCGCTACCGGCGAGCCGGTCGGGTCGCGCAACATCTCGCGCATCATCCCGATGACCCTGTCGCCGGCGTCGGTGCGCAACGTCATGCAGGACCTCGAACAGCTCGGCCTCGTTTATGCGCCGCACACCTCTGCCGGCCGGCTGCCGACCGAGCACGGGCTGCGCTTCTTCGTCGACTCGCTGATGCAGGTCGGCGACTTGTCGGAAGACGACCGCCGCAAGATCGAGGGCCAGGTCGCGGCCGCCGGCAAGACCCTGGACAACATGCTGACCGAGGCAAGCCAGGCGCTGTCCGGGCTGACGCGCTCCGCCGGCGTGGTGCTGACCGCGAAGTCGAACGTGCGGCTCAAGCACATCGAGTTCGTGCGGCTCGAGCCCGAACGCGCGCTTGTCGTGCTGGTCGGCGAGGACGGCCAGGTCGAGAACCGCGTGCTCAACGTACCCGCCGGATTGCCGACGGCTTCGCTCACCGAGGCCTCGAACTTCCTCAATACGCACGCGCGCGGCAAGACACTGGCCGAAGCGCGCGCCGATCTGCAGAAGGCGCTGGAAGCCGCGCGGGCCGAGATCGACGAGCTCACCAAGCGGCTGATCGCGGACGGGCTTGCGAGCTGGTCAGGCGGCGCCACCGACGAGCGGCGGCTGATCGTGCGCGGCCACGCCAACCTGCTGGAAGACCTTAAAGCGCTGGAAGACCTCGAACGCGTACGCCGCCTGTTCGACGACCTCGAGACCAAGCGCGGGTTGACCGATCTGCTCGGCCGCGCCGAAACGGCCGACGGCGTTTGCATCTTCATTGGCTCGGAGAACCGGCTGTTCTCGCTGTCCGGCTCCTCGACCATCATCGCGCCCTACCGTGACGCCGCCGGCCGCATCGTGGGTGCCATCGGCATCATCGGACCCACCCGGCTTAACTATGCCCGCGTCATTCCGACGGTCGACTACACGGCGAAGGTGGTCAGCAAGCTGTTGGGGGGATAGCCCTACGTCCGCTTGATTTTTGGCCCGCAAGTCTCGATATGCGGGGGCAGCAGGAACCCCTTGGGATTACCCATGAACGACAACACGCCCGCACCGGATGCGGCCAATGAGAATGCCACCGCGGCCCCGCAAGACCCCGCGGCGGAACTCGCCAAGGCCAATGGTGAGCTGAAGGACCAGCTCCTGCGCACGCTTGCCGAGATGGAAAATCTGCGCAAGCGCACCGAGCGCGAGGTGCAGGACGCGCGCACCTATGGCGTGGCCTCGTTTGCGCGCGACGTGCTGGCGGTCGGCGACAACATCCGCCGCGCCCTCGATGCTACCGGCGCGGACTGGAAGACCAAGACCGACGCGACTGGTCAGGCGCTGCTGGAAGGGGTCGAGCTGACCGAGCGCGAGCTCCTCAAGGCGCTGGAGAAGCACGGCGTCAGGAAGATCGAGCCGAAGGGCCAGAAGTTCGACCCCAATCTGCATCAGGCCATGTTCGAGCTGGACGACCCGAGCGTGCCCGCCGGCACAGTGGTGCAGGTGCTGCAGGCCGGCTTCACCATCGGCGACCGCATCCTGCGCCCGGCCATGGTTGGTGTTGCCAAGGGCGGGCCGAAGGCCGCGCCGGCGCAATCCGAAACGCAATCCTCTCAGTAGATTATTCGCGAAACGCCGCGGACTGCGCTCGACGACGTTTCGCGGTTAGCGCGGCGCGAGGCTGTCGCGCACGGTGCGGAAGCGCGAGAGCGCTTCGATCCAGCCGTCGGCCTTGGCAACACCGACGAAGCGGACGAAGGCGCCGTTGCCGAAGCGCAGCCATTGGACGAACTTCACGTCACCACCCGTGCGCGTATCCTTGCCCTCCGCCAGCAGCTGATGCGTCTGCATGCCGCCGCTGCGAATGGTTTCGCTGCCGGTGATTTGAACGTCCTTGTAGCCGGGCATGCCTGTGAACAGGTTGCGCGCGAAGATATCGCGCTGCGCATTCTCGCCCGGTCCGCCGGCAGCTGCCGAAACGACCAGCAGCGCCTGATCAGGGGCGTCGAACCCGTCTTTCGGTCCGTCGGTGAGGAACACCGTGTTCGGCTCGACGCGAAACGCGCGCAGGCTGCCGACATCATCGAGCTTGAACGGCAGCAGCTTGAGCTGTTCGTCCATCGGCACTTCGGTGCGGATGGCGAGCGAGGTCAGCGCTGTGCGCAGCGCTGCTTCGGGATAAAGGTTCGCGGCGGCGTCCGGAACGATCGCGGTGACGAGAATGGTGGTCTGCGGCGTCGAGCCGATCAGGATCCACTTGCGCAGCTTGGTGCCCTCGGAGGTCTGCTTGCCGATCATCAGCTGCGCCTTGCCGTCCTGGAGCGGCACGTTCTCGCGCTTGTCGATCAGCACGCCCTGCTTCTTGAGCGCGTCGTTGCTCATCGCCTTTTCGACGTCGCGATAGGCCGCGGCTGGCATCTCGACCAGCAGGATCGCCACGTTGTTGGTACGGTCCTCGAAGCCGCGGAAGCTCTCGCTCGGCACGAGGCCGGGCGGCGGCACCAGCCCGATCTTGGAACCGGTTGGAAACACCGCATCAGCGGCAAGCGCGGGCGCTGCGCTGAGGGCGGCGATCACGACGGCGGCGCGGGCAAGGCGGACGATCATTGCAACTCCATACCGGTAACTCAGGACGGACGCGTGACCCGTCGTAGCGTCAGATTGATGCGGCCGCCATCGGGCAACAATGTGGAACTGCCCGGAATAATGCGATCAACGCCGTGGAAGGCGAGGCGCTGTGCGCCGGCGAGGATCATAGCGTCACCGGAGGCGAGACGAAATGACGTTGTCGGTGCTTTGCGCGTCGTGCCGCCGACGCGGAAGATGCAGGTATCGCCGAGCGAGATCGACACCACGGGGGCGGAGAAGTCCTCCTCGTCGCGATCCTGATGCAGGCCCATGCGGGCGTCGGGGCCATAGTAGTTGACGAGGCAGGCTTCCGGCGGCGGCGCATCCGGCGCGAGATCACGCCAGGCTTGCAGCAGTGCGTCCGGGATCGGCGGCCACGGATTGCCGGTGACGGGGTGCGCCGGCTCGTAGCGGTAGCCGCGCGCGTCGGTGATCCAGCCAAGCGCGCCACAATTGGTCATGCGCACCGACATCGGCGCGCCGCTCGGTACATGGGGCGTGTACAGCGGCGCCTGCGCGATCACGCGCGCGATGTCGGCAAGCAGGGCTTCCTGTTGACCGCGGTCAAGATAATTGGGCGACAGCATGCGTACGGCATGCCGAAACGGCAGCCGTCACGCAACCCGAAAGCTGGAGAAACTAGGCGACTTTTTCGATCTTGCGCGGGACGAGACGCTCGCTGCCGAGCGCTTCCCTTACGCCCGAGTTGCCGGCCTCATGGTACTCGGCATCCTCGTTGACGCCCCACACGTCGTAGTGACGCTCGCCGCCGAGGATGTTCCGCGCGGTCAGCATCGCCGTCATCATGGCATGGTCCTGGTTGTTGTACTTGTGCATGCCGTTGCGGCCGACGAGATGCAATGTCGGGTAGTGAGTCTCGAGGTCGAGACGGATCATCGCCATGTTGTGGCGGTAGTCGTCATCGTAGACCGGATAGGCCTTGGCCTGGCGCACGACGCAGCCGTCGACCACGTCTTCCGCCGCGATCAGGCCGATCTGCGCGATCTCCTTCTTGGCGAGCGCGATCAGGTCCTCGTCGGACGAGGTCCACAGGCCGTCGCCTTCGAAGCAGAAGTACTCGAGGCCGAGGCAGCTCATGCCCTCGGGCGCCATCTCGGGCGACCATGAGCGGAAGTTCTGCACGCGGCCGACCTTCACCGACGGATCGTGGATGTAGATCCAGTTGTCGGGGAACAGTTCCGGCTTCTTGACCATCAGTGCGACGGTGAGGAAGTCGCGGTAGCGCAGCGCGCGCGAGTGGAACAGCGAGATCGGGCGCGGGTTGAGCTTGTCGCAAAGTTCACGCACCGGCGCCGACGAGATCACGTGCCGCGCTCGATAAGTCTCGACGCCCTCGAGGGTCGAGACGTTGATTGTCCACACCTGCGTGTCTTCGTCGTAGGCGAGGCTTGCGAGCTCGCGGCCCATCAGCAGGCGCCCGCCGGCGTCGCGAATCTTCTTCGCCGCGGCGTCCCACATCATGCCGGGACCCTTGCGCGGATATTGGAAGGTGTCGATCAGCGTCTTGACGACGTCACCGTCCGCCGGGCGCGCGGCCGGCGATGGCATGTAGACGCGCAGCGCCGGCAGATGCTGGTTGACCCACGGCAACGCGTGCTCGCTCATCCACTTGTCGAAGGCCTTCGAGAGCGCATGCATCACCGCGACGCGCAGGTTGAGGCCTTTAATCCGTTGCGCAGCCCAGTCGGCGGAAATCTCGTCGCACGACATGCCCCACACCTTCTCGGTGTAGGTCTTGAAGAAGATCTTGAACAGCTTCTCGCCGAACTGGTTGCGCACCCACTCGTGGAACGTGACCGGGTCAGCGATCGGGCGCACCTTCGCCCACGCATACGAGAGCATGCACAGCGCGCTGGTGGCGTAGCCCAGGTTCTTGAGCGCCTCGAAGGCGCTGAGCGGATACGAGTAGTACTTGCTGCCGTAGAAGATGCGCGACAGGCGCGGGCGCGCGATGAAATCGTTGGGCAGGATCTCTTTCCAGAGATCCACGACTTCCTTCGCCTTGGAGAAGAAGCGATGCCCGCCGATGTCGAACAGGAAGTCCTTGTACTGCACCGTGCGAGAAATGCCGCCGACGTAGATCGGGTCTTTCTCGATGATGATGACCGAGGGCGTCTCCTTGGTCAGACAGTATCCGGCGGTGAGGCCGGCAGGGCCTGCGCCGATGATGAAGACCTCGGCGTCGACGTTCGCGTGCGGAAGCTGGCGAATGCTCATGGACGAACCTGCTGCACGGCGGCGTGCTTCGCCTTGAAGGCGAACAGGCGGTGGCCGTTGTAGGAGATGAAGGCGGCGGCCGCTGCGCCGACCAGCAGCGCCACCTGCGGAATGGCGGCGAGTTTCGTGAGCAGCAAGATCGCGAAGATCGCGTAGCTCGTGCCCTGCGCAACCAGGGTGACCAGCGCGTAGCGCATCGCCTCTTCGCTCGAGCGACGGCCGCTCTGGTCGAAGGTGAGCGCGCGGTTCAGCCGCCAGGTGACGAATGTCGCGATCGCGAGCGAGACGACGCGCGCGGCGAGCGGATGCAGGCCGAGCGCGAGGACGATGGAGAAGGTGCCGAGGTCGGTGATCAGACCGAAGCCGCCGACGCCGAGGAAACGCAGCGGGCGGGGGAAACGCTCAACCAGACGACGGAGCCGGTCGTGCCCCGGCGGCGACGCAAGGCGATACTCGACGCTACGCTGTCCAGTCATACGCGGTCCCACACAAGGACGCCTGCGCCTGGCGCTTTGCGTCCCGTACCCGCGGCAACTTTGGACCTTGTTTCGTTAACGTCGGGCTTATCCGACCGTCAGGATTTCCGGGCATTTCCCCGGAAGCGTTAAGCGAAGCTCAACGCTGTTTGGGCATTGGTAAGACTTCGCTCAGGCCCCAGCCGTCATTGATGTTTAGCCCCACACGTCAGCCCCCGTTTGCCCTGCTACTGGCGCTGGCCTGGGCCGTCATTGCCGCTCAACTCCTGTTCCAGCACTGGGGCCATACCGCCCAGACCCTTAATGATACCGACGACGCCATGCGCCTCGTCGAAATGCGGGATTTCCTCGCCGGGCAGAGCTGGTTCGACATGCACCAGGGGCGGGTGCAGCCCCCGATCGGGCTCGACTCGCACTGGTCGCGCCTGATCGACGCCGGCCTCGCCGGCCTGTTCGTCCTCTTCCACACGGTCGTTGATGCGACGCTGGCCGAACGGCTGATGCGCGCGTTATGGCCGATCCTGTGGCTGGTGCCGGCGCTCATCGGCACGGCCGCCATTGCCTGGCGCGTCGCGGGCCGCGAAGCGGCGCTGGTCACGCTCCTGCTCGCGGCCCTCGGCCTGCCGGCCTTCACCCAGTTCGTGCCCGGCCGCATCGACCATCACAACGTGCAGATCGCGCTCGCCATCCTGACAGTAGGTGCAACGGTGTGGTCGGATCGCGTGCGCTGGGCGGCCTCGGGCGCCGGCGCCTTGACCGGCCTGGCACTCGCGATCGGCTTCGAAGGATTGCCGTTCGTCATGCTGTGCGGCGCGGTGTTTGCGCTGCGCTACATCATCGATCCGAACCAGGCCGCGCCGCTGCGCCGCTATGGCCGCGCGATGTCGGCAAGCGTCATCGTCGCCTTCGGCGCAACGCTCGCGCCCGACCGTTGGCTCAACAGCGCTTGCGATATGATCGCTTACAACAGCGCCGTACCGGCGGCGATCAGCGGCTTGTTGCTGGCGGCGTTGGCGCAGCCCTTTGCGCAGGCTGGCTGGACGCTGCGCGCCGCCCTCGTTGCCGTCGCCGGCGTGCTGTCGATCACGCTGTTCGCCTCGCTCGAACCGCGCTGTCTGGCCGGGCCTTTTGCGATGATGGATCCGGCGATCTGGCCGATCTGGTTGTCGCATGTGAACGAGATGCAGCCGTGGCTGCGGCTCACGCGCAACGACATCATCACCGGCGTGTGGCTTGCGTCCTTTCCCGTCATTGCATTGCTCGGCGCGGCGTTGCTTGCGCGCGATTCTGCGACGCGGCGCGATGCCGGGTTTCTCACGGCCGCGCTTGCTTTGCTCACCGCGGTGGTGACGACGCTGGCGACCATCAAGGGCGCGCCCTACGCCATCTGGTTCGGCATGCCGCTGGTGGCGGCGGCGACGATCCATCTCGCGT
>Ga0105245_10003591_pt1 | contig 13841 bp, 10 predicted proteins | sample KBSM54metaG_FD_81523 | JGI IMG/M metagenome (GOLD analysis project Ga0105245, IMG submission 81523) | Miscanthus rhizosphere microbial communities from Kellogg Biological Station, Michigan, USA - KBS M5-4 metaG | ecosystem: Host-associated > Plants > Roots > Rhizosphere > Soil | place... | reverse complement strand
TTATCTGGCGCGCCCACGGCCGCGACACTTTGCGCTCCCACGGCGGCGACGAACAAAACAAGGCACAATAGATTCTTGAACAACTTATTCATGGCAGGAAAATCCTTTCTCTCAAAAGAGAGCTTACGACGGTGAGAAGCAGGTACAGAGAATTGTGAAGGCATAAGGCGATTGCTGTCCAGTAATAATGGGCCTTAAACGAGCAGGGCCGGGTGATAGATGCTCCAGCGTGTCTCATTCATAGTACGCAGCCGAGTACCGGAAGTTGCATCCAGAGACACGCTTTCTTTCCCTAAGACGTTTTGCAGCGTGAGGTTGTTAACGCCTCGAATGGCAAGCTATAACCGCCAAGCCCGGCTGCGTGGCACAACGCGAAATTCTGGCGATTTTTGGCAATCCCGGCAATTTCACAGCCCCTTCCCAAAACCCGCGCCCAGCGGGATAATATCTGTTTAACAGGTACTTATCTTGTCCCGCTGGAGCCCCGGATCCTCTTGACCAACAGCTAGCAGTCCAAGTAGAACTCTTCAGATTTCGAATCGCCTGCTAATCTCGTCCGGGCCCGCTTTGTTGAAGGAGGCACTTTTGAAGGTTTACGAAGGCAAGGACATCCGCAATCTTGTGGTAATTGGGCACTCGCACTCGGGCAAGACCTCCCTGGTTTCTGCGATGTTGTACACCGGTGGCGCCACGCCCAAGCTGGGCCGCGTTGATGACGGTTCAACCGTTACTGACCACGACGAAGAAGAGATTTCGCGCCAGATGACCATCTCCACCGCTATTGCCTCCGTGGAGTGGCACAATGCCAAGATCAACCTGTTCGATTCGCCCGGATTCACCATGTTTGCGCATGAGGCCAAGATCGCCATGTCCGCCGCTGAAGCTGCGCTGGTTGTGGTGGACGGCGTTTCCGGCGTTGAGGTAGTCACGGAAAAGGTCTGGCAATATGCCGACGAGATTGCCCTGCCGCGCGTGATCTGCGTGAGCCGCATGGACCGCGAACGCGCCAACTGGGAAACCGCGCTGGGAAGCCTGGTCAACGCTTTTGGCCGCCTGGTAGTCCCGGTACAGATTCCCATCGGCAGTGAAAAGAGCCTGAAGGGCGTAGTGGATCTGGTGACCATGAAGGCTTACACGTATGAGATGGGCGGCACAGGCAAAGGCAAAGAAGGCCCGATTCCCGCTGAACTAGAAGCCGCAGCCAAGGAAGCGCACGAGAAGCTGGTAGAAATCGTTGCCGAAGGCAAAGACGAGCTGATGGAAGAGTTCTTTGATAAAGGCACCATCGCTGAAGAACACCTGATTCCTGCGCTGCATGAAGCCATCAAGGAAGACAGAATTTTCCCGGTACTGTTTGCCTCGGGGCTGGGCAACATCGGAACAGATCACCTGCTGGATTTTGTGGTCGATTATTTCCCCACGGCTGCGGAGCACGCCGCGGTGCATGCCGATGAGGCCACCTCTTCCGGCAATGGTCATGGAATTGACCTTCAGGTGAGTGACAAGGCCCCCACCTCACTCTACGTCTTCAAGACCGCGAACGATCCCTTTGCCGGGCGTATTACGTTCTTCAAAGTGTTTTCCGGCGTGGTAAAGAATGACGCTACGCTGCAGAACTTTACGCGCAGCACGTCAGAAAAGCTTGCACATCTCTCCGTGCCGCAGGGAAAGAACCTTGTACCGGTGCCGGAGCTTCATGCGGGCGACGTGGGCGCGGTGGCCAAGCTGCGCGACACGCTCACCGGCGACACCATGGGAGACAAGACCAATCCCATCCGCTTTGCCGGCGTCACGCTGCCGGAGCCGGCCATTACTTTTGCCATCGAGCCGAAGAGCCGCAACGATGAAGACAAGCTATCGAACGGTCTGCACAAGCTGATGGAAGAAGATCCCATGGTGCGCTTCTTCCGCGATGAGCAGACCAAGGAATTCCTGATCGCCGGAACAGGGCAGCAGCACATTGAAGTGATGGTCTCAAAGCTGAAGCGGCGCTATCACACGGAAGTGGTTTTGAAAGCCCCGAAGGTCCCGTACCGTGAAACCATCCGCGGCAAGGCCGACGTGCAGGGCCGCCACAAGAAACAGAGCGGCGGGCACGGCCAGTATGGCGATTGCAAGATCAAGATGGAACCGCTGGAGCGCGGCAAGAATTTTGAGTTTGTGAATGACATTTTTGGTGGCGCCATCCCCAAGAATTACATCCCGGCCGTGGAAAAAGGAATTGTGGAAGCTGCGGCGCGCGGCTATCTCGCCGGATTTCCAGTGGTGGATTTCCGCGTGATCCTCTATGACGGCAGCTACCATGACGTGGACTCGAACGAAATGTCATTCAAGACTGCCGGCCGCATCGCGTTCAAGAAAGCCATGGAGCAGGCCAAGCCCACGCTGCTGGAGCCGATCATGAAAGTGGAGATCACGATCCCGGACGAATTCGCCGGCAGCATCATGGGCGATCTCAACTCCCGTCGCGGACGCATTCAGGGCATGGACAATAAGGCGGGCAAGACCGTGGTGAAAGCCGAGTGTCCAATGGCAGAAATGCTGACCTACGGCGCTGATCTGACTTCCATGACGCAGGGGCGCGGCAGCTTCAACATGGAAATGTCGCACTATGACTATGTGCCGGCAGTGTTCCAGGAAAAGATCATCGCGCACTACAAGGCCGAGCGCGGAGAACTGGTGGAAGTGGAAGAATAGTTTTTGAAATCCCGAGCCAGGAGGCGAGGGAGCCCTATAGCCTCGGAAAATTTGGGGGCCGCGAATGCACGCGAAAGAACACGAATGACAGCCATGTGAAATTCGCGGCGCGGCTTAAGCTGTCACATGATCGCTGCACCGCGACTCTGAGAGATGTCAGTTCGTCTCGCTGGGATTGATAGTTATCGCACGCCTGCTGCCGCTACTTGCCCTTGCCATTGTCCACGTCCGCGGCCATCAACAATTCAAAGCGCACTCCATCAGCGCACTTTGCGCAGAGCGGAAATTCGTCTCCCGCCTTGAAGCTGGCCCTGTGAGGCAGGCGGTGTTCCGCGTGCGAGACCTTATATATCCCCGCCTTGGGAACTGCTTGTCCAGGTTTGTATACAGTCCTGCTGGAATCGGAAACCATGCGCTCGACCGAGTTGCATGGGGAACGTAGAGGTTGGAATCTGCATTTTAAGCGAAGGGTTGTCCGATGCCGGGTGATCTTCCTGAAAGTCCGGATCTTCGGAAATGTGCGGGACCAATTCCAGAATCTTGTAGCGGACCATTTCTCCGCAGCGGCGGCAAAAAGGGAAAATGGAGTTGCGCATCAGGATCACGCTGGCGCGCGGCTCGTCATGATGGCAAATTTCGTAGATTCCCGATTGCTCGATCATCTCTCCGGGAGCCAGCGTGCAATCGCTCTGATCAAAGGTTTCAAGGTTGGTGTCGTTCAATTCGTCATTCAATTCCATGATGGTTTCTTTTTCCGTGTCCTTCCTTCTGCCCCAAACGCGCGCTGGCGCACGGGAGCAACTCAGCCCATCCATGGGATGCGTTCAGGGTAGCCGTAAGTTGGAGCGTTCTGGTTTTGACAATAAGTTTTGCGATTTTATTTTTAGGCAACCCCAAGCTGCCGGCGAGCACAGCAGCTCTACAGAATTGCCAGGGCAGCGCGACGAAGCCCGCGAATTTCAAATTTGAAAGTTTGTGATTACAATCATCCACTATGTCTGCCATCAATCATCAGTTTCGTCTTGCCACCCGTCCGGTGGGCCTGCCCAAGCGCAGTGATTTCAATTACACGCAAGAACCTGTGGGCGATCCGGGCGCCGGACAGATCGTGGTGAAAATTCTTTATGTCTCTCTTGACCCCGCGATGCGCGGCTGGATGAATGAAGGCAAGTCATATATCCCGCCGGTCGGCATTGGTGAAGTGATGCGTGCAGGTGCTGTGGGCCGCGTGATTGCTTCCCAGAATCCTGGCTTTGCCGTGGGCGATCACGTGGTGGGAATGTTCGGCATGCAGGAATACGCGCTTTCTGATGGCAAGGGCGTTAACAAGGTCGATCCGCGGCTGGCGCCGCTGCCGGTTTTTCTGGGCACGCTGGGAATGCCCGGGCTGACCGCTTACTTTGGCTTGCTGGAGGTTGGCGCGCTCAAAGCCGGTGACACCGTAGTGGTTTCCGGAGCGGCGGGTGCTGTGGGAATGCCCGTGGGCCAGATTGCGAAGATCAAAGGAGCGCGAGTCGTGGGGCTGGCCGGCAGCAAGGAAAAATGCGACTACGTGGTGAAAGAGCTGGGCTTTGATGCCTGCATCAATTACAAGAAGGAAGATGTGAAAGACGCGCTGCGGCAGCACTGCCCTAAAGGCATCAACGTTTATTTTGACAACGTGGGTGGCGAGATACTGGACGCAGCCCTGGCACAATTAGCGCGTGGTGCGCGCGTGGTGATCTGCGGCGCGATCTCACAGTACAACAGCACAACCGGGTTCAAGGGGCCGTCAAACTACATGTCACTGCTGGTGAACAGCGCGCGCATGGAAGGCTTTGTGGTTTTCAATTATGCCGCGCGCTACGGGGAAGCCTTGCGTGAGATGGCGGGATGGCGCGCTGCTGGGAAGCTGAAGTCGCGCGAAGACGTCGTCGACGGCCTGGAGACTTTCCCGGACACACTGCTCAGGCTCTTCACTGGAGAGAACTTTGGCAAGCTGGTGATTAAAGTCGCCGACGACAAGATTGCCGGCGAACCTAAGCCTTCCCGCCGTCCAGCACGGCGCGAATCTGCTTCGCGTACTCCGCGCTCTCGCGGTCGCCGGTAACCAGTTCGATCTGCTTGGGGCTGCTTACGCCGATCTTCAACTGCACGGCGCGCGCAATCTGCTCCTGATCAAAGATCGCGCCCTGGCTGACTTCCGGCGTGGTGCCAAAGTGCCGCAGCAGCGCGACGCCCACAGCGTCAATGGCGACGCGGTCTGTCCCGGCAAGAATCACGTTGGACTCAACCATCTTCCCATGGTCGGGACCGCCGTTGGTGAATGCCTGCACGCCATCCAGCAAAATCAAATCAGGCTTATAAGCGGTATTGATCTCGGCGATCATGCGGCGCTGGTTGGGCGATGAGTGCAGCTCTCGCATGAAGTTATAAGAATTTCCGGGAACCTGCTTGGCCGCGAAGCCGACCGAATTTTTGAGTGACAGCGTGAAGTGGCCGCCATAACGATGCGTCTTGAGGCAGCAGGTCTGCACCACGCCGCCGGCCTTACGCACCACGCGCGGCAGAGCAAAGCCCTGTTCCCAGTGGCTGTCCTGCGGTTTGAGCAGCTCCCAATCGTCTGAGGTGAGTTCATCAAAGACCACAACTTTTGCGCCAAGTTCCTTGCCCATCTGGAATGCGCTCTTCTTGCCCATGACCTCGCGTGTATCGCCCATGCCGCTGCGGTCGCCCAGCGTGAGCGGTCCCGCTCCCATGGCCTTAAGCTGGCGCATCAAGCCGACGAGCGTTTCTTCATGCGTGGAGCCGGGCGTGGGATCAGCGCTGTTGAAGTTCGGCTTGATGAACAAATCTTTGCCGTGGAATTTCTCCATGCCCAGCAGTTCGATGGCGCGCTTTACACCGGCGGCGCGGTCCGTGGTCTTGACGAAAGCAACGTGAGAGACAGAAGGAGCAGAATCAAATCCGTGCAGCATAGAAGGCGCGAACATCACGGCGCCCAAGGTGGTGGAGGCATCTTTGAGGAACTGTCTGCGATTCATCCGTCGACTCCTCTTTAGATTAACTTCTGATATTGGACACCCGCAGGCGGCAGAAAGGCAAGGGATGAAATGCTACTCATACCGCAGCGCCACCGTGGGATTGACTCTGGTGGCGCGTCGAGCAGGAATATAACACGCCGTCAATGCTACAGCTGTGAGCAGCACGGCGACGGCCACCATCGTGAAGGGCTCGACCAGGCCAATCTGAAACAGGAAGCTGGAGAGCACACGAGCAAACGCCACTCCGGCCACAAGGCCGATGACGACGCCGATGAGCGTGAGACGAAGGCCATCGCCGATGACGAGATGAAAGATCTGTCCGGGAGTTGAGCCAAGGGCCATGCGGGTGCCGATTTCGCGCGTGCGCTGGCTGACCGAGAATGCCATGACGCCATAAATACCAACGGCGGCAATCAGCAGCGCAAGGCTGGCAAGAATCGCGAGAAGAATGGTACGGAAGCGCGGCTGTGCGACGGAAGCGGAAAGGTTTTCTTCCATGGTGCGGATCTTTACCAGAGGCTGGTGGGGATCAATCTCATGCACGGCGCTGGTCAAGGAAGAAGCAAGCGTGCGCGGATCGCCCGAAGTGCGCAGGACGAGAGAAAGATTGAAGACCGGCAAATCCTTGATCGCCTGGCGATAAGGCACATACATTTCCGTGGGCGCTTCACTGGCAAGCGATTGTTTCACGTCGCCGACGACGCCGATGACTTCCATCCACGGCGTGTCTTTATCGGGTTCGGCGCCCAGTTGCAGGCGCTTGCCCAGCGGCGATTCATTGGGAAAGAAAGTTTTTGCCATGGTGGTGTTGATCACCACAACCGGCGGCGCGCCTTGACGATCGGCGTCGGTGATCAGGCGGCCGTTCAGAAGCGGTATGCCAAGCGTCTTTAGATAATCAGGGCTCACAACGCGGTAATTCGCCATCACATACTCGGTTGGGTTTTTGGGCGGACGATTTTCAATATTGAAGCTGATAATCGACCCTGTTCCGCTAACCGGCAAGAATGATGCCGCGCCCGCGGAACGGACGCCGGGAAGCGACGCGGCGCGTTCAACCACGCGATCGAAAAATGCGTTGCGCTCAGTCTGGTCAGGATGCGCGGCGGGTGAGACCAGAAGATCGGCGATCAGGATGTGATCGACGCTGAAACCCGGCGCCACGCTGGAGAGGCGATCAAAGCTGCGGACAAGCAGTCCGGCACAAACCAGCAAAAGCATCGCCAGCGCAACTTCACTCACCACCAGCGCACCGCGCAACTTCATGACGCCGGAGCCCACAGCGCCGCGATCTGTTTCATTCAGCGCGGAGCGAAGATCAAGCCCAGCCATGTGCAGCGCCGGAGCCAGACCAAAAAGCATTCCGCACACTACCGCAAGCAGAGTGGTGAACAAAAGCACGGTGGAATCAATGCTTACGTTGGTGCTGGCGGGAAGGCTTGTGCCACCCAGATGTACGAGCGCAGGAACGGCTGCATTGGCCAGCAGAAGGCCAAGCACCGCGCCGATTAATGCCAGCAGAATGCTTTCTGTAAGCACCAGGCGCACAACACGCCAGCGGCTGGCGCCAATAGCGGTGCGCACGGCAATTTCTCTTTTTCTGGCGGTGGCACGGGCCAGCAGCAGATTGGCCACGTTAGTGCACGCAATCAGCAGGACAAAGCCGACTGCGCCAAGAATCATCAACAGCGCGGGCCGGACATTATCGACCAGTTGGGATTGCATCTGGTTCACGATGATCGAGGTGCCGGTATCGAAGTTTGGATATTGCTGTTCCAGGCGCTTGCCGATGGTGGTCATCTCTGAGCGCGCCTGCTCCAGCGTTACGCCGGGCTTGAGGCGCGCCATGGGCAGGATGCCCGGGTGCCACATGCGATCGTCAGGCAGGGTCTTGGCCCAGGGCTCAAATGGCAACACAACGTCCGGCGACTGTTGCAGCACCTGAAAGCCTGCGGGAAGAAGGCCGATGACGGTGTAAGGCTTGTTATCGAGCGTGAGAGATTGGCCCAGAACATTTTCCGCGCCCGCGAAGCGACGCTGCCAGAGTCCGTAACTGATCATGGCCACGCCTGCCGCGCCCTGGCGATCTTCTTCCGGGAGGAAGGTGCGTCCGCGAGCGGCTTGCACGCCCAGCAAATCAAAGATGTTGGCATTCAGCATTTGAGCGGTGAGGCGCTCGGGTTCGCCCGAGCCTGTCAGCGTGACACCAAGATTGCGGACCGCGCCCATGGCCGTGAATGACTGCGCTTGGTCCCGCCAGTCGGCAAAATTTTGATACGAGGCTGAGAGCAGAGGAAAGCGCGGCGTGTGCTCTGAAAGCAGAACGAGTTGCGAAGGATCGCGATACGGCAGCGGGCGGAGCAGCACAGCGTCAATCACGGTAAAGATGGCGGTGTTCGCGCCGATGCCCAGCGCCAACGTCAGGACGGCGATAGTGGTGAATCCTGGGGTAGCGCGAAGCCGGCGGAGGGCGTAACGAACATCAAGGAACAAGCTGGTCATAAGGAGCTGCTGGAATTCTAGCTTGAGTGTTGATGTTTAGACGGATAAAGTGGCCGGATGTTACCCTGGCCGCCGCCGGTGACGAATGGAGATGACGATGCCAGATGACTCTGTGCTTTTTGAAGTGCGCGACCATGTTGCCCACGTGACGCTGAACCGTCCGCAGGCGGGTAATGCGCTTGATCTGGAGATGGCGAAGCAGTTGATGACGGTGGCCCTACGCTGTGAAGCTGATCGGAACGTGCGCGCAGTCTTGCTGAAAGGCGCAGGCAAGAGTTTTTGCGCGGGTGGCGACGTGAAAGTCTTTGTGGCGCAAAAAGAGTTGCCGGCCTACCTGCGCGAAATTACTTCGTATCTCCATCTGGCGATCTCGCGATTTGCCCGGCTCGATGCTCCGGTCATCGCGGCGGTGCAGGGATCTGCGGCGGGTGGCGGTTTCAGCCTGGCGATTTCCTGCGATCTGGTGATTGCCGCCGAGTCGGCGAATTTTCTGATGGCCTATTCGAAGATCGGCATGGCGCCCGACGGCGGCTCGACCTATTTTCTGCCGCGGCTGGTTGGGCTCAAGCGCGCGATAGAGCTGGCGCTGACGAATCGCGTGCTCTCGGCCAGGGAAGCGTGCGAATGGGGTCTGGTGACTGAAGTTGTCGCGCAGGAAAATCTAAAGCCAAGGGCGGAAGAGCTTGCGCTATCGCTGGCGCAAGGTCCGACGGGCGCATTTGGATCGGCCAAGCGTCTGCTGCATGGCGGATGGAACCAGACACTGGAAACGCAGATGGAACTGGAAAGCCGGGCCATCGCAGAAGCGGGCGCGACAGCCAATGGGCAGGAAGGGATCAGAGCGTTTGTGGAGAAACGGAAAGCAAAGTTCGTGGGGAAGTAGCGTCAGTGATCGATAATTGCGGGTCAAAGTATTTCAGTGAAGGCCAAAGCGAGTTGTAACCGTGGTTTGAACTTCAACTGGCTGCCCGTTGAGAGTGTAGGGCTTATATTTCCATTGGCGGACGGTATCCACCATCATGTCATCAAGACCAGCGCCCAAAGCCTGCGTAATGCAGACTCTGCTGACTGAACCGGTTTTATCAATCACTGCTCGAAGGGACAATTCACCTTCGACTCTATGCACGCGAGCTATCCCAAAATAAGTCGGAAGAACGTTATGTGTTTTTTCCCCATCGGTTATGCCAGCAGAAACTTTTCCGCTTGAGGAGTTGTCAGAATCAACAATTTTAACGGCCGAATCTTCGCACGGTATGCCCTGCGTTGTTTTCCCGTTAAAACGGGCGAGGTAATCACGCCAATAATCGGGTACTACGGAAACAAGATCGTCAGCGGAGACGAACACGCGGGCCAACGCACCCGCGAGCTGCGTGGCCTGGTTCGGCCCGTCTTGAGTAATTATTTCAATGGAAAACTTTTCGTCGAGCTTGATACTGCGAAGCGCTTTATTTTGATCATCGATGACCAGCATGCGCCTGTGGCCGCGTAGTTCAAGCTTTCCCGGCTTCAGCGTGACATGATCGATCAAGACACCGCTGAGCAGCGTCCAGGCGCCTTCTTTTTCCTTGTTTCTAGTATTGCCGTCAACATCAAATTTCAAATCGGCTGAAGCATAGAAGTGCCGCAACATCTGTTGCGAACCAATGTAAGTCTTGCGGAGTTGTTCTTTGAGGCTCGAATCGGTCGCCGATGCAAGGCCGGAACTCAGGAGCAGAATCGGCAGAAAAAAGCACAGCTTCTTCATGGGCGCAAAGTGTATCGCAGTTTGTTTTGTCGGCTCAATAAAGATTGAAACTTACCTCAATATTCATTTCAACAGCGACTGGCTGGCCATTACGGGTAGCTGGATTGAAGCGCCACCGCTTAACGCCTTCCATGGCGTTTTCATCGAGGCCCAAGCCCAGAGGTCTTTCCAACCTGATCCGGGAAATCTTGCCGGCTTTGTCAATAACGATGTTTAGAACCACGGTCCCCTGATACTTGGCATGGCGAGCTTGCTCGGAAAACTCGGGCTCAGGGGTATATGTGGGCCGGGGGACGGAGGCACCGTCTTTTCCGACGTGATAAATCTCTGTGGTTGAGTGTTGTCGTCGGCCCGGCGGAACTCAGGCTTGATATGCTCAGTCGCATCGCCTTCGAGGAAGAAGACTCGATTCAAAACTGCCTGAGCGTCCTCAAGGGAGTTGAGCGGCTGGTCGAGATGGATTTCTATTCGGCGGGCCTTGTCGTAGGTTACCAAGATGAGCTTGCCGCTCTTTTTGTCGAAGTAGGACGTGGCGCGGTGGCCCTGCAGCCGCAATGTGTCAGCCGAGAGGTTTAGCTTTTCGACAAAGATTCCGCCATAAAGGAGCCAGGCGCCCGTGGGACGAGCATTCAAAGGCTGTCCGGCGGAATCAAATTTTTGATCGCGTGCGGTGAATGGTGACCGGAGCGCAAGGATTTGATTCTTGTATTTGTGGCTGAGCGCGTCCTTGAGGCTGTCGGCGTGCGCAGCAGCGGCCAACGCTGAGAAAATCAAAAAGAGAAGAAGAACAGGCCTGCGAATCATGACGAAGTAGTTTAAGCGAGAAAAGGTTTGTTGCCGTCCAAAAGCGTCTGACGCGCAGTGGCCGCGGCACTTTTGAATGGATTTCTGCTCTGGTATTGCATTTTGCCGTCCGGCTGCTAGACTTCCGGATTCCGGCCACCCGGCAAAAAAAAGCGTTGCGCGGCGCAGAGTAGAAGAGGAGAGAATGATCAATAACCCTGTTTCCGCGGAGCCCGCAACGTCAACTTATTGCTTGTGGAAGTTCAACCCCAGGGCAAGCAATCTCATACGAAGCATAGTTTATTTGCTGCTCGTGTTTACCGCTGCATTGCCGCTGCATCCGCAGGAGGTTTCACTGAGCTCTGGGCACTACCATCGCATTGTCGCAGGTGGTGGCGAACTTGAGATCGCCGTCTCAGGCGACGGAAAGAATGTTGTGATCGCGGTGAACGGAGTCGTTGCGTTGGATATCCCGCCGACCCGTTCGCGATTGTTCCGTTCAGGAAACGGCGGGGCTGATGCTTTGGTTGCCGTAACGGAGCCAAACATACCCCACAATATGAGAAACTCACGCGATCCATCGGTTACCTGGACAGGAGTGGGGAAATTCTACTTTGCCACGATGGGACCGAGCACGAATGCGCGGGTCGCTTCCTCTACCGATGAAGGAGCGACTTTTCATCCCACGACGACATCCACTGCGTCCGACCATATTGCCGCGCTGTGCGCGGGAACAAAGTGCAACAGTGACCAACCGCACATGGCGGGGGACCGCAGGCCAGGACACGATCAGCTTTATATTGTCTGGCGCAACAGCGCATCCTCGGGCGGGTTCTTTTCACAGATTGGCTGCTCAACCGATGGCGGCGTGACCTGGAAAGCCCAGATCGTGGAGGCCAACCTGCCGGCTGCGAGCCGCAAGGGCGATTATCCGCGCCTTACTGTGGGACCTGACGGTTTTGTTTACGTGATCATGGCCACGTCCCGGACTGACGGTGATTTGCTGCTGCAGCGATACAGCCCATGCAGCGACGGATTGAAACCGTTCTGGAAAACGGCCAACGGCGTTAGCGCTCCTTCCAAGATCGGGCATTTCCAGGGCGTACGCTGCGTTCCGGGCAACACCATTGCCGGACTGGACCGCTGCAACACGGGAAACATCATGGCGAGTCCCACCGTAGCAGTCTCCCAGGAAGATCCGAAACATGTTTTTGTCACTTTTGCTGATGAATCGAGCCCGAGCAATCACGATGTAATCCTGCTTTCGGTGGATGATGTGACTTCTCTGGCCCGCAACGCACCATTTCCCCATCGCGTGCTGGTGAATGAAGTTGACAGCGGCGAGCGTTATTTTCCGTGGTCGTGTGCGGCGGACGGAAGGATTTACGCCGGCTGGTACGACCGCCGAAACAAAACGGCCGCTCATAATGACAACACGGAATACTTTGTGGCAGACAATCTGGCACATGAAGTCGAGGTGTCGCATGCTGTCGATCCGCAGTGTGACTCGGGATGGCCGAGCGGTGGGAGTTCCAGGGAAGCGGAGGCCTGCTCACACCAACCGCAGTTCGCGGGATTTTGTCTGCCCTGTGCCGCCGGCTCACAAGTGAGCGGCACCTGCACTGCTACGCCAAGCCCAACAACACCGCGTTGCGATTACAGTTCCGGGGCTTGCCCATCCGGAACTGCCTGTGTACATCCGGCGTCCGATCGGGGAAGTGGACGGTATGGCGACTACGTGGGAATCGCATGTGCCAACCAGAGCGCTTATGTCGCGTGGGCATCTGCCAAACATCCATCTGATCTGCCAAACACCGCCGGGCTGAATGTTTATTTTGCGCGGATTGACCCTGTGCTGCGGCCACCGGAACCGGCCGCATGCAAGGCGTGCCGTGATGAGCGGAACAGCTGCCTGCAAGATGCGCAGCACAGCAGCGAGATTCATGCGTGCGTCGGGGAGTACACGCATTGCCGCCGTATTAACAATTGTCACTAAGGACGGCCGTTCTGGGGCGCACCGGGCATGCGGAACAAGCCGAATTTTCTTGACATACAGGCGAACAAATGGTAAATTTAATTATTTCCCTCCCAGTGAGGAAAAGCTGTAATTGGATGATCTTGGAAAACTAGCAGGCAGCACTCAGCCCGTCAGCGGTCAGCTAAACCAGAACCTCTCAAACCCACGCCAAACTGGGATGACCTGGGGTGATCTGGGATAGGCAGGGAGGGGGTACGACCCTCTGCCGAAGCTCTCAGCCGAGGATTGGGATTGGGTTTGGGTTTGCGTGACCCTTGGGTCACCCAAGGGTCACGCAAGGGCCACCCAAGCGCCACGCAAAGGAGGCCCAAGGGTCGATTGAGATGAAGTGCTTTGTTTGCAACAAAGATGGAGAAATGGCGGGGTGGGGCAGGAAAAAATCGCCGAGATCGCCGTGATCGCCGACATCGCGCGTGATCGGAAAAAGCAAAAGCTCACTGCGGAGCGCGGAGGGAATGCCAAGGATCGGACACAGGCAGGAGTGCCTGTGCCACATGATCGCTGAGATCGCGAGCGGTTGGAAGATCAAAGCTCACCGCGGAGGCGCGGAGACGCTGAGAACAGCGAGCATCAAGGTGAACATGAGTGCCGCAGGCGAGGGCGCCTGCGCTCCACAAATCGAGATGTATGGAAAACCAACGCGCTCCATGGAGGAAGTCGAGTGCGCGAGCAGATTGCACCGCGGAGGTGCGGAGACACTGAGAAGAGCAAGGATCGGACACAGGCAAGAGTGCCGGTGCCACAACAAGATCGGCGACATCGCGCGTGATTGAAAAATCAAAGGCCAACACCGCGTGGGGGAAAGCAAGGAGCAGAGTCGCCACCAATCGGTGTGATCGGTTAGAATAAGGCTGCTGGCCGAATGCCCGGGTTGCTTTCCTGGGTGCTGGCGTTGACAGATTTGGGCCAAGTTGGGTATTCTTAAACCTTCACTGCTCTGCAGTTGGCCCGCCTTGTGTCTTCCCCGTCAGGAAGTAAGTGGCGTCATCGAGCGGTCTTTCTTAGTGCTTTTATTCTCAGGAGTTTGGAAATGGTAACCCGTTTTCCAGGCGGG
>Ga0105245_10003590_pt1 | contig 13843 bp, 12 predicted proteins | sample KBSM54metaG_FD_81523 | JGI IMG/M metagenome (GOLD analysis project Ga0105245, IMG submission 81523) | Miscanthus rhizosphere microbial communities from Kellogg Biological Station, Michigan, USA - KBS M5-4 metaG | ecosystem: Host-associated > Plants > Roots > Rhizosphere > Soil | place... | reverse complement strand
GCGCCCTCCGCGACTCTGCGGTGAATTCTCCAGCAATTAACTCGCCGGCAGATTCAGAAACTCGCGGATGCTGTTATCCCAAGCCTTTTGCGCACGCGGATCGGATAAATCCAGTCGTAGTTCGTTAATTACTTTTGTTCCCATGCCGATCGCTTCGCGCCAGCAGGTGGTGCACGTGTTTTCGAAGACTAATCTGCCAAAGTCGTTGCGCATCGGTGGGCCTGGGAGTTTGGGGTTGAGTTTGCCGCAGCGGCGGCAGAGGACCTGGCCTTCGCCGGCCTGGGGGGCTGGGCCGGTGGCGGCGGCTTTTAGTTCAGGGATGGCTGCGCCCTGAGCTTTGAGCATTTCGACCATTTCATTTCGCGGGAGCATTTCGCCGCGGCTGTCGGCGATTTTTACGCCTGTGGTCAGCAGCGCGACGGCTTCGCCGGTTTTGCCTTCTTTGATCAGACATTCGCCTAGCATCTGGTAGGCTTTGCTGCGGGTGGCGTCGATGGCAATGACCCGGCGGAGCGGCTCGACAGCCTGCGCGTGTTGGCCGGCATCCATGTAGGCGCGGGCGAGGGAAAAGTGGCCAAGCTCGTTCTGCGGATCGGCTTCGGCCATTTTTTTGAATCGTTCGATGCGGTCGTTGATCTCGGACATGGGTCTCCTGTTTTCTTCAGTCTTTCATTATAGCGCTTCAGGGGCGGGTTGCGACTGCTGCGAAAACGCGGTGGGGGACGGTGAAGGTTTCTGGCCAGGATTGCAGTGCGGCGGCGTGGTCGTTGTCGAAATGGGCGAGCTCATCGACGGAGAGACTTGGGCCGACGGCGCTGCACGTTCGAATGAAACCTTGCCAGGCATCGCGCGTGTAGGGGATTTCGACATCGAAGGAGAAGCTTTCGATCTCCGTGAAGCGGGCGGTTTGCAGGTCTTTGAGGGCCTGGCCATTGATGCCGACGCCGCCGGCATGACGCCAGCCGGGGCGATGGCGGAGGATGATTGCTTCGGATGCGGCGGCGATGTTGCCGGGGAGGGGGAGATAAGTCTGGTAGATGATCGCGATTCGGCCTTGGGGTCTAAGCACGCGATGGATTTCCGGCGGGGCGATCGTGCGATCGAACCAGTGCCAGCATTGGGCGGCGGTTACAGCGTCGAATGAATTGGCAGGGAAGGGAAGATTTTCGGCGCGGGCGGCAATGCGGTGGCCTTTGCATTTTTGGAGGAGGAGTTGAGATGGGTCGCATTCGATTACGCTTGATCCGGCGGCGATCAGAGGGCGGCCCAGGAGGCCTGTGCCTGCGCCGATGTCGAGGATGCGCTGGGCGGGGAGGCCGATTCCGTGAGCGTGCAGACGCGAGAAGAGCCTCGGAGCAAACTCTGGGCGATAGGTGTGGTAGTCGTTGGCTGATTTGCCGAAGTCGATGGTCATGATTCATGGTTGCGAATGCTCATCGCCTTTGAGCGCGGCGACTTCTTCTTTGCTGGCTTCGCCTACTACAAATTCGTGGACGATTGGGATATCCGTTCGCTGAATTTCATCGGGCGTGCCATCGAAGATTAGTTTTCCTTCGTGGAGCATGACGATGCGGTCGGCGATTTTGAAGGCGCTGGCCATGTCGTGGGTGACGGTGATGCTGGTGACTTTCAGCTCATTTTTCAGCTTGATGATGAGCTGGTTGATGACATCGGCGCGAACGGGATCGAGGCCTGTGGTGGGTTCGTCGTAGAGGATGACTTCAGGATCGAGCGCGATGGCGCGGGCGAGGGCGACGCGTTTTTTCTGACCGCCTGAGAGCTGGGCAGGCATTTTGTTTTCGAAATTGGGCAGGCCGACCATTTCTAGTTTCTGGGCGACGATTTTATTGATCTCGCCGTGCGATTTATGTGTGTGCTCGACCAGCGGGAAGGCGATATTTTCGCCTACGGTGAGGGAATCGAACAGCGCGCCCAGTTGGAAGAGGAAACCGAATCGCTGGCGGAGCTGCATGAGCTGGCGTTCGGGCACTTGATCGACTCGCACGCCATCAAACCAGACTTCGCCGTGATCAGGTTTGAGTAGGCCAACAATGTGCTTGAGGAGGACGCTTTTGCCGGTGCCGCTTGCCCCGATTACAACGAGGCTTTTGCCGGCTTCGATGGACAGGTCCAGTTCGCTAAGAACTACCAGCGGCCCGAAGGACTTGGAGACATGTTTGAGATCGATCAGGCTCAACCAAATATCCCTCGTATGCCATAAATCGCCACATACCAATCCTTCGCCAGTTTTGCGAAAAAGAAATTCAGCACGATGATCGCGATGAAGCTGGTGACGAAGCTTTCGGTACAGGCCCGGCCTACGCCTTGCGCGCCTGCGCCGCAGGTGAAGCCCTTGTAGCAACTGATCAGGCCGATCGCGCATCCGAAAAACATGGCTTTGATCAGGCCTTCAAAAATCTGCCAGTTGTCGACGGCTGCGGCGGCGTATCGCCAGTAGGGTTCCTGGGGAATTCCCAGCGACTTGACAGAGACCAGCCATCCGCCGAGCACGCCTAGCATGTCGCTGTAAATGGTCAGGATTGGCAACAGAATTAGACACGCCAATACGCGCGGCACGACGAGGACGCGAATCGGATCGGCGCCCATCACGCGCAGGGCGTCGAGCTGTTCGGTGACGTTCATGGTTCCCAGTTCCGCCGTCAGCGATCCGCCGACGCGGCCGGCGAGCATGACGGCCGCCAGCACCGGGCCGATTTGTTTGACCACGCTCAGATTGATAACGCTGCCGAGGCGGTTTTCCTGGCCTATGGCGCGAAATTGCGTGTAGGTTTCGATTCCGAGGACCATGCCAATGAACGCCCCGGTAATTCCGATGACCGGCACTGACTTAAACCCCACCTCGTACATTTGCGGCAGCACGAGGCGGAGATTTTTCCAGCGCATCGCCCCACGGCCAAAAGAGCCCAGCGCGCTCCAGACGAAGCGCGAAAAATCGCCAAACGAAGCCAGCACGCCCAAAGTGTCGCGTCCGACTTTTTCCGCTACCCAGGTGGCCATGGCGCGATGATACGGTTGCTGCTAACAACTGGCAAACGCAGCGGCCACTTCGGAGACGAATGCCTCGATTTTCGCGGCGGATTTCTCGCCGAAGTTTTCTTCGACACCGCTGCTTACGTCGACGGCGTAGGGATTCAGCAGTTTGACTACCCGCCGGACGTTAAGAGGCGTCAGACCGCCGGCGACGATGATGGGCGCGCCGGCATCGCCTAAGCCGGCGAGAAGTTCCCAGTCGTTTTCAACGCCTGTGCCGCCTGGGGCTGATGTTGCCGGGGTGTCGAGAATGAGGCCTTGTAAATTGCGTAGATGCAACGATTCGATTGAATTTCGCCAGAGTTCGAGTTGGTTGAATAGTGTTTGGCGATCGGCGTGGAGGGCTTTGATGATGCGGAACTCGCGTAAGTCGGCGACGAATTCGGGGGTTTCTTTGCCGTGGAATTGGAGGTAAGAGAGGCTCACGGCGGCGGCGGTTTGGCGGATTTCTTCGGCGGGTTGATCTACGAAAAGGCCTATGGCCGTTACGAAGGGGGGGACTTCTTTCATGATTTCGCGAGCTCGGTCGATCGAGATGCAGCGTTTGGCTTTCGGGTAGAAGACCATGCCGATGGCGTCGGCACCGGCGCGGACGGCGGCAGCGGCGTCCTGGGGGCGCATGACCCCGCAGATTTTGATTCGCGTTCGCGGCATGGGGGTATCCTAAGACGATGGTGGGCAGTTGGGCAAACCATCGCACCGATCGGCATTGTCAAATCATAGACCAAGCCACCTGCATCCTGTAGAAATACGACCCGAAAGTCTGTTAAGGAGACGTTGATGGCCGCGAAGAATTTACTTGCGTTTGATCTGGGGGCGGAAAGCGGGCGGGCGCTTCTGGGGCATTTTGATGGTCGACGGCTTACGCTTGAGGAGAAGCATCGGTTTGGCAATCCGAATGGGCGGATGAATGGGCGGCTGCTTTGGAATTTTCTGGCGCAGTGGGAGGAATTGAAGCTGGGGCTTCGCAAGGCGGGGGCTAATGGGACTGTGATTCATGCGATCGGCGTCGATGCATGGGGCGTGGATTTTGGCTTCCTCGATAAGACCGGCGATCTGCTGGCCAATCCGTTTATGTATCGCGATTCGCAGACGGATGGGATGCTGGAAAAGGCGTTTGCGAAAGTGCCGCGGAAGCAGATGTTTGAGACGACGGGGATTCAGTTTCTGGAGATCAATTCGCTGTTTCAGGTGATGGCGATTGCTGAGCGGAATCGGAAGCTGCTGGATGTGGCGGAGACGATGCTGTTTATTCCTGATCTGTTTAACTACTTCTTTACTGGCGAAAAGGTGGCGGAATTCTCCATCGCGACGACCAGCCAAATGTATGATCCGCGGAAAAAGGCCTGGGCGGTGGAGATGCTCAAGACGCTTGGCGTACCGACGCATTTTCTGCCGAAAATCGTACCCAGCGGGACTCGGCTGGCGAATCTGCTTCCCGATATTGCAGCCGAGTGCAATGTCACAGCCAACATTCCTGTCATCGCTCCGGGCTGTCATGATACTGCGAGCGCCGTGGCGGCGGTGCCTGCTTCGGGAAATGACTGGTGTTACATTTCATCGGGCACGTGGTCGCTGATGGGCGTGGAAATTCCTTCGCCGATCATCAATGAGAAATCGCTGCAACTGAATTACACAAACGAAGGCGGCGTGGCGGGTGATATTCGGTTTTTGAAAAACATCATGGGGCTTTGGCTGGTGCAGGAATGCCGAAGGCAATGGAAGAAGGATGGGCATGAACATACTTATGCGCACCTGACGGCGCTGGCGGGGGCGGCTGCGCCGTTTAAATGTGTGATCGATCCGAATCACAAGCCGTTTTTGACGCCGATGCAGATGCCACAGAAAATCGCGGATTTTTGTGCGCAGACGAAGCAGCCGATTCCTACTTCGCCGGGCGAATTTATTCGCACTTGCCTCGAGAGTCTGGCCCTGACTTATCGAATGACGATTGAGGGCTTGGAAGAAGTGCTGGGAAGAAAAATCGGCACGATTCATATCGTGGGCGGCGGGGCGCAGAATGAATTGTTGAATCAAATGACGGCCGACGCGTGCGGGCGCGAAGTGATCGCGGGGCCGGTGGAGGCGACGGCGATTGGGAATATGCTGGTGACGGCGATTTCGCTGGGGGATATTAAGAATTTGAGCGAGGGGCGGGCGGTGGTTAAAGAGAGTTTTGATGTGAAGCGCTATGAGCCTCGGGATGGGGGGGCTTGGGATGAGGCTTATGCGCGGTATCGGGGGGTTTTGGCGGCGGCGCACTAAATTAACTGACGCGACCCCAGATTCGGTTTGGATGAAGCCGAGAGCGGCGGGAACTGCTACTGGATCAATAACGGCGGATTGTATTTTTCCGTGCGATAGGTAAGTGTCTCGCCCGCCTTGCACGCCCGCTTAAAGACGATCCAGACCATTTTCTTATCGGTGAGCGGCAAGATCGCCACTTCGCTCCAGCCCTGCCGCTCCAATTCTGCTCGCGTCGTCAATTCCGGCTTCCAGTTGCCGCTGGAATTGCCACCTTTGCCCCATCGATCGGTGCAGGCCATCAGGACGACGCCGTCCCTTACAACTTTGAACGTGGTTTTTCCCTGTCCGGCAGTTAATCGGGTGAATGGCCGCCCGCGAAACTCCATTGGAATTTCACCAGCGGTATTTTCGCGCTCGTCACTGACCATGGCCACGCCTTCGTCGAGTCTGTCCCACTTTGCGTCGATCTCGACTTCGGCTGAGTCCGCCGCCTTTACCGCAAGCCGTTCTTCTTCGGTAATGAAGTGTTTTGTGGTTTGCTGCGGCGTCAATTTCACCGCCCCTGCGACGCCCTTATCTACCTTGATCTCCGGCTTGGCGATGGGCGCGGGTTCTCGTTTGGCGGCACTGGGGCGTGGCGGTTCGCTTGCCTTTGTCGCGGGCAATTCGCGAATCTTGATTTCACGAAATGAGACTGCCGCTCCGTGGTCCTGCAAAACAATGTGGCCCTTTTGTCGTTTTGCGAATAATGCGCTGTTGCCGAATTTGCTATTGGCGACGGTCTGTTTCCAATCGGCGCTGTCGAAGACCCACTGCTCGTACTTCACGCCGTTCATCCAAACGCCGCTGGTTTGGCCCGCCGGCGCAACCACCAGCCGCACCTGGTTCCATTCACCTGCTGGGCGCGTCGCATCCAGAGCCTTGCCGGTTTTGGGATCAATCGACGGCTGCAACAGATAACAAAGCCAGCCTGATTTGATCGGATCATTGCCGCGCTCGTTATCGAGCAACTGCACTTCGGGCCCGGATTGCGCCGGCTCACCGCCTTCATCCTGCACCCAGAAGAGGATGCCGCTGTTTCCGCCCGGGGCGATTTTGTAGTCGATCGTGAGCTCGAAAAAGTCGAGCTCTTCGATCGTCGCCAGATTTCCGCCGCCGCTTCCTTTGACCATTGCTCCGTCTGCTGCTTTCCAGTCAGGCTTGATCGTCTGCTGTTTCCAGTTTCGCCATCCATCGAGTGATTTGCCGTCAAACAGCGCTCGCCATTCGCCGGGGTTGGCTTTGGGCGTTACGGCCGGCGTCGCTATGTTTTCATCCGCTGCCGCGACCAACTCTTTTGTCGAAACATACCCGGTTGCAGCAATTCGTTTCTCCGCCTTGGCTCGGCTTAGACCTTTTAATTTTGGTTTTGCTTTTGCGTACCACTCGGCTGCGTGCCATTCGATTGCGGTTTTGCTTATCCCTGACATCGTGCTTGCCTGATCCCACCAGGCATCGGCGAGGGCGGATTGTGCTTCGGTGGTTTCGGCGCTGGCGAGTTCTCTTTCTGCAATGGCGCGCAGGGTCTGATCGCTGCCGTGGGTCAGGTTGACGAGACCCGCTTTCCAGTTCCAGCGGTAGAAGCAGAGATATCGGCCGACTTCGAGATTGGCGGCGGGATCTTCAGGCGATGCTTTCAGCTTCTCATTGTGCAGCGCAAACTTTTCAGCGGCTTCGCGGCGCAATGTCAGTTCGCGCTGCTGAAACTGGATTTCAGTGCGAAGGGCCGGATTTTTTGCGGCCAACGGGGCGATCGCCGCGCATATTTTGGACGCGGTTACGAAGTCTTCCTCGGCTGCCAATTGATCGACGACGGTCATGGCGGCTTTGGCATTTTCTTCCGCCAGATCGGCTGCGCCTGGCTTAGGTGAGAGTTTTGCCGCAATCTCGCCTTTGAGCGGCAGGCCATCGACATCAAAACCCTTGGCCAATCGATCGATCGCCCTAAACGCCAGCGGGAGGTTCACGGCTTCCGCGCCGGCATCCATCGCGGCAACCAGCAGCACAAATTGATCGACCGGCGAATCGGCTGATTTCTCGGCCATGGTGAGAAGCGATTCGGTCAGCTTGCGTCGGCCTGGGATGGAAGGATCGGCGAGCTGCTCGGCGAAGACTTCGCGCAGCACTTTTCGCGATGCCGCCTGGTCGGCTTTGGCTGGAATATCGCGCCGGCCGACTATTTTCGCGGGCGCGGGCACCACGGGTTTAGGCGCGACGACAGGCGGCTCGGGCTTAACCGGCGGAGCGACGCTGGGCGAAGTCGCCGGCTTGGCGGGAACGGTTCGAGGCGTATCGCTGGCCTTGGGTGGCACCCAATCATCGTCAAAAATGCTTCGAGGCGCCGCAGCGCTGACCGCCGCCGCTTGCAAGAGAAACAGCAAGGCGACGAAACGAGCAATCAGATTCATCTGAGCATCTCCTATTGTCGGTAACTCAACCGAATTCGATACCAACGCGCTCCAGCCTGCGTATCGGGAATTGTCACCACGAATTCTCCGTTGACGATTTCGGAAGTGATCGGATCTCGCTGATCAATCTTGTCTGTGCCACGCTGTTCCGCGCAGCCAATAACTTCCGCCTTAAAATCGGTTGCATTACCAATCTTCATCGCAAACCCCTCGGACGTATCGGTCCCTCTTGAACCGGGTTTGGACCACTTGGGTTTCCAAGCGACGCCATCAACGTAGGTCGGGGCATCGACGCCGTCGTGCATGCCTGGCTTGTTGAACTGCTGGTTCGTCCAATAAATCCCCTTTGCCGTGACGTGAATGCTGCAAACCGTATCGATCAACGCTTCGACGACAATTTCGTGCGATACCTTTCCGTCAGCAGCCGTCGATCGCGCTGCGTCAGCGATCCGTTTCTCGATTTGCGCCCGCCGCAGCGATGAGGTGCCCTCAAGAACTCGTTTGTAAAGTGCCGCAGCGTGCTGGCTGATGCTTCCACGGGTCAGGAGATCTGCCTGCTTCGCGCCCACGTCCCACCAGGCGTCGGCGATTTGTACGACCTCATTCGCTGCCGCCGGCGCGGCTAATTCCTGAGCCGCCAGCGCCTTTAACCCCGCGTCCGAACCTTTCGCAAGATGGGGCAGACCGCCGTGCCAATCGCCTTTTACAAAGCAGTAGTAGCGCCCGACGGCTAGGTTGGCTGCGGGATCTTCGGGCGCAGCCTTGAGCTTTTCGACGTCCTTGGCAACCTTTTCCCCCGCAGCTCGAGCGGTCCCAAGATCGCGCTGGCGTTTTTGAATTTCTGTTCGAAGGACTGCGTTCGCGCCCGCCATTGAAATCAGCGCAGTGCAAACTCGAACCGCTGTTGGATAGTCGTCGCCTGCGGACAATCGGTCCACCAATTCCAAACCCGCGCGAACGTTTTCGGCAGCCAGATCGGCCGCGCCTGACTTCGCGCTCAATTTGGTCGCCGTTTCCACATTGATCGCTAATGCATCGACTTCAAAAGCCTTACCCATCTGATCCCCGGCCTTAAACGCTAGCGTTAAATTCACCGCCTCGGTGCCCGCATCGACCGCGGCCGCAAGCAATACGAATTGGTCCACCGGCGCGTTTGTCGCCTTTTCCGCCTGAGTAAGAAGTTTTTCCGCTAACTTCCGCCGACCCGGAATCGAGCGATCAACAAGTTGCTCCGCAAACACTTCCTTCATCACCTTTCGAACGGAGGCCTGCTCTGACTTGGCCGGAACGGCGTGACGCGCGACAGTGCCGGGCAAGTCATCCTTGGGCGGAACAGTCGACGATTCCACATGAGGCGGCGGATTAGTAGGAGTCGCCGGTCTAGTCGAGGCCGCGTGCGGCGCTTCGGTTGATTTTGGCGGCGTCCAGTCATCGTCAAAGATATTTCGCGGCCCCGCAGCACCGACCGCCGCCGCCTGAACCAAAACCACCGAAACTACAAACCAACCGATCTGTTTCATCCGAACATCTCCCGTTTCGAATGAACCAAGCCTATCGACTCCCCATCGGCAAAACAACAAATATCCGCAGTTCACTTCCCCTTTATGTTTCGTCTATTTATGTTTTAGTTCCCCCATGAACATCGACTGCCACGTCCACATTTGTGCGCTTACGGCGCCGCACGGGGTTTTGACGCCTCGGATTCATAACAGTCTTCCGTTCCGTTTCATGCAATCGCGATTGGGCATCCATCACAAAGCGGGGGACGAAGCTGAAACGGAAGCGGCCATCACCAAGCTTCTTTTCGACTTGCTAACCGCGACGGCGGAGTTGGATGCTGCGGCGGTTCTGGCGTTCGATGCGGTTTATACGCCTGATGGGGAGTTCAATACGGCCGACACGCACTTTTACGTCAAAAACGATTTCGTGATCGACCTGGCGAAGCGGCATCCGAAAATTCTCTTTGGCGCATCGGTTCATCCTTATCGCAAGGACGCGGTACAGGAATTGGAGCGATGCGTCGCCGCTGGCGCGGTGCTGCTGAAGTGGCTGCCGTTAACGCAGAATATCAATCCAGCCGATCCGCGCTGCATTCCTTTTTATGAATGCCTCGCGCATCACGGGCTGCCGCTGCTTTCGCATACGGGCGGGGAAAAGACGCTGCCGAATATCAACGCCGAAGTTGCCAGCCCTGCGCTATTGGACGAAGCCGTTAAGCGAGGCGTGACGATCATTGCTGCGCATTGCGGAACTAGGTCGGCGTTGGGCGAAACGGACTACGTGGATGTCTTCGCCAGGATGGCAAGAGACCACGAACATTTCTACGGCGACACCAGTGCGCTTAATCTGCCGACGCGATCGCACGCTTACCAAACTCTTTTCGAAGACAACGAAGTGATGAAAAAGGTGATCCACGGCAGCGATTGGCCGATCATCCCGATCCCGCCGGCGACGCGGCTTGGATTGAATGCGACGGCGGAGTTTCTGCAGGAGACGAATTGGTTGAGGAGGGATATTCAGATCAAGCAGCGGCTGGGGTTTGATGAGGATTACTGGAATCGCGCTGCAAAGGTATTACGCCGGGTTTAGAGTTCCGCATTCCGGGCAGCGATGCGGCGTGGCTCGGAGATCGTAATCGCAAACCGGGCACAGGCCTGCAGATTTGTTATTCCGGCGCTGGCGGCGGGAGCGCAATCGCAACGTAGCGCTGGCGAGCGGGAGCACAGCGGCGGCCAGGGCGAGAGACCAGAACGGCGCGATGGCGGTGATCGAGCGGATGCCGTCTGGCCTGCGGTATTCGTACCACGTAAACCCGGCGTGTTTCCAATAGACTTCGATGGTGCGCGGGTCGGGGCAGAGGAAGCGTTTGGCGAAAAGATCATAGGAGGGCGGGGCGGGTTGTTCGTCTTGGTATTTCAGGCCAAAGGTGCTCTGCGGCTCATTGGAACAATCGGCGCGGAAGAGGTGGAGGACTAAATGGCCTTGCCTGAGATGAAGATTTTGCAGGCCGTCGGGGCGGCGCGAGGTGAGGTTGTCGGAGTGGCTATAGCTGCGCAGCCAGAGGGTGGAGATGGCCATTAGGAGGAGGAGGGAGGCAATGGAGATCAGGGTGAAGAGGCGGCGGGGCATGGGTGTACCTCGGGTTAATTTCGTTCCGCCAACCATCGTTTAGCATTTCGATAAGAAGTCGCGGCGTAATATTTGTCCACGATCTCCTGGTATTTCGCATATCCACCATCTGCACGGTTCATCTGGAATTCCGTGCGGGCCTCGTTCATGGTTTTTACCGCAGCGGGTTCTTGCTGGGCGCGGAGGGCTTCGAAGGCTTGCATCGTCTCCTGGGCTGCGGGGGCGAATTCGAAATTGTCTTTGTATTCGAGGAAGGCGCTGATCCATTCGCCGTTTTTGTTTTCTTTAATCTTGGGGAGGAACTGTTTTGCGCCGGGAGTCGCTTTCGCGTCGATGTCTTTCAACAGGCGATCGATGCGAGTCTTGGTGACGGGGTCTGGCTTGAAAGTATTGGTGCGATTGAGTGCGGAGATCGCGTCGCGATAGTTGCTGGTTTTCATGCACTCATTGGCGACATTCAGAAGAATCTTCGGATCATCCGATGACTGTGCTTCCAACCAGCGAATTGCATCTCTCACCGGGAGCATCGCAAAGCGGTGGCCCGCACCGGAATTTTCGACGAAGAAATGAAACGCCTGCCAGTTCGATTGTTCGAAGAGGGTGGCGGCGTATTCAGCGGAGCTGAAGTTGACGATCCGATCCTGCTTGCTGTGAACGATCGCCAGCGGCACGGCGCGCTGGGCCGCGCGGACTTTTTCGTCGTCGTAGGCGCTGGGCTCAACCTGGAAAATGACGCCCCCCGAGACCGGAAATGCACCGGCGATTTTTTCGGGGAAGTTCATCAGCAGGCTATAAGTGAGAAATCCGCCCTGCGAATGGCCGCCTACAAAGTAGCGCGAAACGGGATAGGTCGTGCGGAATTCGTCCAGTGCATCAGCCACAAGGGCCGGGCTTTCGCGATCGGTGCCGGGAAATCCTTTGAAAGTGCTGCGGCCAACATAGCTGACATAAGTGAAATTGAATTGGGGCTCATTTTTCGCATCGCCCAGAACCGAGGGTGTTTCGCCGTTGATTCCGATGATGATGTAGTCTTTGGCGATATCAGGCCAGGCCGCCGCGATGGTATTCACGTAAGCTTGCCCGTTCATGTTTGAGCCATGAAGGATGACGATGGCTGGCCATGTTTTCTTGTTGCCTTCGCGGAAACCTTCGGGCGCGCGAATGGAATAGGTCAGCAGGTCTTTGGTCGAACCTTCGACGATTTTCCCAGCGATGAGTTTGACATGAGGCGTAAATTCCGGCGCTCGGCGGCCTTTCCAGCCATACCACTGGTTCGAGGAAGTCGTGGCTGCACCGCCGAACGTGTCGAGGTTGGCGGATACATCGAACCAGCCGTTGCCCGGCATAAAGGCTTTGTTGGTGAATTCAAAATGCCGCCCTGTGATCGTGCCCTCAATATCTGAAACGCCTCGCAGAGCGTAATGCCCCTTCACTTTGTTCCCCGTTTGTTCAAGCTGCATCAGGCCAAGATCAGTCAGCCACAATCCCGCAAGATTGGCATTCTTTCCTTTGGCAGCATCAGGATCAGGCCGCCAACCATCCCAATTGCCCGCCTGTCCGCCATGGACTTGATAATCGCCGTGAAAGGAAAGCGGCGAATCGTCAAGATTCCAGTGGGCCTCGCCGTTGGCTTGGTTTTCCTGGTAGATAAACGTCAACTTTTTGCCGTTAACGCTGCCTTTGAGGGTGAATTGGTTGGTGTTGCCGTAAGTGCCGGTGACCTGGTCGCCGGTTTGTTTGAGGGTGACGATGCCGAAGGTCGTTCGCCATTGGCCGTCGAAGGGTAGGTCAGGCGCGGCGGAATGGGCGGTGGCGGCGATGGCCAGCAGCAGAAAAAGGGTTGCTGCGATAGGTGTTGTGAAGTGGGTGCGCGAGGGGAGCATATTCTATAGGTAGAGAGGTCGCGAGAAGTTATTAGATTGCGATGGTTTACCTTAGATTTTAAACGGAGTTTGTGCAACCAGAGCCGCCGGTGCCATAGGTGGCCATGACTTAGATTTTGCTGGTGATTCTGGATGTGGTCGGTAGGATAGCCGGTTCATAGGAAGGCGGGCAAAGGAGAGAAGATGCGAATCGGATTGGTAATTATGCTCTTGGGTTGTTCGGGCGTTGCGCGGGCGGTGCCTACTGTCTGGCAAGTGGCATCCGGCGGGAATGGTCACTCTTATGAAGTCATTGCCTCGGGGCCGATTACCTGGACGAATGCAAGGAGTGCGGCAATCGCCAAAGGTGGGGATTTGGCAACTCTTACCTCAGCAGCGGAAAACGCCTTCGTCTTTTCCTTGGCCGACAACGCCAGCTTCTGGAACAACCCGAATGGGGTTGATTCTGTGGGACCGTGGATTGGCGGGCTCCAGCCTGCGGGTTCGGCTGAACCTGCGGGTGGATGGCAGTGGGTAACGGGCGAGCCTTTCAATTTTACGAATTGGTCTTCCAACAGTCCCAACAATAATACGACGCTCGGGAACGAGGATCGAATCGATTTATACGCTCAAGGCGCCTCAAACGCCGTACGCAGCGGTACGTGGAACGACGCAGCAAGTGCTGATACGAATATCACTTCATATGTGGTGGAGTATGTCCCCGAGCCAAGCGCGGTTTCGCTTTTGGCAATTGGGTTCGTGCTGGCTGGTCGGCGTCGCGCCTCCCGAGATTGATCGTTATGTAGGCACGAGCAAAAGGAGAGATCATGCGAATCGGACTGGTAATTGTGCTCTTGGGTTGTGCGGGCGTTGCCCGGGCGGTGCCGATACTGTCGGGTCCGATCACGAACCCAGCGAACGGCCGGCAGTATTATCTGCTTGATAAGAGCACCTGGACCGCAGCGGAATCGCAGGCGGTTTCGATGGGTGGACATCTGGCAACCGTGCGGAACGCAGCCGAGAACGCCTTTATTTTCAGTACCTTCTCTCACTTTGCGGGCGAACCGCGCGATCTATGGGTGGGGTTGTCGGATGATGGACATGAGG
>Ga0105245_10003583_pt1 | contig 13862 bp, 14 predicted proteins | sample KBSM54metaG_FD_81523 | JGI IMG/M metagenome (GOLD analysis project Ga0105245, IMG submission 81523) | Miscanthus rhizosphere microbial communities from Kellogg Biological Station, Michigan, USA - KBS M5-4 metaG | ecosystem: Host-associated > Plants > Roots > Rhizosphere > Soil | place... | reverse complement strand
GCGTCCGCCAAGGAAGTCATGCAACTGGTGATGGTGACGCAATACTTCGACACACTAAAGTCGATTGGCGAAAGCGACCGCACCAACACCTTGTTTCTAACGCACTCGCCCGCGGGCGTCAAAGAAGTCTCCGATCAGATCATGCAATCGATGCTGGTGGCGGAGAGAGCCAACGGTTAGGCCGCTACTTTTTCCACCACCACGAAGGTGATGTCGTCGGTCTGCGGCACGCCCTGCGTAAAGTCTGCGATCGTCCGCAACAGCTTTCGCTCCAGCGCATGGCTGCCGGCTGGCGCCTCCTGGCGGATCAACTCCAGAAGGCGCTCCTCGCCGAACATTTCTTCCCGCTGATTTTCCGCGTCGGTGAGCCCGTCGGAATAGACCACCAGAATATCGCCGGTGTCCAGATGGAAAGAGCGCACCGGAAAGCAGGCGCCATCGAACATACCCAACGCGAAGGCGTCGGGCCCCAATTCTTCGATCTTTCCCGTGGCCGAGCGGAATAGATAAGCAATGTTATGTCCCGCGCTAATGAATCGCCCGGCGCCATCGGGCCCCAGCAAAAGCAGAAACAAAGTGACGAACTGAAACGGCAGCGATTTTTCGCGGAGCAGCCGGTTGACGCGGCTCAGGACTTCCGGCGCCTGCGTTCCCGCGTGAAACTCCATGCTGAGAGCGCCCAGCACCATGGAACTCAGCAGCGCCGCCGACATTCCCTTGCCCGATACATCCGCCAGCACCCCCATCCATTCCCCCGAGCTCAATTGCAGGAAATCGTAGAAATCCCCACCCACATAGCGCGTCGGATTGTTGAAAGCATGAATGCGGAAATTCTCAAACTGCGGCAGAGAGCGCGGCAGCAGGCTTTCTTGTGTTTGTTGCGCGAGAGACAATTCCTCCTCGCTCTTCCTTTGTTGCTCCAGAGTCTTCAGCCGTATCACCTCGCGGCTGGCCTCCAGTTCACGCACCGTTTCCTCCAGCACTCGACCATGCTCCTGGGCTTTTTGATGCAGCAGCCGCACCTCCAGAATGTTGCGGACGCGCGCCCGCAGCTCGGCCAGTTCAAACGGTTTGCTGACAAAATCCTTGGCGCCGGCTTCGAGCGCGCGCAGTTTGTGAGCGGGCTGTGCGGTGATCACCAACACCGGCAGATAGCCCTCGCCTTCGATTTCCTTCAAGCCTTCCATCACCTGAAATCCGTCCAGACCGGGCATTTGCAGATCCAGCAGGATCAGGTTGTAACGGTTCCGCCGGTGCAGATCGCATACCGCACACGGGTCTGTGGTGGACTCAACCGAAGTGTACCCGGCGCCGCACAGCATACGTTCGATCAACTGTACGTTGGCTGGTTTGTCGTCGACGACCAGAATTTTCGCGTTTAGAATATCGATTGCGCTCACCATCACTTGGCGGCCATAACCGCCGCGTGTTCGAGCGCGATTTCCAGCGTCTCCATAAACTCATTCACCTTGATCGGTTTAGTGAGATAGCGGAAGAAGCCTGCCTGCAAGCCTTTTTCGACATCGCGCGGCATGGCATTGGCGCTCAGCGCCACCACCGGGATATGCGCCGTCGCCGGATCGCCGCGCAGAATCCTGAGTGCTTCGATGCCGCTGATACCCGGAAGATTGATATCCATCAGAATGACTTCTGGTTGCTGCTCGCGCGCCAGGTTGATTCCCAACGTGGCGTCGCGCGCGCTCAGCAGACGCATATCCGGGCGGCGTGCGATCAGTTGTTCAATCAACATCAGGTTCGCCGGGTTGTCTTCCACATAAAGCAGCGTCCGCAGGCCTGCCCCGTGAGTCACCGCCGTTTCGGCCGCGGCAGCGGATTCGGCTTGATCCAACGCCAGGCGTGGCGCCGCCGCTGCGTTGAGCTCAAACCAGAACACGCTCCCCGCGCCCACCGTGCTCTCGACGCCGATCAATCCGCCCATCATTTCCACCAGCCGCTTGCTCATCACCAAGCCGATCCCAGTGCCCTCCTCCGCGCTATTTTCCTGTCCCAGGCGGTTGAACGGCTGAAACAATTGCAGCAGCATATCGGGAGGCAGCCCGGCGCCGCTATCCCTGACACTGATGCGGATGCGGTCCGGAGCGCTCATCGCGCAGTCGACGGAAACCGTGCCCTTCGGCTGGTTGTATTTGATCGCGTTCGAAAGCAAGTTGATGAGCACCTGTTTCACGCGGGTGCGGTCGGCGTCGACGAAACATGGAGTATCGAAGCTAGGAAACTTCATACTGATTCCGCGCTTCTGGGCCTGCGGCTCGATCATGGCCTCGCACTCCGCCATTACCTCCGCCAGCGAAGTGGGCTCCAGCGACAGCGCCAGTTTTCCGGACTCGATTTGCGCCAGGTCCAGAATTTCGTTGATCAGCTCCAGCAAATACCAGCCCGCGTGCAGAATCTGATCGATGCTGGCCATCTGCGAAGCCGTCGGTGGAGGCGATTCCGAGCTGATGAGCTGCGCGAAACCGAGGATCGCATTCAGCGGCGAGCGCAGCTCATGGCTCATGCTAGAAAGAAAATCCGATTTCGCGAGATTGGCTTTCTCGGACGCTGCTTTGGCGCGCTCCAGCTCGATATTGTTCTCCTGCAGCGCGCGCTCGAAACGCTTACGCTCGGTGACGTCACGAGCCGCCGCGAAGACGCCTTGCAACTTGCGGTCACGGTCGTGGAAGGTGGTGGCGTTGTACGACACCACGGTTTCCTTACCGTCGCGAGCCCGCGCGGTCAGTTCGTAGTCGGTTACTTTGCTCCCGTTCAACACCCGCGTGATGCCCGCCTCGGCGCGATCCGGATCGGTGAAATAATTCTTGAAAGGCGCTCCGATCAGCTCATCGCGCGTACAGCCGGTGAGCAGTTCCATTTGCTTGTTCACGTCGGTGATGATGCCGGCCGGGTCAGTGGTCATCAGAGCGTCGATGTTCGATTCGATCAAAGAGCGGGTATAGAATTGCTGATCCCGTAAACGCTGATCGAGCAGCTTCTGCTCCGCTTCTACCTGTTTGCGCGCCGTGTTATCGGTACCGATCAACAGATAGCCGATAATCCCGCCAAGTGCATCGCGTAGCGCCGTGACCGACACCACGGCCGGGAAGCGGCTGCCATCCTTGCGAATGTAGGTCAGCTCATAAATATCTTCAATGCCGCGCGAGGCCTTGAACGCCAGCGCTTCGAAGCCGGGCGTAATCGGCGCGGCCAGCTCATGGCTCAAAGCTTTCGCGCGCGCGATCACCTCCAGCGGATCCGAAATATCGGCGGGCGTAATTTTGTCGACCACTTCGCTGGCGGTGTAGCCCAACATGCGCTCGGCGCCGACGTTGAAAAGTTGTATGACGCCCTTCTCGTCGGTGGCGATGCTCGAAAAGTTTTCGCTGTTGAAGATCGCGCTTTGCAGGGCGCCGGCTTTGAGCAGCGCTTCTTCTGCCTGCTTACGCGCGGTGTTATCGGTGCCAATCAACAGGTAGCCGATGATTCCTCCGCGGTCGTCGCGTAGTGCCGTAACCGACACTACTGCCGGGAAACGGCTGCCGTCTTTGCGGATGTAAGTGAGCTCGTAAATGTCTTCGATGCCGCGCGAGGCTTTAAAGACCAGCGCCTCGAATCCCGGTGTGATGGGAGTCGCCAACTCCAGGCTCAAAGCCTTGGCGCGCGCGATCACTTCCTGTGGATCGGAGATGTCGGCGGGAGTGATTTTGTCCACTACCTCGCTCGCCATGTAGCCCAACATGCGCTCGGCGCCTACGTTGAATAACTGGATCACGCCCTTTTCGTCGGTGGCAATGCTGGAAAAGTTGGCGCTATTGAAGATCGCGTTTTGCAACGCCCCGGTCTTTAACAGGGCCGCTTCGCGCCGGACTTCCGTAACCACATCGTAATTGGCGAAATCGTCAGTTGGCTCGCGCATGACCTGTTTAAATGCACGAGTTGCACCACTTTTGCCCTCATTTTGAGGCGAATCGCCGCGGAGTAGGTACCGTTCCGTAACGATATTTGGTCAACTGCCCAAGGGCGGTCACCGACCCGCCTTAGTCCTCGGCTGGCGGAGGAGCCGGCTCAGTCGATTCCGCTTGACGAATTTGCGCCGAGCGCTCATAAGCGTTCCGCGAGTGCTCGAGGGCCTGCCGCGATCGCTCTTGTCCGGTCAGATGATCTTGCTTCCCTCGCTGCTCGGCGGCACTGCGATGGGCGTGTGCGGCGCCATCGTGCAGTTCCGCGGCGCGCTGGTGGTTTTCGTAATGCGATCCGTTGTTATAGCGCGTCGACATATTAAAGCGTCTCGATCTTTCCAGACTTCGTATGGGCTTGCTTAGCAAGCTGGTAAGCACGATCCGAGTGTTCGAGTGCACGTTCGTCATGCCAGTTTGCCGTCGGGTTGTCACCTTTTTCATTGTGCTCAGCGGCAGTGCGATGCGCTCTGGCCGCTAATTCATGCTGTTCGGCGGCTTTTTGATGTAATTCGTGCATAATACTTCATAAGCACGACGCGGGCCAATAATTACTTCTGGCTCAAGCCGCCATCGACCGCCAGCACTTGGCCCGTGATGAAGTTGGTCGCGCTCAGAAAATAGATGACGGCGTCGGCGATTTCCTCCGCCGTGCCGGCGCGCTGTGCGGGAGTCTTGCAGATCAGACGTTCAATGCGCTCGTCGTGTTCGCCGAATGGGATCACGCCGGGCGCGACTGAATTCACGGTCACCTTCGGCGCAAAGGCTTTCGCGAGCGCTCGCGTCAGCATGATCACGCCGGCCTTCGAAGCGCAGTAATGCGCGTGGTCCCCCCAAGGGCGCAGGCCGCCGAGCGAACTAATATTCACGATGCGGCCGCCGTCGCCCGCGAGCATGCGCCGCGCGGCTTGCTGGCAGCAGAAGAAGGTAGCCTTCAGGTTCACATCGTGGATCGAGTCCCAATCCGCCTCCGTAATTTTCAGCGGATCGATGCGCGTGAAGCGCGCGGCGTTGTTGACCAAGCCGTCAATGCGTCCGAAGTGTTGTTCCACTTCAGTGAACAGGCGCTCGATTTCCGTAACGCGTTCCAGGTTTGCCTGAAATAGGGGAGCGTTGCCGCATTCAGCAGCGGTCGCACGCGCGGCGTCGGCCGAACCGCTGTAGTGAATCGCCACGCGCGCGCCGGATTGGGCCAGCCGCAATGCGATCCCGCGCCCGATGCGTTTGGCGCTGCCAGTGACTAGAATCACGCGTCCCTCGAGAGAATCCATTTCTTCATTATGAAGGTGGTAAGCTGCGTTCGTGACGCGGGTGGTGTTGATGGCAGCGATGGCGATGTCGGCCTCTGCGCAGACAGCGCTCGAAACCGAACTCGTGCGTGCAGCCGAGCTCGGCGATGTCGTCAAGGTCCGTACCCTGCTCGAAGCCGGCGCCAACCCGAATCTTCCCAAGAACTTTTCGGCGCTGCAGGCTGCGGCGGCGGCCGCCTATCCGCGCGTGATGGAGGAACTGCTCAAGCATCGTCCCGACGTCAATCAGCGCGATTCGGCGGGGCGCACGGCGCTCAACGCGCTGGGGCAGAGCGCCGTCGGCCGGCCCGGTGAAAATCCGGCAGAGGTGGCGCGCTTGCTTATACAAGCCGGAGCGGATGTGGACGCGCAGGACAATATCTACGCCAATACCCCGCTGCACGAGGTTCCGGATGCCGCTACCGCTAAGGCTTTGATCCTGGCGGGAGCGAGCCTCAATCGGCGCAATATCGAAGGACAGACGGCGCTGATGGTGACGCTCGACCCAGAGGTCACGCGCGTTTTGATCGCGGCGGGCGCCGATAAAACCGTGCGCGATAAGAACGGGAAGACGGCCCTGGATCTCGCGCGGGAACTCGAACTCACCGAAAAGATCGCTTTACTAAAATAGCTACGCGGCGGGGTCGCCGTGGACTTCCACTTCATCGGGAGCGCCTCCGGCCAACGCCGGCTCGGGCAACTTCCCGGCGTAGTTGGCCCAGCCCCACCAGAACGCTGTCGACATGCTGAAGAAAGCGGCTACCGTTCCGATGACGCGCGGGCTCACGTGATCGGACGCGTAACCTGCAACGCTCATCGAAACCATCATGGTCATCCAGGTCCAGGTTTCGACGGTGGAGAAAACACGTCCGCGATAGTCATGGGCGACGTGGCGCAGCAGTTGCGAGGAATTGCAGACCGAGCTGACGCCGACAGCGACTCGTGACGCCCCTATAAAGAAGATAGCGGCGGCGAAGGACGGCGACAGACTGAACAGCAAATAGAATAAGCCGTGGACGATGTAGCAGACGGAAACGGTGATTTTGTAGGCCTTAAAACTGAGCCGTGGAAAGAGGCGGTGCGCAATGATGGATCCGATGATGAGGCCGACGCCGGCCGAACCCCAAATGGCTCCGATGCCGACAGAGCCGCGGCGGAACACAACATCGCCGAACAAGCTAAGCAGAATTTGTCCAGCGCCGCCGCCGCTAGCCCAGCCGACGTTGATCAAGCCTATGCCGAAGATGAGCGGGGTCGCGCGCAAGTAGCGCAGGCCCTCGACGTATTCGCGCCAGGGGCGGACGATGCGGTCTTCGGTGAGCGATTCGCGGGCGGCTCGGAAACCTCCGGGGACGCGAAGCTGCCAGATGCATGCGGCCGAGAACAGGAATGAGAAAGCATTGAACGCGAAGGCCAGGTGATAACCGCCGATAACGGCGACGCCTCCCAGGAAAGAGCCGATGGCGAGCGCGGTCCACTGCGTCAGTTGCGTCAGCGAATTCGCGGTATGCAATTCGTCGCGCGTGGCGATCGAAGGCAGGATCGCGGCGCGGCCGCTGGTGAAAAACGGCGACGCGAACATCAACAGGCCGCTCAGCAAATACAACAGCCAAGTGCGTCCGCGCGGGATCGCGAAGATGAAGGCCAGCGCCACGGCGGCGCGCACCAGATCGCTCAGGATCATGATGCGGCGACGATCCATGCGGTCGAGCAGTACGCCGGCGATGGGCCCCGCGGGGAGCATGGAAATGGCGCGCGACAGCAGAATCGCCGCGACCACGAATCCCGAACCGGTGTTGGCCAGCGCCAGACTGAAGACGGCAATGTTGTTGAAGTTATCGCCGGCTTCGCTGACCACTTGTCCGGTCCAGGCGAAGCGATAGTTACGATTGGAGCGCAGCAGCGACAGGAAGCCGCCGGACTTCAAGAGATGATTTCCTCCCGAACGGTAATGCTCTTAAGGTAATCGAGATCCAGATCGTAGCCGAAGCCGGGGGCGGTGGGAACGGTGATGGCTCCTTGGGGCGAAACTTCAACTGGGGGTTGAATGATGTCGCGCTTCCAATAACGCTTGCTGGCGGAGACGTCGCCGGGCAGCGTGAAGCCGGGGAGAGTCGACAGCGCGATGTTATGCGCGCGGCCGATGCCCGATTCGAGCATGCCTCCGCACCAAACCGGAATGCCGTGGGCCTGCGCGAAATCGTGCACTTGTTTGGCGGCGTGGAAGCCGCCGACGCGGCCCAGCTTGATATTCAGGATACGGCAGGCCTGGAGCGCGATGGCTTGTTCGGCGTGATGCGGCGTGCGGATGCATTCGTCGAGACAAATCGGCGTTTGAATCTGCGCTTGCAGGATGGCGTGATCGAGAATATCGTCGTGGGCGAGCGGCTGCTCGATCATCATGAGGTTGAACTCGTCAAGCTGCTTGAGGTGATCGGCATCGGCTAGCGAATAGGCCGAATTCGCGTCGGCCATCAGCAGGATGTTGGGGAATTTCGTGCGGACTTGGCGGACCACTTCGAGATCCCAGCCGGGCTTGATCTTGATTTTGATGCGCTGATAGCCGGCGTCGAGCTCGGTCTGGATTTTATCGATCAGTTGCGGAACGCCATCCTGAATTCCGATCGACACGCCGCAGGGGATTTGGGTGCGCGCGCCTCCGCCGATGTGTTGCGCCAGCGCCACGCCGGCGCGGCGAGCTTCGAAATCCCAGACGGCGGCTTCGAGCCCGCCGCGCGCCATGAAGTGGCCGCGGATATGCGAGGTCCGGTCGTACACTTCGGCGGCCCTTTCGAAGTTGTGGTTGAGGACGCGCGGCGCCACATAATCACGGAGCAGCGGCCAGATGGATGCGGTCCACTCTTCGTTGTAGAAGGGGTTTTCGCCGGCCGTGACTTCGCCCCATCCGGAAAGGCCGCCGGAAATCACTTCCACCAGAACGATGGCGCGCTCGTAGGTGCGGCTGAAGCTGGTTTCGAAGAAATGCACCAGCGGCATGCGAATCTGGCGAAGGACGATGCGGTCTAGTCGGAAGGCCATGATGAAAAGAGATAGGTGCCGAACTCGGCGGAGCGTTCGAAGCCGGTGACGGCGAGGCCGGCTTCCAAATTTTGTTGAAAGAGCCGGGCGACGCGCTGCTGAATCTCGATCACTTCCGCGGGATCGGTGCGGCGGAGGCGGTCAAGGCCGGTTGGCACGGGAATGCGCGCGAGCGTCACCGATTCCTGGCGCGGGCGGTTGAGATGCCATTCGGCGACGCAGCGGTCGGTTGGCAATCCGCCTTGCAGGCGGCTCGTCGTGATGCCGTAATGATTCGGCAGATAGCGGCGGATGATGGCCCCGAGTTTTTCAATATTGAAGTAGGCGTTTTTGATTTCGAGCGGATCGAAGGTCCACTCGATGAGCTCAAAGCCGCGGGCGACAGCGTCTTCGCGTTGGGCCAGCTTCAGCATGCGGCCGGCGCCGGAATCGCGATACTCCGGCAACACGCCGAGCATGTGGCTGTGCAAGTACGCGCGTTGCTGGCTGTCGCGCACACCGGGGATCGCGACGCAGAAGCCGCACAGGAAGTTATCGTCAAAGGCGCCGAGCACTTGTCCGCCGATGTCACTGGCGACCACGAAGAAGCGCACGGGAAGAATATCCAGTTCTTCCCAGCCCCAGATCATGCGTTGGAGATTGACGGCGTCGGCGAACTCGTGGCGGCCGGCGAGCGCGCGGACGGTCATCATATTTCGTTCAGTTTGGCGGCTTGCCAGAGCGCTTCCATTTCATCGATGGTGGCTTGCTGAGGCGTTTTGCCATCGGCTGCCAAGCCTTCTTCGACGTGACCGAAGCGGCGGCGAAATTTGGAATTGGTTTTGCGGAGGGCTTGTTCGGGGTCGACATTCAGGAAGCGCGCGATGTTGACCACTACGAAAAGCAGGTCTCCGATTTCGTCCTCGATTTTCGCGGGGTTGCCGCTGGCGCGCGCGGCGTCGATCTCGGCGAGTTCTTCTTTCAGCTTGTCGAAAACCTGCTCGACGTTTTCCCAATCGAAGCCGGCTCCGGCGGCTTTCGCGGCGATTTTCTGGGCTTCAACCAAGGCCGGCAACGAGCGCGGGACGCCCGCCAGCAGGCCTTGCGGACGTGGCAGGCCTTTGCTTTCCTTTTCGACCGCCTTGATTTCATCCCAGCGGCGCAGCACGTCGTCAGAGGTTTTCGCATCGCCATCGGCGAACACATGAGGATGGCGGCGCACCAATTTGCTGTTAATTGCCAGCAGCGAATCGGCGATATCGAAATGGCCTTCTTCGGAGGCCATTTGCGCAAAGAACACGGCTTGCAGCAGCAGATCGCCGAGCTCGTCGGCTAGGCCTTCCCAGTCTCGGGCGTCGATCGCGTCCAGCACTTCATAGGTTTCTTCCAGCAGATACGGCTTGATGGTTTGGAAATTCTGTTCGCGATCCCAGGGGCAGCCGCCGGGGGCACGGAGGCGCGCCATGATTTCAACGAGACGCGCGAAGGCGGGTCCGGCGGGCTGTTTGGTTTCCGGCATGGAAACCTCAGATTATCATGCGGGGGTTTGGGCACACTTCGGCTGAAGGAAATTGGCTCGCAGATGGGAACCGATAGACGCAGATAGCTGCAAAAAATCGTCTCGCGGGAGCCTACTTTCGAAAGTAGACCCCCGGGGTGTTTCAGAAATAGACGGCTAGCGGTCTTTGAAAAGTTTTGAGTCAACCGCTAATTGCTCTCTCCTATTTCCTCTGCTGGAACCTGGCGCCGTTTTCACGACGTTTGTATCTCCAAAAGAATCGCGATTCTTATCCTGTCCCGCCCTCTTCACAATGTTCCCTGGGCGGCTAGCCCGTCTTGCGACGGGCGCGGATTCCACCTAATTACTAACGATTAGCCTGCGCAGGCTTGTACTGCGAGTTCAGTATGAATGAGGGTGGTGCGGGTGGCACCAAAGGCAAAGTGGGATGTGATTGAATCGCGGTGGGATGGGGATTGGGAATCGGTTGTGTCAGGCAAGCTTGGCGGTCAACAACCACTCCAGAACGCCGGCGGGTGTTGGACCGGTGCCTTCGACATCGATGCGGACTAGCGCGCCTTTGCGGAAGTGGACCATTTCGCGAGTCGAACCTAGAAGGTAGGCTACGGTGGATGAAAACAGGGGCTCGTGGCCGGCTAGCAGGATGGCGGATTCGCTGCGGTGTTCGCGGATGGCTTCCCAGACTTGCTGCGGAGACGAGTCGGGGGTTAGCGCCGGGATGCGCACGATTTTTCCTTCGTAGCCTAGCTCATGGGCGGCGATCTCGGCGGTTTCTAACGCTCGGCGCAAGGGACTCGATAGAATCAGCGACGGGTTTACGCCGGCCTGGTGGGCGCGTTCGAGGACTCGGCGGAGTTTGGCACGGCCTTCGTCTGTGAGGCGGCGGTCGGCGTCGCGGCCGGTGGCGGAGCGGTCTTCGGCGATGCCGTGGCGAAGCAGGTAAATCTCCATACGAATGACCATAATACGTGGTCTGGTATGCTGGTAGGTAGAAAGGCGGTCCACTTATCTTATGCCTCGCCGCTTGCAATTCATAGTTGTGGCTTTTTCTTCGGCTATCGTCGCGCTGCTGTTATTTGGAGCGGTCGGCAGAAGCGCCTCGCCGGATTCACCCTACACCAACTTGGGCGTCTATAGCGAAGTGTTGTCGCGCATCAAGGCCGATTACGTGGAAGAGCCGGACATGAAGGCGGTGACCGTCGGCGCGATCAATGGCATGCTGGAATCGCTCGATCCGCACGCCAGTTACTTGAACGCGGATCAGTATAAGCAATATCTGAAAACTAAGGACACGAAGAAAGCCGACGTCGGGTTGGTGTTGGCCAAGCGCTTCGGCTACATGGCTGTCGAAGATGCCATCCCCGGTTCGCCGGCTGCCAAGGCGGGATTCAGCACTGGCGACGTGATCGAATCCATCAACAATGTTTCTACGCGCGACATGCCGCTGGCGTTCGCCGAGCAGTTGCTGCAGGGCGATCCAGGCACGGCGGTGGAATTCGGCGTGCTGCGCGTGCAGCAGACGGAAGCGAAAAAAGTCAGTGTGGTGCGGGCGGCGATCAGCTACCCGGCAGTCACTGGAAAAATGGACGGGCAAACGGGCGTGATCCAGGTGCAGAGTCTGATACCGGGCCGCGTCAGAGAAGTGGCGGCGCAGATCGCGGCGCTCGAAAAGCAGGGCGCGAAGAAGCTGATACTGGACCTGCGGCACTGCTCGACCGGACCGGATGAAGAAGGCATCGCGCTGGCAAATCTGTTTCAGGACAGCGGGCTGATTACTTATACGCTGGGCCAGAAATCGGCGCGCCAGGATTTCACGGCGCAATCGTCGAAGGCAGTGACCAAGCTGCCGCTCGCGGTGATCGTCAACCGTTCGACGGCGGGCGGCGGCGAGATCGCGGCGGGAGCGCTGCTCAACTCCAAGCGCGCGAAAGTTGTGGGCGAACGCACGTACGGCGATGCGGCAGTGCGGCGCGCGGTGACGCTCAACGACGGCAGCGCGGTGATTCTTTCGGTGGCCAAGTATTATTCGCCGGACGGGAAATCGATTCAGGATAACGGTGTGACTCCGAATGTCTTGCAGGCGGAAGCGGAAGTGGCGGCTGCCGACGGCGCTGCCGACGATAGCCTGCCGGACGTGACGCCGGACGAGACCAAGAAGCCGGGCGTTGACGAGTTAATGAATCGAGCCTTGAAAGTTCTGCCGGAGTAATACACATCGACCATGCCGTTGTACGAGTATCACTGCTCTAAGTGTGACAAGACGATCGAAGTAATGCGGAAGTTTTCGGACCCGCCGTTGACCGAGCATGAGGAATGCGGGGGGGCGCTCGAGCGGTTGCTGTCCGCGCCGGCCTTTCAGTTGAAGGGGACGGGGTGGTACCTCACCGATTACGGCAAGGGTGGGACGAAGCCGGCTCCGGCGAGCGATGGTAAGCCGGGGGAGTCGAAGGCTGCGGAGTCTAAGGATTCGGATGGCAAGAGCAGCGATTCGAAGTCTGCGAGTGACAAGGGCAGTGAGAGCAAGAGTGAGACTAAGACGGAATCGAAGCCTGCGGCTACTCCTGCAAAGTCCGACTAGAGGTCTGACTTAAACGTAGAGATGCGGTGAGGTTCGAAATGCCGCGTCGCTTATTCTTCGCAGTTCTATTCGTGATCGTTTGCCTGACTTTCGCATCCCACACTTGGATAATCCCCTTTCTCTATTACCCGCTGCTGCCGGGCGTCATCGTGCACGCAGCAGTGGTCGGTGACAGCCTTCGCGGTGCGACGGACTCTCATGGCGGAACACTTTCCCAAGAACGACTCGGGTTCGCGGCAGAACTGCTCACGAATCTAGGCAAATATTCCTTGCTCGCAGTTGCCGTTGGAAGGCTTCTTCGGCAAGCTGGGAATTCAAAGTAGTGGGCTAGGACTTCTTAGGGTGAAGTTCGTCCCAAATCTTGCGGTACAGATCTCTTACCTTATCCTCGACGCCAAAGTCCCGTGATAGACGATTGACCTGGATCAGCTTCACGACATCAGCATAGTCTTGCGCCCGCACAATTCCCCGGCCGATGTAAGTGGACAATTTGGAAGAGATGAGGCGTTCCAGCGTGAGGACTTGCGGTTGGTCCGAAACCTGCGTTGGCATGGGAAGAGTCAGTGGGCCTGGGTCGAGCTTGCCTCCGCCCGGCAGGAGATCAATTTCTACTTTCGTCTCCCGGTCGGTGATCGTCATTTTGGAGCCGGGGTTTTCCTTGAACCCATTCATGCATAATTTTCCACGCGCGAAATCAACATCGGGCACGATGATGTCGGCGTCTAGCGTGAAGCGGGGGTAGCCATGCTCCTGCACAGCGAATCCCCCACAGACGTAATGGGGAATGTTGAAGAGTTTAAGTACCTTCAACGCCTTTAGAAGCGTCTTTTCGATGTTGGTGGACCCGCTTGATTCCCGCAAAAGTTCCGCCTGTTTGTGAAATCGCACCACCGCATTCATGTTTACTCTATTCCGATTTGGTCTGCTGGCCCCTAAAGATTTTCCCGATTTCGCCTTCGCCCAGCGTGTCTGAACCGCTTTGCGATTGGCTTCGCTGAGTTGTTCCGGCGTCATATTTGCGACCCTCGCCTTACCACCAATCTTGCCGCCTTTGCGTCCTGCTTTGACGAAAAACGCTAGAGCTTCGCCCGGCATCTTGGCTCTTGCCATAACGCTATTGTACAAAACCCGGTCTTGAATCACGGCACCGGGTCGCCGGCAGCTACTATCCGCGCGAGACTTTGAGCGGTTTCCAGTGATCGGACGTCAGATGCTTAGCCATAAAGGCGATTTGGCCTACGTGATAGGAGCAGTGGGTTAGCTGGCGGTTGATGGCTTGCAGCACGGACATCGGTTCGGCGCGGATGGTTATGGTGCGTGTCAGGTCGGCGTCGGAGAGAGTCGCAAGAGACGTGAAGGCGCAGGTCCAGGCGGCTTCCCATTGGTCTAGTAAAGCTTGGCGGGTGATAGGGGAGTTCTGGAATTCGGCGGCTTTGTCGCGGAAGGGTTTTTCGCCGTCGGTGGTTAGGAAATCGGTCCAGCGGGAGAGCATGTTGCCGGAGAGG
>Ga0105245_10003581_pt1 | contig 13863 bp, 11 predicted proteins | sample KBSM54metaG_FD_81523 | JGI IMG/M metagenome (GOLD analysis project Ga0105245, IMG submission 81523) | Miscanthus rhizosphere microbial communities from Kellogg Biological Station, Michigan, USA - KBS M5-4 metaG | ecosystem: Host-associated > Plants > Roots > Rhizosphere > Soil | place... | reverse complement strand
GAACGCGGCGGCCAGGCGTATTTTGTGCACAATCGAGTGGAGACGATCTATGAAATCGCCGCCAAGCTGCAGGAGATGCTGCCCAAGGCGCGCGTGATTGTGGGCCACGGACAGATGTCCGAGGGCGAGCTGGAAAAGGTGATGTTTACGTTTGTGCGGCATGAAGCCGACATTCTGGTGGCGACCACGATCATTGAAAACGGCCTGGACATTCCGCTGTGCAACACCATCATCATCAATCGCGCTGACCGGCACGGACTCTCTGAGCTTTATCAACTTCGCGGACGAGTGGGCCGCTCAAATCGCCGGGCGTATGCATATTTGCTGGTTCCGGCGGAGCAGGAGCTTACGCCGGTAGCGCGACGCAGGCTGGCGGCGTTGAAGGAATTTTCCGATCTGGGCGCGGGATTCAAGATTGCCGCGCTTGATCTTGAACTGCGCGGCGCGGGCAATCTGCTGGGCGGCGAGCAGAGCGGCAACATCGATGCCGTGGGTTTTGAAATGTACACCGGCATGCTGGACCGGGCGATCCGCGAGCTGAAAGGCGAGGAGCTTTCCGACAAGGTCAGCACGCAGCTCAATCTGGGAATCGATCTGCGCATTCCGCCGACGTACATCGCGGAAGAAAACCAGCGCCTGCGCATGTATAAACGCGCGGCTGGCGTGGAGAGCGAGGCGGCGCTGGATGACGTCCGCAAGGAGCTGCAGGACCGCTACGGCGAACCGCCCGCGCCGGTGCGCTATCTGCTGGCGGCATCGGCACTCAAGCTGCTTTGTGAACGCGTGGGCGTGCTGGCCATTGACCGCAAACGCGATTCGGTAACGATCAAGTTTACTAAGCAGGCGTCGATTGAGCCGGAGCGGTTGGCGCGTTTCGTGGCGCAATCCCGGGGCGCACAGTTCTCACCGGGAGGCGTGCTCAAGTTCAATATCAAATCAACGCAACCGGAAGGCGTGATCGACCAGATCAATGGTCTGCTGCGCGAACTGAGCCCTGAGGTAGTGGCGCAGACGTGGTTGCAGGCGAAGTAAGCCCGCTTGGTCTTTCCAAAAAATAAGCAGCCGAACTTCGTTCTTCTGCGACATGACAGCGCTTGCTATACGATTGTTCGACTAAAAAGATTGTTCTTTGAGTAGAATAGTCCGCGCTGAGGCCCACTATGAAATCCAGACTAGTTGCCTTATTCATCCTTGTCTCGTTACTACAAGTAGCGTATTCGCTTGCTATACAAGCGCAAGCCAATCGTCCGGGCCCGGGCGAACCTGGCTACAAGCCGGGCAGCGGCACAACCGTATGCATCGACGTACCACGAGCGCTTGATGCCAAGAAGCTGAAGGCCGATGAGGAGATCGTCGGGCGCGTGACGCAAGACCTTGTCTATGAGGGGAAGGTGATTGTTCCACGCGACGCTAAGGTCATGGGCAAGGTGGCTGATGTCAAAGTCGGCGTAAAGGACGATCCTGAGACGCGCCTGTTACTGGAATTTCAGAAGATCGTAACCAAAGACGGCCGCGAATTTGAGTTTGAATATCCGGCGTTTATTCAGGCGCTAGCGCCGGAGCGGCGGGCCGCTGCCAACAGTACCAACCTCAACAGCCTTCCCGTAAAGGCCGAGTTGGGGAATGCCGTGGACCGTGTGAGCACCATGCCAATTCTGCTGGGTGACAAGAACAGCGTTACGTACGGAGTAATTATTCCCACAGCCAATGGAGTTTTTGGATTGCCTAGTCTCAAGCTCAGCGACAGCCCCAAGGGCGTTTACATTGTGGCCCCGAAAGGAAACATCAAGCTGGAGTATGGTGCGCAGATGGTAGTGCGCGTGGCAAGTCCGGCGAAGTAACAGGCTTGAGACAAAAGGGCCCTCAAGGGAAGTTCAAGAAGAACTGCACCGGCCGCGGCTGTGAGCTAGCTTGACCGGCGGCGCGTGAAGTTGATCAAGTTGGAGCCATGCCGGCGGAGTTGCTGTGTTCCGCGGCTCACACCGTCGAGGGTTCGACGGTAGCCGAAAGCAAGCGCATTGCGCAGTTCGCGGCCCGTGGACGGAGTCAGCAATAGAGCAACGGCAGCGCCAATCCCTATTCCCAGCAGAAGCCAGCCTACCGCATTCGAGGTCTGGTTGCGTTCAGATCCTTTTTCCATCTCCAACCACTGACCTTCATAGCGCGCGTACTCTCTCATGCTTCCTCCTTGGGTTTCTTGACGGCAGCTTTCGATCTTCAAAAGGCTCCTGTCTTTAGAGTTAGAAAACCGAGATCATTGTGGTGTTGTCCCTAAAGCCCCGAGACACTGGAAATCGCCGGGAATGGCCCGGAGGTATGCAGAGGAGGACGTATTTGAGGTAAAATTTTTAGTTCGTCTAAAGGCCGCTGCGAAACAGCAGGTTTGGCCGCCTGTTTCGCTTTATCCCGCAAGAGAGCAGGCAAGACTCACCAACAGCAATCGTTCTTAGGAGAGAGTTGAACACATGGCAATTCCAGCAACCCAGATGCGTCCGGGGATGATCATTAAACACAACAACGACCTTCATCTCGTTTTTACCGTGGAGCACCGCACGCCCGGCAACCTGCGCGCCTTCATCCAGGCCAAGCTGCGGAACATCCGCACGGGCGCAATGTTTGAACACCGCTTCCGCTCCAGCGATCCCATTGAAAAGATCACGGTGGATGAAATCCCCATGGAATTTCTGTATCAGGATGGCGACAGCTACTGCTTCATGAACACTGAGAATTACGAGCAAACGCACCTGAGTAAAGACACGCTGGGCGATTCCGTCGACTACCTGACGCCGAACCTGCAGATTAAAGTTGAGTTTTATGACGGCAAGGCGGTTGGAATCGAACTGCCGCAGACTGTCACATTAACTGTCGTTGAGACTGAGCCGGGGTTGAAGTCCGCCACGGCGTCAAGCGTGACCAAGCCAGCCAAGACAGAGACTGGGCTGGTGGTGCAGGTGCCGCCATTCATCAATGAAGGCGAAAAGATCCGCGTGGATACGGCTGAAGGCGCTTATCTTTCTCGGGCGTAGACGTTCAGAAGCATTCAGCACTCAGCAATCAGCAGTCAGCAAAAGCCTTACCGCGAAGGGCGCGAAGGACGCAAAGAGAGAACAGGTACTTGGTATTGAGTATTTTGGCTTGTCTGGAAGGCCAGATATTCGGGTTGCGTGCGGGGACTGCTCGTCGTCGGTATGAAAGTTTGAAAGACTGTCGGCGGCATAATAGTGCGACTGGTCGGATTAGCAATGGAGCGAGGGTCTTGCAACCGAATACTAAGTACCAAATACGGATTGCGATCTTTACGTCCTTGCGGTGAATCCTGGTTTTGCTGAGTGCTGAATGCTGACAGCTTTTTATGATTGCCAAACGTTACATTGTTCGCGGACGTGTGCAGGGCGTGGGCTTCCGCTGGTTTGTTGACCATGAAGCGCGCTCGCTTGGGCTGGCCGGCTGGGTCAGAAACAACATTGATGGCACGGTGGAAACGCTGGCTATCGGTAGCGACCAGCAGCATTTGGCATTCGTCGGCAAATTGCGCCAGGGGCCGCGCGCGGCGCGTGTGGATGAAGTAACGGAATTGCCGGCCGAACCGGTAGATGGTCTTACAACTTTTCGCATTGAAGGAGCGTGGTAGATGGAGCCCAAAACGGCGTTGAACTGCGAGCACCTGAAAAAGCTGGTCCGGGAAGTGCCCGATTTTCCCAAGCCAGGAATTTTGTTTTATGACATTACCACTTTGCTCAAAGACAAAGCCGGCTTTGCCACGCTGATAGATGCGCTTTCAGAGCACTACATAAACCATGACATTGACCTGGTGCTGGGCATTGAGGCGCGCGGCTTCATCTTTGGGCCCGCGCTGGCGTATCGGCTGAATGCCGGCTTTGTGCCTATCCGCAAACCGCGCAAGCTGCCTGCGGAAACAGTGAAGTGGACTTACGACCTGGAATACGGCACAGACACGCTGGAAGTCCATAAGGACGCCATCAAGCCGGGACAGCGAGTCATAATCGTGGATGACCTGCTAGCCACCGGCGGAACAGCCAATGCCTGCCTGCAACTCTCGCAATCACTGGAGGCGAAGGTGGAAGGCATGGGCTTTGTGGTGGAGCTGGACTTCCTGAGTGGACGGAAGAAGTTTGAGGGAACGGAAGTATTTTCTCTGCTGCATTATGACAAATAGCATTCAGCCATCAGCAATCAGCGTTCAGCTAATGCAATTGGCAAACACTTTTAACCGCGACGGACGCGAAGGGTTTATTGCCAGTTGGGTTGACAGAGTGCTGATTGCCGACTGCTGAGTGCTATTCAGCAGTTAATTCCCGACTTTTCCCGCTCGGTGTTTTTATAGGCCCAGGCCATGCGCGGAGTGTTGTGTGCGATTCCAAAACGGCCTCGCTGATCGAGAAGGATCATGCCGCCGTGTCCGTTGAGCCGATTTTTGAGATACTGCATGGCTTCCTGTGCCACGGCATCAGGCGCTGCGCCTGTGCGCACGCGGTCAGCAGCCCATTTGGCCAGGACCAGTTTCATGATGGGCTCACCCCATCCTGTGCAGGAGCCAGCGGCGCTGAGATTATCCGCATAGCAACCGCAGCCGATGAGCGATGAGTCGCCCACGCGGCCGGGATCTTTGTTGAGCGTACCTCCGGTCGACGTGCCTGCGGCGATGTTGCCATTGGCGTCGAGCGCAACGCAGCCCACCGTGTCATGGCTGGAAAGTGGCCCGGCAAAGGTCAGGTCAGGTTGGCCGGCAGCTTCTTTTTCCTGCGCTTCTTTCAGGCGCTTGATCTCGCGCTCAATCACCAGCTCTTCATTGCGGCAGAGCGGCATGCCGAGCTTCTGGGCAAAGCGCTCCGCGCCTTCGCCAACGAAATAAACATGTGGACTCTTATCCAGAACGAGCCGGGACGCGCGAATCGGATTGCGAATGCGCTCGACGCAGCCAACGCCACCGGCCCGCAAAGTTGCGCCATCCATCATCAGGGCGTCAAGCTGCACGCGGCCATCGCGGGTAAGAAAGCTGCCGCGACCAGCATCAAAAGTTTCGTCGTCTTCCATGCAGACGATAGCGGCTTCAACGGCGTCCAACGCCGAGCCGCCACCTTCCAGAACGTGCCAGCCTTTATTCAGGGCACTTTGCACGCCGAGGGTATGGGCTTCCACCATGTCGTCAGGGATGGCCCAGGCGCCGCCGTGGACCACGATTGCAGGAAGTTGTCTCAAAGTGTTTGGCCTCAGTTCCAGCTGCACAAATTTTAACAGAGGGCTATTGGCTTTTGGCTCTGGGCTTTTGGCCAGCAGAGCCGGCTCTGAGGCGTCGGTTGGCACCGCATGAATAAATTCCGCGCGAAAGATTTTCGGGAACTTTCGTTCTACTTGAGACATTAAGGATAAGAGACAAGGGGATGGGACAGACGCTTGGGCGGTGCGGCAAGGAAAGGACAAGACTTGCCTTCTGCCGGAAAAGCTTAGTTCCCAGACTAAGGTTCGAAATGCCTGTATTTTGCCCCCACAAGCCACAAAGAGAATGGCTTTGCGAGTAGAATGGCGTGAGTTGTTCCCGGTTTTCCCACAGGTTCTCCCAGCTCGATCCACGTTTTTCTCCCCAACGGAGGTAACGAGTCCCATGCGAGTAAGACCCTCTCTGTTCTTCTTCGCTTTCATTCTTGCGCTCACATCCGCAACTCAGGCGCAGAATGCCAGCAGCCCGGACCCCCAGCCAGTTCCAGTACCCAACTATGTAGTTCCCACCGGTTCCGATCCGAATGACTCCGGATACACCAGCCCGGAACTATTCAACTACGATTGGTCAATTGCCGACCCTACCGCCGACAACGCCTCTCTGCGGTTGGAAGCCAATCGCCAGCGGCGAAGCGGCAATTCTAATTTTATCGGCGATATGATGTTTGAGGCGCAGCAGGAGCGCCTGCAGAACCCGCAGCTTATGCCTGGCGCCGCGCCCGCGGCGGGAATCCCGGTGTGGTTTAACATGGGCCCGCTCAAGAGCAATCATGTTCAGAACGGCGTGCTCCGAACGGTAACCGATAGCGGCCGCGCCCGCACCATCCTTCCCCACCCCACCGATCCGAACATCGTTTACTTCCTCACGTCTTCCGGTGGACTGTGGAAGACCGCGAATTTTCAGAAGAACAAGCCGGACTGGGTTTCGCTGACTGACGGCGTGATCACCACTTCCGGCGGCGCTGTGGCCTTTGGCCGGACTCCGGACACGCTTTATCTCGGTCTGGGTGATCCCTTTGACGGCAACGCCGCAGCCGGCGCATACGTGCTGAAAAGCACCGATGGCGGCAATACCTGGAGCCCGGCCGTGCGTCTTTTATTCGGAAGCACATCCGCAGGCAGCGTGCGCGACCTGAAGGTTGATACCAGCGGCCCGACTGACGTGGTGCTGGTGGCAACCGATATTGGCCTTTTCCGCTCAGCCAATGGCGGCACAACGTTCACACTGAATCTCAGTCTCCCGCTCATATATGTCACGCCTGTGGGGGCTTTCCTTCAGTCAGAGTGGAGCATTGTGAACACCAGCAGGGGCTGGGTAGTTTCCACCGAATCGCCGACCGTCGGCGTTGCTGCCACGGCGACAACCGATGGCGTGGGCAAGCTGGCGGTTTCCACGGACCGGGGCGTCACATGGCAGGCACTGGCCGCGCTAACGGAGACCTTCCCAGCGCCGACAGGGACAATTCAAGCCGGGCGCATCACTCTGGGCGTTGGCTCACCTGGCGATGCCAGTGTTTACGCATTTACCGCAACCCAGCATGACGGCAGCCAGCTTGATCTGTTCCGCTCAACTGACGGTGGAGCCAACTGGACCCCAGTTGGATTGCGGAGCAAAACGCCGTTGAACCCCAATCCTGACGCTCCCAACATGAACGTGATGCGAGGCCAGGCTTTCTATAACCACATGCTCCTGGTGGATCCCAATGATGCGAACCGCGACACGGTCTTTATCGGCGGACAGTTATTCTCAGCCAAGAGCGTGGATGGCGGAGCCAGCTGGCGCGTGCTGGCCGACTGGCTGGCACAGTTTAAAATGCCCTACGTTCACGCCGACTATCACGCGGCCGCAATTTCGCCTGTGACCAAACAGGTGTTCTTCGGCAGCGACGGCGGCCTGTTCGTGAGCAATGACGGAGGCGCTACCTGGGACGACGGCAAGAATGAAGGCATCGTTACCGAACTGGCCTACTCGATTGCTGTTTCCCCGAATAATCCGCTGTTCACGATTATCGGTACGCAGGACAACGGCACCTTTTCTCGCGTGGCCAACACCGAGATCTGGGAGCAGACCCTGGGTGGCGACGGAATTGGCACGGCCTGGAGCCAGGCGCCGGTGACCAAGGACGTTGCTTTCAGCAGTTTCGCGGGTGGGGCCACGATTGTGGCGGTCAATACCCCGCCGAACATTCAGGCCAAGTGGGCATTCGCCCGTAACGGCATCAACACCCGCTTTGGCAATTTCTTTACGGCATACGCCACACCTTCGGCGACCGCCGATCCGACCGGCCAGGTGTTTTTCAACTACAACAGCCGGGCCATCTATAAAACCTCAAACGCGGGCGCCCTGTGGACTGACATTGGTCACACCACGATTCCAGGCAGCGGGAACCCTCCGGGCCCGGCAACACCACCTTCGCCGGGAATTAATGCAGCGCGCATTTTCCGCGACACGCCCCACGGCATTGGCGTTAGCCCAACGGCTGACGGCCAGAACCATGTGGCTGTGGTCTGCAACGGAGGCTTCGTGGTGACCACACACAACGGAGGAGCGACGTGGCAGCAAGCAGCTCTCATCGGCACCGTGCCCAACTGGCAGGGATTTAACTCAACTCTGGAATGGGCAGACAACACCACGCTTTACGTCGGATCAGAAAGTCCCGTTTCCGGCTCGCGCGTGGCCAAATCAACGGATGGCGGCCTGACGTTTACCAACATGAGTACCGGTTTACCCAACGTTCCTGTTGCCCGGCTGGCGGTAAGCCCAGTGGACAAGAACACGGTGTACGCCGCTACGTTCCTCGGTGTTTATCGCACCATCAACGGTGGAGTGAGCTGGAGCCGCTTTGGCGCTGGCCTGCCCTTCGTTGAGGTCGACGATATCTACATCGCACCGGATGCAAGTTTCGTGCGCGTGGCAAGCTTCGGCCGTGGCGTATGGGAAATTCATCCGTAAGAGGAAAGCTGAAATCGCAACCACGCCGTCCTGGAAACAGGGCGGCGTTTTTTGGCCTTGCGGCTGCGATTCGGAGAGAAAAGGCTGGCATGATGGTTTGCCAAGCCCTGAAAAATGCCTGCATCATCTAAACCCGCTAAAATTGATACGGAGATTGCATGATCAAGAAGCGTGAGATTGGCAAGTCTGGAATAGAAGTTGCGCCGCTGATGCTAGGCGGGAACGTATTTGGCTGGACGGCCGACGAAGCGACGTCATTCAAGATACTGGATGCTTTCGTAGCGTTCGGGCTGAACTTCATCGACACGGCGGACACGTATTCCACGTGGGTGCCAGGGCACCAGGGCGGCGAGAGCGAGACGATCATCGGCAACTGGTTCAAGCGCAGCGGCAAGCGCGACAAGGTTGTGATTGCCACTAAAGTGGGAGCGGAAATTCCCGGGCAGGGTAAAGGGCTGAGCAAGGCGTGGATCATGGGGCAAGTGGAGGCGTCGCTCAAGAGATTGCAGACCGACCACATTGATCTTTACCAGTCGCATCGCGACGATCCGAACACGCCGGTGGAAGAAACGCTTGAGACATACGCGCAACTGATTCAGCAAGGCAAAGTGCGTGTGATTGGCTGTTCCAATTTTACGGCGGAGCGGACGAAAGAATCGCTGGCCGCGAGCGCGAAGCATAGCTGGCCGCGATATGAGAGCCTGCAACCGCACTACAACCTGTATGAGCGCGCGACTTATGAGACCACGCTGGAGCCGCTGGCATTGCAGGAAAAACTAGGCGTGATTCCCTACTACTCGCTGGCCAGCGGCTTCCTGACGGGTAAATACCGGTCGCAGGACGATCTCAACAAGAGCCCGCGCGGCCAGGCGGTGAAGAAATACTTAAATGATCGCGGCTTCCGCATTTTGCAGGCGCTGGACCAGGTGGCGGAACGCCACCAGAGCAAGCCGGCGCAGGTGGCATTGGCGTGGCTGACGGCGCGTCCAAGCATTACGGCGCCGATTGCCAGCGCAACCAGCGTGGAGCAGTTGAATGAACTGTCGCACGCGACACAGCTAGAGCTGGATCGCGAGTCGATGGAGAAATTGAACAAGGCAAGCGCGTATGATGAGCCAGCGGAGCGGATTGCGTAGCCAAACCAGGCCCGAAAAATTGATGTAACAGATAAGCTATAGTCAAAAAGAAGTTTGATACTATACGCGCAACATGTATCCGCTTAAAACCACTCTGCTTTGTTTTGTCAGCATTGCTATGCTCCTTGCAAGTACCGCCGCGCTCGCTCAGCAGGCGGGTTGTCCAGCCAAGGAACTAGGAATGAATGTAGTTCTGCCCAATGGAAAGACCATAGAAGGTCTCAAGCTTGAGAACCTGACAGGGCAAACCAAGCACGGCCGAGTGGCAATCAATTCACTTACATTTGATACTTCTCCGCGACGCATTCTGATGGTCCTTGATATGGGCCGTGATCTCAAGGCCGATGTTCGCAGGGCGCAGATTGAGATTGCTTCGTACCTTGTTACGGCGGGGCGGCCAACGGATTCCATGGCATTATTAACCGCTCGCGGCACGCTCAAGAAAGTCCGGTTCGGCGAAGGCCATGAAGCTGTTTTGAGCGCACTGGCTGAACTGAAAGACAGAAATGCCGATCCCTTTACTGAGAATGGCATTCTTGACGCAGTGATGGAAGGTCTAGGCTGGTTTCAAAATCCGGCGCCGGGCGATGCCATCATTGTGATGGCATCAGAGATCGAAAAGAACAAGTCAACGCGCTTCTCACAAGTGACAAAGGCGCTTGAGGATCAAAAAGTTCGGCTCTTCAGTGTTGCTTTGGGACCTATCATGGCAGGAACTTTTTTTGGGCCTGTCAACGCGTTTGCCCCCCACAATGAGGGATGGGCTTTTGCCGCGAATACGGAAAACCTGAGCGCGCTTACCTGGAACAGCGGCGGCTACATGTTGTTTGAGGAAACCCAGGACCCATGGAAGGAGTACAAGCTTACCGACGCGCATCTCCAAGAGCTGTTGGAAGAGGCTGCGAGAATGTATGTGGCGATTGCCACATTCTATCGCGTCAGTGTGCGTACGCCATTGGGACTGAAGCGCCGCGAAGGCTGGAAACTCGATCTCACGGAAGAAATCCGCAAGAAAGTCCCCCATGCGTACATGGTTTACCCGCGGTTGCTTGAACCCTGCTTATCCCAAACGTCAAAGAATTGAGTGCATTAGTCCCAGCAATACTCCCTGGGAGAGTAAGTGGTAAATTTGCGTGGGGTGGCTGTCAATTGTCCTTGCCTTGTACTAAAAACATGCACCCGTGTCAGGCAGAGGGTCGCAAAAGACATATCCCGCGTTGATGAACTACTTCGCGAGTGACTGTGATTTGAAAATCGCGTAACATCCGATATGCAGCAGAATGGCTGACACGAACGCAACGGCAAACCGTTGCGTTTTGTTTTGGTAAACATCGGAACAAAACCCTGACCACAAAGGACACGAAGGAGCACAAAGGGGCGAGGAGAACACAAGCCGAGGGCGGCTGTGCCATACAATCATCGTCAACCCCGAGGCCAATCGTGATGAGATCGCTCAAACCCACGCCAATCTGGGATGACTTGGGATGAAGGGGGAGGGGGAGATCGGGTGATCGGAAAGAACAAAGTGTTACCACTGATCAACGATCAGGACAGATGACGCGTGAATCTCAGGGGATGTCCCCGGGGTTGAACCGTGTAACTCCTTTGGATTCCTAGATGGGCTATAGGGGGGAGGGGTAGGCAGGTCGGGATGGTAATTGGGGGCCGAGAAGAGATCGCCCGCGCTCAGAGGGTACTAAAATCGGATCATGAATACCGCTGTACAGTCCGCTGGCGTACTCAGCTTTGAAGATGCTTATGAGGCAGTGCGCGAGCACTGCCAGCAGATCCTAAAGGCCGGAGATCGCCCGAGCGAAGAAGTTTTATTGATGCAGGGGCTGGGCCGAGTACTGGCGGAGCCAGTTGTTGCTGACCGGGATTTTCCTCCGTTCCCAAGGGCCACGCGGGATGGCTTTGCTGTTCGGGCGGATGATCTGGCGCGTGGGCTAACGCTGCTTCGAGTAGTGGGGCAGGTGAGGGCCGGCGATAGCTATGATCTGCCGCTGGCCTCGGGTGAAGCAGTAGAAATTATGACCGGGGCAGCTGTCCCTGCGGGAGCGGATGCCGTGGTGATGATGGAGTACACGGAGCGCAGAACTCAGGAACTTAACCACGAAGGACACGAAGGAGCACAAAGAAAATCAGAGAAGCGCGCGAGCGTTACGGACGATCATATTCTGGACATCGCCGGATATGCGGAACCCGAGGTCGAAGAGAAGAGAACGGAAGACCTCGTCGAAATACAGCGGATCGTCGCGAGTGGCGAAAACGTTGTGTCTGCCGGCGCTGAAGCTCACGCGGGTCAGGAGCTTTTACCGCGAGGAGTGCGTCTTCGATCGGCACAGATTGCGCTGGCGGCCGCTGCGGGCAAAGCGAGCGTAAAGGTTTATCGGAAGCCGAAAGTGGCGATTCTTTCCACCGGAGACGAACTGGTGGAAGTGGCGGAGAAGCCGGGGCCGAGCCAAATTCGCAACAGCAACAGCTATTCATTGGCGGCGCTGGTGGCGGAATGCGGTGGTGAGGCGGTGCAGCTGCCGATTGCGCCAGATGAAGAAGGCAAGCTGACGGAGTTGATCCAGGAAGGGCTTAAGGCGGACATGCTGTTGCTGTCTGGTGGCGTCTCAATGGGAAAGTTTGACCTGGTAGAGCAGGCGCTCAAAAATCTGGGAGCGAAGTTCTTCTTTACCGGTGCGCTGATTCAGCCGGGGAAGCCGGTAGTGTTTGGCGAGGCCGGGGAGGTCCCGTTCTTTGGCTTACCGGGGAATCCTGTTTCAGTGATGGTGACGTTTGAGCTTTTCGCGCGACAGATGGTGGAGGCGTTGAGCGGCGCGCAGCCTGGGAGATTGAAGTCGGCGAACGCGAAGCTGAAGAACGATTTCAAGACCAAGACGGGCTTAACCAGGTTTCTGCCGGCGAGGCTCGAAGGCGGATTAGAAGATCCTGAAGTCGAAGTAGTGCCATGGCAGGGATCGGGCGACATGCTGGCGGCGGCGCGGGCAAACTGCTATCTTGTGGTGCCTCCGGACAGGGAGAAGCTGGCAAAGGGCGAGATGGTGACGGTGGTGATGCGGTAGATTTTCGTAAGCACGAGCATACCGGAGTTTCTCGTGAGAACTCCCTGAAGCGGCATTAAAGAAATTGCTTTGTCGGGGTCCTTCGACTCTACTCCGCTCTCGTGGTCGCGGAGTGCCGCTCAGGATGACAGGGTTCAGGTCGGTTCGTTGATCGGAGAACTATCAAGCTGCAGATGTCCGAACTAGAGCGGATAGACTGATTTCAGATGGTGAAGAAGAAAACATTTCGACGACCAGCAGAAAACGGCAAGCCATCGAGCGGCAAGCTCTCGCACTATGATGCCGCCGGTCGCGCCAAGATGGTGGACGTGTCAGGAAAAGCGGCGAGCCGTCGAGAGGCGGAAGCGTCTGCGTTCATCACCATGTCTAAGAAGGTCCTTAATGCATTGCCACAGAATCCTAAGGGGAACCCGCTGGAAGTGGCCAGATTTGCGGGGATTGCGGCGGCCAAGCGAACGAGCGACTTGATACCAATGTGCCATCCGCTGCCGCTCTCATTCATTGATGTGACCACTGAGGTGTGCGAAAATGGCGTTCAGGTCAACTCCAAAGCCGCCACAACCGCCCAGACCGGAGTGGAGATGGAGGCGCTGATGGCAGCCACCGTCGCCGCGCTAACGGTATATGACATGTGCAAAGCCCTGGACAAAGGAATCGCCATCCGTGAAATAGTTTTGCAGCGTAAATCAGGCGGAAAAAGCGGAGACTACCGGCGCAAGTTGAAGGAGCGGTAGTGAGTTGGGTGCTTTTGAATTCATTGAATGGGTGACGTGAAGAATTCATCGCTACGCGATGAACGTCTGCCTAAAGGCCCGCGATTCGCGAACGAATCGCTAGACGCTGATACTGGTAGTGGATCTTAAACTGATCCACTACCGAAGAAATAGGTCTCATGCCGAGCAATATTAAGGTCCTGCTGGTCGATGACAATCCCATGGTTTTGGAGATGTTGCGGCAGGCCCTTGCGCATTTTTCAACCGTACAGCCGATGACCGACGCTGCCGACGCGCTGCTGAAAGCCATTGAAGACAAGCCTGACCTGATCATCGCCGGCTATGCCATGAACGGCATGGATGGCCGCCAATTGCTGCAAAAGATCAAGAGCCGCAATGCCAGTGCTGGAATTCCCGTGATCCTGATGGCCAGCAAGGTTGATATCAATGAGAAGCTCAAGACCGTCCAGGATACGGTGGAAGATTTTATTGAGAAGCCATTTTTCCTGAAGGATGCCGCAGCCAGAATCAAAAAAGTTGTGGACAAAATTTCGCTGGAAAAAATGGCGCGTGAAGCCCCAGGAGAATCTGTACTGCGGGGCAGCCTGGCGCAGATGAACGTGCTGGATCTGTTGCAGTCGCTGGATATGGGCCGCAAAACCTGCGCGCTCACGCTCACAAACAATGGCGAGAAGTGCAAAATGTATTTCACTGAAGGACAGATCAATCACGCCGTCTATGGCGACCTG
>Ga0105245_10003579_pt1 | contig 13866 bp, 9 predicted proteins | sample KBSM54metaG_FD_81523 | JGI IMG/M metagenome (GOLD analysis project Ga0105245, IMG submission 81523) | Miscanthus rhizosphere microbial communities from Kellogg Biological Station, Michigan, USA - KBS M5-4 metaG | ecosystem: Host-associated > Plants > Roots > Rhizosphere > Soil | place: Michigan... | reverse complement strand
GCGCAAGGGCTCGCTCTATGTGACTCGGCCGACGCTCGGTACGCATACGAAAGACCACCTCGCCGAGATGGCGCGCGACCTGTTCGCGGTCGTCGCGAGCGGCAAGGTCAAGATCGACGTCCAGCAGCGCTATCCGCTCGCGGAGGCCAGGCGCGCGCACGCCGAGCTCGAGGGTCGCAAGACCACCGGCGCCAGCGTCCTGATTCCGTAACCCCGTGCACGTGCTCGTGCACGTGCACGTGCTCGTGCTCGTCTACGCAACCCGCCGCGCCCCCTGGCCGATACCCCCGGCCATGCTCGATTACGAAAAACTCGATGTGTACCGGTGCTCGATCGAGCACCTCGCAATGGTGTTCAAGTGGTTGTCGCTGCTGCCACGCGGACACGCTGCCCTGGGGGATCAGTGGCGTCGGGCGGCGACGTCGGTGCCGCTCAATATCGCCGAGGCAACCGGCAAGCCCAGCATCGGTGATCGTGCGAACAAGTTCGCGATCGCGAGGGGCGAAGCGATGGAGTGCGGCGCGATCCTCGCTGCCCTCCTCGAGGTCGTACCACCGCATGAGTTGGCGGTCGCCAAGGATCTGGTCGAACGCTGCGTCCGGATGCTGACGAAGCTCTGCCTTTGATCGAGCACGAGCACGAGCACGAGCACGAGCACGTGCACGAAGCTAGAGGTTGCCGAAGGCGATCCGGCCGAGCCGGCCGAGGATCACGTCGAGCGCGATGTGATTGTCGCCGCCCTCGGGCACGATCAAGTCGGCCCAGCGCTTCGACGGCTCGACGTACTCGAGGTGCATCGGCCGCACGGTCGCGTAGTACTGATCGCGGATCGAGTTGAAGCTGCGGCCGCGCGACTCGAGATCGCGGCGGATTCGGCGCATCAGGCGAATGTCGGCATCGGTATCGACGAAGATCTTGATGTCCATCTGCTCGCGCAGCGCGGCCTCGACGAACACGAGGATGCCCTCGACGATGATCACCGGCGCGGGCACGACCCGGCGAGTCTCCGCGCGCCGCGTGTGGTGCGCGAAGTCGTAGATCGGAACATCGACGGTCTCGCCAGCGCGCAGCCGGCGCAGGTGCTGGACGAACAGGTCGCTCTCGAGCGAGCTCGGATGGTCGTAATTGACCGCGGCGCGCTCGTCGGGCGAGAGGTGCGTCTGGTCGCGGTAGTACGCGTCGTGCTCGATCCGCACGCAGCGGTTGTCGGGGATCGCGGTCTCGAGCTTGTGCGCGACCGTGGTCTTGCCCGACCCGGTCCCACCTGCGATTCCGACGACGAGCGGGCGAGACATCAGCCGCGCTTGTCACACACAACCCGAAACGGCGTCAACGGTCGAGCGCGGCCGATAGCAACGATAGCGTAAACGTCGTCACGCCGCCTTTGACGTGGACCTCGGTCGCGTCGCGGGCCACGACCAGCTTGCCGGCGCCGTCGCTCGACGAGAACATCTGGTCGATCTGGGGCGTGATGATCGCCGCGGCGTCCTTTGCCGCCTTCTCGTCGTGGGTATCGGCGCCGGCGTCGAGCTCCATGCCCTTGGCGGTGACCCGCGCCCAGCCGAACACGTCGCTGCCGTTCGGCAAGAGCAGCATGCTCGACCAGTCGACCTTCGCCTTCACGCCGAACACGAATGCGATCGTGCGATCGGCAGGCAGCTTCGCGAGCAGCGCGCGCGTCGCCGGCGCGGCCCCACCCGGCTTCTTCACGAGCGCGTGGAGCGCCTCGGCGGTGAGATCCTTGCGGAGCGCGATGACCGCGGTGTGATCGTCGGGGAAGTCGAGCCAACCATCGTCGCCGAGCTTGATCAGCGTGCTGCCGTCTTTGACCTTGCGCGTCTCGGCGTCCTCGAAGCAGCGGACGACATCCGCCTTGCGCCAGCGGCCGCCGATCACGACTTCTCCGGTGTTCATCCCCTCGAGCTTCGGCGCGCCGAACACGAGCCACTCCGACTCGCCGGCGAGCGAGCGGATGCACACCGGTAGATCGCCGACGACGAGCTTGACCTTCGGATTCGTGCCGATCTTCTTCAGCACGTCGGCCGTCGCGGTGTTCGCGCGCAGCTCGGCGATCTGGACCGAGATCACGACGTTCGTATCCGCCGCGAGATGCGCGATCGCATTCGCCGCCGCCGCGCGATAGCTCGCCCCGGGTTGCTCTTCGCCGACGAGCGGGATGTCCTTCGCGATCGCCTCGGGCTTCGCGCTCCACGGATCCTTCGGGTCGTAGGTCAAGACGTGCGCATCCGGTGCGATCACCGCGACTGCAGAGCCGCGCTCGGCCTGGACGACCGCCGCCGCGTGTGGCGCCAACCGCACGTACGCGAATGCACCTGCCGCTGCGACGACCGCGACCGCACCTGCGATCCAAGGCCACCGCTTCGCCGGCGTCTTCGCCGTCGGTGCAGCGAGCGTTGGCGCCCACGCGAGCGGCGTCGTCTGCTCGGCGAGCTTCGCCGGCGCCGCACCTTCGGGGCGCATCCGCGCGGTCTCGCCCGCGGTGGGCTCTGCATCCGCACCGACCGCCGCCGTCACTTCGGCGAGCAACGCCGCAGCGGATGCCGGGCGATTCTGCGCGCGCGTCGACAGCGCACGCCGGATCTCGATATCGAGCGCCTCGGGCACGGCCGCGAGCCCGGTGAGCGGGATCGGTGACAGCCGCGCTTCCGGATCGCCCGCGTCGAGCCACGGCAAGCGCCCCGCGAGCATCGCGTAGAGCACGAGTGCGAGCTCGTAGACATCCGTCGCGAGCCCCGCGGGCTGACCGAAGAACCGCTCCGGCGCCATGTACGCGGGCGTGCCGCGCACGTGGCCTTCTTGCGTGGTGGTCGATGCCGGCGCAGCGAGATCCTTCGCGATGCCGAAGTCGAGCAGCACCGCGTGACCGCCCGGTGCCGTGACGAACACGTTCTCCGGCTTGAGATCGCGGTGGACGAGCCCCTGATCATGGAGCGCGTGGACGGCGCCGCAGAGCTCGCCGAACAGCGCGAGCGCGCGATCGAGCGGTAGCGCACCGCGCGCGATCTGCGCCGCGAGCGTCTCGCCTTCGAGCCGCTCCATCGCGAGGAACGGGCGCCCGTCGGGCAGCGTGCCGACGGCGAGCACCTTCACGACCGCTGGATGGCCGATCTGCTGCAGGCGCTGCGCCTCGGCGAGGAACTGTGCCCGCTCCTTGCCCGTCCCGACGAGCTCGGCGTGGAGCACCTTTAGCGCGACCCGGCGCGGCCCCCAGGACGCATCGTAGACGACGCCACTTCCGCCCTGGCCAAGTACGGCATGGATGCCAAACTCGCCCAGCTGGTCGGGCGTTTTTGCGTCGGTGTGCGCTGGCTCCACGGAGAAGGACCTCACCTTACCCCGGGAAGAGTTGGTTTACGTATTGCTACTTTGTCTGACCAGCGGAGGCCACATGATCAGACTTGGACTATCGGAAGACCACACCATCGTTCGCTGGGCGCTGCGCGAAGCGTTGAGCAAGGCCGAGGACATCGAGGTCGTCGGCGAGGCCGGCACGGCCGAGGAAACCCTCAAGATGATTCAGGAGGCACGTCCCGACGTGTTGCTCCTCGATATCACGCTACCGGATCGCTCTGGTTTCGACGTGTTGTCGGACTTGAAGACGATGGACACCGCTCCACTCGTCGTCGTGCTCACGTGGCACACCGAGCCCAGCTACACCGCACGCGCGATCGCAGCCGGTGCGCACGGTTACGTAAATAAATCCGTTGCTCCGCAGGACCTTCTGGACGCAATTCGTGCGGTCAGCCGCGGCGAACAGGTGATCCCGCCGGGCGTCGAGGCCTTGATCGACACCGCGGAGCACCCGGCCGGCGCGCTGACGGCTCGCGAACAGCAGGTGATGGAGATGCTCGCGCGCGGCATGACCAACCGCGAGATCGCCGAACACCTGCAGATCAGCATCAAGACCGTCGATACCCATCGCGGTCACGTGCTGAAGAAGCTGGGGTTGCGCAACAACTCCGAGCTCACCCGGTTCGCGGTCAAGCACGGCTACGTCGCGCTCTGAGCTCGGCTCCCACTCGCAGTAGCTAGGCGATCCTCGACGTCGAACGCCACCCGGCGTTGCCTCCGACGACGCCGCGGATCTCTTAGCGCCGCGCTGGCTGAACCCAGGCCTCGGTACCGTCGTCGCGCGTCACGTCCGCGCGGAGATAGCCGCTCGCCGGCAACGCGCGATGCGCGGTCATCCCGCGATCGGTCGCGACGACCTTGCCGTTCTCGATCCACGCGATCGTGTACGCGCCGGTCGCGGCGGGAGCGACCTCGACGACGAGCTCGTCGCCGGCGACCTCCGCGCGTGCGAGCTCGACCCCGGTCGACGCGTAGAAATGACCCGCTGCGATCGCATCGACGATCGCCTGCGGATCGCGGCGCGCCTTGACCTCGATCCAGCCGCCGCCCGCTGGCCACTTGCCGCGGTGGTGCGATTTCGGATCCGAGTAATCGTGCGCGTCGTCGGAGGCGACGCCCCATAGCGTCAGCCCGCGCGCGAGCACGTCGTCCCACAGCTGCTCGGTCGATGGATGATCCTTGTCGCCGAGGTTCCATTTCGTGAACTGGATGTTCGCGATCTCGACGAGCTTCGCGCCGCGCTTCGCGAGCTCCGCGAGCACGTCGCCGGTCATGCCCCAGAACCACTGCGGGTGGTTGATCTGGACGAGCGCGGCGCCGAGCGCCTTCGCGGCGACGAATCCAGCTTGGTACATGTCGACGCGCGAGTGGCTGTGGCGCTCGGCCCATTCGAGCTTGCCACCGGGCCGCGCGGTAACGCCGAGTGCGTTGACGTGGATCCGGCACTTCTTCGACTTGTCACCGATCGGCAAGCAGCCGGTCGGGTTGTGCGTGAGCTCGATGCCCGAGAGCACGATCAGCTTGTGCTGCGCGTCGGGTAGATGCACCGCGATCTGGCCGTGCGTGTTGCCGCCATCGACTTCGCTGACCCGGTTGTGATCGGTGAGCGCGATGAAGTCGTAGCCGCGCTGCTCGTACCAGCTCATCACCGAATCGATCGGCTCGCTCGAATCGCCGGACGGCCGCGCGTGGACATGGGTCGAGCCCTTCAGCCAGACCTCGGGCTCTTGCGGCGGTGGCGCTTCGACGACTTCCGCGTCGATGGGCAGCGGCGAGCTGACCTCGGCGTCTTGGATCTCTGGAACCACGGGGACCGGCGTCTGCGGCACGACCGGCGGCGCGACGTCGGGCCCGGCGCAACACGCGAGCGCGACCACCACCGCACGTTTCACGGCGTGCTCGCGGTATCGAGTGCGGCGGCGCCCTCGGGCGTCATCGCGGTGACCACGCCCCACGCGGTCTTCTGCCAGCGCGTGCGCAGGCTGAGGAACAGCCCGAGATCGTCGGTCAGCATCCGGCGCTCGACCGGATGGGTCGCGGTCATGTCCTGGGTCTCGCCCGGATCCGCGACGAGATCGTCGACGAGCGGCGCGCCGGTCCAGCTGACGCGCACCTTCCACCGCCCGATCCGCATCGCGTGCGATGCCTCGTACATCGACGCGTAGGACGGTCGCGCCCAGCCCTTGCCGATGCCCTGCGCGAGCGGCTCGAGCGCATCGCCTTGCGCGGCGCCGAGCGGCGGCTTACCGATCGCGGACAGTATCGTCGGCAGGAGGTCGATGCCTTCGGCGCCCTCGTCGACGATCGTGCCCGCGGGGAACCGCGACGGATCGTGGATCAAGAGCGGCACGCGAACGAGCGAGTCGCGCAGCGAGCCGCCGTGGCCGCAGCGCTGATCCTCGAACAGCTCCTCGCCGTGATCCGCGGTGATGATCAGCATCGTCTGGTCCCAGATCCCCCACGCCTTCAGCTGCGCGATCACGCGGCCGACTTGCTGATCGTGATAGCTGACCGCGGAGTCGTAGATCGCGCGCAGGCGTTCGACGTCGGCGGGCGGCGGGATGATGCTGCAGCCCATCGAGCCGGGCTTGAAGCCGAGGTCCTTCGCGGTGCCGAACTCCTGGAACGGACCGTGGTAGGGCCCGGGCGAGTAGATGTCGATCCACGGCTTGCGCGCGACCCACGGGCCGTGGGTGTCGATCGTACCGAGGAACAAGTACGTCGGGCCGTCGCGATGTTTGTCGAGCTGGCCGAGCGCGGCGTTGACGATCTTCTCGCCGGGGATGAAGTTATTCTCGACGCCGGACTCCCGCATCATGTTGCGGAACTCTTTGAACCCGCGATCGTAGTTGTCGTCGGTGTTGACGTAGCCGTTGCCGGTGCACGCGGTCGTGAAGTAGCCGTCCGCGGCGAGCTGCGTCGCGATCACCTCGAACTTGCGCGACAGCGTCGAGTTGATCTTCTTCGGATCGCCGGCGAGGCGAACGCCGTGGACCGCGGGATAGAGCGAGGTCCAAAAGCTCGAGTGACTCGCTTGCGACTCGTTGCCCTGGACGTAGTACTGGCGAAACACGGTCGACGATTTCGCGAGCTCGTCGAAGTTCGGGGTCTGCGCGCGCGCGCCGGGCGTGAAGATCGGGACCTTGTCCGCGCGCAGCGCGTCCATCACCCACAGGATGATGTACTTCGGCGGGTCGCTCTTCGGCAGCGCGACGGGCGCGGGCCCGTGCAGCGTGATCCGCGGATGACCGACGCGGGCCTTCGGGCAATCGCGCGCGATCAGGGACAGCCGCACGACCTTGCCCGCGGAGCCCGAGAGATCGACGCGCGGCGCATCTGCGCCGATCACGCCACCGGTCAGCGAGTCATCGCCGGCGCGCGCCGCGACCTCGAGCTTGCACGTGCCGCTGACGTCCGCGACGAGGTTCGCGCCGTCGGGGATCGTGATGTACCAGCCGGCCTCCGCGTTCTGCGCGAGCTCGAACGCATCGCTCTTCGCATCGAACGAGAGCGCCGCACGTGGATCCTGATCACCGGCAGGGGTCTCGGTCCCGATCCGCAGCCACGCGACGGCGATCGAGTCCCTACCGGAGGTCTCGATCGCGATCTGGTTCTCGCCGACGATCAGGTGCGCGGGATCGAGCGCGACCGCGAGCGTCTGCCAGCCGGGCTCGAGCTTCACACTCGCCGGCGCCTTTTTTGGCCCGGCCTTGCGGCCGTTGATCTTCACCGTGATCGCCTGCTTCGCGCCACCGTGGATCCGCAGGGTCAGCTGCGTCGACTTCGTCTGCGCGTGGGTGAGCGGAAGCTCGAGCGATGCGATCCGATCCGCGATCGCCGCGCGCTCGCCGTCGACGACCTGCCCGAGGTGCCAGCGCGGCGCGGGCATCCCGAACCGGATGAACCGCGAGAACCCGATGCCGCTCGCATCGACGACGATCTCGCCATCGACCGCGCGATGCGCGGTGTGGCGGTTCGGCACGAGCTCCCAGGCGACGTGCTCGCTGCGCGCGGGCTTCGGCGGCGCGGCATCGGCCGGCGGCTTCGCGGCATCGCGCGGGGTGACCACCGCGACCGCGGCGTCGTCGTGATGCGGCTGCTTCTTGCCGCCGCAGCCGAACGCCGCGATCGCCGCGAGCGCTACTGCTCGCATGCGTTGCGAATCTCGCGCACGATCGCGCCTCGCCTCGGCAACCGCGAGATCGCCTGGTCGACGTACTGCTGGTGGTGCAGCGCGCACGCCGATAGGCCGAGCACGCGCAGCGCCTCGTGATTGAACCGCTCGACCCCGAGGATCCGCAGCGCTGACTTCTCTGCCGCGGCGTTATTTCCCGCGTCGAGCTCCTGCTTCGCACTCGCGAGCGCCTTCGGCACGTCGGCGATCTCGAGCGGGCCGGTCGGGTTGGCAGCGGATCCGGATCCCGAGCCGGTGCCCGGAGGCCTCGTCGGCTTTGCGAACTTGATGCCGTGGTCCTTGCAGACCTGCGCCGCGACGACGCGATCGTTCGGCTCGAGCTTCGCGAGGTAGCCCTTCGCGCGATCGGCCATCGCCGGATCTCCCGTCGAGCACGCAGCGCGCGCCGCGACATCGAGCGCGGTCAGGTTCTTCGGATCCTTCGCGAGCGACGCATCGGCATCTGCGAGCGCCTGCTTGTAGTCGGCCTTGCCGAGCTCGGCGGAGGCCTTCTCCGCGAGCGCGTTTGCATCGAGCTCGTGGCTCACCGGCTTCGGCGCCGCGGTGCACGTCGCAGCTTTGTCGAAGTCGGGCGCGGCTTCGGGCAGGACCTTGACCGCTTCGTCGTGCGCGGTCTTCGCGCTCGTGCAGTCGTGGCGCTTCGCGTACGCGCCGAGCGCCGCGAGTTGCTCCGTGCGATACGCGGTCTTCGCGTTCGTCACGTACTTCTCGACGGTCGGATTGTTCGTCACGACGCCGGCCATGCGGATGATGCCAGGCCAGTTCTTGTCGGCCTCCATCTCGCCGAGGCCGATCAGCAGCTGATCCTGATCGACGGTCGCGGCATCCGCGACGAGCGCGATCGCGGCATCCGGCGTCGCCTGCGCGATCGAGGCCGCATCCTTCGCGACGTGCGCCGCGCGCTTCGGCTCGCTGCCGTGCTGGGTCGCGAGGATCGCGGCGGTCGCGCCACCGCCGACGACGAGCACCGCGACCGCGATCAGCGGACCGCGGCTCTTCTTCGGGGCAGGCGGCATCGTCTGCGAAGCGCCGGTCGCGCCCGCGAGCGTGGTCTGGACGCCGAGCTTGGACGCGCCCGGTCCGGTCGGCGCTTTCGTCGCGCCAATGACGCCCGTTGGTGGCCGTACGATCGGCATGCTCGAGCTCGCGCCACTCAGCTTCATCACGAGCATCGCGCTCGCCGCGGCGGTGTCGCCGCCGATCGGTGCGAGGTCCGCGGCGAGCTCGCCGATGTTCTGGTAGCGCTGCGCCGGATCCTTCATCAGGCAGCGCGCGACGACCGCGGCGTACGCCGGATCGACGCCGACGAGCGGCTCGGGCTCGTCCATCACGACCTTGACCGCGAGCTCGGTGATCGTCTCGGCGACGAACGGCAGCTTGCCGGCGACCGCTTCGTAGAGAATCACGCCGAGCGACCAGATGTCGCTGCGCGCGTCGACATCGCGCGCCGACCGCAGGTGCTCCGGCGACATGTAGCCGGGCGAGCCCATCACGGCCGTCGTCTTGGTGATCTTGAAGTCCTGCGCCGACGGCGCGGTCGCGATCCCGAAGTCGAGCACCTTGACGAGCGCGCCGCCGTCGATCCGCCGGGTCACGAACAGGTTCGCCGGCTTGAGATCGCGATGGACGATGCCGAGCGCGTGGGCCTCCGCGATCGCGACACACGCCTGGAGCACGTAGTCGGCGGCTACGTACGGTGCGATGGTGCCGTGCTCGATCAACTGGCCGAGGTCCTCGCCCGACAGCAGCTCCATCTCGATGTACGGGACGCCATCCTCGAGCGCGCCGACATCGCTGACCCGGCACACGTGATCGCTCTTGAGCTTCGCGGCGGCGCGCGCCTCGCGGACGAAGCGCTGGACGATCTCGGGATTTATCGCGAGCTGCGGATCGAGGACCTTGATCGCGACCTGCTGGTCGAGGCCGACGTGGGTCGCGACGTACACCGATCCCATGCCGCCCTGGCCGAGCAGACGCTCCACTCGCAGCTTTCCTGCCACCAACGAGCCCGGCTCGAGCATCTCCGACGACTCTAGCAGCGCGGGCGCCGGTAATCGAATCCGGCGGCGGCTTTGCTGAAGTCGGTCTGAAATCGATCCGACCGGCCGGGAGCCGGCGCTTACGACTTGGAGTTCTTGTCGACGAGCTTCGAGAACGGATTGTTCACGAACCCAGATACGCCCCAGTTATCCGGCGCGTCGTTGCGCGGCCCACGATCGTCGCGGCGGTCATCGCGGCGCGGACCGCGATCGTTGCGCGGACCGTCGTTGCGCGGACCGTCGTTGCGCGGACCATCGTTGCGCGGACCGCGATCGTTGCGCGGACCATCGTTGCGCGGCCCCCGATCGTTGCGCGGACCATCGTTGCGCGGACCGTCGTTGCGCGGACCGTCGTTGCGCGGACCACGATCGTTGCGCGGCCCCTGCCCTTGGTCGTTGCGCGGACCGCGATCGGCCCACTGGCGACGCGGCGCGGGACCGTCGTTGCGCGGACCGTCGTTGCGCGGACCGTCGTTGCGCGGGCCCTCGTTGCGCGGACCGTCGTTGCGCTGCTGTTGCTGCTGCTGGCCCTCGGGGCGCGGACCGCGATCGTTGTTGCGCGGTCCCCTCGCCTGCTGCTGCTGGTTGTTGCGCGGGCCGCGCTGCTGCTGCTGCTGATTCTGGCCCTGCTCCTGGTTGCGCTGGCGCTGCGGCGGGCGGGCCGACAACGCGATCCGCTTGCGCGCGTGATCGATCTCGAGCACGCGGACCTTGAGGCGCTGGCCGACCTTCACGACCTCGGTCGGATCCTTCACGAACTGCTCGGCGAGCTGCGAGACGTGGACGAGCCCGTCGTTGTGGACGCCGATGTCGACGAACGCACCGAACGCCGTGACGTTCGTGACGACGCCCTCGAACACCATCCCCTGCTTGAGGTCCTCCATCGTCGTGACGTCGTCGCGGAACTTCGGCGGCGCGAACTCCGCGCGCGGATCTCGACCCGGCTTCTTGAGCTCTGCCGCGATGTCGCGCAGCGTCGGCTCGCCGACATCGCCACCGACGTAACGCGAGAGGTCGAGCTTGTCGACGATCTCGGCGTTACCGACGAGCTCGCTCAGCTGAACGCCGAGGTCACCGGCCATCTTCTCGACGAGCGGATAGCGCTCGGGGTGGACGCCCGAGACGTCGAGCGGGTTCGAGCCGCCGCGGATCCGCAAGAAGCCCGCCGCCTGCTCGAACGCCTTGGGGCCCAAGCCGGTGACGTCCTGGAGCTGGCCGCGCGACGCGAATGCGCCGTGCGCGTCGCGGTGCAGCACGATCTTCTTCGCGAGCGACTTGCCGATGCCGGCGACGTAGCCGAGCAACTGCGCGCTCGCGGTGTTGAGCTCGACGCCGACGTGGTTGACGGCGCTCTCGACGACATCGCCGAGCCGCTTCGCGAGCAGCGACTCCTGGACGTCGTGCTGGTACTGACCGACGCCGATCGACTTCGGCTCGATCTTGACGAGCTCGGCGAGCGGATCCTGGAGCCGGCGAGCGATCGAGATCGCGCCGCGGATCGTGAGGTCGAGCTCGGGGAACTCTTCGCGCGCGAGGTCCGACGCCGAGTACACGCTCGCGCCGGCCTCGTTGACCGACACGACGTGCGCGCCCTGGACGCCGGCGTCGCCGAGCGTCTTCTTGACGAAGCTCTCGGCCTCGCGCCCGCCGGTGCCGTTACCGACTGCGATCGCGCGCGGCTGGTGCTCCTTCACGAACGCCGTGAACTGCGCCTTCGCCTGCGCGAGCTGAGCGTCGCCCTGCGTGATGTAGATCGTGATCGTTCCGAGGAACTTGCCGGTCGCGTCGATCGCGGCGCACTTGCAGCCGGTGCGGAGGCCGGGGTCGACGCCGATCACCGCAGCGCCGCCGAGCGGAGCCGCGAGCATGAGGTTGCGCAGGTTGCCCGCGAAGATATCGACGGCCGCGACATCGCTGCGCGACTTCAATTCCGCGCGAACGTCGTTCTCGACCGACGGCAAGAGCAGGCGCTTGAGGCCATCGGCGATCGCGAGCTTCAGCTGCTCTGCCCACGGCGACGCAGCGCTTATCTCCGCAGCGCCTTCGGCGCTGCTGCGCGCCGAGCCTTCGCTCGGCTTGCCGAGCTTCGCCAAGCGCTGGATGCCGGCCTCGACCTTCGCGCTGTCGATCGCGACATGCGCGCGCAGCACGCCCTCGGCCTCGCCGCGGCGGATCGCGAGGTAGCGGTGCGATGGGATCTGCTTCACGTGTTCGCGATGCTTGTAGTACTGCTCGAACTTCGTCGGCTCGGCGTCCTTGCCGGGCATCACTTCGCTGACGAGCTCGCCGTGATCCGCCATCTCCTTGCGGACGAACGCGCGGATCTCGGCGGTATCGGCGAGCTGCTCCGCGACGATGTCGCGCGCGCCGGCGAGCGCGTCGGCGTCGCTCGTGACCTGCTCGGTGATGAATGCCTTCGCGGCGCCGGCTGGATCGCCCTCGCCCTGCGCGAGGATCTGATCGGCGAGCGGCTGGAGGCCCTTGTCGCGCGCGACCGAAGCGCGGGTCTTGCGGCGCGGCCGGTACGGCGCGTAGAGGTCTTCGAGCTCGGACTTCGAGTGCGCGGCGCGGACCTTCGCCTCGAGCTCGGGCGTCAGCTTCCCCTGCTCCTGGATCGACGCGAGCACCGCGGCGCGGCGCTCCTCGAGCTCGACCAGGTACGCCCGCCGTTCCTCGATCGCGCGGATCTGGACCTCGTCCAGGCCGCCGGTGCGCTCCTTGCGGTAACGCGCGATGAACGGCACCGTGTTGCCTTCATCGAGCAGCGCGATCACGGCGGCGACGCCCTGGGCGGGCAGCGACAGCGCGAACGCGAGCGCGGGCACCGGATCGAAGTCAAGCGTAGCGGGAGCGCCGTCGGCGGTCATATCGGGTCCGCGACCGTAGCCGCGCCCGTTGCCCTCGGCAATAGGTATGTTCCCCGATGAAAGGAGGCCCGCGGACCGCGGGCCGGTAGAGATAATGTTAGACCCCGTTCGCGAGAGCCTGATCCGGCGGCTGCCGAAGGTCGAGCTCCATCTCCATATCGAAGGCACGCTCGAGCCCGAACTGATGTTCGCCCTCGCGACCAAGCACGGCGTCAAGCTGCCCTACGCATCGGTCGAAGAAGTCCGCGCCGCTTACAAGTTCGGCGATCTCCAATCGTTCCTCGACCTCTACTACGCAGGTTGCGACGTGCTACGCGATCGCGCGGATTTCAAGGCGCTCGCCGACGCGTACTTCGCGCGCGCCGCGGCAGACAAGATCGCCCATGCCGAGCTGTTCTTCGACCCGCAGACCCACACGGTCCGCGGCGTCGCGATGGCGACCATCATCGATGGCCTTCACGACGCGATGGCCGAGGCGAACCAGAAGCACGGCATCACGTCGTCGCTGATCTTGTGCTTCTTGCGCCACCTCTCGGAGGACGACGCGCTCGCGACGCTCGAGGCCGCGCTCCCGTACAAGGCCAAGCTCGTCGGCGTCGGCTTGGATTCCGGCGAGCGCGGCAATCCGCCTTCGAAGTTTCAGCGGGTGTTCGCGAAGGCGCGCGCCGCGGGGCTCCATGCCGTCGCGCATGCGGGTGAAGAAGGCCCCGCCGCGTATATCCGCGAAGCGCTCACGCTGCTCGAGGTCGAGCGCATCGATCACGGCGTGCGCTGCGATGAAGATCCGGCGCTCGTCAACGAGCTCGCGCTGTCGCAAGTGCCGCTCACGGTGTGCCCGCTGTCGAACAAGGCGCTGAAGGTCACGCCGGATCTGGCGAAGCATAACTTCGCGAAGCTGCTGCGCGCCGGCGTCGCCGTGACGATCAACTCCGACGATCCAGCGTACTTCGGCGGCTACATCACCGAGAACTACGTCCAGACCGCGGATGCACTCGATCTGACGGTCGACGAGATCATCAAGGTCGCCGAAAACGGCGTGGTCGCCGCGTTCATCGGTCCCGAGGAAAAGGACGCGCTGCTCGTCAAGATCCGCGACGCCGTCGCCGCGTTCTAAATCACGCCTGCAGCGCTCGCGATCGCACGGACGTCGTCGATCGTGTTCGCTTCGGCCGCGGTCTTGTCGCTGCGATAGCGGACGACGCGCGCGAGCCGGAGCGCGAGCCCACCGGGATAACGCGGCGAGCGTTGAACATCGTTGAACGCGATCTCCGCGACGATCTCCGGCTTGATGTAGACGATGTGCCCGTCGCGATCGACCTCGCGCGCGAGGAACTCGACGGTCTGCCACTTCAGCATCTCGTCGGTCATGCCCTTGAACGTCTTGCCCAGCATG
>Ga0105245_10003576_pt1 | contig 13872 bp, 8 predicted proteins | sample KBSM54metaG_FD_81523 | JGI IMG/M metagenome (GOLD analysis project Ga0105245, IMG submission 81523) | Miscanthus rhizosphere microbial communities from Kellogg Biological Station, Michigan, USA - KBS M5-4 metaG | ecosystem: Host-associated > Plants > Roots > Rhizosphere > Soil | place: Michigan... | reverse complement strand
GGGCGGCGACACGCAGTTCGTGCAGCAGAAACACTTGATCTATTACCGCGACGTGTACGACCACATGTTTCGCATCAGCGAGACGATCGACGTTCTGCGCGACACGCTTTCCGGCGCGATGGAGGCGTATCTCTCCGTCGTTGCCAATCGCACCAACGAGATCATGCGCGTGCTCACGGTGTTCTCCGCGATCCTGCTTCCGCTCACGCTGATCGCTGGAATCTACGGGATGAACTTCGAGTACATGCCGGAGCTGCACTGGCTGCACGGATATCCGTTCGCCCTCGGCGTCATGGCCTTCACCGGGTTGATGCTCTTCGGTTACTTCCGACGTCGCGGATGGGTGGCGCGTCCGGATGACCCGCAAAAAGGCACTTCCTTGCGGAATGAACGCCGTCCCTGATACCTTTTTGTTCGGGTCCACCATGCCAAGTACCTCACGTTCACTCCTGCTTGCAGCACTTGTCTGTCTCTTCGCGCTGCCGTCGGTCAGCGTCCACGCGCAGGTCACCCTCATTTCCGGAGGATATTCGGGCGCGTTCAAAGCCGGAGAGTCCCTGGAAATGTACCTGTACTTCTACAACCAGGGAACGACCGAGGCGCACGATCTCGTCTTGACGATCACGGGAGGCGCGGGACTGCACTTCGCGTCGGTGACATCCAAAAGCGCTCCGGTATCGTGCGCGCCGAGTGGTTCCGATCTCGTTTGCACCGAAGCCGCGCTCGCGAGTCACAACAGCTTTTACGTGGACACGCAGTTCACGAGTGATGCATCGCTGCAACCGGACTTCAGAACCACGTTTTCGATTCGAATGACCGTCGGCGGTACCTCTGTTTATGCTTCGACGAACTCGACATACGTCGCAGGGCCGATCGATGCGAAGATCGAGCTCTCTCCGGCCCCCCCGTTGACCGCCGGCCTTTCCATCAACATGGAGGCCACGATCACGAATAACGGACCGTACAACCTTTACGACCCGAACATCGTCCTCAAAGGCAGTTTCGGGAAGCCGGTCGACGTCCTCAGCAACGATCAAGGCTGCGATGATTTGGGAGGAGACACGCTCACGTGCAAGTACGCACTCTTGCTTGCACCGGGCGCATCCAAAAAGATTGCCTTTTCGGTTTACGGCAAACCATCGGAGAAGGGCCCCGGCACCGTCACCGGCTCGGTCGATCCGAGGAATGACGACACGGCGACGGAGAACAACACGGCTGTTCGTACGGTGCTTGTGAGCTCGATCGCGGACGTGAAGACGTCGATCGAGTCGAGTCGATTCCTGACCGTCATCGGAGCGGGCGCTGCCGACCCGACGATCCGCATTTACTCGCAATCGAGCGGTCCGTCCGACACGGGACACGGCACGTTGACGTACGACCTTCCGGCGGGCATCGCCTTTCAGAGCTTGAAGTCCGCTCACGGTGCGCCGTCCTGTACGACGCCGGCAGTCGGACAAGCGGGCCGGATCACTTGTACCGACGACACTGCGATCTTCGACGTCACGATCACAGAGCGGCCTGTCGCCACCGGAACCTACGTGCACACGGCGGCGATCCAGGGTGAGACGCAGGATCCGCAAGCGTCGAACAACACGGCATCGACGAACACGCAGGCAGTCGCTCCGCCCGACGTCTCGATCACGATCCGAGCGACGCCGGAGCATCCGCGCAAGGGCGACATCGTAACGTTCTTCGTCACCGTCAAGAATGACGGTCAGGGGACGGCCGACTTCACGACCATCCGTCACGCATACAGTGCCGGTCTTCAATTCGTCGACGTTCAGACTCAGGGCTCTCCCGACAAAACGATCCAGCTCCTGGCGGGGCAATCGGCGGAGTTGCCAGCGCGGTTTTACGTCACCGCCACAACGGGATCCGTATCCGATGCCGTCACTGTCACGGCTCAAAATGAACTGAACACATCCAACAACACCGCACGCGCCGACGTCGTCATCTCGCAGGCGGATTTGGCGGTGACGCTGCGCGCCGATCGGACGAGCGCCGCTCCGGGCGAACGCGTTATCTACACGGCGACGATCACGAACAAAGGACCCGATCGCGCGACGAACGTCGTGCTCACCGACGTTCTCCCCAACGGCGCGACCGCTGTCGGCGCTGCGATCAACGGCGGGACGTGCACGACGACGTCGGGTGTCATCTGTCATCTCGACGGACTCGACTCGGGCGCATCGACTTCCGCGACGATCGCCGTGAACGCTGCTGCAACTCCGGGCGAGATGCACAACGATGCAACCATTGCGAGCGACGCGTTCGATCCGCACACGCAGGACAACGCCGCGACGATGCCGCTGACGATCGTTGCGCCGGCGCAAAACATCGCCGATCTCTCGCTCGACATGAACGCGTCGCCGTCGACGGTCACCGCGGGCGCGAACCTCACGTTCACCGTGAATCTTCGCAATGTCGGAACCGCCACCGCGAACGGCATTGAAGTCGTTGCCGTCTTCCCCACCGCGATCACGCCGCAAAGCGCGTCGACGCCGTGCACGATCGTCGATCAGACGCTTCGTTGCTCCGTGCCGTCGCTCGCGGCAAGTGGATTGGCGACGTTCACGGTCAACACGTTCGTCCGCGCGGCGGGAACGATCACCACAAATGCGATCGTCACCTCGACGTCGAACGAGTCGTCGACGGCGAACAACGTGGCTTCTGCCGTCGTCACGAGCAATCTCGGGCGGCCACGCGGCGCGCGGCACTAAACCGCTGACCGGACGCGACTTACATTCTGCCTTGACAGAATAAATCCGTCCGAATATTGTTAGCACTCACAGAAGCAGAGTGCTAACCGGCGCTCGGCCAACCACAACCCGAAGGAGAATCAATTATGGCAGTGGCCACCGACCTCAAACTCCGGCCGTTGTACGACCGCATCGTCGTCCGGCGCAAGGAAGCAAAAGAACAGATGCGCGGCGGAATCTACATCCCCGACACCGCCAAAGAGAAGCCGCAGGAAGCGGAAGTCGTCGCCGTTGGCGAAGGCAAGTACGACGACAACGGCAAGCGCGTGAAGCTCGACGTCAAGAAGGGCGACACCGTTCTCATCGGGAAGTACTCCGGCACCGAGATCAAGCTCGATGACGTGGAGTACACGATTCTGCGCGAAGACGAAGTCCTCGCGATCGTCGAAGGTTAAGAAGGAGACACACCCATGGCAAAAAGAGTTACCTACGGCGAAGAAGCGCGTCAGTCGATTCTTCGCGGCGTCAACAAGCTCGCTGACGCAGTCAAAGTCACCCTCGGCCCCAAGGGCCGCAACGTCGTCATCGAGAAGAAGTTCGGCTCGCCGACGATCACCAAGGACGGCGTCACCGTCGCCAAGGAGATCGAGCTCAAGGACGAGCTCGAGAACGCCGGCGCGCAGATGGTTCGCGAAGTGGCGTCGAAGACGTCCGACAACGCCGGCGACGGCACGACCACCGCGACCGTTCTCGCCCAGGCCATCTATCGCGAAGGAATCAAGAACGTGACCGCCGGCGCGAACCCGATGGACCTCAAGAAGGGCATCGAGATCGCCGTCAAAGCGGCCGTCGAAGCGATCGACAAGCTCTCCAAGCCGGTCGAAGGCAAAGACATCGCGCACATCGGAACGATCTCCGCGAACAACGATGAAGAGATTGGAACGATCATCGCCCAGGCGATGGAGAAGGTCGGCAAAGACGGCGTCATCACCGTCGAAGAAGCGCGCGGACTCGACACCGTCCTCGAAGTCGTCGAGGGCATGCAGTTCGATCGCGGCTATCTCTCGCCGTACTTCGTCACCGATCCGGAGCGCATGGAAGCGGTTCTCGAGAACGCCAAGATCCTCATCTTCGAGAAGAAGATCTCGTCGATGAAAGACCTCCTGCCGATCCTCGAGCAGGTGGCGCGTCAGGGCAAGCCGCTCCTCATCATCGCGGAAGACGTCGAAGGCGAAGCACTCGCGACGCTCGTCGTGAACAAGCTGCGCGGCACGCTCAACATCGCCGCGGTGAAAGCGCCGGGCTTCGGCGACCGCCGCAAAGCGATGCTCGAAGACATCGCCATCCTCTCCGGCGGCAAGCTGATCTCGGAAGACATCGGCGTGAAGCTCGAGAACGTGAAGTGGGAAGACCTCGGCGACGCGAAGCGCGTGTCGATCGACAAGGACAACACCACGCTCGTCACCGACACCGACGACAAGTCCCGCAAGGACGCCATCGCCGGACGCGTCAAGCAGATTCGCCAGCAGACCGAAGACACGACGTCCGACTACGACCGTGAGAAGCTCCAGGAGCGTCTCGCGAAGCTCGTCGGCGGCGTTGCCGTGATCAAAGTCGGCGCGGCGACCGAAACGGAAATGAAAGAGAAGAAGGCACGCGTCGAAGACGCAATGCACGCGACCAAGGCCGCGGTCGAAGAAGGCATCGTTCCGGGTGGCGGCGTTGCGCTGCTCCGCGCGATCGACGCCGTCGGAAACGTGAAAGCCGAAGGCGACGTGCGCACCGGCGTCAACATCATCAAGCGCGCGATGGAAGAGCCGTTCCGCCAGATCGTGCTCAACGCCGGCCTCGAAGGCTCAGTGCTGCTCAATGCCGTAAAGAGCAAGGGCGGCACGTGGGGCATCGATGCTCGCAGCGGAAGCGGCGATCCCGTCGACATGCTCGAAGCGGGCATCATCGATCCGGCGAAGGTCACGAAGCAGGCGCTCATCAATGCGTCGTCGATCGCGGGCCTCATGCTCACGACCGAAGCCCTCGTCTCCGAGATCAAGGAAGACGACAAGAAGGACTCGGGCGGCGGCGCAGGCGGAATGGGCGGCGGCATGGGCGGGATGTACTAGAAGTTTTTCAACGAATCATTCTCGAGCGAGCCGGACGATGTCCGGCTCGCTTTTTTTGGGCGTACACTTGCGCCCATGCGATCCCTACTCGCGGTCTCCCTCTGTGTGGCAGCGCTCCCTCTATTCGCGCAGGAAAAACTCGCCGAGACGATCGAAGTGCGCGTCGTCAACGTCGACGTCGTGGTCAACGATCGCGCCGGACATCCGGTGCCGGGCCTGACGAAGGACGACTTCGAGATCTTCGAGAACGGCAAGCCGCAGCCGATCACGAACTTCTACGAGATCGCTCCCGCGTCCAACGCATCGCTGCCGCTGACGGTGTCCAACGGAGCAGCGTCATCGGCGCCATCAGCTGTCGCATCATCGGCTGCCGCACCGGCGACGTCCGACATGCGCGCGCGCCGCTTCGTCATCGTGCTCGACAACAATTCGCTCGAGCCGTTGCAGCGAAACAGCGTCCTCACCGCGCTCCGAAAGTTCATCAACACGAGCATGCAGCCGAACGACGAGGTGGCGGTCTTTCTCTGGGCGCGTCAGATCGAAACCCTCACGCCGCTCACGAATGACAAGGCGGCGGTTCTGCGAGTGCTCGATGTCGCGGCGACGCGAAGCAGAGTCGGCATGACCGCCGGTCAGGAAGACGAACGCGCCCGGGAGCATTGCCGCGAGCTGATGAAAGACGTCGACGAGCCGGACCCGGACGCACCGCCTCCGCCGGGCGCCCATGACCCCGGTGATGCCTCGGGTGGAAGGGGCGGTCTGAAACCTATCACCTACACCTGGGAAAACGCGTTGATCGATTGTCAGGGCGGCATCAACGCGTTCGCCGATGCGCAATGGGCCGCATCGCGGTCGCTTCTGCTCGACATGAAAACGATGGTCTCGACACTCGCCGGCATCGACGGCCGCAAGGTCTTCGTCCTCGCCGGCGCTTCGCTTCCCGAGCATCCCGGCCGCCAGGCCTTGTTATGGATGTTCAACGAGTTCCAGAGGTACCAGAAGTTCATCAAGAAGCAGCAAATCAACCCCACGAAAGCATTCGGACAGGGAGCCTCGCGATCGCAGACGCTCTCGATCGACGACGTCGCGCATTTCGCCAACGCGAACGGTGTGACGTTCTACATGATCGACGCCGCGGACACGCGCGACGTATCGAGTCCCGAAAAACGCGGGCTGCCGGACGAGCGGACGAACGCGAACGCCGAAGCCTTCATGCAGTTTGCCGACACCGCGTCGGCGTATCACAACCTCGCCGCGATCACCGGCGGCGCCGCGCTGTCGAACACGCAGAACTTCGACGCCGCCTTCCAGATCCTCGATCGCGATCTCACCTCCTTCTACTCCCTCGGCTACAAACCTTCGTCGTCCGACGCTGCGGGCGAGCGATCGATCACCGTGAAAGTGAAGAAGTCCGGTCTCTATGCACGTGCGCGCAAGAGTTACCTGCCGAAAACCGCCGACGACGAGATGAATGACCGCGTCGTCGCCAACGTGATGCATCACGGCACCGCGGGCGAGTGGCCGGTACGCCTCTCCGCGCAGACGCCGGAGAAAAACGGCGATCTCTTCAAGCTCCCGGTCACGATCGAGATGGATCCGAAGCTGACGCTTCTGCCGCAGGACAACAAGATGGTCGGCGGCTTCGTTCTGTACATCGTCGTGGGCACGAAGGACGGCGCGAGATCGAAGGTGACGAAGACGGCGCGCAAGATCGAAGTGCCGCCCGCGGCCGAAGCGGACTTCCGCGGCAAGCCGATGAAGTACACGCTGGTGCTGTCGGTGCGTCCCGGCGAGAACATCGTCTCCGTCGGCGTCGTCGATCAGATCAGCAACGCCAACGGCTTCGGACGCGTCGACGTCGTCGCGCAGTGATTGCCGTCATGCGATCGATTGCCGCAGTCGCGTTGTCGCTGTTCGCTGTCGTTCCGCTCGTCGCGCAGGAAAAGCTGGTCGAGAGCGTCGAGGTGCGCGTCGCCAACGTCGACGTTGTCGTCACCGATCGCGCCGGCAAAGCAGTCACCGGACTGACGAAGGACGACTTCGATCTCTTCGAGAACGGCAAGCTGCAGCCGATCACGAACTTCTACGAGATCGCGCCGGAGCGCGAAGTCGTCATCCGCACCGGCACGACCGTGAGCGCGCCTCCCGCGGCCGTTTCCGCGCCGGCGACGACCGCGTCAAAGCCGGCCGCCGTTCCCGGTGACATCCGCGCGCGGCGCTTCGTCTTCATGCTCGACAACTACTCGATGCAGCCGGTGCAGCGCAATCGCACGCTCGCCGCGCTGCGCAAATTCGTCGATGCGAACATGAAGTCCTCCGACGAAGCGGCGCTCGTCGTGTGGGCGCACAAGGCGGAGATGATCACGCCGCTCACGAACGACAAGCAGGCGCTGCTCCGCGGCATCGCCAGCGTCGAGTCCCGCAGCCGCGCTGGAATGTCGATCGTCGACGAAGAAGATCAGGCGCGAAAGAACTGTCAGGACATCATCAGCGAGATCGACGGCACCAAAGTGACGTGGGACGAAGCGTGGCTTGTTTGCAAAGGCGGAATCGTCGCTTTTAGCGACACCGTGTGGATGAACAACAAGGCGATCCTCACCGATCTCCACTCCGTTGTCGCGCTCCTCGGCGGCATCGACGGCCGCAAGGTCATCGTTCTCGCCGGCGCCGCGCTTCCGCAGCATCCGGGCCGCGAGATCGGCATCTGGGCCGTGCAGCAGTTTCTGCCGCACCAGGACATCGTCAAAGAACGTCTCAACATCGCGAAAGCGATCGGACAAGCCGCGTCGCGCTCGCAAGCGCTGACCATCGGCGACGTCGCGAAGTTCGCAAACGCGAACGGCGTCGCGTTCTACACGATCGACGCCGCCGATTCGCGGGACGCCAGCGGCGCCGAGTCACCGTTGATGACCGACTACGAAGCGGCGTTCAACTCCTTCACCGACACCGCCGCCGCGTACAAGACGCTCGCCGACGTCACCGGCGGCGCGGCTCTGAGCGGCACGCAGAATTTCGAAGTGGCGTTCCAGACTCTCGCGCGCGATCTCACCACGTTCTATTCGCTCGGCTACAAACCGGCGGAAGGATCCACGGCCGACCGAAGGATCTCGGTGCGGACGAAGAAGTCGGGACTCACCGTCCGCGCGCGGCAGAGCTACACGCCGAAGTCGAGCGATCAGGAGATGAACGATCGCGTCGTCGCGAATCTCTTCCATCAACCGGCGCAGGGCGAGTGGCCGGTCACGCTCACAGCCAAGACTCCGGAGAAGAACGGCGACCGCTTCAGCGTGCCCTTGACCATCAGTCTCGATCCGAACATCACGCTCATCCCGCAGGACAAGAACCTCGTCGGCGGCTTCATCCTCTACATCGTCGTCGGCATGAAAGACGGCGGGATGTCGAAGGTAACGAAGAACGCGCGCAAGATCGAGATCCCGTCGAATGCCGAGGCGGATTTGAGATCGAAGCCGATGACGTTCACGCTGAATCTATTGGTGAAGCCCGGCGACAACATCGTCTCCGTCGGCGTCAGCGATCAAATCAGCGACGCCAACGGCTTCGCGCGCCTCGCCGTCGCCGCGCAGTGATCCGCTACACTCGCGCCATGCGCCCCCTCGCCGCAGTCGCGTTGTCCCTCCTCTCTGCCATCCCACTCGTTGCCCAGGACAAACTCGTCGAGACGATCGAAGTGAAGGTCGTCAACGTCGACGTCGTCGTGACCGATCGCAGCGGCAAAGCGATCACCGGCCTCACGAAGGACGACTTCGAGCTTTTCGAGAACGGCAAGCCCCAGGCGATCACGAACTTCTACGAGATCATGCCCGAGCAACACGTCGTGATCCGGACCGGAACGACGGAGAGCGCGCCGTCCGCCCCGTCGACCGCGGCAGCGCCGCCGGCAGCAGCCGCGGCGCCTGAAGACATCCGCGCCCGGCGCTTCGTCTTCCTCATCGACAACTACTCGATGGAGCCGTCGCAGCGAAACAAGACGCTCGCGGCGATGCGGAAGTTCATCGACACGAATTTCAAGCAGGGCGATGAGGCAGCGCTATACATCTGGTCGCGCAAAGCGGAACAGATCTCGCCGCTGACGAAAGACAAGGACGCGATCCTCAAGGGAATCGACACGACGCTCGCGCGCAGCCGCAGCGGCATGTCCGCGATCGAAGAGGAAGGGCGAACGCGCCAGACCTGCAGCGAGATCATGATGGAAGTCGACGGCTCGCACATGACGTGGGATCAGGCGTGGCTGCATTGCCAGGGCGGCGTGCGCGCGTTCACGCAATCGGTGTGGGACAACGAGTCGACGCTTCTCAAAGACATGAAGGGCATCGTGTCGACGCTCGGCGGCGTCGACGGACGCAAAGTGCTCGTCCTCGCCGGCGCGCATCTTCCCGAACATCCCGGCCGCGAGACCATGCTCTGGGCCGCGCAGCAATTCGAGCAGCACCTCCCAAAAGGCTCGCAACTCGTCACGCGCGCGATGAGCGAAGGAAACGGACGCTCGCAGACCCTCGCCATCACCGACGTCGCCAACTTTGCCAACGCGAACGGCGTCGCGTTCTACACAATCGACGCTGCCGATCAACGCAACGAGAGCGGCGCCGAGTCGCCCACCATGAGCGACGCCACCGACTCGTTCATGTCGTTCTCCGACACGGCCAGCGCGTTCAAGGCGCTCGCCGACATCACCGGCGGCGCGGCGCTGAGCGGCACGCAGAATTTCGAAGTCGCGTTCCAGACGCTCACGCGCGATCTCACGACGTTCTATTCGATCGGCTACAAGCCGGCCGAAGGAACGGCGGCGTCGCGAAAGATCTCCGTGCGCACGAAGAAGTCGGGACTCACCGTCCGCGCGCGCAGGAGCTACACGCCGAAGTCGAGCGATCAGGAGATGAACGATCGCGTCGTCGCCAACCTCTTTCATCAGCCCGCGCAGAGCGAGTGGCCGATCACGCTGACCGCGAAGACGCCGGAGAAAAACGGCGACCGCTTCACCGTGCCGGTCACGATCGCGATGCAGCCGAACATCACGCTCATTCCGCAGGAAAAGAATCTCGTCGGCGGCTTCATCCTCTACATCGTCGTCGGCACGAAAGACGGCGCGATGTCGAAGGTGACGAAGAACGCGCGGAAGATCGAGATCCCCGCGAATGCGGAAGCCGATCTCCGATCGAAGCCGATGACGTTCACGCTGATGCTGTCGGTCAAGCCGGGCGATAGCGTCGTCTCGGTCGGCGTCACCGATCAGATCAGCGAAGCCACCGGCTTCGATCGCGTGCAGGTCAGCGCGCAATAGGTCGGCATGCTTCGATTCACGCTCGCCTTTGCCTTCGCCGCGTCGCTCGCCGCGCAGGAGAAAGTCGTCGAGTCGATCGAGGTCAAGGTCACGAACGTCGACGTCATCGTCACCGATCGCGCCGGCCATTCCGTGACCGGCCTGACGAAAGACGACTTCGAGATTCTCGAAAACGGCAAGCCGCAGCCGATCACGAATTTCTACGAAGTCGCGCCGAAGAGTGAGGCTTCGAACGCGCGCTTGAGCACGCCCTCGCCATCACCGACAACAGCGCCGGCGCCCGGCGCCGCAACGGAAGACATCCGCGCGCGGCGCTTCGTGATCATGATCGACAACTATTCGCTCGAGCCGATGCGTCGAAACAAGGTGCTCACCGCCGCGCGCAAATTCATCGACGCGAATCTGAAGCCGACGGATCAGGCAACGGTCGTCGTTTGGGCACACGGAAACGAAGTCATCACGCCATTCACGAACGACAAGGCGGAGATCATCCGCGGACTCGAGAGTATCGCGGGTCGCAGCCGCGTCGGACTCTCCGCGGCCGGCGAAGAGCAAGAGGTGAAACGCAAGTGCCGAGAAATGAGCGGAGACGTGAAATCTGCGGCTACGTTCGAGCAGTCGTGGTTCGGCTGCAAGGCCGAAGTCAACGAGTACGCGGACAGCATTTGGGCGAATGAAAAGTCCATCCTCGCCGCCATCAAGTCGCACGTGTCCGTGCTCGCCGGAATGGACGGACGCAAGATCTTCGTGCTCGCCGGCGCCGCGCTGCCGCAGAATCCCGGCCGCGAGCTCGGCATGTGGGCGGCGGCGCTGTTCGGCAAGGATCCGACGCGGATGTTCGGCGAGGCCGGCTCGCGCAGGCAGCTGATCGCCATGACGGATCTCGCGCGTTACGCGAGCACGAGCGGCGTCGCGTTCTACAACATCGACGCCGCGGACTCCGACGACGTCACGGCCGCCGAATCGCCGGAGCGCGCCGATCGTGAATACGCGTTCGGCTCCTTCTCCGACTCCGCCGCGTCGTACAAACTCCTTTCCGACATCACCGGCGGCTCCGCGCTCACCGGCACACAAAACTTCGACTCCGCGTTCGAAACTCTCGCCCACGACCTCACCTCCTTCTACTCCCTCGGCTACAAACCGACGGACGCGAAGGCCGGCGATCGCAAGATCACCGTGCGCGTGAAGAAGCCCGGTCTCACGGCGCGCGCGCGCCAAAGCTTCACGCCGCGCACGACCGAGCAGGAGATGCACGATCGCGTCGTGGCGAATCTCTTTCGCGAGCCCGACGCGAGCACGTGGCCGATCAAGATGACGGCCGGTGAGCCGCAGCGAAACGGCGATCAGATGGACGTCCCGCTCAAAGTCGAGATGGATCCGAACATCACGCTGCTCCCGCAAGGCGACAAGCTCGCCGGCGGCTTCACGCTGTACATCGTCGCGGGCATGAAAAACGGCGGGACGTCGAAGGTCTCGAAGAGCGAGCGCAAGATCGAGGTTCCCGCCGGCGAGGAAGCCGAGTTCCGCTCGCGGCCGATCGTGTTCACGCTCACGCTTTCGGTGCGGCCGGGCGACAACATCATCTCCGTCGCCGTCGCCGATTCGATCAGCGACGCCACCGGCTTCGATCGCCTCGAAGTCTCCGCGAAGTAGCGCTACTGAATGCCGCGCTGCGTTTCGAGGCCGAGGTACATGAGACCCGGGTCGGAGCGCGAGAAGGCGATCGAGTCGATGTCGTCGAAGTCGTTGTGCGCGACGGTGAGCGTCGACGTCGACGCGTCGTAGCGAAAGAGATCCGTGCCGTAGTTCTGAAAGCTCGTGCCGAACACGAAGTAGAGAATGTTCGCGTCGCGCGGATGAACGGCCATCACCGGTCCGTTGATGAGCGTCACGCCTTCCTTCTGATCGACGACGGCGTTGAACGTCACGCCGCCATCGACGGAGCGATAGATGTGCTTCGACGAATCGGCGAGCTCGATTCCCATCGCCCACACGATGCTTGCGTTCGACGGCGCGATGACGATGTTGAAGACGTTGCGGCGATCGCTCGTTCCCGACCACGTGCGTCCGCCGTCGAACGACGTCAACGCGCCGCTCACCGCGGTGCCGACGACGATGTGATCGAGATTCGACGGATCGAACGCGGTGCGATAGACGATCGGAGCGGAGACATTGATCGCACCGATGCGCGACCAGGTGTCGCCGGAATCGCGGCTCTCCCAGATCGCGCCTTCGCTCGTGCCGGCGCGAAGGTGCGTGCCGTCGTCGGGATCGACGCCGAGGCCGGTGAGTGTGCCGGGTGATTTGAGACTCTTGATCGCATTGCCGTCGTAGCGCGCGAGAAACTCGCGATTGTCGGACCACGCGTACGCGCGACCGCCGCGCGCGGCGACGATCGACGGCGGGAAATCGGCGGACATCGAACCGATCGCGCGCCACGAGCAGCCGTCATCGTTCGAGATCGCGATCGTGTCGCGAAACCACGACAACAGCGTGTGCGGTGTGTCGAGCGCCGCGAGTCCGTACGTGTAGCCGATGCCGGTCAACGGCTCGACGGGACGCGTGATGAATCGTCCTTCGTCATGCGTGAACGCGACCGCGGGCGAGCCTGTGACCGCGGTGCACGGCGGAGAAAGCGGCGGCGCGGCGACCGAATGGCGCCGCGCCGCGAGAAGCGACAACGTAATCGCGAGCGCGAGTGACATCAACGAGCGAGAACTGCGGCTACCGCGCCAAAATGTCGTGCATCGCATTCACCGCGAAGCTCTTCGGCCTCTGCGGCAACGGCAGCTCGACGTTGACGTCTTTCGTCGTGTTTCCAATCAGAGGAATCGCGCCGATGCGGATCATCTGACCCTTGTCGAACTCGAGATACATCGGCACGACCGAGACGAAGTCGCTCGTCACTTCCGACTGCGTCACGGTTCCGCTCAACTTGTACTTGCCGCCGCCGACGTCGGTGATGTCGACCTTTGCCGAGAATCTCGGAATCGCCGTGCCGTACACCCACTGCTGGAAGAACCAGTCGAGCTTTCCGTCGGTCGTCAGTTTCAACGTCGGCGTGAGGTGCCGTTCGACGACATGCTGAAAATCCGCGGTCGAAGGATTCTTGCCGGAGTACGACGTCACGAAGTCTTTCATCATGTCGATGAAATCCTGATCGGCGTTCGGCTTGCGGCGGTCCTGCATCGCCATGCGCAGCATCTGCAGAACGTACGATCCTTTGTAATAGGTCATCGCCTGATAGCCGGCCGGGTCCTGCCAGCTCGCCACACGAAAGCCCTGCCAGATCGGGCCGACTTTGTCATTCGAGATGAGCGCGCCCGTCGCTCTTTCGAGCACGACCTTGCGATGATCTTCCCAGAACTTGTTGTAGGCGCCGATTCCACCCGTCTGCAACACGACGAGACCCGCCGTGAACTCGGCGAATCCTTCGGAGAGCCACTGATCGTGATACGACTTCCAGCCGACCTCGTGTCCCCACCATTGATGCGCGAGCTCGTGCGGACCGACGACGTCGACGAAGTCCTTGATCCTCATCATGCCGAGTTGCGCGCGCGTCGTGCTGTCCATGAACGCGAGATACGGCAGGTAGACGAGGCCGGGCCATGACTGGCCGAAGAACCACTGCGACTGCTGCGTGATCGCCACGTGCTTGTCGGTGAGGTCGCCGAAGTAGACCTTGCCGGTGCGAGCGGTGTTCGCGGCATCGGCGAATGCCGACTGCGCGAGGCTCGCGGAATTGACCTTGATG
>Ga0105245_10003574_pt1 | contig 13873 bp, 16 predicted proteins | sample KBSM54metaG_FD_81523 | JGI IMG/M metagenome (GOLD analysis project Ga0105245, IMG submission 81523) | Miscanthus rhizosphere microbial communities from Kellogg Biological Station, Michigan, USA - KBS M5-4 metaG | ecosystem: Host-associated > Plants > Roots > Rhizosphere > Soil | place... | reverse complement strand
CGCCCGAGCCCCCCGGACTTTCGGGGTGCGGTGATCCTTGTTGTCCCGCTCGAGCAGATGGAACGGGCCGGTAGCTCGGATGAGCACTGTGGTCCGCCCGGTGATGTCGTACCGAACCCCGATCTTCGCGCCCTTCTTTCCGACCCCCCGCAACTTCCCGTTGTCGACACCGGCGGCCTGCATCTGAGCCAGAACGGACGTTTTCACGGTCAGACCCGCGATCTCCGCCATGCGCCGTTCGAGGGTGTGGAGCTCCCCCTCCATCTTCGCTGTCTTCTCCAGGAACCGCAGAACAGTGTCGGCCATCAGGCGGACATCACGGTCGACAGATGGAACGTCACAGCCCCGTACATGTTCTCCCCCGCCGTGACCGTCCCGTATCCGTCGATCGTGTCGACCGTCACGAACTCCGACCCGCCAGCCGCTGTCTCCAACGCGTCGACGACCGACCCGGTCGTCCCGATCGACGCGTACCCGTCCAGCGCGTCCTGCGCCGACGGCCAATCCGCACACTGCACCAGGACCAGCACGGTGAAGCGGACGTCGCAGGAACCACGATCGAACGACGAATGGACCGTCACCGTGTCGGGTTGCACGATGGCGCACGGCACCTCCGGTTTCGCTGGCACCGTGTCATACACCTGGAGGCCGCTGATGGTGGCGAGCCGGGTTTTGAGATCGTCCCGGATCGTGGCGAGGTTCATGCGACGAGCACAGGACGATACGGATCGAGGAGCAACACGACGTCCGAATCCTCCCGGGACGTGAGCCGGACAGGGCCGAAATCGCCGAACCCGGCAACGCCCTGCGGGCTGTCCTTGCGGCTCACAAGCCGAGCGGCTTTGAGGCGACAGGCGTAGGAAACCGGATCGGGCACAGCCGGCCACCCCCACTTCGCCGTGACCTGCACCCGGTCGGAACGACCCGTGGCCGTCGCCACCGGAAAAACGAGAGAACCGATAGCTCGGATCTCAGTCCACGGTTCCGCCTCGGGGAACACGTTCGGGGCCTCGACCGGGCGCAACTCGTAGTCGGTCGTCGCCCAGGTCGTTTCGAACGTGCCGTCGCCGGCCGGGTCGGTCTTAATGATCAGGCCGGTGGTGGTGCCGATCCCGTCGGGCACGGCGAGGGATGTTGTGCTGGTGGCGACGAAGGTGCGGACGACGACGGTCGGGTCGACCCAGAAGCGTCGGCCGCAATAGTTGTCGATCGACCGAGACGCCGCGTTGATCGCCGCTTCCATCAGCTCGTCGGCCGGGGTGGTGGGCGCACCCATGAACGTGCGGAGCAGAGCGAGGGTCGTGTAGCCGTTCGTTACCGTCAAGGCTTCACCGCCAGTGCGTAAATGTCTCCACGGTCCTCGTGAACTTCGATCTCGGTGTCTTTCCAGCCGACCAGCCACGCCGCCAACGATGTCTCCTCGACGTTGCGGTAGAACTCGCCGGTCCGGAGTGGTCCGCCGTCGACGGCGGAGTGGGCTCCTCGAGGGGGACAGGCGGCGGTGAGGATGAACACGCCGCCTGGTCGGAGGGCACCCCAGGCGGTAGCGACGAACCCGTCCGGGTCTGTGACGTGTTCGAGTACCTCGGTGCAGACCACGGCGTCGTACCGTTCGTCAGGCCGGTAGGTGGTGGCGTCGGCGACGATGTCAACCTCGGGGCCCGGGCAGATATCGACCGACAGGTAGCGGGCCCCGGGGAAATAGGGTCGCACCGTGCCGTTCACCGCCCGGCCCCCGAGCTCCAACACCGACTCGAACGGGCCGAGCCGGGCGGCGGTGACCGCCACGAACGACGCCGCGGCCAGATGCATCAGACACCCCACCGTTCAGCAAACAGTTTCTCGTCGGCTTCGACCTGGGCGATCCGTTCCGGGTCCTCGACGGTGGACCGCAACGGGTCGAGATGGCGGGCGTGGCAGCCACCGACACAGACGGTGTGTTTCCCGGCGGCTCGCACCCGACGTTCCAGGTCACTGTCGGCGTACCACCACTGGTATCGCTCATCGAGGCGCAGGCCGGCCTCGCCCCGGAGCATGAACGCCCAGCCGCTCATCGTCTGCCCCGACTTCTTCTCGGTGGTGGTGGGGACGACTTCGCCGGGGGCCAGGTCGAGGCCCCGCCAGTTCGGATAGGCGATCCAGTTGTCATCATCGGAACGCAACCCGACGGCGAGCTGGGCGCAGAACCCGGCGCCGACCTCGACGTCGTCGTTGATGACGAGAACGTTGAACGGCGACCCTTCGGCGGCTTTCTCGGCCATGTCGAGGCCGGTGTTCCACATGCGGTGTAGCGGCCAGCCATGCGCCTCAATGACCCCCGGCGGCGGGGTGGTGTAGCCGTTGTCGAACACGAACATGTCGGTGACCTGCCCGGCGAGCTGGGAACGGAGGGTGGCCAGCATCTCTGGGCGGTCTTTGCTGGCGACGACGGCGTAGGTGGGAACGGCGGCCCGGGCCTGGGAGATACCGGCCTGGGTGTCGAACGCTTCCCGGTCCAAGAAGATCCCGCCCTTGTCGTGGGTGGTCCCGACGCCGGTGTGGACGAACACGGGGATGTCGACGGCGGCGAGCCGCACACAGAACGACAAGTCTTCGGAGAAGGTGGTCGGCCCGGTGGGGTGGGTGACGGGGTCGAACCAGTGGTCGCCGTACTTCTTGCGGACGGCGTCGAGGGCGTTGCGGTGGACGAGCATGCAGGCCGCACCGGTCGCCGACACCTCCATCAACGTCTCATCGGACGGGAGGTCGAGGATCGATTGGAACCCGACCTCCCCGCCGGTTTCGATCCACCGGTACGCCGACGGGACGATCACGTATTTCTCGCCGTGGAACACGCCGGGCCGGTCGCGACGCAAAGCGAAGCAGAGACCGCCGACCACTGGGCGGGTGTCAGGGTCGGCGGCGGCGATCAGCTCGTCGACGGTGGTGGGGCCGAACCCCATGTCGGAGTCGATCATCCACAACCATTCGCAGTCGGTGGCGTCGAGGAATTTCTCTGCCACTTCGTTGCGGGCGGCGACGACGCCGCCGGCGGCGCAGAACTTCGGGAGCTGGCGGACGAGCCTGTGCGAACCGATGGTGGCGTCAACGAGGTACAGCTCGACGAGTGACAGGCCGAAACAGGCCGACCATTCCCCCGGGTGGAGAAACCCGACGGCGACCGACCCCGGATTCATACAGTTTTCCTCGGTCGGCCAGGACCACGTCGCTTCTCCCCCGGCGCTGCCGTGGCCTGCTCGATCGCCACCGACTCCACGATCCCGCCGGAGGTGTCCGGAGGAACGAACGCCCAGGCGTAGGCCTGGACGAGCGGGTCGCCCGGGTCGTAGTCCATCGCCGGGTCGAGCACATGGAGCCCACCATCATCGGGGTGGCGCACGATGACGGGCGCATTCGGATGCGGCATCAGGCCTCCAGGTTTCGACGGGGGTCAACAAACCAACCGATTGAAGTTGGAACGGCACCGAGGTAGATGCACGCCTTTATCAACCGCTTCGGATCATCCTTAGCGTTGCCGAGCAGAAGGTTGCAGGCGTGACACAGAATTCCTCGGATGCACTTCCGGCAGCCGTACTGACCGGGACAGCACATGTGGTCGTGGTCCAAGTGCCATGTACCGTGCCCCCCAGGCTCGGGATCGTCACACGACCCGCACCGATTGCCCTGTGCCGCGAGCATGGCATCGAACTCAGCGACGGTCAGCCCATGCTTGCCTAGCTTCTTCGCTCGGTTGTATCCCGGCCGTGCCGCCAAAAAAGCCGCGGCGTAGGCTGCTTGGCAACTTCGACACCGAAGAGACTTCGGCGTCCACTGCTCAGGGCCGACCATTTTCTTACATGTGCCGCAGCGCCGCGACCCATCTGCCGCCGTGGCAGCGGCTATGCGTCGCCACCGCAAGACATCCTTCTGCTTGTCGTGGCACGCGATGCTGCACGTCGCCTTCCGCGTGTTGTCCGTCATGAATGAGCCCCCGCAGTAATCACAACCTCGCTCGACCGGGATTGAGAGCCGACCCTTCATTGGGCACCTCCTAGACAGGAGCAGGTACGTCGACGAGGCCCGGGGCGGTCTAGGCGCCCGGACCTCGTCGACAACTACGGCAGTTGCTACGCCGAGGTCTTGTCGACCAAAAGCGCGAACGCTGCCACGTTCGTCACGTCACTCCCGTTGCGCCAGGTCGCGTACCAGCCGCGGCGGCCGTCGGGGAGGTTGGTCGTCGTATTGAACAGATGGGGGATGTATTCCACGCTCATGCCACCGGGCCGGTCCACGATCACGAACTGGGAGAAGTCACCGATGAGGATCTCCTGGTCGAGCGCGGTGGTCGTCTGGGCAGTCGGAGCGTCATCTGACTCGACGACCGGCTTGCCGAGGATCCGACCGGCAGTGCCGTCGCGGAGGTCACCGGAGTAGCTGGCGGAAATGGCCGTACCGAGAGCCTTGACCGCCAGCGAGTACAGCGGGTTCGCGACCCACGTCGAACCATTCCGGTAGCGGACAGGAACCGCCTTGTAGAGGGCGTGGATGTCGACGAGGCCGATCGTGGCGGCCGTGGTCGACGTGACCCGGCTCGCGGTCACAGCAGCGACCGCAGTGAAAACGCCCTTCGGTTCGGTGGTGCCGGCACCGGTGGCGTGCGCAGCGCCCTCCAGCCTGTCCTTCGCGTCCGCGAACATCATGAGCAGGTCGCTGGCCAGGTTGGCGATGTCCTCCGAAGCGGAGATCGACGCTTGGACGAACGCCTGCGCACGGACCGTGGGGATGCTCGGCTGCCCGAAACTGGGGCTGTCATCCGAGACCTCAACAATCTCGCCGTCCCAACTGGCAGTCACGCCAGCGGATGTGATTCCGTTCCAGGCGGGTTGGCCGTCGGTGAGGGTGACGACCCGGGCAATCTTGCGGATCTCGTTGGTCGACATGGCCGACGTCAAAATGATTGTGGGATCGAGATGAATGGGAAGCAGGAACTTGCCGTTGGCGTTAGTGGTCACGCCGAGGACTGTGCGCTCCTCCGGGGTGAGTGCGAACTCTCGGTGGGTGAAGACCTTGGCCCAGGCCGAGGCGTAGTCGTCGGTGGAACGGACGATGACGCTGCGGGCCCAGTCGCGATCGGCGCTGTGCCGCTTGAGCAACGAGCGGACGTGACCCATGTTGTCGGCGTCAACCTTGTCTTCAAGCGCGCGGGTGGCTGCGTCGGCGAGCTGCTTCGACGTGGCCGTTCGGTCCTCCATGACTTCCATGGGGTCCCGCTTGATGTTGATGTTGGGGACGGTACGGGTGCCGTCGCCGTGTTCAGCGGCGCCGGGCCGGCTCAGGGAGTCGGCGATCGTGTTGCGGGCTTCCATGGTGGTGATCTTGGAGCGGGTGTCTTCGAGGGTGACGACGAGGCCGTCCCACTCGGTCTGCTCGGTGTCGTCGAGGGAACGGGCTTCGGCGCCGGTGTGGAGTTCGTGCATCCGGGCCTCGGTGGAGGCGAGGAGTTCGCGGAGTTGTTCGAGATTCATGATGCCTTTCGGAAGGCGAAGGACCGGAGGAACGCCGAGCGTTCTCCCGGTGTAGCTGTCGAGGTGGCCTCCTGGCCGGCGTCGATGTTCTGTTCAACCGAGGTGCCCGGCGGGGCGGCGTCGGCTGGTGGTTCGATTTCGGAACGCAGATCGGCGATGAGTCGTTGCCGGTCGTCGTCGGGGAGATCGGCGAGGAGCGACCTCACCCCGACGGAAGTGGACTGGTAGGCGGGGAACACGACGGGGCCGAGCTCGAACAGCTCGACCTCGTTGATCGTCCGTGTCGGAACGATGCCCGGATCGCACCGGTCGGGCTCGGCTGGATCCCACTCTTCGCGCAGGACCCGGAACCGGAACGACATGCCGTCGATGGCGCCGGAGGCGATGGCCTGGCGGATCGGTTCGACCCTGGCGTTGTCGTGCATCCGGGCCCGGACGAACAGGCCGTGGCGGTCCTCGCGGAGTTCTTCGACGGCGCCGATGGGGACGGAGCCGGTGGCGGCGTCTCGGCCATGGTCGAACTGAAGGACCGGCTTGCGTTCACTGATCGTTTTGGAGAAGGCACCCCGTTCGATCTTCTCGTCGAACTTCCCTTCCCACGAGTCGATCCGGGTGGTGTCGCCGAAGACGGCGCCGTAACCCTCGAGGGTGAACCCGTCGCCGGTGTCGTCGGCGCGGAAAGGAGCGGCGCGACAGACGTTGTTCTTGGGTGCCTTCATGGTGTGCTCCCGTGGGGCTCTGAGAGGAGGAGGGCGGCGGCGAGGAGAACGAGGTGGTCGTCTTCTCGGGGTTCGCCCACATGGGTCAGGATGTCGGTGCGGCTGGTCGTCGTGGCGTGGCCGTGGCGGGCCAGCAGATCGCCGCTGATCGTGGTGGAGGTTCGGGTCTCACCCTGGCCGCTGGCGAGAAGCGCGGCGGCCATGACGTGGTGGGTGCGTTGGACGCCTTCGGTGCCCCAGGTGAGGATCGTGACTTTGAGGCGGAGGACGGACCGGCCTTCCCGGTGGCGGGGACGGCCGGGGTGGGCTGGGGACCAGACGGGGGCAGCGAACCCGCCGCCGACAGGGGGCTGTTCGGGTGTGACAACGGCGGCGTCGGCGTATCCGCCGGCGTATCCGCCGGCGTAGGCCATCTACGGGTGTCTCCCCGCCCCGGAGGAGAAGGGCGGTGCGAGCCCTGGTTCCGGGGCGGGAAGCTCTCTTGTCGGGAGATATTCAACCGGCGATATGGTCGGGTGGGCGGCCATCAGATGAGCATCAGTCGGAACCACGGCAGCGAAGACGAGAAGGCCGCGTAGATCCAGTCGATCTCAACGGCGCCGTCGTAATAGGCAGCGACGAAAATTCGCTGGCCGGGCGCGCTGGCCGCTGCGGGTGGATATTGGCATCTCGCCAGCGGATCGAGGTTCTGGGTTGCGCAGTTGTACCGATAGAAGTTTCCCGCCAGTGTGCCGTTGTCGTTGGTGTAGATAATGCCTTTGTGTGCCACGTGATTGGCGCCAGCGGTAAATGTGACGTTCTGGCGGTTGTAGGTGATGGGGCCCAGCGCCCAGGTGTTCGACGGGATGTCGTAGACGTCGAGCACGTTCCCGGCGCTGCCGCGGAAGGAGTAGAGGCGGCGGCCGTTCAGGATGGCGTTCTCGATGGTAAAAGTGGCGTCGGCCGAATCGGAAATCCAGTTCAGAGAGAGCCCGGAGCCAGCGGCCGCCGCTCTCGCCCCGCCCGGAGCGACAGTGATCCAAGTGTCACCGGTCGCCTGCGCGTTGGCCGACAGACCGGCGATCCCGCTGATGGCGTAGCGGAACATGGTGACGGCGTTGTTGCCGATGACCCAGATCCAGTCGTCGTTGCCTTCGATGACGTAGACCGAGGTGGCGTCGGGGTTCGTGGTCCAGTTGGCCGACACGGTGAGGACCGTGCCGGTGTTCGAGTTGATGGTGCGGATCTGGCCGGCGCCCGTTCCGGAGACGATGCGGACTTGATAGTTGGCCCACTGGTTCGTCGCCCACGCCTTGCCCGAGTTCGTGAGCGTCGCGGCGGCTCCGGCGGTCGCTGTGCCGGAGGCGATGGCCCCGGCGAACCCACCAACAGCAGAGGTAGAACAGAGACCTGCGGTAGCGATGCAGGCCCCGTCGGTGCCCCATGCCGCCGCTGGCCCTGAGGTAACTGACTTGGCCGTCCAGGCGTTGGTAGCGACGTCGTAGTACTTCCAGGTTACGGAGCCGCTTGCGGCGGCGAGGAACCAGAACCGGCCGGACATGACCTGAAACACCGACGTGTTGTCGAAGCCGGTGCCGACGGCGGCGAAGGTGATGACAGCGTTTGCCCCGTAGGTGTTGGAGACGATCGTGACTTCTTGGCCTGCGCCGGTCCCAGCCGTACAGCGCATCTTGTATCCGACGAGTGAGCCGGGAATCGTCAGCGTCGAGGTGGCAGTGGTCGTTGACCCGGCTGAAGCGGTGAAGGACGGGCCGTAGGGATGGAAGCAACCGCAGGAACCCTGGAAGACGGAACCGAGGGTGCCCGATGGGATTTGGAGCCAAGCATCTTCACCGATGTTGTAGAGATAATGGACCGTACCCGATGACACGTAGAGCGCCATCGGTACGGGCCAGTTCGGAGGTGACGCCACGATTGCCTGGCCATTAGTCGATGTCACAGGAAGCGGATTAAGAGGCTCCCATTGCTTCCGGTCGAGGATCTTGCGGAGGTTTACGGCTGTCGTCATGTCAGCTCACCGCGATCGCTGCTCGGAGGGGCGACACCATCTGCTGCATCTGACTGACTTGATCGAGGGCGGCGGAGTTGCCGCCGATATTGGTGAGTCCGGTCACTGTGGTGACGGTGTTCACTGTCCCGACTGTGGTTACTGTCCCCAGCGTCTGGGCGCCGCCGAGCGGATCGATCATCACTCGCAACCGGCCGGATCCCGGTTCGATGGCGAGCCCGAGCAGACCCTCTCGGTTCGCCAGCGCCGAGAGCAGTTCCTCGATGACGCCGACCTGGACGGGCACCACCTCATCGGAGGCCAGCACGACTGGCGCAGACGCTGCCATGGTCGCCTGCCCATTGGGGTTGGCCGGTGAGTAACTCATATGACGAACCAGTCCGTTCCGTTTGAGATGACGTCGACCGACGCATAGCGCACAGCAAGAGCGGCACTGGCCCCGCCGTCAATCGTTTCGGAGGCATGGCGGGCGATGGTCACATTGTTGGTGCTGGCGTCGACCTTTTTCACCGTGACCAAAGCGTTGAGCGACGGGACCGGCAGGGTGACGGTGAGCGGTGCGGAGGTGGCGTCGGCCAGGATCACGTCCCCGGCGACGGCGGCGTAGGCCGTCGTCTTGGTCGCCACAGCCGCGACATAAGTGCCCGAATGTGCGTGGTTCCCGGCCGCGGCCTGGGCCGCCCCGGTGCCCAACGTGCGGCGGCTGGCGGTACCGGCGGCGGCGTCCGACGCCAGGCTCAATTTCGACTCGACGATGGCCGCGGCGGCGTCCACGTCGGCGTTCACGATGGCCAGCGCAGCCAGTTTGCTCTTGGCGATAGCGGCGGTGGCGGAGACCATGGCGTTCGTCACCGACAGGGCGCTCGGGGTGCGGGTATCGGACAGGCGGGAGTCGTTCCCCGCCGCGGCCTGCGCCGCGCCCGTCCCCAACGTGCGGAGGCTGCCGGTGCCGGCGGCGGCGTCGACCGCCATCGGGTCGGACCCGGAGGGTTCGTGGGCGGTGTGGTGGGCGGTCGATGCCTTGCCGGCCAGGTCGGAAACGAGGCTGGTGACGTCGGATTCGGTGTGGGCGTGGCCGGTGGCGGATTTCCCGGCGAGGGCCGTGGTGACCGTCGAGGCGAAGTTGGCGTCGTCGCCGAGCGCGGCGGCGAGCTCGTTGAGGGTGTCGAGGGTGCCGGGGGCGGCGTCGATGACGGCGGTGATGGCCGTGGCGATCGCGGTGGCGTGGGCGGCGGCGTCGCCGGTGTGGCCGTCGAGCACGTTGTGTTCCGACGCCAACGTGTTGTGGTCAGCGACATGCTCCGCGACGGTGTTCGCCGCGGTGCGGTTGGTGGGGAGCTGCGTCACGCCGACGCCACCGCGACCAGCAGCTCATGGGCCCACGACGTGCCCGGGGTCAACGACACCGGCCCTGTCATCGGGACCCGTTCGATCAGGGTGTCGCCGTCGAACAGGAGCGCTTCGTCGAACGCGACGGAGGTCGTGAACGGGCCGAAGAACCCTCGAGCCAGAGCGGAACCGTCGGAACGGGACCAGCCGCCGCTGACGACCTTGTGGCGGTGGTAGCCGCAGGCGACGGTGAGTTCGACACCGCGGCGGGCGAGACCGATCGACAGGGGCCGGTCTGAGACGAAGTACGCCTCGATCAGAGCCTCAGGTAGCGCCATTTTGCGACCTCTCGATTCGGATGGCGCGCCCGAGCCGGTCGCGCACTACAGCAAACCCGCCGTCGGCGAGGTCGGCGTCCAGGCCGGCCTGCTTCATCGGCATGGGAACCGCCGCCTTCACGGTCGGAGTGCCGGGCGGTTGGAGTTGCACCGATACCAGCCCGGTGTGTTTCAACAGGCGGAAGTCGTCGCTGTCGACGGCCTTGATCGCCGAGTCGGGATCGAACCCTTCGCGGATCAGGGTGGCGATCGTCTCGGCCCGGACGTTCTGGATGTTGGCGGCGTCCGCTTCGTCTTCCCGCAGGAACGCGATGTCGCGCTCGTCGAACCACAGTTCCGAATCGGACGGGACGGCAACGATGGTGGCGAGCGACCCTGACACGTTGCGCCACAACGGCCGCATCGTGATGTCCGCAAACCGGCGGCGGGCAGCGGCGAAGTTCCCCGCGTTCAACGACGACCCGGCGAGCCCTTCGGATAAACCGGCGATGACCGGGTGGACACCGGCGGCCATGGCGATCCTCGTTTCGAGGGCGCCCTGGACGCTCTTGATGTCGAGCTTGGAGAGGTCGGAGCCGATGACGGTGACGTCGGCGCCGCCGCCGGTGTACAGGGTCTTCCCGGCGTTGTCCGGGCCTTTGTGGGCGGCGTCCATCTTCTCGACGAACAGATCGAAGTTCGCCGGGGTGATCTCCTTCGGCAACGACACGGCCAGGTTCGGGGTGGCGGCGTTCTCCATGAACCGGGTCTTGTACCGGTTGAACGCGCCGTCGGCCTGGATTTCCCGGATGATCGGTGTCAGCCACGACATGCCCCGGTAGGTGGCCAGCGGGTCGGGCATCGGCGCGAAATGGCTGACTTCGTCGGGGAGGAAGATCGCCGGGGTGCCGACCCCGCGGCCGCCGTCGTAGTAGGCGTACCCCCGCCGTTTCCAGCCGACCGTGACCCGCTCGCCGTCGCGGCCGACGTTGGCCATGCGAGGCTCGAGGATGATGTCGACCCAGTCGGGGCGGAGCCGCACGACTTCACCGTCGATGATCGTGTCGTAGGCGTTGCCGGCCAGGTCGGCGTGGAGCAACATCCTCGCCAGGAGGTCGCCGGTGGTGCCACCCGGCCACGGCTGTTCGAGGATGGTGAGTGCCGGGGTGCCGAACAGGTCGCCGGGGCGGCCGTTGCGGATCTGGCGGAACTGGAAGCGGGCCTCGGAGAACGTCGCCAGCCGGATCTGTTCCACGCCGAACACGACCCCGTTGACCTTGAGGACACCTTCGCAGTAGCCGGCGAAGCTCGACTCGATCGACTCGGCCCGTTCCCGTCCCATCGTCGTGAAATGGCCGGGGATCCCGCCGTCGTAGGTGTGCCCGCCGAATGTGAAGCTGGCCACCCATTCGTCGAACGACATGCGCGACGGGAACCGGTTCGTGTCGGACTGGCGGACGAGGGCGTCGAGTAGTTTCACCTGGCCCTCGCTTTCAGATAGGTGGTCACGTAGGCGGCGACGAGACATTCAGCGCCGGCGGTCACGATCCCGAACGGGATGTTCCACAAGGCGAAACCGCACGAGATGAGGACCGCTCCGAGAACTGCGAGGATCAGCGCCACGCCACCATCGGCAGCGCGTCGCCCGGTTGCGCCCCCCACAGACCGAGGGTGAGTGCCACCAGCGGGCTCACATCGGTCGAGGCGTTCTTACGGGTCCACGCCCACGCGTCACCGACGGAGCGTTTGGCGGCGCCGGCGACAGCCTCGTCGAGTTTCGGGTGGTGTCGGATCTGGATCTTGCCGTCCATCACGGCGTCGTAGAACTGGCCGCAAGCGGCCACCATCTCTTTCGGTGACACGGGCTGCACGGTGAGCCCGGCCCGTTCGAGCTCGGGGATCAGCGACCCGGCCGGACCCACCGCGTCGACCAGCCAGCGGGCCGACCCGTGCCGCCCGGTCAGTTCCACCGCCCGGCCGACAATCCATCCCGTCCCGCCACGGTGGTCAACGAGCTCGGCCGCGCCGGGCGATGCGGCCACGATCGCCCCCGCGTTCCGTTCCGGGTTCACATCCAACGAGAACACCAACTCCCCTTCGGGACCCACGTCGTCGGCGCAGACAGCAGCCCAGTTCGCCCCCGGGATCACCCGATCCTCGGCCTTCGTCTGCTGGTTGAGGAACGCCCGACGGAACTCGCCATCAGCCAGGGTCGCCCGAGCATGAACAATCACCCGTTCGGTGATCGTCCGGCCAAGCGCCGGCATGCACCGCCGCCACGTATCCGGATCATCCGGATCCTCATCGGGATCCGCCGACCACTCGAAATAGGCAATCCCGGAGGTGACACCCGCGGCGACGGCCTCACGGCCCCGCTCGACCGCCCGGTTCAACGGAAACGACTCGTCGGTACCCATCGTGGAAGCGGTCAGGACCTGGGCGGCCTGGCGGGTCGCCATAGCCGGGATCATGGCCTGGTCGCGGCGGTCGTCGTAGTCGGCGAACAACTCGTCCTTCACACCGAGGTCGATCGTCTTGCCGTGGCCCGAGTCGGCCGTCGAAGCAAGGAGCACGATCCGGGACCCGTTACCGAACTCGATGGCTTCGTTGCCCATGCCTCGCAGGATCCGCCGGATCCCCAGCTTCTTGCGGCGAGGTTCCAGGATCGGGACCTGATCCTCGATCAGTTTCTTGCGGGCGTCGTTGCCGGACTGCGCCGAATAGACGATCCGCTGAGGGGTGTCCCAGCCGTGGGCCCGCTGGATCTCCCAGCCGAGCACCAGCGTGGTCTTCCCCGACTGGCGGGGCACCGTGACGATCACCTCCCGGTACACCGGCAGTCCGGTGGCCGGGTCGAGCTCGCCACCGACGTCGGCGACGAGCTGCTGCCACGGCATCAGCGGCAACCCGAGACGTTCAGCGACGGCGGCTATCGCCGGGCCGAACGAGAGACGGTCAGGACTTCTTGGCGTTGCCCACCGCGGGACGCACAGGGGTGCGGATGGAGAGGAGGAACGCCTGGGTGTCATCGTCAGTGTCACCGTCGGCTCCTCTCTCGCTCAGCGCTGTCACGGCCGCCCGGTACTCCCGCCACAAAGCGGCATTCTCGGGGGCGGCGTCCACTGCGGCGGCCAGCCCACGGGCCAGCGCCACCAGCGCCTCGTCGTGCTCCTCGAGGCGGGCCGCCATCGCCTTGATGGTCCGCTCGAGCCCATCGATGTTCGAACCGGCCTTGCGGCGCGGCACCTACCAGTCCCTTGACGGGCCGACCTGCCGCTTGTTGACCCGACCGGAGTTGCACTTCACGCAGGCCGGGACGAGGTTGTAATGCGGGTGACCGACCTCCGCCAGCGGCGGGACATGATCGGCGGTCGTCGCCGGCTTCCCACACCACCAGCAGGGCGGATGGGTGGCTAGCAGAACCGCCCTGGCGACCTCGTAAGCCCGTCCGTAGCCCCGAGCGGTCCGAGTGCCCGGCCGGGGCATCTCAACGGCCCCAGGCCGAACATACGAGGGAGTGTGTAAAACGGGAAGCGGGGTTCTGCTCCCCGACTCCGGGGGTGCGTCGCGGACCCACCCCCCTACCCATGGTCAGCTCGCCGGCTCAGGCTCAGGGTCTTCGTCGGGCTCGTCATCGTCGGGTGGGTCGGGGGTGGGTACGTCGCTCACGTCTGCCTCCGGGCATAGAAATGCCCACGGTCCTGTGGGGACAGTGGGCGCATATTGATTGAATGTTACCTGAGGGTATGCAGTTTGTCTAACGTGCCCGCCTGCGCTCGACCTCTTGCTCGAACCGTCGGCGGTTGTGACGCACGATGTTGTCCTCGGTGCGGGGCCGGCCGGTGCGTCGCTCGGTCATGTAGCAGGCGTCGCAGAGTTCGGAGCCCGCTCGGCGTGGGTCGGCTGAGTGGCAGTTCGAGCAGGTGGCCATCACGCTCCATTGTCCTGCATGCTCGGGCTTGTGCGGGTGGGGGTTCGGGTTGGCCGGCGCCATGG
>Ga0105245_10003570_pt1 | contig 13878 bp, 8 predicted proteins | sample KBSM54metaG_FD_81523 | JGI IMG/M metagenome (GOLD analysis project Ga0105245, IMG submission 81523) | Miscanthus rhizosphere microbial communities from Kellogg Biological Station, Michigan, USA - KBS M5-4 metaG | ecosystem: Host-associated > Plants > Roots > Rhizosphere > Soil | place: Michigan... | reverse complement strand
TCACACCGGCGCGCACAAGATCAACAACGCTCTCGGCCAGGCGCTCATCGCGAAGCGGATGGGCAAGAAGCGGATCATCGCGGAAACGGGTGCGGGTCAGCACGGCGTGGCCACTGCGACCGCGTGCGCGCTCCTCGGTCTCGAATGCGTCGTCTACATGGGCGAAGTCGACATGGCGCGGCAGGAGCTCAACGTCTTCCGCATGAAACTCCTCGGAGCGGAAGTCGTGCCGGTGTCGAGCGGAAGCCGCACGCTCAAGGACGCGATCAACGAAGCGATTCGCGACTGGGTCACGAACGTGCGCACGACGCACTACATCATCGGCTCCGTTCTCGGTCCGCATCCGTATCCGATGATCGTGCGCGACTTCCAATCGGTCATCGGCGTCGAAGCGTTGTCGCAACTGCGCAAGCGAACGAGCGCGCTGCCTGATGTCGCGATCGCGTGCGTCGGCGGCGGCTCGAACGCGATCGGCTTGTTCTACGAGATGCTGAAGCACGATTCGATTCGCCTCATCGGCGTCGAAGCTGGCGGACGCGGACCCGACCTCGGCGATCACGCGGCGCGATTCTCCGGCGGCGCGCTCGGCGTGTTGCACGGAACGCGATCGATGGTGCTGCAAGATGAATTCGGACAGATCGCGGAGACGCATTCGGTGTCCGCGGGACTCGACTACCCGTCGATCGGTCCCGAGCACGCGTACTTGCAGTCGACGAAACGCGTCGAGTACTACGACTGCAGCGACGATCTCGCGCTCGAGGCGTTTCACAAACTGAGCGAAACGGAAGGGATCATCCCCGCGCTCGAGTCGGCGCACGCAATCGGATGGCTGCTGCGATTCGGCAGCGGCATCGCGAAGGACGCGATCGTGGTCGCGAATCTGAGTGGTCGCGGAGACAAGGATGTCCCGCAAGTGAGGGCGCTTGAATCGCGTTAAGAGACTCTTCAAACATCTCCGCGCGGAATCGCGTTGCGGCGTGATCGCGTACGTCACGTGCGGCGATCCCGACGTCGCAACGACGCCGCGCATCGTCGAAGAGCTCGTGGGCGCGGGCGCGGACGCGATCGAGCTCGGCGTCCCGTTCTCCGATCCGATCGCCGATGGTCCCGTGATTCAGGCGGCATCGCAGCGCGCGCTGAAAGGCGGCGCGACGATTCACGACCTCTTCGCGATCGCGCGTGCGATTCGCGAAAAGAGCGAGGTTCCGCTGATCGCGTTCTCGTATCTGAATCCGATCCTTCGCTACGGGCGCGAGCGATTCGGCGTCGACGCCGTCGCGGCGGGCATCGACGGCGTTCTGCTCACCGATTTGCCGCCGGAGTCCGCGACGAAGTTCGAAGGACTCGCGAACATCTTTCTGCTCGCGCCGACGTCGAGCGACAAGCGCATCGCCGCGATCGATCGCGCCAGTGACGGATTCGTCTACTACGTCTCGACCACGGGAGTCACCGGCGTGCGCAACGAGCTCGATCCGTATCTGCTCGAGCGGCTCACCGAAGTGCGCTCGAAGCTGCGCAATCCGATCGCAGTCGGCTTCGGCATCTCGCGACATGAGCATTACGAACTGCTACGCGACAAGTGCGATGCCATCGTCGTCGGCAGCGCGATCGTGCGCGCGATCGGCGACGGCGACGCGGCCGGCGCGCCGAAGCGCGCGGGCGACGTCATCCGAGAGTTGCTATACTCCGCGCCTCAATGAACGCCTCCACGTATTACTACTTTTATTACACCTAGCGTGGGGCGGCATGCGCCCCGACGCGAGAAGGGGCGCTCGAGCAACGAATCGATTCGAACCTCTTCTTCAGTCGGGAGAAGAGGTTTTGTTTATGAATCGATTGGATGCCGAGGGTGAGCTGACGCGGCTGCGCGACGCGATCGATCGCGTCGACGAAGTGATCGTGAAGCTGCTCAATCAACGCGCGAAGTACGCGATCGAGATCGGCGAGATCAAAGGCGTGCTCGATCTCCCGATCTACGTTCCCGAGCGCGAGAAGCAGGTCCTGCTGCACGCCGAGGCGAGCAACACGGGACCGCTCGACGAATCCGCGGTGCGGCGTCTGTTCGAACGAATCATCGACGAATCGCGACGAGTCGAACGACTGTCCGCGAGTGCGAAGGAGAGCGTGTAATGGTCATCGTGATGGAGAAACACACCGCGGAGGCGAACGTCGAGCACGTGATGTCGGAGCTCATCGCGCGCGGCTTCGACGTCCACCGTTCCACCGGCTCCGATCAAACCATCCTCGGCGTCGTCGGCGACATCACGACGATCGATCCGCGCGAGTTCGAGTTGTTCGAAGGCGTGCAGGAGGCGGTACGCGTCAGCGAGCCTTACAAGCTGTCGAGCCGCACGTGGCGGCGCGAGAAGACGATTGTCAACGCGCGCGGCGTCGAGATCGGCGGCGACAAGGTCGTCGTCATGGCCGGGCCGTGCACCATCGAGAGCGAGCACCAGCTCTTCGAAACGGCGAAGCGCGTCGCGCGCTCCGGTGCGCGCGTGCTGCGCGGCGGCGCGTACAAACCGCGCTCGTCGCCGTACGCGTTTCAGGGCATGGGCGTCGAGGGACTCAAGCTGCTTCGCGCCGCGGGCGATGAATTCAACATGGCCGTGGTGTCCGAGGTGATGGAGATCTCGCAGATCGAGAAGATGCTCGAGTACGTGGACATCCTGCAGGTCGGCGCGCGCAACATGCAGAACTTCAATCTGCTCACTGCCCTCGGACAAGTGCGGCGTCCGATTCTCTTGAAGCGCGGGATGTCGGCGACGATTCAGGAGTGGCTGCTCGCGTCCGAATACATCATGTCCGGCGGCAACTACGACATCATCCTGTGTGAGCGCGGGATTCGTACGTTCGAGACGGCGACGCGCAACACGTTCGACATCTCGGCGATCCCGGTGATCGACAAACTCTCGCATCTGCCGATCGTCGGCGATCCGTCGCATGCGACCGGACGCCGCGACAAAGTGATGCCGCTCGCGCGCGCGATCGTCGCCGCCGGCGGCGACGGACTGCTGATCGAAGTGCATCACGATCCGGAGAAGGCGCTGTGCGACGGACCGCAGTCGCTCTACCCCGATCAGTTCGCGCGATTGATGGACGAGTTGCGTATCATCGTCCCGGCAGTGGGTCGAGCGTTGTGAAGAAAATCGTGGCTGCGGTTGCGGGCATCGTGCTCGCGGCTTGTGCGAGCGCACCGCCGCCGCCCGCTCCCGCGCCGTCCGCTCCGCCGCCTCCGCCTTCAGTTGCGGAGCCATCGGTGATCGGCACCGCGCGCGTCGTGACGAACACGCTCAACGTGCGGCGCGACCCGTCGCTCGACGGCGAGATCCTCACGCAAGTGAAGAAAGGAGAGCGTCTGTCGATGCTGCAGGATGGCGAGAGCTGGATTCGCATCCGGCTCGCCGATGGGACCACGGGTTGGGTGTCGCGCTCGTTGATCGCGATCGACGGCGAGAAGATCGCGAAGGTCTCGAAGCCGCGCGTGAAAGGCTGTCCGCCCGATTCCGACTTTCATTTCGCGAAGATGCCGACGCCCGCGTTCTACGACGAATCCTCCTCGCCGAAGCACGGCCTGGTCGTCGTCGATGCTTACGTGAACGCGAAAGGCGACGTCGTGTCGACGAAGGTCGTGAGCAACACGACCGGCGACGAAGCGCTCGCCTTTCTCGCGCAGCGGGAGATGAAAGAATCGAAGTTTGTCGCGCCGGTTAGGAATTGCGTTACGCGGGAGTTCATCTTTACTTATCGACGGAGTTTTTAGTGATGAGTGATGAGTAATGAGTGATGAGCTTTTGCTCATGACTCATCACTCATCACTCATTACTTTTCAGTCTTTTTCGATCGTGATGTTCCCGTTCGAGTTTGCGAGGTCGAGCTTGCAGCCGCCGCCGTTGATCGTGCCGACGATGCTCTCGCTCGACGCGTTCGACGTCGTGATCGGGAACGCGCTGGAGATGTGACCGAAGCTCGTTCGCGCGCTCACGTTGTAGCCGCCTTCCGGCACACCGACCTTGATCGACGAGAACGTCGTCTTCAGCGTCACGTCGTGGCAGTGGCCGCGGGCGAGATCGTCGACGACGATGGCGCCGTTCTGATTGTCGACGTCGATGCTGCCGGCGATGTCCTTGAGAAACGCCGAGCCGAACGACGTGTGCACGCGCGCGCTGCCGTCGACGTCGGTGAGCGAGACGTTGCCGTTCGAGTTGTCGACGTCGGCGCGGCCTTTGACGTGCTCCGCGCGAACGCTACCGAATCGCGTGTCGACGTCGAGGGCGCCGCGGATGTCGACCGCGGTGACGTTGCCGTTCTCGTTGTGCACTTTCGCGAAGCCGGCGATGTCGCGGACTTCGACGGTTGCGAACGACGTCGTGATGTTCACCGGTCCGCGGATCGCGGTGGCGTTCACGCGGCCGTTCTGCGCGATGACGGTGAGATCGGGCGTGTTGGTCACGCTCACGGTCGCGAAGGAGTTGCGGATCGAGGTCTTGCCGCCGATGTTGCTCACGTCGACCGAGCCGTTGTTGTTGTTCAGCTCGAGCCCGCCGCGAACGTCGTGCACGGTGACGCTGGCGAATGAGTTTTTGACCGTCGCCGAGCCGCTGACGTCGCGGAGATCGACGGAGCCGTTCGCGTTGGTGATGATCACGTTGCGCTCCGCGTCGACGACGCTCACCGACGCGAAGCGGTCGGAGATCTCGAGATTGCCCTGCACGTGTCCGGCTTTCACCGAGCCGTTCTGATTGCGGATGATCGTGTCGCCGGCGCTGTTCGACACGTCGACGGAGCCGAAGGAGTTCTCGATCTCCTGCGCGCCGGTGCTGTCGCGAAAGTTCACGTGGCCCATGGCGTTGTTGATGTCGCCGTGTGCGCGGAGGCCGCTCACGTCGAGATTGCCGAAGCGATTGCGGACGACGAGCGGCGCGTTCGCCGGCATGTCGATGTCGTAGTCGACCGAGTACGACGTCTCGCCGTTGACGCTCGACCAGTGCTTCGTTTCCGGATACGTCGTGACGATCGAGATGCCGCTCGCGCTTTCGGTCGCGCTCACGGTGATGGCGCGTCCGATCTCGGCGCTCGACGCGCGGATGGTGGCGTGGACTTCGACGCCGTTTCCGCCGTGCGTGCGCAGGGTGATGTTGCCGAAGCGATGTTCGATCGAGACTTTGCCTCCGCGAAACGTGAGGCTCTTCGTGAACGTGCTCGTGAAGCGATCGTTGCTGTTGCTGCTGCTGTTCACGGTGACGCTGGTGCTGCTGTCGGCGCGCGCCGGCATCGCCATCGCTGCGACGATGGCCGCGGCCACGATGGCCGCCTTACTGATTCGAGACATGGGATTCCTCCCGCAGCACGTCCTGAAGCGTCTGCTGCTTCGCGTCGTAGATCGCGAGGAGCTGGCTTCTGAGGTGCGCGTTCTTTCGGTTTTGTTCGATGTTGGTCTGGCACTCGGCGATGGCATCGTCGAGGAGGACGAGTTTCTCTTTGTAGCTCACCATGAGCGGTGTGGCCGGCGCTTCGAGCGTCGAGTCGGTGAGCTTCTCGAGCCGCGCGATGGTCTCGAGGTGTTTCTTCTCCGCGTCTTCGACGTCGAGGAGCGCCGTGTTGATGAGGATCCGTCTGTCGAATGCCTTCTCTTCCTTGCGTGCGCGCAGGGCGAAGCCGAGGACGACGCCGAGGCCGATCATGACGACGACCGAGGCAGCGATCTGCATCCATCGCATCGGAGACGGTTGGCGCGTCTCCTTGCGGATGGCGCGCTCGATGCGCGGCCAGAGCAGATCGCTGTTCCACGTCGTGTGCAGCTCGCGCGCGGTCGAACTGATGTCGTTCCATTCCGCGAGCGTCTCCGCGCACTCCGCGCAATCGGTGGCGTGCAGCGCCGCTGCTTGCATCGAGGCGCCGTCGCCGTTGGCCAGAAGTTCGTCAATGTGGGTCATCGTCGTTTCCACTGTTCCTGCAACTGCTTTTTGGTCGAGAAGAGAATCCACTTCGAGTTGCCTTCGCTGATGCCGAGGATGCCGGCGATCTCGGCGTGGCTCAGGCCTTCGATCTCGAAGAGGGTAAAGACGGACCGGCGCTGTTCGGGGAGCTCGTCGAGCAATTTGCGCAGCGCGATTCGTTTGATGTCGTCGACGGCAGGCGCGACGCGCTCGAACGTTCCCTCGTCTTCCTGCTCTTCCGGACGGCGCTGTCGTTTGCGCAGCATGTCGTAGCAGGTGTTGATGAGGATGCGCACCATCCACGTCGAGAACGATGCTTCGCCGCTGTAGGTCGAGGCCGCGCGATGGACCTTGAGGAAGGTCTCCTGCACGGCGTCTTCGGCGTCGCTGACGTTGCCGAGGTGGTTGTAGGCGATGCTTTTCATTTTGTCGCCGTGTGTGCGGTAGACCCGTTCGAAGACGGCGGTGTCGCCGCTCGCGCACTGCGCGGCGAGGCGTCGATCGTCATCGGTGGAGACGGTGACCGTCGCATCCGGGATGATCGTTTGAGTCGCTGCCGCGAGAGTTGCGCCGAGCATGTCGTCTGAGGGCATAGACGTTCGCCGGCTGGGAACGTTAGAAACGCGTCAAGGATTCGCGTTCGTTCCGGTGTACGCGGGCGTGCACGCCTGTGAGATGCCGATCGTGAATCCCAGTGGGCAAACGAGCACGCCGCCGGCAGGGCCGATCGTCGCGGTGCCTTTGTTGGCGACCGAAATCGCGGCCGGCGGCGAGCAGCCGTTGCCGAGGGAGGTGGCGTCGAACTCGGCGGCGAGGGTGGCCGCCGGACCGGACATCATCGACACCACGACCCAGTTTTGCGATGCGCGCAACTGCGGGAAATCGGGATGGGCGAGGCGGTTGATCGTCTGCTCGGAAACGCCGCTGTCGAGATTGAGAAACATCCAGCCCGCGCGATCGCCGGGCGTGGTGAGCGTCGGAGGAAAGAGGGAGGTGTTGGTCGTCGACATCGAGGACGTCGAAGGCAGCGTGTCTTGAATGGGTCCAACGCAGATCGTCGTGCACTTCAGAATGACGGTCGGATTCTCGTGCTCGTCGAAACGGACGAATTCCTTCACGTGCAGCGCGGAGTTGGGGAGGACGCTCTGACACGACGGCGAGCCGGCGACTCCCTCGCGCCAGATCTTGAAGTTCGTGCCGAAAGGAACGCTGCCGTCGTTCGCCCACCGCGCCGCGAACGTCGAGCCGAGCGGCTGGCGGCGATCGAGATGCGGCGTGATCGGGAAGTTCGAGATCGTTTGGCCGTTGATGTAGCGGCCGTAGAACGTGTACGGCAACGGCGTTGCGGCGGTGTTCGGCAGCGGTGTCATTCCGGCCGGTCCGCCTTCGGGAACGGCGCGGATGTGCACGAGCGGATTGGCCGACGAATACGGGATTCCCTCCTTTCGAATGGTCATGAAATCGCCGGTGAGGACGTTGTCGAAAAGAATCTCGTTCGTGAAGTACTCAGGGTTCGCCGGCGACGTCGACGAGCATCGCGACACCACGTCGATCGTCACGTAGCCGTCCGCCATGTTCGCGGTGAGGTGCGTGCTCGCGTCGCTTCCGACGCGCACCGTTCCGCAGCCGCTGAATCCCGGAGCGTTGTCAATCCCCATGACGAGTGCGCGCTGCATCGCCGCGCGCGTCGTCGGGGCGATGACGCCGGCGAGTGCGCCGCAATCCTGTGTCGTGATGTTCGGGTTCGCGCTGTTGGATGCCGACTGCGAACCGAGGTTGATCAGGCTCGAGGTTCCCGGACTCGATCCCGGCGCGATGATGCCGTTCACGATCACGTCGTAGAGCGAGATCGACTGCACGTCGTAGCCGGTGAGAAAGATGGGAAACGTGAGCACCGGAAATCCCCAGTCCGTCCAGATCGTGACGTGCGCGATCTGCGGCAGATGGCCGACGTTGGTGATCGTGAAGAGCGTGTCGGTGCCGCGTTTCGCGGTCTCCACTTCGAAGTAGGGAAGCAGCAGTGTCGCCGCGGGATAGAGGCCAATGTCGCAGCTGTCGTCGTTGTTCACGGTCGACGGCGCGTCGGCGAACACGATCGGCGCGAGAAGAAAGACGAACGACAAGGCGGCTCGTCGCATGGTTCGCACGCTAGCAACACGTACGCCGCTGCGACGAGCGCCGTCTAGAGCCGGGTCATTGCGCCGGAATGTATGTCGGGTCCTGCGTCTCCTGATCGATCAGCGAGCCGTATGCCGTCACCTTGCCGCTTCCGCCGGTGACCTTGACGGCAACTCGCGCGTTGTAGACGTTGCCGAGTCCGAAGTCGCGAATGGGATCGAACTGGCGATATTCGAACGGCGCGAGCGTCATCGTGATCTTTGGCGTGACGCGCGAGTCGGGGAGGGCGATGGTGATCTCGACGGTCGCCGCGGCGCCGGTGACTTCAGCGACGCCGATGTTCGTGCGATAGCGCGGTGAGTTCTCGACCTGGAGAACTTGCAGCAGACGGCCACCAGCGCCAACCGCATCGTTCGCGGTCACCGCACCGATGAACTGCCCGTATGTGCCGTTGGGCGTCTGGTTGTATGTACGTCCGGTGACGACGAGCGGTGCGTTATCCGGCGTCGTCACGTGGACCGAACCTCCCGTGTTGTTTCTGTCGAAGAAGGACTGCACGACGTTGTCGAGCACTTTCACTTCGCCCGGGTTGATGGCTGTCGTGTTCGTGATACTCGCGCCGCCACCGATCGGCATGAACGTGAGCGTCGCAGTTTGCGGTGTCGTGCCGGCGTTGAGGACGCGAATGTCGGTGCGCCAGTTCGCGGCGCCCGTGTTGATGTCGGCGACACCCGGCAACACGTAACGCGCTGACGGCGCGCCGATCGGCGTCCCGGAGATGAACTGCGGGTCGCCCGTCTGATTGTCGACGACGGAAGCGAACGCGGTGATCCTGCCGCCGCCGCCGAGAACCTTCGCGGTGACGCGGCCGTCGGGCAAAGAAGCAATGCCGTTCGCGGCGAGCAGACCGCTGAGCGTCTGCTGCTGGAAAGCGGCGAGCGTGAAGGCGATGTCTTTCAGTTTCGCGCCGCTGCTGCTGAAGATGCTCAGCGTTCCATTCGCGGGTAACCCGCTTGCTTCGACCAATCCGAAGTTCGTGCGATAGGCGCTCGACTGCGCGATCTGTTGGAGCGAAAGGAATCCGTTCTCGAGACCGGCGAAGTTGCCGAACGGAATGGCGGGGATGAACTGACCTGCGGTTCCCTTGTCGGTCACGTTGTAGGTGCGGCTCGATGCGACGGTGGTGATCACGGGTGAGACGCGGCCGGTGCTGTCGATCGGATGGATCTCGAGCGTTCCGCTCGCGCCGCCGCCGAGAATCCCCAGGCCGTACCAGTTGCTCACGATGTCATCGAGTGCGGTGGTGACGCCGGCGTCGATGGAAATGTTGGTGGACATGACCGCTTGTGTGGAATCCGCCGGCGTGAACGTCAGCGCGTACGACTGCTTCGTGTTGCCGGTGTTGCTGATGCGGATGTCGCTCTGCCAGTGCGAGTCGATGCCGTCGAGATGGCCCGTCGAAGGAATGACGAGAGCATTGGCCGGTGGTGTTCCACGCACGCCGGGTGTGACCGGCGTGACGAGACTCAAGGTCACGGGGACGTTCAATACAGTCGTCGCGCTCGTGTGAGCGTTGCCGCCGCTCGCAACGGACGCGACCGAGACGATGAGCGTTCCGGTGAACGTGCCGTTCGGGAGCTCAGAAGGATCGGCGCTGACCTGGAAGGTAAGGCCGTTCGGCGTGAGGATCCCGTTCGACGGCGCAACGGAAAGCCACGCCTGGTCCGTAGTTGCGCTGAAGCTGTAGTTTCCGTCAGGGAAGCCGGGGATGAAGATCGATTGCACGACGACCTTCTTGCTACCGGCGGGAACGTTGACGCTGTGATCCTTCTTCGTCGGCGGCGGCACGGAGGCGACGATGGCGCGGACGATCTTCGAATACGCGCTGAACTGCTGCGCGCAGCTCGAGAAAGCGCGAACGCGATAGAAGAAGGCTTGGGTCGTCGACGGTGCGTGCGTGAATGTCAACGATGTGCCGGCGATTGTCTGCGTCGACTTGATGGCAAATGTATCGTCGCTCGATTCGTCGACCTCGTAGTTCGTCGCGCCGTTGGTGGCGATCCACTGAACGTCATACGACTGGCCCGACGTTGTCGCCGCGACGACGGATGGGTTGGGCGCAGTCGGCGGATTGCAGATGTTGAACGTCGAGTTTTGGGACGATACGGTTCCGCAATCCGGAATCGTCACTTCCACGAACCAGCTTACGCTCCCACTCGAGGTGACAGCGACGTCGAGCGATGTGCCGGCTGTCGATCCTGCGCTGGTGAATGCGCCGCCGGTGCTGAGGAACAGCTGATATCCCGTAGCGTTGCTAACCGCGCTCCAACTGAAGTGCACCGGCGATGTCACGGTGGTGTTGTTGACCGGAGTGATGAGCGTCGGCGGGAGGCAGACGTTGCTGACCGCGGTGGAAACGGTCGAGGTGTTGTTGCTCGTCACGGGGTCGCTCGTCGGCGAGGAGACCGAGGCGACGTTGACGATCGAACCGTTGGCGCTCGATGCAACGTTGTACGTCGCTGTGATCGACTTCGATTGACCGGCGGTCATCGAGCCGAGGGAGCAGGGGAGTGCGGTGCAATCGCCGGTCACGCTGGTCAGCGTCAGGCCGGACGGGGTGGGATCGCTAAGGACGACGGAGGCGGCAGTCAGCGGACCATTGTTGACGACCGAGAGTTGATAGGTGATCGTGCCGCCCGATGTCGCTTGCGCCGGACCGGTCTTCACGATCGAGAGATCGGCGCCGAGTCCGGCGACCGTCGCGGTCGACTGATTGTTCGCGTTGTTGTTGTCCGTGGTTGCGGAAGACACCGTTCCCGTAAGAGCGACCGATGTCGTGTTGGGCGTTGTGGTGATGGTGATCGTTGCGGTCGCGCCATTGGCTAAAGAAGCAGCGGTGCACGAAGCCGTGGTCGCGGTCTTCGTGCATGTGAACGTGCCGCTGGTGGCGGTGTTGATCGTGCCACCGGAGAGCGTGAAGCTGACTGCCGGAGACGTCGCGGTGTCGGGGCCGGAGTTGCTGACCGTGGCGGTGTAATTCACAGCCGATCCCGATGGTGCGCCGGTGACGACGATGCCGAGATCGGCCACCGCGGTCACGGTCACCGGCTGGGTGCTGCTGTTGTTGCCCGGCTGCTGATCGAACTCGTTGGCACTCGCCGTGGCGGTGTTGGAGATCGTGCCGGCGGTGTTGCCGTTGATCGTGACGGTGATCGTCGCAAAATTGCCGATGGCGATCGTTCCGAGTGAGCAGGTCACGGGACCTGTGCCACTGCAGGAGCCTTGCGATGAAGTGGCCGAGACGAACGTTCCGCCGGAGAATGTGTCGCTGACGCTTACATTCGTCGCATTCGAAGGTCCGCCATTGGTCACCTTTACCGTGAACACGGCGTTCTGACCATGCTGGATCGGAGACGGTGCGCTCTGCGTCAGGGCGAGATCGGACTGCGTCACGGACGCGGTGAGTCTGAGGAACGTCGCGCCATAAGCCGAGGTGAACGAGACGCCTCCGGAATTCGGAAGATTCTTCGTCGCGAAATCTCCAGAGCGAGTCGCGAAAGTGAGCACATCAAACGTATCCGCGGTGTTCGGCGTGTAGCCGCCGATCAGAGTGACGTTCAGAGTTCCGCCTAACGTCGCCGTGCCGGTGACGTTGAGCACGTCGTACTGCGTTCCCGCTGTCGGGCCTTGAAGCTCGGCGTTGAGCGTTCCGGATGCGCTCTGGGTGTAATTGCCGCTGATCGTCAATGCGCCCGGAGATGTGCCGGGATTCACTGCGCCGCCGTTGTTGGTCACGTTGCCCGTAACGGTGCCGGTCCCATTCAGGATGCCGCCGTTGAGATTCATGCCGGACCCGAATGAAAGACTTCCCGGACCGGAGGTCGAAGTTCCAGCGGTCTGCGTAAATGGGCCGAAAGCGATCGTGCCGGTTTGCGCCTGAACGGTACCGCTGTTGTTGACCACCATGTTTCCGCCGCCCTGAAAGGAGAAGGTCGACGTGCCGACTGTCCTGGTGAGAGCTCCCGCGTTGTTGAAAACACACGGCGCGGTGCCGCCTACATAGACGACTCGAGCGTTGACCGTGTTCCGGTCGTCGAAGATGCCGCCGTTGCTGAATGTTGCGCTGTTGCCGAACTGAAAGTCGGCACCGCCGTTGTTGAGGATGGTCGTTCCGTTGTTGTTGATCGTGCGCCCGTTCAGAAATGTGATACCGACGACGCTCAGAGTTCCGCCCGCGTTGATTGTGGTCACGTCACTACTGGCGCCGGCCATGGTTCCGTCGTTCCAAGTGAACGTTGCACCGGACGGAATGATGAAGCTGGGTCCTTGAATGATGCCGCCGGCGACCAGCCTGACTCCGCCGCTTCCGCCGACCGTGGCGCCGTTCATGGTGTGCGGTCCAACGAATTGAACGAACCCGGAGCCGGTGACCGTAAAGAGTCCGGTACTGGTTCCGTAGGCGAGATTGATTGTGCCGACCTGCGCATCGACGATGCCATTGTTGTTGAACAGCATGTTGCCGCCGCCCTGGTTCGAAAATGCCACCGCCGGGCCGGCCGTCTTCTTGAACGTTCCCGCGTTGACGAAATAACACGGCGCGCTGCCGCCGACATAGACGATTCGGGCGTTGATCGTGTTCTGTTCGTCGAACACGGCGTTGTTGTTGAATGTCGCGCTGTTGCCAAACTGGAAGTCGGCACCGCCGTTGTTGAGGATGGTCGTCCCATTGTTGTCGATCGTGCGCCCGTTCAGAAATGTGATGCCGACGATGCTCAGAGTTCCGCCGGCGTTGATCGTGGTCACGTCGGTACTGGCGCCGGCCATGGTTCCGTCGTTCCAAGTGAACGTTGCACCGGACGGAATGATGAAGCTGGGTCCTTGAATGATGCCGCCGGCGACCAGCCTTACTCCGCCGCTTCCGCCGACCGTCGCGCCGTTCATGGTGTGCGGTCCGACGAATTGAACGAACCCGGAGCCCGTGACCGTAAAGAGTCCGGTACTGGTTCCGTAGGAGAGATTGATCGTGCCGACCTGCCCATCGACGATGCCATTGTTGTTGAACAGCATGTTGCCGCCGCCCTGGTTCGAAAATGCCGCAGTCGGCCCGGCCGTCTTCTTGAAGGTTCCCCCGTTGATGAAATAACACGGCCCGCTTCCAAATGCATAGACGATTCGCGCGTCGGCGGTATTCTGTTCGTCGAACACAGCGAAGTTGTTGAATGTCGCGCTATTGGCGAAATTGAAGTCGGCGCTGCCATTGTTGAGGATGGTCGTCCCATTGTTGTTGATCGTGCGCCCGTTCAGAAGTGCGATACCGATGATCTTCAGAATGCCGCCGGCGTTGATCGTGGTCACGTCGCTGCTGGCGCCGGCCATGGACCCGTCGTTCCAACTGAACGTTGCACCGGCCGGAATGATGAAGCTGGGTCCTTGAATGATGCCGCCGCCGACCAGCCTGACTCCGCCGCTTCCGCCAACCGTCGCGCCGTTCATGGTGTGCGGTCCGACGAATTGAACGAACCCGGAGCCCGTTACCGTAAAGAGTCCCGTACTCGCTCCGTAGGCGAGATTGATCGTGCCGACCTGCCCATCGACGATGCCGTTGTTGTTGAACAGCATGTTGCCGCCGCCCTGGTTCGAAAATGCCACCGCCGGTCCGGCCGTCTTCTTGAACGTTCCCCCATTGTTGAAGTTACACGGCCCGCCGCCAAATGCGTAGATGATTCGCGCGTTGGCCGTGTTCTGTTCGTCGAACACCGCGTTGTTGTTGAACGCCGCGTTGTTGGCGAAATTGAAGTCGGCACCGCCGTTGTTGACGACG
>Ga0105245_10003566_pt1 | contig 13886 bp, 11 predicted proteins | sample KBSM54metaG_FD_81523 | JGI IMG/M metagenome (GOLD analysis project Ga0105245, IMG submission 81523) | Miscanthus rhizosphere microbial communities from Kellogg Biological Station, Michigan, USA - KBS M5-4 metaG | ecosystem: Host-associated > Plants > Roots > Rhizosphere > Soil | place... | reverse complement strand
GTCGGTCTTGTCGGTGGCTTCGAGCGCGTCGCCGGTCTCGCGCATCAGGTTGGGAATGTCGATCTCGGTCAGCGGATCGGTGCATTCGACGACCAGTACGTCGCCGGGCGCGAGCTTGGTCAGCGCCTTGCGGGTGCGGAGCGCGGGCAGGGGACACTTCAGCCCGCGCAGATTGAGGGTGGTCTCGGCCATGACCACGCCCTAGCATCGCTCCCGCACAGAGGTAAAGGACCACAGAGTGAGCGCACAACGCATCGGGCGGTTGATGCCGCTGAAAGACTTGCTGGCGCGCGTCGCCGCGCTGGCGCAGCCCGTCGCTCCAGTCGACGTCCGACTCGACAAGGCCCTGTATCGCGTCGCCGCGGAAGATGTCGTTGCACGGCAGCGGCCGACGACGACGGTCGCTTCCCGTGACGGCTACGCCGTGTCCTCCGACGCGACCGCCGACGCCAGCTCCTATGCCCCGGTCCCGCTTGCCGGCGCGCGTGTCATCGAAACCGGCGAGCCCTTGCCCGCCGGAACGGACGCGGTGCTTCCCGACGACGCGGTGGATACAGCAGGTGCGGGTGTGCAGGCGCTGGCGATGGCGGCGCGCGGGGATGGCACCTTGCCGGCCGGGATCGATGCCGGTCCCGACCAGCCGATCCGCATCGCCGGCACGTTGTTGCGTCAGTTCAACATCGCAGCGCTCGCGGCGACCGGCGTCGCCGTCGTGAAGGTCCGCACGCCGCGCGTGCGCATCGTCGCCGCGCGCAAGGATCCGGTCCTGCGCGAAGTCGTCAGCCTGCTTGCCGGACTGGTCGTGAGCGCCGGCGGCGAGGTTACCAACATCGGCGATGCGCCGCTCGACGCCGTTCTGCGCGAGCGCGGTGCCCGGTTGATCATCATCGTGGGCGGCAGCGGCAGCGGCGCGCGCGACCGCAGCGTCTCGGCACTGGCTGAAGCCGGTCGCGTTGAGGCGCATGGCATCGGGCTCATCCCCGGCGAGACGGCCGCGCTCGGCGCCGTTGAGGATCGCCCGGTGCTGATCGTGCCGGGCCGGCTTGATGCGGCCCTGGCCGTGTGGGTCACGGTCGGTGAGGCGATGCTGCGCGCCCTGACTGGCCAGGCGCCGGCGGCGCCGGCGGTGCCGGCCACGCTCGCGCGCAAAATCACGTCCACCATCGGCATGGTCGAGGTGGTGCCAGTCAGGTTGCAGCAGTCGCAGGCGACGCCGCTGGCGTCCGGCTACTGGCCGCTGCAAGCGCAAGCCATAGCCGATGGTTATGTCGTCGTGCCGGCCGAGAGCGAGGGCTTTGCCGAAGGCGCCGCCGTTGCCGTAAGAATGGTGGTGTGAACAGCCTCACGCCCACAGTCGCCGACGATCTCATTGCTGCCGTGCGCCGCGCGGCGCGGCAGGAGCAATTCCTGGAAGTGGTCGCGCCGGAAGAAGCGCGGGCGCGCTTCGCGCGTCATATCGATCTCACGCCGCTGCCCGGTGAATGCGTCGTGCTCGCGGCTGCGCTCGGGCGCGTGCTCGCGGGCGATGTGTTCGCGCCGATCGACGTGCCGCCGTTCGATCGCGCCGGCGTTGACGGCTTCGCGGTGCGTGCCGCCGACACCAATGGCGCAACCGATGCAGGGCCGAAGCGTCTGACGCTCAACGGCGAAGTGGTCGCCTGCGGCCATCAACCCGCGCTGGAAGTGAAGCCCGGCACCGCCACCACCATCGCCACCGGCGGCGCGCTGCCGCGCGGGGCCGATACCGTGGTTATGATCGAGCACACCGAACTGGCCGACGGCAAAGGCGGCCCAGCCATCGACCTGCGCCGCGCGGCGCCGCCGGGCCAGTTCGTCGGCTTTGCCGGCAGCGACATCGCGCGCGGCGAATGCCTGTTGCGCCAGGGCACGCGCATCACCTCGCGCGAGATCGGCATGCTGGCCGCCTGCGGGATCGCGCAGGTCGACGTGGTGCGGCGGCCGAAAGTCGCGATCATGGCGACCGGCGACGAGCTCGTGACGCCCGGCCAGCCGTTGCCGCCCGCGGGCATCTACGATTCCAACAACGCCATTGTCGCCGCGGCTGTGCAGGAAGCCGGCGGCGAGCCGCTCGTTCTCGGCGCGTTCCGCGACGACGAGGCGGAGCTCGCGGCGGCGCTCACGCGCGCGCTCGATGCCGCCGACATGGTCGTGCTCTCCGGCGGCACGTCGAAGGGCGCCGGTGACCTCTCGCACCGGATCATGTCACGCGTGAAGCCCGGCGTGATCGTGCATGGCGTCGCGCTGAAACCCGGCAAGCCCTTGTGTCTTGCCGCCGCAGGCGACAAGCCGATCGTTGTGCTGCCCGGCTTTCCGACCTCGGCGATCTTCACCTTCCACGCCTTCGTCGCGCCGATCATTCGCGCGCGCGCCGGCTTGCCGCCGGAATCCGCGCAGACCATCACCGCGACGGTGTCGGTCCGCATCCCGTCCGAGCTCGGCCGCCAGGAGTTCGTGCTGGTCGCGCTGGTCGAAGGCGCAGATGGTCCGGTGGCGTTCCCGACGACGAAGGGCTCGGGCTCGGTCACCGCGTTCTCGCAGGCCGACGGCTTCCTCGCGATTGACGCGCTGGCCTCGAGCCTCGATGCCGGGACCGACATGCCGGTGACGCTGATCGGCGCCGCGCGCATGCCCGATCTCGTCATCATGGGCAGCCATGATGTCGCGCTCGACGTGGTGCTCTCCGCGCTGACGCGGCAAGGCTTCAGCATGCGCACGATCGCCATCGGCAGCCAGGGCGGCGTCACCGCCGTGTCGCGCGGCGAGTGCGATCTCGCGCCCGTGCATCTGCTCGATCCGTCGGGCGCGGTCTACAACAAGCATCTCGTCACGCCCGGCCTGTCGCTGGTCGAAGGCTGGCAGCGCATGCAGGGCGTGGTGTTCCGCGAGGGCGACATCCGCTTCGCGGGCAAGTCGGCGGCCGACGCTGTGAAGGCCGCGCTCGCCGATCCCGATTGCCTGATGATCAACCGCAATGCCGGCGCCGGCACGCGCGTGCTGATCGACCGCTTGCTCGACGGCAAGCGCCCGCCCGGCCACGCCAACCAGCCGCGCTCGCACAACGCGGTTGCCGCGGCGGTGGCGCAACGCCGCGCCGACTGGGGCGTGGCGATCGAGCCGGTGGCGGCGATGTACGATCTCGCCTTCATTCCGATCGCGCCCGAGCATTACGATTTCCTGCTCGCCAACGACCGCAAGGAAAGGCCTGCGGTGCAAGCGTTTCTCGAGGCTCTGCGCGACCCGGCGGTGCGCGCCGGCATCGTGGCGCGCGGCATGCGGCTCGCCGACGCGTGAGAACGATTTACTTAACTTTGTGGCCCGCCTCACGCTTCCGTGGCAGCGTGGTATAACGGTCGCATGCGTGTCATCGGCATCGCGGGATGGAGCGGCGCGGGCAAGACCACCTTGCTCACCAAGGTGCTGCCGCGCCTGATCGCGCGCGGGCTCACGGTCTCGACCCTCAAGCACGCGCATCACGCCTTCGACGTCGACACGCCGGGCAAGGACTCGCACAACCATCGTCTCGCCGGCGCCACCGAGGTGCTGGTCACCTCCGCCAACCGCTGGGCGCTGATGCACGAGCTGCGCGGCGCCCCCGAGCCCGGCCTCGACGTTCTGCTCAAACACCTGAGCCCGGTCGATCTGGTCGTGGTCGAGGGCTTCAAGGCTTCGCCCGTCACCAAGGTTGAGATCTATCGTAAGGAAGTCGGCAAGCCGCCGCTGCATCCCGACGACAAGCACATCCGCGGCGTCGCCTCCGATACGCCGTTCCCCAACGCCGGCCGCCCGGTCGTCAAGCTCGACGACCTCGACGCCGTGGTCGCGCTGCTGCTCGACTGCGCTGAACCGGTCGAAGCGGCCATCGCCCGCGCCAAGGCGCTCACCCTCGCCCCATCGAGCGTGTGATGGCGCAGCTCACCGACGATTGCTTCGCCTTCAACGGTCCGCTAATGCGCATCGCGGAGATGGAGAAGCTGATCGCCGAGCGCGTCACACCGGTCGAGGGACGCGAGAGCGTGCCGCTGCGCGAAGCGCTCGGGCGCGTACTGGCGAACGACGTTGTCGCGCCGGTCAACGTGCCGCCGTTCGACAATTCCGCCGTGGACGGCTACGCCGTGCGCGCCGAGGATCTCAAAGCTGAGGGCGAAACCAGGCTCACAATCGTCGAGCGCGTCACCGCAGGCGCCAGTCCAGTGCATCAGCTTGCGCGCGGCGAGGCGACGCGCATCTTCACCGGCGCGCCGGTGCCGCCGGGCGCCGACACCGTGTTCATGCAGGAAGACGCCCGCGTCGAGGGCGCGCACGTCATCGTGCCGGCCGGGTTGAAGCGCGGTGCCAACTTCCGCCTCGCCGGGGAGGACGTGAAGCAGGGCGCGGTCGTGCTGCCGGCCGGCCGGCGGCTCGCCGCCCAGCATGTGGCGCTGGCGGCGGCGCTTGGGCTGACCTCGCTCGAGGTGCGGCGGCGCGTGCGTGTGGCACTGTTCTCGACCGGCGATGAGATCGTCGAGCCGGGCAAGCCGCTGCGCGCCGCGGCGCTCTATGACTCCAATCGTTATCTGCTCTCGTCGATGCTGGCGGGGCTCGGCGCCGAGGTCACTGACTTCGGCATTGTTCCCGATGCGCCCGATGCGCTGGTGCATGCGGTCACTGCGGCCGCCGGCGCCAGCGACCTGGTACTGACCTCGGGCGGCGTCTCGACCGGCGAGGCCGATCATGTGCGCGAGGCGGTCGAGAAGGCCGGCAAGCTCGTGTTCTGGCGGGTCGGCATCAAGCCGGGCCGGCCGGTGGCGATGGGGGTTCTTCCCAGCGCGAACGCCAGTGAAGGCGCGGCGTTCGTCGGGCTGCCCGGCAATCCGGTCGCGGTGTTCGTGACCTTCGTGCGCGTCGTGCGCCCGCTGCTGCTGCGCCTTGCCGGCGCGTTGCCCGAGCCGCTGATCGCGATGCCGGCGCGCGCCACGTTCCGCTACAAGAAGAAAAAGGATCGCCGCGAATATATCCGCGTGAGCGCGCGCGAGGCCGGCGCCGCGCTCGAGCTCACCAAATATCCGCACGAGGGCGCGGGCCTGCTCGCGTCACTTACCGAGACGACGGGGCTCGCCGAGCTTGCCGAAGACGTCACGTCGATCGAGCCGGGCGACACCATCGGCTATCTGCCCTATGCGGTGCTGATGGGGTAAGGCCGCACGCAATATTCTTTTAAGGAGTTTAAGGTGTTTAAGATGCGGGACTCACGCGGCTTAGCACCTTGATCGTGCGGCCCACATCTTGATCGCCACCTACTTTTTCGATTTTCAGGGAAGCTGCTGCGCCAGCTTCTCCGCCATCGCCGCATCCTCCGGCGTGTTGACGTTAAAGAACGGATCGACCGGCTTGTCCGGCCACGCCGCGATCGCAACGCCATGGCGCGCGGTCCACACCTCGATCTTGTGCAAGTCCTCGTCGATCAGCGCGCGGCGCAAATTCTCGCGCAACGCAACCTGCCACAGCCCGACCACCGGGTGACGCCAGTCGCCGGACTGCGCGCAGGCGAGCGGCTTATCCTGCGCGACCCGCACCTCGTGCAGGCGCGCCACGAAATTCTCCGGCAGGAACGGGCAGTCGCCGGGCACGCTCACCATCCATTTGAGATGCGTCGCATGCTCCGCGGCCCAGTCGAGGCCGGCGAGAATGCCGGCGAGGGGGCCGGCGAAGTCCGTCACGCTGTCGGCGACGACGGGCAATTGATACGACGCGAAGCGCTTGGGATCGCCGTTGGCGTTGAGCACGATGTGCGCGCAAGCGGGACGCAGCCGTGCCAGCACGCGCTCGAGGATGGTCTTGCCGCCGATGCGGATCAGCGCCTTGTCGCCACCGCCCATGCGGCGCGCCTGGCCGCCGGCGAGGACGAGGCCCAGCGTAGGCTCAATCGTCATGCACCGCCGCTTTGCGCCGGTGCTTCGCGCTCTCCTCCTCGACGTAGTCGAGGTCCTGGTCGAACACGATGCGGCTTTCGCCGGCGAGCGCGACAAAGCGCTTGCCGCGCGCGCGCCCGATCAGGGTGAGGTTGGCCTTGCGCGCAAGCTCGACGCCCCAGGCGGTGAAGCCCGAGCGCGAGATCAGGATCGGAATGCCCATGCGCACGCACTTGATCACCATTTCGGAGGTGAGGCGGCCGGTGGTGTAGAAAATCTTGTCGTCGGGCGCGACGCGCTCCTTGAACATCCAGCCCGCGATCTTGTCGACCGCGTTGTGGCGACCGACGTCTTCCATATAGACGAGCGGACGATCCTGCTTCGCCAACACGCAGCCGTGGATGGCGCCGGCCTCGAGATAGAGCGAGGGCGTGGTGTTGATTGAGTGGGTCAGGGCATAGAGCCAGGACGTGCGCAGCTCGGCCGACGGCAGCCTGGCGTTCTCGATCACCTCCATCAGGTCGCCGAACACGGTGCCCTGCGCGCAACCGGACGTCTGTACTTTCTTCTTCAGCTTCGCTTCGTAATCGGTCGGGCGCTCGGTGCGCACCACGACGACCGCAAGCTCCTCGTCGTAGTCGACGCCGGTGACGACGTCGTCCGCCTGCAGCATGTTCTGGTTGAGCAGGTAGCCGATCGCCAGATAGTCGGGGTAGTCGTTGATGGTCATGGCGGTGACGATCTCCTGGCTGTTCAGGAAGATCGTCAGCGCGCGCTCGACGGTGACCGAGGTCTCGACCGGCGCACCGTTTTGATCGACGCCTTTGACGCGCTCGGTCAGCCGCGGATCCTGCGGATCGGGCTTGACCAGATAGGTGTCGCGCTTGGCGTCCATGCCAACGAGAATGTGCCTCCGAACCCTGCTTTTCAAGGCACCTCTGGCCGCAAGGTTAGCCGGGCGCTTCCAGCCGTCGATCGGCTAATGCCAGCCGGCGGCGCGGTTGATGGGTGGGGCGCGGCGGCTGAATGTAGATAGACGCGCATAGTCCGGCAGTCCCGCGGCGCGGAGGGCCTCGCCCAGCGAAGTAGCGAGCGTCGGCGCGCAATCGACGCCGCTGAACTGCTTGCTGTAATGAAACTCCGGCTGCCGTTCCAGAACGCTTGCTGCGGCGGACTTGGCTTCTTCGATCCGGCCGAGCTTTGCGAGCGCGGCCGCGAGCAGCATGTAGGAGATACTGTGGGCCGGATTTAGCTGGATGGCCTTGTGAGCAGCAACAGCTGCCTGCTCGAAGTGACCGCGGTGGAAATAACCCAGTGCCAGCGCGTGGTGCGCGGACCAGGCCCAGAAATCGAACGGACTCAGCCGCAAGGCCTGTTGGCCCCACTCGATCGCCCGCTCGGCTTCTCCGGCCCAGCCGCGCATGACCCCGCCCACGATATATGTGATCGCCGAAGACGGACTGACGGCAAGCGCGGCGTCCAACGCGGCGAACGCCGCCGCATGGTCATGCCCGTCCATGCCGATGGAAAATCCAGCGAACGTGAGAGCCAGTGCATCGTCCTGACCATGCATGATGGCTGCCTCCGCATGGCGAATCGAGGCAGCGCGACTTTCCTCGCGAAACCCGGCGCGCAGAAAGAGGCAATGATGGCACATCGCTGCAAAAGCGTGGGCCAAAGCGTAAGTGGGGTTCAGCGCGATGGCGCGCTCGAGCAGGACGAGCGCTTTTGTAACTTGCGCGGGCATTCCGGAATAGACGTCGGCCTGGGATTGCAAGACCAGATCGTAGGCGTCGAGGCTCTCCGGTCGCTTGCGTTTGACGCGCTCGCCCTCTGCCCGGCGCAGGCTCGGCTCGATTGCCCCGACGACGTTAAGGGCAATCTCATCCTGGACGGCAAAAACGTCTTCGAGCGAGCGGTCGAAGCGCTCACTCCATAATTGGCCTGCCGATTCGGCATCGATCATATGCGCAGACACACGGATGCGGCTGCCGTCCTTGCGCACGCTCCCCTGCACCAGGTAGCGGACGCCGAGCTCGCGGCCGACACGCTTCACATCCAGCGCAGCGGCCTTGTAGGTGAACGTCGAACTGCGCGCGACGACGAACAGCCATTTGATGCGCGACAGCCCAGCGATGATGTCTTCGACCATTCCGTCGGCGAAATAGTCTTGTTCGGAATCACCGCTCAAATTCGAAAACGGCAGCACCGCGACGGACGGCTTTTCCGGTAACGCCAGCGCGGGCTTGATCGCCTCAGTTTCGGCAGCGCCCCGATCACGAATTGCGACCGGCGGTCCGAGATAACGATATCCACGGCGTGGCAGCGTCTCGATCCATGCGGCGCCGCCGGGAACGTCCTCGAAGACCCTGCGCAAGGCCGAGATCTGCACCGTCAGGTTGCTTTCTTCGACCGCAAGATTTGGCCATGCCGCGTCAATCAGCGACTGTTTGGAAACCGGGACTTCCGCCCGTTCCAGAAGATGCTGCAGCAGAGCGACCGCGCGCTGGCCAAGCACGACCGGCTCTGTGCCACGAAGCAAAATCTGGGCGACGGAATCGAGATGGAACGGACCAAATTCGTAGATCATCGGGCGCGGGAGCCATGACGCGTGGTTTCGGAACTATTTTAGAGCATTTTCGGAGCTGCTTCACGACCTCGGGGTTCCGGAACGGCATGGTTCTCGTCGCTGGCGTTGACGCCAGCTTAAGGAGGACATCATGAGTGCAAAGGCCGTTATTCGTATGCCTGGTGAAGGAAAGGTTGTCGCGTTGGCCGGGAAGCCGCTGGTTTTCCTCGTGACTGGCGAGGACACCAAACACACCACAATGTTCGATTGGACGCTGCCGGCCGGCTTCTCCACCGGACTGCACGTTCACCGCACGCAGGAGGAAACATTTTACGTGCTGGAAGGCGAGTGCCGCTGGCAAATCGGCGAGCAAGTGGTTCATGCCAAGCCCGGAACCTATGTGTTCATTCCACCGGGAGTTCCGCACAACATCGCGAATGCGAGCGATCAGCCTGCGAGGATGATCATGACGGTGTCGCCGCCGGGCCACGAAGGTTATTTCGAGGAGTTGGTGAAGCTGGTCGCAGGCAGCAATCCTCCGGATGCCACTGCCATCGCGGCGTTGCGAAGCCGCTACGATACCGAGCAGCTGTCGGCCCTACAGAAAACCTAGCCATTGCCGCGGGACGATCAAATGCGTTCAAGGCGGGCTGTGACTTGGGCAGCCCGCCTTGTCCAGCGAAGTGGCGGGTATTCCAGCCGTCAATGCCAGCCGGCGGCGCGGCCGATGGTGGCCGCTGGATCGGCCGGAATCGCGTCACCACGCCAGGCGACGTGACCGTCGGGCCGGACCAGCACCAGCTTGCGTTCATAGAGCGCCGCCGTCTCGGCGTCGTCGATGAATGCCTCGTCGTAGGGGATGCCGCGCGCCGCTGCGGCCGCGCGCAAGGACGCGCCGTCCGGCGCGCCCGGAAATCGCAGCAGCACAAAGCTGCGGCCGAACACGTCGAGGATGGAGCGATCGTCATCGAGCCAGGCGTGCGGCGCGCGCGAGCCCGGTCGGGCGGTCGGCAGATAGGTGCCCATCTCATCCGGTGGCGCCGGTGTGCCGTCGGGAATGCAGATCGGCGAGGACTCGTAGCGATAGCCGAGCTGGGCGCCGATGGTGCGAAACTCGCGCCCGACCACGTCTTCGAGCTCGGCGCCGAGCCGCCGCCGCAACGCCACGGTCGCCGCGTCTTCGGATTCGAGATCCGCGCCCGGGCCGCCGAATTTTTCGTTGTCGAGATAGATGTTGGTGGCGAGCCCGACATTGCGCAGCCCGACCGGCCGACGCTCGAGATCGTAGCTCGCGAGCAGGTGCGGCCCGCCCCAGCCGTTCAGCACGGCCGCGAGCTTCCAGCCGAGATCGACGGCATCACCGATGCCGGAGTTCATGCCGAGGGCGCCGGTCGGTGACAGCAGGTGCACGGCGTCGCCGGCGAGGAAGATGCGATCCCGGCCATAGCACTCGGCGACCAGGCTGCGGCGGTGCCAGACATTGACCCCTTTCCAGTCCACGTCGTAGGGCCGCCCCAGCGCGCGGCGCAGGATGCCCTCGCGATCGACGCGCTCGGGCGTCAGGCTGCCGTCGGTGCGGTCCTGCATCAGGCGCCAGAATCCATTGACCGGATCGATGATGCGCAGGCTGCCCCACAATCCTTCGCGGTCGATCAGGAAGAAGAAGGTCGCGGGGTCGCGTCCGCTCGCTGCCAACAGCTCGGGCGCGCGGAAGAACAAGTGGACCGGAAAACCGATGGTGCCCTTGCCCTGCATGGCGATGCCGAGCGCGCTGCGCACCGCGCTGGCGGCGCCATCGCAGCCGATGAGATAATCGGCGGTGAGGTGCGCGCGCGTTCCGGTCGCGACGTCCGTCGTCTCGACGCGCACGCCGGTCGCATCCTGGATCACGCGCTCGACGCGCGTGCCATAGCGCAACGCGACGCTCGGGAATGCGCGCGCCGCACTCTGCAGGATCGGATCGAACCAGAACTGCGAGCAGGCCTGCAGCCGATAGGGGCTGAACGGCTCGGGTACCTCGTGCGCCCGCGCCAACCGCTCGACGCGGCCGATCTCGTGGCCGAACATGCTGGTGATGAATGCGGTATCGAGCGGAAAGCTGCCGGGGAACGGGCAGTTGAGCACGCGCTCGACGATGCCCCAGCGCCGGCAGAACTCCATGGTGCGGGTGTTGACCTCGTTCATCTTGGGCTGGCTGATGACGCCGTCGCCCTGCTCGAGCAGCACACACGCGATCCCGCGCCAGCCAAGGTCGAGCGCAAGCGCGAGGCCGACCGGCCCGCCGCCGACGATGATCACCTGCGTGGAATTTTCCCGCGACAAGCTTCCGCTCACTGTTCGCCAGGCCGGGAGGCGCCCCTGCCGACAATGTGCCGCGGGCACCGTCATTTCAAGGGAGCGGCAATCGAAAGGCCCGCCAACGCCATGGTTCCGCTTGAAAATTGGCGTGCGGGAGGCCATGACAGGGCCGCCGGAGAGATGGCCGAGTGGCTTAAGGCGCACGCTTGGAAAGCGTGTTTACGGGAAACCGTAACGTGGGTTCGAATCCCACTCTCTCCGCCAACGCCTCTGGCGTGCGCTTTCTCCGGCCTATCGAAAACAGCAGTTTTGCCCGCACTACGCCTGAGGTTTTCGTCGAACCTCTGAACTACGAGTGTTCGACGACGCCTCGAGGCGCGTTCTCCGAGCCCGATTTTCTCTGAAGCTGTCTACTGTTCGCGAACGTTACAGAGTTAGAAGCCGAATAAATTCAAAGGTGATTTCAGAGGGTGTTTCGAAATGCATTCGGTGCCGAGGCGCTCCCTTCAAACGGAAGACCTATTGCTGGCAGCTTAGTCCGGTCATTGTAGTGTGAGTGAGTACCGGCCGTTCATAAATGAATGTCGCCACGACGGACTTTGCGGAGAGGGTATCCGGGCGCTACGTGGTCAGCTTCGCAGCATGGATTGAATCACGAGCTACTCCGCCGCTTCCAGCTTCTCGCCGCCCTGTTCCTCGTTCATCAGCCGCCGCAGGATGCGTCGCGCGGAATGGCCCGCGCGGTCAAACGGGAAGTTGGTGAAGTGCAATTCTTCCGCGCTTTGGTCCATCAGGCGTTGTTGCTGTTCGACGATCAGTTTGTCCTCGTTGAACGCGGTTTCGATCATCGTCCGGTAGATTTCATCCACCTTTGTGTCGCCGAGGCCCCACGGCCGGGCCGTCGTCCAAAAATAATGGATGCGCTTTTCGGTCTCCGGCGTCAGACTGTTGAGCACCATGTGCACTGGTTCGCCAAGCGGCGTATTTGCGCCGGCCTCCCGCGCGCCAAGGGTGATCTTGACGTAGCAGGGTGGCATCGCCTCGAAAATCTGCCAGCGATCGATCTTGCCGTGCAGCCCGCGCGCCGCCTTGTAGATCGGCGCCGTGTCGACGTTGATCATCATGCGCTGCGCCCGCACGGTCTCGCCCTCGACTGTCACTTCCAGCGGCGTGTCGGTCACGCCGCCGCCGGCGAGTGTCGTCTTGTGCACAAATACGACATGGGTCAGGTCGAGCAAATTGTCGACCATGAGCTGAAAGTTGCAGGCGATGTTGAGATAGCCGGGCACGCCTGCCCAGGCCGGATCGCTGTTCTCGTGAAAGTCCGGAATGAGCGACGGGTCGGCTGCCTTCTCGCCCATCCACATCCAGATAAAGCCGTGGCGCTCCACCGCCGGATAGCGCTTCACTGCAAAGCCGGACGGCACCGCGAGGTTGCCGGGAATATGGGCGCAGGCGCCATCCCGGCCGAAGCGGATGCCGTGATAGCCGCACTGGATGTTATTGCCGTTGACTTCGCCGCTCGAGAGCGGCGCGAAACGGTGCGGGCAGCGGTCGCTGAGGATGCCGACGTTGCCATCCTCGCCGCGGAAGATCACGACCGGCTGGTCGCAAATCATGCGCGCGAGCGGCTTGGTGCCGGAAATCTCGAAACTGTGCGCCGCTACGTACCAATGGTTGCGCAGATAATAGGAGCCGCTCATCCAAGCCTCCTCGGTTCTTCCCGTTAATTCTTGTTTTGCCCGAGTATAGCGCGCGCAGTCCTGGCCGAAAGCCCATGCGACAAGGCCGCCGCCTTTACGTCACCCAAGGATGTCCGACTTTCTGAAAATAGTGCCAAGCGCGGCATACAGCGGACCACCCAAGCGACAAATTGGATCCAAGAGTTGAGTGTCGATCTTGCCGTTTACGGCAAGGCCGTCGCGAACGTGAAACAAGAGAACCTCTCCGATAATGAGGTTTGCTTTCGCGACGCCCAACTCCAAACTTTTGTGCAACACACATTCCATGCTGATTGGCGCATCAGCGAGGCGCGGTGTTTTGATGCGTTCTCCGGGCAAAGTTGCCAGGTTCAGCAATTCGGCTTCGCTGGTTTCTTCTGGATAGTCCATTCCAGATTCGTGCAAAGCGTCGAGCAACCCGACATTTGCGATGTTGATTACGAATTCTTTTCGGGCGGCGATATTCTTCGCCGTGTCCTTCAAACCGCCGACTGGGCGGGGCCCGAGCGTAATCGCCAACATAGGTGGTTTCGTGCAGACAAATGTGAACGCGCTGAACGGGGCAACATTCACCTGACCGGCCGCGCCCAGCGTGGAGATCCATGCAATCGGGCGGGGGACAACGATGCCTGTTAGCAATTTATAGCTCGCTACAACGTCCAGCCCTGAGGGTTCAATCTTCAATAGTTTCTCCATTGTGACCGGGCTTGACCTGTTTTGTAGTATATCAGTAAAATACCAAGCCAAAATAATCATACTAGAGGCGACTGTGCGCCCAGTTGCAGTTAGCCCGGGGGGAAAACGTCCATGAATTCACCAGCGCTTGCGCCGGCTAGAGGAACGGTGGATGACGTCGTAGGTCGCATCGAGCGGATGCCCATGTCGACCTGGCATTTGAAAACGCGCGTCGTCGTTGGCGTAGCGACTTTTTTTGACGGCTTTGACGCCATTTCAATTGCATACGTGTTGCCTGCGGTCGCGCCGCTCTGGCATCTCACTCCGGCGCAAATCGGATTGCTTCTTTCGGCAAGTTTTGCGGGCCAGGTGCTTGCGGCACTAGTTTCCGGGTGGCTCGCCGAACGCTACGGCCGCTTGCCCGTTATTATTTGGTCAACTCTCATGTACTCGCTGTTGAGTTTCGCATGCGCGTTTGCATGGGATTTTTGGTCGTTGCTGGTTTTACGTACGCTGCAGGGGATCGGCATCGGTGCTGAAGTCCCGATCGCGATGACATATCTTGCTGAACTGTCTCGTGCCAAAGGACGCGGCCGATTTCTCCTGTTGTATGAGCTCGTTTTTCCTGCCGGGCTTCTTGCGGCCGTTTTGGTCGGAGCATGGGTCGTGCCAGTCATTGGTTGGCGCTGGCTTTTTGTGATCGGCGGCGCCCCG
>Ga0105245_10003564_pt1 | contig 13890 bp, 10 predicted proteins | sample KBSM54metaG_FD_81523 | JGI IMG/M metagenome (GOLD analysis project Ga0105245, IMG submission 81523) | Miscanthus rhizosphere microbial communities from Kellogg Biological Station, Michigan, USA - KBS M5-4 metaG | ecosystem: Host-associated > Plants > Roots > Rhizosphere > Soil | place... | reverse complement strand
CGGGGGCGCAACCGGGGCCATGTTTCAAATCGGCGCGTTGGCCGCCTTCGAAGATGCGATCGATGGCGTGGAGGTCAACGGCTTCGATTTTTACGTGGGCAGCTCCGGCGGTGCGAGCGTGGCCGCGGCACTCGCCGGCGGTCTGCCAGTGCAGCGCATTTACCGCGCCTTTCTCGACCCAGCCGATGTGTACTTCGGCCTCGAACGCAAACACCTGTTGCGCGTCGATCTCGGTGAATGGCGGCGCACGTTGTTCTCGGCGCTCGGGGCCTTGCGTCACGGCGCTTCGTCCTTGCTCTCGCGCGGTTCGGCGCCCGCGCCCGCTGCGTTGATGGAAGAGCTCGATCGCTTGTACGACTCGCTGCCCGCGGGCTTGTTCACGCTCGATGGCTACGAGCGCTTCCTGGAAGACTTTTTCGTGCGCCGCAGCGTACCCAACAGCTTCTACGGGATGCCTCGGCCACTGCGCATTTTTGCCCACGATTTGGACTCCGGGCAGCTCGCCATCTTCGGCGATCCGGATCGCTCCGACGTGTCGGTGACGCGCGCCTGCATCGCCTCGATGGCCGTACCTCCCTTCTTCTCACCGGTGCGCATCGGCGAGCGGCACTACATCAACGCGGGGGCAGGGCAGATCGCGCACTTGGACGTCGCCATCGAACACGGTGCCAACGTGCTCGTGGTGGTCAACCCCATGGTCGCGGTCTCCGTGCAAAGCGTGCCCACCGGTCACGGTCACCGCGACAGTTTGCGCGACAAGGGCATGATGTGGGTGCTGAACCAAGCCATGCGCATCGGCATTCACAAGCTCGTGCGCGAGGCCTGTGCGCGCATCACTGCCGAGGGGCGCGCGAAGGTGATCTTGATCGAGCCTTCGCCCGAAGACTGCATTCTATTCATGTACAACCCGGCGAGCTTCGACGCGCGGCGCGCGATCCTCGAATACGCGTACCGGCACACGCGCGCAGAGCTCAGCAAATCCTTCGCTTCCGGCGATGGGGTGCTCGAGCAAGCCGGGCTGCGTCCGAAGCCGCCGCCCAGCTCGGTTTTCCCGCCGCCAGGTGCGCCATTTTGAGCTGGCTCCCGCTTCGGACGAGCCACGCGCTGCTGCTCGTGATGCTCGTCGGCAGCCTCGGCGGCTGCAAGAAACCGTATCGCGTCGGCGAATACGTGATGGTCGATTGGGAAGAGAATCGTCCGTTCCCGGCCTTCATCACCGACAAGGTCGGCACGGCGCGCTATCGCGTGCATTTCGACGGCTACGATTGCGACCAAGAGGTGAGCCTGGAGCGCATCAAGGGTCGCGTCGAAGGCCCGGTGCCCACGCCCACGCCGGGTAAATTGCCGTGCGCGCACGTGGTGCCCGCGCCGTCGGGCTCCGCGCCGGTCGTCACGACCGCGCCATTTCGCGCCGGTGACCACGTCCGCGTGACCTGGCGTGGTTCGGTCTATCCGGCCACGGTGCTCAACGTGGTCGCCAAAGATCGCTTCCTCGTCCACTACGAAGGCCTCGAAACCGCCTGGGACGAAACCGTCACGCTCGATCGTGTCGTGGGCCGTCGGCCTTAGGCTTAGAAGCAGGAGCCGCCTGCGTCGTAGTGGCCGTAGCTGAGATACACGGACCACGCGAAATTGCGGTCCAGCGTATCGTCGCGGCCCAGATACTCGAGGCGCGCGCCAGCGATATACAAACGCCGCGAGCGCTCTTCGAGCGGGCCTTCGATGAGCAACATGCCGACGTCGAGGGAAGGCGTGAGGAAGAAATCCTGACGTGCCGGCCCCCAGCGCGCGACCGCAACCCACAACGAAGGCCGAATGAACGACGAGAGTTTGTCGTCACGAATCGTGGGCGGTGCGAAGAGGGCACTCGGCCCAAAGCTGAGGCGCGAGCCGATCGTCGCGGCATCGGCCCGCAGCGCCAAATCGCCTCCGACGGCACTGTCTTCATTCGGGATGCTCGCCGATCCCATGCGAACGACCGCCGTGGTGCCGCCCCCACCACGCGGACGCACCGTGTTCGTGTAACCGAGTTCGGCAGCCGAGTAACACCCGGAAAGGAACGCCACGCTGGCGGGCAGCGCGAAAACCGCACCGATCTGTAACCGCCAGCGCATTCGACCGGCGACGTTAGCCTAGAGTTCGAGCGCCCGGCCAGCGCCAACGGAACTGCGGCGCGCGCCTCAGCGCTGAACGCCGATCGCGCGCAGGATGCGATCGCGCGCTTCCGCAGCGGGTTTTTCGCTGCGAGCGACCTCGATCAGCCGCGCTTCGATGGTCGCGCCGCGAACGAGTTTGAGTAACTGAAGCGAGTCCAGCAGCTCTGAGCCCTCACTTGGGGTTTCTGATGATGCTGGATGGCGGATTGCCGAATTTGCCAAAATGCCACTTCCTTCCAGCCTTAAACGTTATCGGCTGGCTGTTTCCCCACGATGTCTTGTCGTTGACGGCGGGCTTCATTCGCCTTCTGCCCACCACTCCGAGCGAAATCGGACAAATGCCTCGCCAGCGAAACACGGCGCTGAAAAGTGCAGCAAAACGTCGGCGTGATGTCGATATACGAGAGTGAGTGTCAGTATATCGACCATGCGATGGCGCTATTCGCCAGGCATGTGCCCCATGCTGCGCCAAGCTGCGACCAAGGCTCCGCGATCGCGATCGCCGAACAGCAGCGGATCGGTTGCGGCACACGCTCGGGCGTAGCCGAGCCAGCGCGTTGCCGCAGCGGCATCGCCCAAGGCCAAATGAGTGAGACCGCGGTGCAACGCGTAGTTCGCGAAGGCCCGCGCATCGAGCGTGCGCGTCTCGGGTTCGAGCGCGCGAAATTGTGCGGCGGCCGTCGGGTAACGCCCATCGGCGTAGGACGCCATGGCGTCATCGAGGGCGGAATGGCAGCCAGTCAGGGCGACCAACAGGAACGACCAGGCCAGCAAACCGCGACGCATCCCTGGTGATCGGTCGGCATTTCGGCCAGTTGTCTGGAAAACACCGCGGTCTGGACTCTGATATTATGTCGACATGTCGGACCATATCTCGACCATGCTGGCGGCCAACCTGCGGCGCTTACGCGAACGCAACCGGCTCACCCAGCAGGATCTCGCGGTGCGTTCGGGCGTGCCGCGCCCGACCTTGGCGCACCTGGAGTCCGGCGAGGCCAACCCCACGCTGAGCGTGCTGGTCAAAGTCGCCGAGGCGCTCGGCACCAGTATCGAGGAGTTGATCGGTCGGGCCGAGGTCGCGGTCACCATTCACGCCGCCACCTCGCTGGTCGAACAACGGCGTGGCAAGGCGCGGCTGACCGAGCTTTCGCCCGGTGCCTTCGGCGGGCTCAGCTTTCAACGGGTCGAGTTGCCGGCCGGCGCGCGCTTCGATGCCGAGCCGGAGTCGCGCACGGGTCGTTGTTTCGTCACACTGGAAAGCGGCGAGCTCACTCTGGAGAGTGGAGGGGAGACTCATCGACTGGGCCGGGGTGACGTGGCGGCGATTTTGCGCGAGGTCGGGCACCGCTGCACCAACTCCGGGCGCGCGCACGCGGTCATTTACAGAGTGTTGGAGGGCGCTGGAGCGAGTTGAAACCGCGTTCTCGCGGCCCATAGCCCTGAAATCACAGTGTTTGGTTGCACGGCCAGCAGTTCCGGGCTAGCGATGCGCCGCCAATGTCCGCTGCGAACCTTCGAAACATCGCCATCATCGCTCACGTCGATCACGGCAAAACTACTCTGGTCGACGCCATGTTGCGTCAAAATGGCGTGTTCCGCGCGAACGAGGCCGTGACCGACCGCGTCATGGACTCGAACGATCTCGAGCGCGAACGCGGCATCACGATTCTCGCCAAGCACTGCAGCGTCAAATACAAAGACTACACGATCAACATCATCGACACGCCCGGCCACGCCGACTTCGGCGGTGAAGTCGAGCGCACGTTGAAGATGGCCGACGGCGTGCTCCTCTTGGTAGACGCCGCCGAAGGCCCGCTCCCGCAGACGCGCTTCGTGCTTTCCAAGGCGCTCGAGTTGGGCATGACGGTCATCGTCGTGATCAACAAGATCGACCGCCAAGATGCGCGGCCGGACGACGTGTTGAACGAAGTGTTCGACCTCTTCTGTGAGCTCGAAGCCAGCGACGAGCAGACGGAATTCGCCACGCTCTACGCTATCGGCAAAGAGGGCATGGCCAAGCACGAGCTGTCGGATTCTTCGAACAGCCTCGAGCCGCTGATGGAGACCATCGTCAAGCGCGTGCGCGCGCCGCGCGTCGACGAAAATGGCCCGCTGCAAGCGCTGGTGCACAACACCGAGCACGACGAGTACGTCGGGCGCCTGGCCATCATCCGCATCAATCGCGGTAAGATCGCGGTCAATCAGACCGTCGCCCTGATCGGCGAGAAGAGCACGCAGAACGTGCGCATCAGCGCCATCTTCAGCTTCGAAGGCACCAAGCGCGTCAAGGTCGATTCGGCGGAAGCCGGCGACATCGTGGCCCTCTCGGGCATGGAAGACGTGCAAATCGGTGACACCGTGAGCGCGGTCGACAAGCAAGAAGCCTTGCCGCGCATCACCGTGGAAGAGCCGACCATCAAGGTCAGCTTCATGGTCAACACCTCGCCGCTGGCTGGAAAATCCGGCAAATGGGTGACGTCGCGCCACGTGCGCGAACGCCTGTTCAAGGAAGCCACGCGGAACCTCGCCTTGCGCGTCGAAGAGACGGACGAGCCGGACACCTTCTTGGTCTACGGTCGCGGTGAACTGATGCTCGCCATCTTGGGCGAGACGATGCGCCGCGAAGGCTACGAGTTCTCGCTCGGCATGCCCGAAGTCGTCGTCAAAGACATCGACGGCGTGAAATCGGAACCGGTCGAGCTCGTGATCATCGACGTTCCGGATCAGTACGTCGGTGCCGTCACCACGCGCCTCGGTGAACGCCGCGGCCAAATGATGAAGATGGCGAACCTGGGCTTTGGCCGCGCACGCATGGAATTCAAGGTTCCGTCGCGCGGGCTCATCGGCTTCCGCTCCGCGTTCCTCACGGAAACGCGCGGCACGGGCCTATTGAACTCACTGTTCGGCGGCTGGCAGCCCTACGGCGGCCCGATGCTCCGTCGCACGAACGGCGCCATCGTCTCCGATCGCCAAGGCGTGACGACGCCCTACGCACTGTTCCACATCCAACCGCGTGGCACCTTGATGATCACCTCCGGCACCCCCGTGTACGAAGGCATGATCATCGGCGAGCACAACCGCGACAACGACCTGGACGTGAACTGTGTCCGTGAGAAGAAGCTCACGAACATCCGCGCCGCCGGCAAAGACGAAAACGTCGTGCTCGTTCCCCCGCGCACGCTCTCGATCGACACCGCGCTCGAGTTCATCGATCGCGATGAGCTCGTCGAAGTCACGCCCGACATGATCCGCCTCCGCAAGCGCGTGCTCGACTCCAACAAGCGCCCCCGCCGCGACGGCGACAAAAAAGCCGAAAAAGAAAAGGAATGAGTTGCCTGGCCACTGTAGCCTCGGTTGCAGTGGCATCGCTCTAGCTGCTCCCGCAAACCGCGACGAGGCGCGGCCGGGCGTGCTCGAACCGTAGCGGTTCTCCGCGCGCCCGAGGCCCTCAAGCCTGGATGCGGCGCCCAAGCCCGCCGCCCCAGCCGAGGGCCTCCCGTTCCACGCCCCCGCGCGGCGCCGTCGCATCCTTCTCCTTCGCCTTCGCCTCAGCTCCAAATTGCCGGGCGACAACAATCCTGACCGGTAGGGGTAGAATCTGGAGCGAAATCGGACCAGGGATGGTTCCGCGCGCGCATGTCCGAAATCGGACAAGCTATTTTTCCTGTGGACCCGCGTGGCGAGCGGGCTGGGCTGCAACGCCCCGTGGTGGCGGGCTGCGGTGAAACTGTCACCGGCGAGGGGATCAGAGAGTGCCCCCAACCAAAAAGAAGCCACGCCAAGTGTGGCGGCGGCGTTGCAGTGATTGTCGTGTCGCGGGACGTCGTAGCGCGGGACTGCCGCGGGGTTACAGCGAGAGTTCGTTGGCTTCGAATTCGGCGCGGCGCAGGGCTTCGGCGGCTTCGCGCGCGCGCGTAGCGAGCACGGTTTCGAGCTTTTCGGCGACGAGATTGAGGAGGCGGGTGGTGCTCGCGCGGTCGAGCGCGGAGATGCACACGGAGTCTGGCTCGGCGGCGAGCCCTTCGACCTGTTCCGGCGGCACGCGATCCATCTTGTTATAAACGCGCAGCCTCGCGGCGGGGTCGAGGTCGAGGTCGCTCAGGATCTTGGCGGTGGTTTCGAGGTGATCTTCTTGCTCGGGATCCGAGGCGTCGACCACTTCCAGAATCACGTCGGCTTCGCTGGCTTCTTCGAAGGTGGCGCGGAAGGCGGCGAACAGATCCTTGGGCATTTGACGGATGAAGCCCACCGTGTCGGTCAAGATGACCTCGCGGCCGTTCGGCAAGTAAAGTTTGCGCGCGCGTGTGTCGAGCGTGGCAAACAGTTTGTCTTCGGCGAGCACCCCTGCGTCGGTGAGCGTGTTCAATAGCGTGCTCTTGCCGGCGTTCGTGTAGCCGACGATCGCGACGACGGGGATGGCACTTTCCGTGCGCCGGTGACGGCGTTGCACGCGCTGTCGGCCCAGATTTTCGAGCTCTTTTTCGAGCCGATTGATGCGCTCGTGCGCTCGGCGACGACCAATCTCGAGCTTCGTTTCGCCCGGCCCGCGCCCGCCGATGCCGCCGGTCAAGCGGCTCAGCGAATCGTCCTTCGTGCCGAGGCGGGGCAGAGTGTATTTGAGCTGCGCGAGCTCGACTTGCAGCTTGCCGTCGCGGGTTTCGGCGCGCTGCGCGAAAATGTCCAAAATGATCTGCGACCGGTCGAGCACTTTCAAATCGGTCTTGCTGGAAATGCCGTGCGCTTGGGCCGCGTTCAGATCGCAGTCGAAAATTAGCGTTTCCGCGTCCAAATCGATGGCTCGCATCAGCACGTCTTCCAGCTTGCCGGCGCCGATGACGAACTTCGGATCCGGCTGATCGCGCAGCTGGATCACGGTGTCGACGACGTCCACGCCTGCGGTGCGCGCCAAACTTTCGAGCTCGCTCAAGCGCGATTTTGCACGCTGCATCCCGGACTTTTTCTTGTCCCCGACGTGGATCAAGATGGCGCGGCCATCCTTGGCGACGACGCTGCGAGTGCGCTGATGCTGCGCAAATTCAGCCTCCAGAGCGGCAATGAGCTCGCCGAAATCCGGCTGTGGTTGGCCGTACGGTAACGGGCCCACGACTTCATACGGGGTACCGCGGCCTTCGAAGGTGGGCACGTTGTACGCCCACGTCATGCGTTGCGGCTCGCTCGCCGGGTTCAGCAAGATCGCGGCCACCAAATCCAGCCGTAGCCGCGTCAAGTCGACCAAGTCATCCTTGGTGAGCGGCTCGTTGAAGAGGTGAGTGTGCACCAAGCGCAGCGCGCGGAAACGGCCCTCCGCGGCGCGCAAACGGCCGATGTCCGGCAACATCAAACCCGTCGCGTGGCCGACCACCACGTAGTCGACCTCACCCGAACGGTGCACGAGCGCGCCGACTTGGCGTTTCGACTCGCGAGACGCGTCAGCGAGCGAACGGACGAGCTCGGGCGTCGCGATGCGGTCGCTCGGCACGCGCCGGCGGTAGATGCGTTCTAGGGCTTTGATGGCGCTGGGGGGAAGCCCAGTCGTGTTCCCGTACAGTTCTGGCATGTAGTGCAAATAGCGAGCGACTCGCCTGCGTAGAGGGTACCACGGCCTGAGCCCGACGCATCCCGGTCTCGGGCCGCACCCAAACGTGACGAATTCGGGGCATGACACGCGCAAATGCTCGTGCATTAGTAGCGGCCGCCATGGCGCTTTTGACACCCCTTCCGCTCTCCGCCGCTGCCGCGTTGTGCCGGCAATTCGGCCTCGATTTGGCTGCAATCGAGGCGTTGCACGAGGGCTCGGTCAACTCCAATTTTCGGCTCGTGGGCAGTGACGGGCAGCGCTATTTCGCCCGACTCTACGAAGAGCAAGACCATGCGGGCGCAGCTCGCGAACACGCACTCGTGCGCGCGTTGGATCAGGCCAAGGTGCCCGTGGTGCGCGGCTTGCAAACCAAAGCCGGTGACTCACTCCTCGACTACGAGGGCAAAGCCTTCGCTGTGTTTCCCTGGGTGGACGGTGAAATCTTGTGCCAAGGCCGGGTCACGGCCGATGCGTGTCGCAAGTTGGGCGCTGCCTTGGCCGCGGTGCATCTCACTTCCGATCGCGCGCCGGAATTGCCCGAGGGGCGCTTTCGCATTCCCGATCTGCGTGAACGGTTGAAGCGCGTCGAGGTTGCCGGGCGCACCGCGCTATTGCCCGCGGTGGCGCAAATACGCGAGCTTTTCACGCATTACGAAGCGCGCCGCTCACCGGCGTTGACGATCGGCCTTTGTCACGGCGATCTATTTCGCGACAACGTCCTGTGGCAAAACGGCGAAGTGCGCGCGCTCTTGGATTTCGAGAGCGCGTGTGCCGGTTCGTTTGCTTACGACTTGATGGTGACGGCGCTGGCCTGGTGTTACGGCGCACAGTTCGATCTCGGGCTCGTCAGCGCGCTCTTCGAGGGCTACGGCGCAGTGCGGCCCGTGCCGCCGGCAGAAGTGGCCGCGATGCCGGTGGAAGGCGCCATCGCCTGCTTACGCTTTGCGACCACGCGCCTCACCGATTTCTCGCTGCGCGTGGCCGATGGTGAGCCGCCAATTCGCGATTATGGCCGGTTTCTGGCACGTTTGGCGGCCATCGAGAGCGGCGTGCTCGCGCCGGCGCTCGCGCGGCTCGGAGGTTGAGTCATGGCCGAGCTGCCTGGTCTCGCAGGTCCAGTCCCGTTCACGCGTGACGCTTGGGGCTATCCCACGGTGCGCGCCCAGAACCTGCTGGAGGGAACTCACGCGCTCGGCTATTTGCATGCGCGCGATCGCTTGGTGCAGATCTCGTTGGCCTCGCTCGCGGCCCGCGGTGAACTCATGTCCGCCCTGGGAGATGTGCCCATCGCGCGGCTCGTCGATCACAGCTCGCGAGCCTTGGGCCTAGCGCGCGGTGTCGAGCAGCAAGTGGCGCAGTTGAACGCCGAATCTCGCGCGCTCCTCGACGCCTATGCCGCGGGCTTCAATGCAGGTGTGAAAGCGCGCGGAACGCCGCTTTTGCTGCGTTTGTTGGGCAAAAAGCCGCTCTCGTGCAGCGCCGCGCGGGTGCTCGAGATCTATCGCTTCGTCACGTATTTCGGTCTGACCAGCATGCAAGTGTCGACCGAGCTCATCATCGCCGAGCTGGCCGCGCGCGGCGCACCGAAGCGCGTTTTCGACCGCTTGCTCGGCGCGAGCGCGCAGGGCATCGATCTCGAAGCGTTGAAGTCGCTGCGCATCCCACCCGAGCTGTCGTTCTTCGAGTCGGTGCTCGGTGGTTCACCGCAGGCTGGCTCGAACGCGTTCGCGGTCTCCAGCGCTCGCTCGAAGACGGGCGGCGCGCTGCTCATGGGCGAGTTTCACATGGAGGTCGGCAAGTTCCCGCCGCTGCTCTACGCCGCGCACTTGAGCCTAGCCGATGGCTCGTATCTGACCGGGATCACTATCCCCGGCTGCCCGTGGTTTGCGGCGGGCCGCACCGAACACGTCGGTTGGTCATATACGTTCGCTCACGCCGACAACGTGGACTTCATTGCCGAGCACGTGAAGGGCGGCCAATATCAGCGCGGCTCACGCTACTTGCCGCTGACGCGTCGCGAAGAGCGCGTGTCGATCAAAGGAAAATCGCCAGAAACCTGGGTTTTTCACGAGAACGACTACGGAACGGTGATCGGCAATCCCGAGCCCGAGGGGGACCTGGCTTGTGTGCGCGTGACCGGCATCGATCAGACCTTTCGCGCCTTCAACGCGGCGACGCGCATCGCCGCCTGCCGTACGGTCGATGATTTGCTGGCCGTGCAACGCGAGATCAAGAGCGTGTCGCTCGAAGCGATCCTGGCGGACTCGAGCGGCGCGGTGGCGAGCATCGTCACGGGTGAGATCGATCAGCGCCCGGCGACGTACAGCGGCGCATACCCGCGCGTGGGTCGGGAGTTGCCCGAGCAGCCACCACAGCCGGTGCCCGAGAGTGAACGGCCGATTGCGGTTCGCCCGGACGCGGGGGTGATTGTCTCTGCCAACCAGGGTGGGCACGGGCCGCACCGGGATCGCTGGTGCACGTTCCCCGAAGCGCCGTATCGCTTCGAGCGCATCAGTGACTTGCTCGCGCGGCGAAAAGAACACGATCCGGCGTCACTTCTGGCCATTTCTTACGACTTTTTCGATGGGAGTGCGCGCCGCCTGCTGCCGGTGTGGGCGCCACTCTTGCCCGCCGGTCCCGCGGCGCAGACGCTCGTCGACTGGGCGACCGCGCAGGGGGATCGCGAGCAGCTCGCGCTGTTCAGCAAATTATACGAAGAGCTCTGCTTTCTGCTCTTGGAGCAAGATCTGTCGCGCCCGATGGCACGACGTTTTCGCGAATGGTCTGCGCTCGCTTTGTACCAACCGGAACTCGATCGCGTGCTCGCGCTCGAGCGCCCGGAGCTGCTCGATGCCGCTTCGCTGAAAGAGCTCTTGGCGCGCGCGTTCGCCACCGCGCTCTCCGGTTATCGCGACCACGATGTGCCGGTGCGCGTGCGCTTCTCGCACCTGCTCACGCGCGGGAAAACACCGGCGTTTCTCGGGTTCGATGCGCCGGAAGTCGAATTGCCCGGCACGCCGCTCGCGCCCTTTCAGTGCCGCGTGTCGCCAATTTCGGGTGAGCGCTTGGTGTACGCGCCCGCGTTCCACGTGCTCTTCGACATGAAACGGCGTGGCGCTTGGTACAACATGCCCGGCGGGGCGTCCGAATCGCGCTTCGGCCCCGGCTACGGCAAAGGCCTGAACGAATGGCTTCACGGCCAAATGCTACCGCTGGGCGATGCCGAGCTCGAGCCGCTCGCGGTGCAGAAGTAACGCGAACGCGGGCTAATTGGCGCCCAACGTGAACATTTGGCTCACGTTGCCGCGCAGTTTGACGGGACCCGCGTAGGCTCCATCGGCGCGCTCGATGCGCATGCGCAGCGCGGGCCGCGGCGCCATCGTGACGCTCACGAAGCGATCGATCTTCTGCCCGGGGACGAGCTCGAAACGAAAGCGTTGCACGAGGAGCGCGAGCACGATCTTGATCTCCATCAGCGCGAATGTCGCGCCAATGCACATGCGCGGCCCGGCGCTGAACGGGTTGTAAACGTACGGTCCGGGATCCAAATTCGACCAGCGCTCGGGGTTGAAGCGCAGCGGATCGGGGAAAAATTCCGGCATGCGGTGTGTGTGATAAATGCTGGCTAGGATCTCGGTGTTGGCCGGCAATGGGTTGCCGAGCAGCTCACACGCTCGCGGCACCACTCGGTGATTGAACGGCGCCGGCGGAAACAGGCGCAGGCTCTCTTTCACCACGCGATCGAGTAACGGTAGCTCTGCCAGATCTTCGAGGCTCGGGGCCTCTCCCTTGAGCCGGCCGTGCAACTCGTCGTGCAGATTGCGAAAGATCTGGGGGTGCTGGGCGAGCATCAGTAGCGTCCAACACAGGGCATTTGAACTCGTTTCGTGCCCGGCCGCGAAGATCACGCTGGCGTGACCGATGAGTTCGTCCTCGGTCAGTTTGCCGCCCGCTTCGTCTTGGGCCTCGATGAGCATCGAGAGCATGTCGCCGCGTGTGCCGAGCTCTTTGCGCTTTTGCGCGATCACGGCCGTCATGCGCGCATCGATCGAGAGCGAGAGCTCGAGCCAGCGCCGATAGGGGGTGCCGGGGAAATCCCAGGGCAGGGCGACCGCGCCGCCGAATTCTTCCAGCCAACGCTGCAAATCGCGGCCAATCGCGAGCCCGGTCTCGCCGAGGTCGGCGCCGAATAACGTTCCGGTGGCGATGCGCAACGTTACTTCCATCATGTCTGCGCGCAGATCACGCTCTGCGCCGACGCGATAATTCTCGAGCAAGGACTCGGTGATGCTCGCCATCTCGTCGCGATAGGTGGCGATGCGCGAGCGGTGAAAGGCCGGCATCATCAACCGGCGCTGCGCGCGATGGTCATCACCGTTCACGTGGAACAAGCCCGTCAGGGTGCGGGTGAGCGGGCGCGTGCGTTGGGTGAGCGGCTCCTGCGGATAGAGGGGACCAGTGAGCGCACACTTGTGGAAGTCAGCGTGGTTGGTGAGGAGCGCCTTATTCAGCTCCGGCCCGTAGACGAAGACGGTTCCGGGCACGTTGGGCTCGGTCGACACCACGCGCGTCGGGCGGCCGCGAACCAGGGCGGCAATCGGCCCATAGTCGCGGAACAAACGCCCCGCATAGCCGATCGGATCGGTCACGAAGCGCAACATGTGGACGGCTGCGCCGAAGATCGGCAGCGATTGCGGCCCAGGCGTGGAGAGGCTTTCGACCATGCGGCGGCCAGTGTCGCCCAAGCGCCGGGCGCGTCAACTCGTCGTCTCGGGGCGATCGGCTATCGGACCGCCCTGAGACGCGGTTACGGCTAGTTCAAGGCTCGAACGTTGGACACGCAGAAATCGAATGGCACGGTGCCGCCCGAATTCGTCACGACCTGCCAGGAGATCTTCAGCAGATCGGCCTTGGCGGTCTCGGCTGTTGCGGCGGTTGCTTTGGGCGCCCAACACTCTGCAATCAGGTCAGAGAAGTTGAACACGTTGGGGCCGAGTTTGACGGCCTTGGTGGCGGGCGTGCAAAACTCACCCTTGGCGTCCTCGACCTTGAAGCGGAAGGCGGCGGGGCTCGGGATGGTCATGCCCGTGATGTCGAAGGCGAAGCCCTTCAAGGCCGACGCGTCGAAGGGAGCGGGAGCGCCGCCCATCATCGTGGTCATGTCGATCGGCTGCTTCAGGTTCAAGCCGAGCGCCGCGCCCCAGAATTGGCCGTAGCAATCGGTTGCGGGCGCTACCGGTGTGCACTTCAGATCGACCTTGGCCGCCGTGCCTTTGATACAGGCATGGTCCGCGGTGAGGTCACTGACGAGGCCCATGCCGGAGACCATATCCGAGAACGCGAACATCGCGCCCTGAATGCCGAGCGTGTTGCTGGCGCCGTCGACCCAGCCGTTGGTCGGGGTGAGGGGGACGCCCGGAGGCAAGTCACCGCCGCCACCGCCACTGCTATCCCCGCCAGTGGTGCTGGTGCTGCCGCCGCTGCCGGCGCCACCGATCTGAATCGGGCCGGTGCCACCGCTCGCGTTGTTGGTGTCTGTGCTGCCGCTGCAGCCCGCGGCTGCGGCCAATACGGAAACGCCCAAAACCAATCGAATTGCCGTGTTCATGTGTGCCAAACCTTTAGCGGAGCGGAGCCGGTCTTTTTTCGAGTGCGAATGCCGTTCTGGCTCATTCGGACTGCAGTGTTTTGGGGAACCGGTGCCGGGGCACTCCGCGGTAATTCTGGTACCGGTTCCAGGTCGCGATTCACCTTAGCGGAGGGCGGGAGGTCTTTCAAGGCTTCGGGCTGAATTTGATCCGGTTTCGCCATCGGGATTGGCGAAATTGCACCCGGTAGACTGGAACTTTATGGCACCGGTTCCAGGTGAGGCGCTTCGGTGCTGCACAGTGGCTCTGTTTTGTTCGTCATTTGCCTCAATGCACGTCCACGTAAAAATCTTCGGTGGCCAGGTTGGTGACCGGGCCGTTCCACACTTCGTAGCCCACGGCGACCGCCATCAGGTGCGTGCCGGGCAGGCTGTAGCCGCGACCGAGCGCGTCACGATAGACGGCGAGCACGTCGTATTCGAGCTCCGGGCGATCCTGCCCCTCCTTCGAGACATAGTTCACGATCGGGTGACCTTGGACGCTTCCCGTCCAAATCGTCCACGTGCCG
>Ga0105245_10003562_pt1 | contig 13893 bp, 15 predicted proteins | sample KBSM54metaG_FD_81523 | JGI IMG/M metagenome (GOLD analysis project Ga0105245, IMG submission 81523) | Miscanthus rhizosphere microbial communities from Kellogg Biological Station, Michigan, USA - KBS M5-4 metaG | ecosystem: Host-associated > Plants > Roots > Rhizosphere > Soil | place... | reverse complement strand
TAGCGAGACCCGCATTCCGTGTCGAGCGGTGGTGCTCGCGGCCGGCGCGGTCAACAGCGCGCAGATCTTGCTGGAGTCGGCGTGCGCGGAGTTTCCTGACGGCCTCGGAAATACTCACGACGTGCTCGGCCGCTATCTACACGATCATCCGCTGGCCAAAGTCGTGATCGATCTCGGTCGGCGTGTTGCCGTTTCACCCGCGAGCTACATCACTCGAACGCCGCTCGCCGATTCTGACCCGCTCTACGCTGCTGCGTGCATGCAGTGGAGCGGCGCTGCGGAGCTCGGCCGTACGGCCCTCGAAGGCCACCCGGGGCGCACGACGTGGCTCGGCTTCAGCGTCTTCGGCACCATGGTCCCCACGCTCGATGATTTCATCGCACTCGACCGCAGCAAAACGAGGCAAGGCCGCGCTCCGCTGTTGTTCGGCTTGCGCTACCCAGCCGAAGCGATTCGGCCTCTGGAGCAGGCGCGCGACGACTTGCTCGATGTGTTCACCCGCGCCGGCTGGCAACCGAAGCTGCGCGTCTTTCACGTCGAAGTGCCCGGAAATTCCGTGCACTACGGCGGCACGTGTCGCATGCACGCTTCGCCGCAGTTCGGCGTGGTCGACCCGTTCTGTCGCGTTCACGGCGTGTCGAACGTGGTCGTCGCCGATTCGTCCGTGTTTACTACCGGCCCCGAGAAAAACCCGGTGCTGACCGCGATGACTTTGGCGGCGCGTGCCAGCGTTCGGCTGGCGCAAGACCTGCGTGAAGGCGACGTTTGACTCCCTCATAGTCTGCTCATGGTGCGTAGTGGTGATCTGGTCCAAAGCCCATAGAGATAGATCGATTCGAGCATCCCAGAGTGCTGCTGCTTATTCCGTTCGGATGATGGTCTGATGAATGTACTATGCCATTCTATGTCCGGTTAACTCCTTGCTTTTTTCGAGGTTCGGATTATGCCTACCATCATGGGATGGCTGAGGATCCGTCGCGGTTCATACACTCCAAGCTCGTGGTTCACGAAGTTCCTCGGCAGTTTGGGGCGAAGCCTGATCCGCCGATCTTGAGTCAATTCGAGCTTCCGCTTGAACCAGAGGTTGCGACGTTTTTTCGAGACCGGACCACTCGCAGCCTTTTGGAGGAGGGCGTAGAGGTCAAGTTTCGCCATGGCGCGGCCACAACGGTGCCAAAGCTAATCTCGGACATCTTTGACAAACCAAGCACGTTCCTGCTGGCTACCCAAGAAATAACCTCGCAGTTGGCGCGCTCACAGGGGGCAGGAAATAACGCGGGGCTGCTCTCCATTGCTCTCGGGAAGATTGAACAGAAACCGGCTCTCGCCATCATGAAGCTCGAAAAGGCCAACGGTGTGCGTGTGGAGACCGTCCATCACAACGATGGCAGGGTGGCACTAAGTCCCAAAGCAATTCACGACCTGATGCTGACGCAGCAGACTCGCGTGTTCAAGGTGGGGATGTTCATCAAAATTTCGGACGACCCGCAAGAAATTGTGGGAACCGTCAGCGATGAGCAGCAGCGGGGGCGAACGCAAATCGCGGACTTCTTCCTGGCTGACTTTCTCGGCTGTGAACTCGTGCAACAGTCGAGTGTTTCGACGCGTAGGTTCTTTGAAACGTTGGTCGGGTTCGTTAACTCGCGAGTGCCGGAGGTAACCACAAGGGCCTCGTACATGCGAGCCGCGGTAGCGGCGTTGAATTCTAATGCGACAACCTTGAACGTAAAGGGCTTCGTACGCGACCACGTCAACACGAAGCACCAGAGTGAGCTGAGCAAGTTATTGGCGGAGCAAAATGTTCCAAATTCGTTTCGGAAAGACGTTCAAGAGATCAAGTCGAAATTGTCGCGGATGGTCATCGACTTCAAGAACGGCGCCTCGGTCATTGCCCCCTACGAGATCGATCCGGCGACCTTCAAGCTCGATCAGGGTGACGACGGGCGAACCAAAGTTACAGTTCACGATAAGGTCAAGGGCGTCGGTGGCCGAAAGTGACCAGTGACCTCGAGATTGCGAGGCAACGCTTTGTCATCGAGCGCGCGAGATTCGCCGAGCTCGCTCAATCGGTTCATGAGGCTTTAGAAGCCTCGTTCCGTCGAGCAGGTGTCGCTGCGATGTTCCAAAGTAGGGCGAAGGACGTAGGAAGCCTCGTCAAGAAGATGGCCCGATCCGGCAAGAGCTACCGATCGATTCGGGACAAGGCTGGGGTTCGCGCGCGGCTGCTCTATCCCGACGATCGCGCGAAAGCTATCGAACTAGTTAGGGCGACGTTGACAGTGGTCTCGACAGACGAGAAACGAGAAAACAGAGATCATCGAACTTTCGACTACGCGGGAACTCACTTCATCGTTCGCCTCGCAAAGAGGAGTCCGGTGTGTGAGGTGCAAATCCATTCTCCGGGCGAAGGGCTGTGGGCAAGTGTTGCGCACGACCTTATCTACAAGGACCAGCACGATGTTCCGACCGAACTCCGCCGTGCGATGCACCGCCTTTGTGCGATGACTGAGCTTTTCGACGATGAGGTATCACGCGTCAGGAAACGGCTTTCCGGCGCCGACCACGATGCGCACGCACTTTTGTTCGAGCTTGAAAGACTCTATCTCGGACTGACTACTGTTGGCTTCGATAAGCAACTTTCGCTAGCAGCGATACCTTTGTTGCGAGGCATCTTGCAAGAATCGGTCACGTCGCAGCGACTCGACGAGTTCGTCCATCGCCACCAGAGCAAGCTTAGCGAGGTCTTTTCGACTCGAGCTCCGGAATCCGATCCCCTGTTGTATCAACCGGAGTCGCTGTTGATCTTTCTCGCTATTGAAGCGGACCAATTTTTCTGCGCCGACTCGTGGCCAATCGATACTCTACCGTACTACGAACGAGAACATTTCGAGGAGGTGTGGGGAAAGATTGCGTAGTGATTTAGCCCCCCTGTTGAAACCGGAGCCGCTTCACTGAAAAATAAAGAGAGAGGTCCGATGGCTGAAAGTCAGGGAAATGAAACCGGTAAGGGCGCCTCTAACTACGTTCACCCAAACAGCGGGCTTCGCCGAAGAGCGACGTCAGAAACACACTCTTGCCGCTCTGCGAAGCGTTATTTCAGCGTCTACGGGGTCAAGCTGCCTGGTCGGGCGGACTGTGAAGTCCGCGTCAACAGCGGGCAAAATCTGCTCTTGACCGGCTTTCTGAACGCGGGAGCTGCCGCCGCACATGCGGCGCGACATCGACTGGATCCGACATGACGACCTACCAACTAAAAGTGAAACCATGACCCTCGCCGCCGCCGGATTCATCGTCGCTATGCTTTCCCTCACTGTGTCAGCGGCGAACGCTTGGCTCACTCTCTTGCAGCCTGGCACGATCAGGATGGTCCGCCCCTCGCTCATGGCCTTCTTGGATGCTCGCGGCAGCGATGGACCGAAGGTCTGGTTTCGGGCGCTTCTGATCAGCACGTCCCGCAAGGGCAACGTGCTGGAAAGCATGTTCGTGCGACTGCGGCGCGGCGAGGCGCAACAGAACTTCAGTTTCTGGGTATGTGGTGAACGCGACAAGTTGGCCAGCGGGTGCGGCTTGTATGTGGGGAACACCGGGATCGCGCTCAATCACCACTTCATGCAGCCGAAAGATGGCAGCCGTTTCGAATTCCTACCCGGGGACTATCTGGTTGAAGTCTTTGGCACAGTCGTTGGCAAGCCTTCGCCCATAGTCCTAGCGAAAATTCCGCTGCATGTCACGGACGACCACGCCAAATCACTCAAGGATCCAGAAGAAAACGTATACTTCGATTGGTGGCCAGATTCGGCCCGGTACAACGCACACGTTGTGCGACGGAAAGAGCAACCCGAGTTGCCGGATTTTCTCACGGGCCTATTGGGCGCCAGGCCGTCGCAGCGCGAGCCCTAACGAACCGATCGCTCAACGCGAATCCCTCGTAGGTTCAGCGTTTTGGCGTACGTACCGATTTGGCCTTTCGAGCACCCATGCGAAAAGTTGCGGCAGCAATCAAAAGGCGAGACACTTCTCGCATGCCTTCTCAAGAACAGATCCAACGATGGTGCCTCGATGCATTGAAGAGCACCGCGGGAAACCAACTCAGTCTTGATCAGCTGCGTGAAGTCTGCAATTGCCACTCCGGCAGCCCAACTGTGACGGTCGGCGACATCGCCGTCGCTTTGTTGAGCGACACTGATTGGGAACTCGTCTGCCGACCTTCGCAAGCGCGACGTTTGTCAGGCGCTGTCCAGCTCGCGTGAAGGCCGGGTCGCACGCTTGACGGCTCCAACTGAGAACGAGCCCGTTGTCACAATAGATGCAGACCACCCCGTGTGGGGGCCCCGATTGCTCCGCATTGTGAAAGAGGTGGGGCCGTTCTACGAGTATCCCTTCCTCGGCACCTTAGCCGACCCGTGGCGCACGAAAGCGCTTTGGTATCGCGATTCAGCTTTCGATCACCTTTTCATCTTGCAGCTCTACTTTGTCGGGTTCGACGCGGTGAAAGGCGGGCACGCACCAGCTGGCGCAAGCATTCAGGACTGGGTCAATCGTGCGAATCGCGCCGAGAAGCTGGCGCTTCAATCGTGCATTTTCGCAAGCGGCTTGTGTTCCCTTCTCGAGGCGCTTCTGCCTGAGATGGCCGGCGCGCTCGGCGTCCAGGAATACAAGAGAATCCGTCGCGTTCGCACCCTTCCGCGCGATCCGAGCGAGGCGCGGAAGCAGCTCCGAAAGTGGGCCAATCCGACATCGAAGGGTGATTCCGGATGGAGTGAGCGCGTAGGAGACGTTTTCGGTTTTAGCGCGAGCGACGACGTCCATCTCGCAATTCGGACAATGCTCGATCTGAGGCATACGTACATCCACGATCACGTCCAGGCAATGAAGCATGAGATGGTCATCGATGAGCTCAGTTCCTGGGTGTACGCCTCGATACTCTTGACGACGCTCGCGGCGAGATCCGTATCGCAGACCTGACTCAAATGGGATAAGTCACGCCGAAGCGACTATTGGTCGAACTTTAACAAGCAATTCAGGCTGCGGCGGCACCAGCGTGAGTTGCGCCGTGACTTTTTTTTGGGCCAGCGTTCGTTATCTCGGCTCCAGCACGCGCTATGCCGGGTTCGCGAATGCGCGGATCTCAGCTACCCTCTCGGCGTCATGGCTTTCCCAATGCAGATCGACGTTCAGATCGCAGACTTGTTTGGCGGGCGAACTCAGACACTCACGTTCTCCGAGGGAATGCTGACGCTGGTTGGACCGAACGGATCCGGGAAGACTCAGGTACTTCATGCCCTCCGCCCCGGCCTTGCACAGCACGTCAAGAATAGGAAGATTCGCTACCTCTCACCGGGCCGACTCGCCACAATTGAGCAACACCGATCGGACATCACCGGGCAGAATGAGGGGGCACCGCGCTTCGCTGAGACTCCCGTGGGTGGCCAGCACTTGACCGCGACGCGGCACTCATCTTCCGGGATTATTGGCGACGTTCTTGCTCTTCAGCAGCGCCCTGACCTCCGGATTAAAGTCGAGTCACGTCTGCAGGACCTGTTCCAGCGACGTCTTACTCTCCAGTGGTCGCAGGCTGGGCTCCAAATGGAGTTCACGCGGACGGATGGGGGAGAGCCCTACGCGGCGAGTCGGGAAGCGAGTGGGCTACTTCATCTCGTCTCTGTATTGGCGGCGGCTTTTGACGACGAAGTTGGCGCTCTGCTGCTCGATGAGCCTGAAGTGTCTCTGCATCCGCAGCTGCAAGCGTACGTTTTCCGGGAACTTCGTGGTATTGCCGGCGACCCCGGCGATCCCCAGCGGAAGCTGGTGGTGGTATCCACACACTCGCCGGCCATGTTGCGCGTGACGCGACCTGAGCACTTGACTAGGCTCATATTCTTCCAGGATACGAGTAACGATCCGAAGCAGGTTCCTGCGACGGCGCCTGAGCTGACCTCGAAGTCGATATCCGGGCTCCTTGCGCGGATGGGGGAATCGCACCGGGCAGCATTCTTCGCGCGTAGACTCTTGCTCGTGGAAGGTCCGAGCGACGAACTGATTGCGCAGGCACTCGCCATCAAACTGGACCTTCCCCTGGACGCCGCAGGATCACAGCTCGTGCCCGTGGTCGGGAAGGGCGAGATGGCCGCAGTCCGGAAGCTTTTCGCGCTCACGGGAAAGGATTGCGCCGTCGTCGCTGACCTCGATGCGTTCGTCGACGATGGTAAGCTAATCGGGGATTTCTATGGAGTGGCTACGATCGAAGATCACATCAGGACACACGGACACCGTGACCTTCAAATGTTCTCGGCGTCTGTCCGCGATGACCTGAAGAAGCAGATCGATTCACATTACGCGGATTTGGCCTCTGTCGCCGATAAGCATCCATACTGGACCTTGCGAGAAAAAGGAGCGGCCGAACAGGTTGCGCGCGTTCGAGCCGGTACGGCCTGCCTCCTCAACATGAATTTGGAGGAATTGAACTCGCTACCCAATGCTGCCGCCTGGATCGCCCTCCGAACGCGGACGCTTTCTCTTTTGGATGCGCTTGAATTGGGCGGATGCTTTGTGCTCCGACGGGGCGCGTTGGAGAGCTACTCCGTATCGGGAGGCTCCGCCCCTGGAATACGAGCTAAACCGGAGGCGGCCGCGCTCGAGGCCGATGCAATTCTCGCTACAGACGAGGTTCTGCTGCGAGAGCGGATGGGCGACATCGTTCGAGCGCTCGAGTATGCCGCACAGCAACCGCGAGTCGATGAAGCGGGTCAACTCCGTCATCTCCTCCTGTCTGCCTTGGCTCCGTGCCTTGACTCGTGCACAAGGCAGACTTCGGATATGGAGCTCAACCAGCGAGCGCGAGCCTTCTTGCGCGATAGCGCGTCGATCTTCAGGATCCAAAACACCACTGTTGACGACGCCCTACCGAGGCTGAAAGTTGAGCTTACCTCACGCATTCTCGACCGTCAGAAGTTCCCAGTCGAGGTCACCAAAGACAATCTATACGAGACGTTGACTGACGCCCTACCAAGTTGTTCAGCCTCTCGAGCCGCGTCCCGAGCGGAGTCCTGACGTCATGGTAACTAGTCTTCGGGCGCACGCGAAGTCCGGAGCGGACGCCGGTTACGTTTGCTGCTCCCGATCAACGTCGTTGCGGGAGCCCACACCCCGGCTGTATCGACGTTGCATCGCGTGGTAGCCTGCGCTCTCAATGGCGCGCGACCGCATCGCTGAACTTCATGTGCAAGGACTCCGCACGCTCGCCGACGTTCGGCTGCGCCTAGGAAATCTAACCGTACTCACGGGCGAGAACGGGAGCGGCAAGAGTACTCTGATCGAGGCGTGCGAGATCCTGCGTCGAGCTGCTGAGCCAAATTTTCTTGAGGAATTTTTCGAGATTCACGGAGGACTCGATGCACTGCTTAGTCACGGCACTGACCATGTTCGTCTCTCTGTCAAGATCGAGGGAGCGATCGACTCGCTGGAATACTCGGTCGCGATCGAGGATGTCGTCGGCTTGGCCGTAAAGGAGGAGCGCCTTACGCTTCATCCAGCGGAAGGGGCGCCAGTTGAGGTGCTGCACCGAAAGGGCAGGGAGGGAACTTTCCTCAACTGTCAAACTGGCTCGCGGGAGCAAATAGCCCGCCTGCCCGCCTCGAAACTTTTGCTCACGGGATTTGGGGTGCGTGTCCCGCATCCTGGAATTACCCGAACGATTCGAAGTCTGCAGCTGATCGATGTCCAGTTGCCATTTCCCGTGTTGCCCTCCTGGGTAGTCCGTACCGTCGGAAACCTGCCGTCGATGAGAGTGTCGAAGGTGGACATGCCTGCGGACAGTCTCGCCCGACTAGGCGCAAATCTGGCTAACGTCTACCAGGCGTTTGGGCTAGACCGAGCAAATTGGGAGACCACTCTCGATTATGTTCGCCTTGGTCTCGGCGACGACATCGAGTCAGTAAGCACTCGCGCGACTGAAGGAGGCGACGGTCTAGAAATCTGGTTCAAGTATGCAGGATTCTCGGAAGAGGTTCCCGCGCGATCGCTTTCGGACGGCACACTCGACTACTTGGCATTCGTTGCGTTGTTTAGGCTGGCACCGAAACGTAGCATTATCGCGTTTGATGAGCCGGAAGGTCAGCTGCACCCCACCCTCGTTGTCCGCGTTGCTCAGTTCCTCGAGTCAATGTCCGAGCGGCAAACGATACTCATCACAACTCACTCGGATCGGCTCCTCGACGCGCTCACTGCTCCAGAAACCAGCGTAGTGCTTTGCTCCCTCGATGAACGGCGCCAAACACGTTTGATGAGGCCGGATGCCGCAGCGCTGAAAGCGTGGTTGGCCGACTACCGCGGCTTCGGCGACTTGCGAGCCGTTGGCCACGATGTCTCGGTTATGACCCGAGACGGGTCTAAGACATGAGCTCGATCTCCGCGACGCTCCTTTACGAGGATCAGCAGGGCCCGAGTCGGCAGTACGGACTACATGCTTTCGTTATGGCCTGCGTATTCGACCTCGTCAATGGCTTGCGCCATCGCGTAGAGCAGCGCGTCGACTCGAGACCCCTAAAGGGAAACGGCAACCTGCTCAAGTCCACTAGGAACGAATCCTCTAGAATCGCCGCCGACGGACGCAGAGTGTTCTCAATCTTCGACAACGACCGGGTGCGTGACCTCGTAGGGCTTCCCCATAGCGCGTCAGAATCGCAGGTGCGGCAGGAAATCATGGCGGGATGCGTTGCCCAACCTGCACCAACGATCTTTTTCCTGAAAGAGAATACGGAAAGCGTGCTAGCTGCAGCGCTGACTTGCGACCCGAGCCTTGACCCCACGCTGTTCGGCCGCGCTATGGGAAAGAACTTGGCCGAGCGCGATGTAGCATTCAAGCAGGTCGCGACGCGCGCAACGCGCGCAACGCGTGATTGCATTCTCCGTTCCGTCCCGTCCGTGAAGGAATTAGTCGAAGCTCTGGCGAGCATCCTGCACGCCGATCTGGGCGACTAACAACTTCGCAATAGAAGCCACAATCCTCGCTCTAGCGACTCCGGAGGAAGGTTCAACTGGCTACAGGCGATGGATAGTAACTCCTGGGTTCCAATGTAATCGTATTGATTCACGTCGACGCCAGCGATCTCCAGGAATCGAAGGAAGTGCCGGTCCATTGGAAATGTCGGCACGCCGCATAGCAGACTGAGGTAGTCGAATGTCTTTTGGCCAACCCCCCGTATGGCCATGAAGGCTCTCCGTCCTTCTGATGTTGTAACCAACATCCGAAGGTCATCCACCGTGTCAGCGCCGTTAGTCGCACACGTGTCGACGAGACAACGGTAGCGCTCAATCTTCTCGGTACCTTTCCAAAGCAGGAGGTGTCCCGCAGGCATACTAGCCAACAGCTTAACGATATCTTGAGTTCGCCGCGCGTTCGGCTGGCTGTCAATCACGTGCCTTACCCGAGGGGCGACGACGCTTTCGTAGTTTAGTCCTGCCTGGAGAGCGACGTCCGCAAGGAGCCCTCCCATGTGATCGTACCTTGCCCCAACAGCTGATACTTTTGGGATTGCAGGCAGGAGAAAGCTCAGGAAGCTTGTGACTCGCGATTGATCTGACTCTGTCCGCATCAGGGCACTTCCCGCAGCGCTGCCAATGCAGCGAGTCGCTCGACACAGTTGGGGCAAGACCCGCAGTGCTCGTTGGCGTTGACCTGACAGGAGAATGTCTCCGCGATTGGGGCGCTGAGCTCAATCCCCAGCCGCGCGACCTCGGCCTTGGGCATGTCCCGAAACGGCATCTCTATCGCGACTCCACCGCACTCGCGAATCAGCGTACTTGCGCCGATCAGAAATGTCTTCGTGGCATCGATTTCTTGTGCGTGGTTGCTGTTGATAAATGCCGACATGAGAACATTGCAGCCGCTGCTCGCGGCGAACGCAGCACCAGTAGCTAGCAAGAACAGATTTCTGTAGGGCAACATGATGTCCGCTGAAGAGATCGCGTCAGCCCAAAGATCTGCTTCCCGAATCATTCGAGAAGGTGACAACCGAAACACGTCGCTTACGTCGATGACTGCGAGACGCTCTTTTTCTGCGACCGGAAGGATCGTTCGCAGTGTCGAGAGCTCAGTTTTCGCGCAATGCTGCCCGTAATTTACGAACATCGGTACCACCGTGTATCCACGCGCAATTGCCCAGTAGACGAGAACGGTGGAGTCCATCCCCCCCGAGGTCATGATCAGTGCTCGGTTTTCATCCACGGCGAACCTGTCCTACCAATTCGAAAACTGCGTCGACAAGACCGACGAGGGTTGAGCACGAACGGCGAGCTAGATTGCTCACGAAGAGGTTGGAAGCGAGGTGTAGCGGATCGTACAAGATGCTCGCCTTCCCTTCGTTCGCGAACCACCCGAGTTCGGCGAAGGTTCCGGGGTCATTGGTTAACGGGACGGCGACTAGCAGTTCGCACGATTCGAGAAGCGCTACGTCCTTGGCGAAGAGGTTTCTTCGTTCATTCCAGGTCATCTCGAGGTTCCCCAGCCCGTTTTCTCGGATGGGTCGCCGCGGGGAAAAATTGTGATGTCGAAGTGCAAGTTCGACTCGGTCAAGCTCTGCGGTGTTCACGTCCGGAAAGTCGGGCGCAGCCAAGTAGATGTTGACGGACGGTCGATGTTCCCACGGGATTCTGGTTCCCACTAACGTCACAACGTCGTCGACGACAGTCCGCGACTGAAGTTCGTTGGCACGGAATTCCTGGTGGCTGAAGGTGGAAGCGTACAGAGACGCGACGTACGATGAGCGTCGCAGTCGGTGTCCGGCCGGCTCGCCTTCTCGCAGGGCAACCCATGTCGCGTCAAAACAATCGCCAACGCCAACGGAGTGCGCTGTTGCCACAGGGAACGAGTCGGCTTCCACTGCCTCGTGTTCTAGTTTGGAGTAGGCTCGCGAACCTCCGCGATTTTCCTTCAAAACAATCTTGGATGCAGCGTGAAAAAAAGAACGCAATGCATCCGGCGCGCGACCGCATTCGACGAATGGGACGCCCGTGGTTGAACAAAACACCGTATCAACCCTAATTTGCGACAATGAGCCGAGGGCGTGATCGACGTCGACGTGCACGCGAGCGATGTGCGGATGAAGCGCGTCAATCACGTCCTGAATGTTGAAGGCCCCTGCGATCACCAGCAAGTCTGTGGGACCATAACACCTGATGTGACTAGCCAGGACGCCGGTGTCCAGATCTGTTCGCCGACTATCACAAAGGAGATCTTGATACCCCTGATCTCCAGCCTCGCCTGAGTCGCGAATCTCCATGATGTTGGGAGCACCGACAACATTGCCGGTTTTTCTGGGATCACTCGCGCCGAGCTGGATAAGGAAGCTCTGGCAGTGCTCGTCCAGGTAGGACGGGCACAAATAGGCAACCGAGTACTTCACCCCACAAGCATCGAGCGCGCGCGCAGCGTGAAACACTCCACCAAGCCGAATTAAGGATCGGTCTAAATGGCGGTCCACGTAGACTTCACCAACGACTAGGATGCGTTTCGAGTCGTCATACAGGTTCAAGATGAACCTCGACCACCGGTATCTTGGATGCTCGAGATAGAGTGACCTCGCCCTCGTAAGAGTATCCGCGGCCCTGACAAACAGCTAGATAGTGAAAGCTCGTGGGGAGGTTGCCGATCGCCACGCCCGTCATGTCTTCGACAACCAAGCGCCCCGAAGTCGTTCCGTTCCGCAAACGAACGGGCGTTTGCGGCGGCGGGACACCGTTCGTTCCGAAGTAGTTCTGTCTGGCCACGTCTTCTAGTTCGGCGTCGACGCTATTTTCGCACTTGGTCGTCCCTCCCGGCGCTGGCGCATAGTCTCCGAACTTGTTTTTGCCCGTGCTACCCATGATTCTCTCCCTCGCCGCGTACTAGCGTCTCGCTTCCATCGTTGGGAGCGTGATCGCAAGCCTGGCTCCAGAATGCTTTGCAGGCGCGATGCTCCGACCAGAAAAAGACACAGCGAAGCACGCTCGCATGAGGTCGCGGCTCGGGTCAACCGAGACCCAACCACCGGAGGCGCAGAATCGACGCAATCTGGAAGTCCTCCATTTTCTGTGCCATTGCGATCGGTATGGGGCGGAACGTTACAAGCATTGTCAGGCGTCGGGTTGCGCTCTCAGAGCGGCTGAAGCTAGCGATGACGGCGCGGAGGTCCGCGAACGAGCGAGTTGCGGGGATCGGGTGTATTGCTTCGCGGCATGCATCAAGAGCTCCGTCGAGGAGTATTGCAAAGGGCCAGAGTTCCGGTTGGCCGTCGGAGCGCCACCGAAACTTGGTGGCAAGTCGATTGTGGCGCCTCCTCGCTCCGACCGTCGGTGGCAGGGACCCCATGGTGCTCCGAACTGCTGAGCTACCGAGCGAAGGGCGCCTTTATACCGTAAGTGGCAACGCTCGGGCTGATCTTGGTCGATCTGCCGAAGAGTCGCGCTCGTCGCCTCCTCGCAACCTCGCATGCTCGGTCCTTGCCCGCTTCAACTCCGTCCTCGTCATCGGCCCACGCAACATCGACATCGCCCAACGCGGTTGCAGCAAGCTGACGCCGTTGTTCGCGTGCGCATCGCGCACCACGAACCACCGCGGCGCGATTCGCTGGACCACCCGATTCAACATCTGCGTCGCCGCACGGTCAGCTCCGGCCGCGGCTGCCAAGCCGTCCACCACGCGCGCCCTGTCAGCATCTGTCTGCAAGCGCCCGATCGCCCAGAACCCCGCGTTGCTAAGCGCACGGTAGTCCAAGTCCATCGGGTTTTGCGTGGCGACAACAACACCCACGCCGAACGCGCGAGCTTGCTTCATCAAAGCAACCAATGGCCGCTTCGTCGGAGGGTTTTGCGGGTGCGGCGGTAAGAAACCGTACACCTCGTCGAACACGACGAGCGCTCGCAGCCGCTGACTACCAGGCAGCGAACGCACCCAGGCCAGGACTTCTTCGAGCAGCACGCCGAGCACTAGCGCGCGTTCTTCGTCTTCCAAGTGAGCCACGCTGACAATGACGGCCGGGGTGCGGCCATCACGAGGCGTGAGCCACTCGCCAACGTCTAGCCCGGCGCCTTCGCGCCAGCTCGCGAACGTGGGTGAGGCGAGGAGTGTGTTCAGAGCAGCAGCGAGCGCGCGGCGCTCGCTCTTCGGTAGGAACTCGTCGACGGGGAGTGCGCCGACCTCTTCGACCGGCAGATCAGCCAAGTCTTTGAGAAGCGAGGTGAGGTCAGCTCCGAGGCCTTGCGCGAAGCGCCGCTCGGCGAGCACGGACAACAAGACGTGTTCGCGGCTCTTTGCTGGGTCGGCTTCGCGGCCCAGCAAGCGGAGCACGAGTGAGATGGCGGCGCTGAGCGCGGCGCGCCCTGCTTCCGGATCGGTATCCCAGCGGGAGGAGCGGCGCTCGAGTGATGAGAGTAAGTGGAGGGATTCCCCGGCGCTTGAGCCGGGGGTGATCACTCGTACTTGGGTGCGGCTCGTGTATGCCGCTAGTTGCGCTTCGGCGATGCCCCACGCGCCGAGGCCAGTGCGGCGTTGTTCGGCCAGAACTCGCGCGATTTCTTCGGGGCTTCGCTCATCGCTTGGTTCCGAGCAGCCCTCGACCCAGGGCAGCACGTGCCCTGGATCGAAGTCTGGGAAGGCGAGGAGCAGATTGGGAAGATCTCCTTTCACGTCGATGATGAGTACGGGGACGTTGTTGCTGAGTGCTTCTTCGATCATCACCGTGGTCATGCCGGTTTTGCCGGAGCCCGTCATGCCGACGACAACGCCGTGGGTGACCAGGTGATGAGCAGGAAGTGAATACTTGGATGCTGCACCCGTGCCATCGAGTGCGCGCGAACAACCTAGATACAGCGCAGGTGCAGTGGTCATGGCTCAGCTCACCGAGAAGGGGGAACCAC
>Ga0105245_10003560_pt1 | contig 13896 bp, 13 predicted proteins | sample KBSM54metaG_FD_81523 | JGI IMG/M metagenome (GOLD analysis project Ga0105245, IMG submission 81523) | Miscanthus rhizosphere microbial communities from Kellogg Biological Station, Michigan, USA - KBS M5-4 metaG | ecosystem: Host-associated > Plants > Roots > Rhizosphere > Soil | place... | reverse complement strand
CGGCCACCCCGGTCGACGCCAGGTAGGCCTCCGCCTTCTTGGCCACATAGCGGGGGTCGCGGCTGTAGGCCTCGCCCGTCACCGGGTCGTGCACGAAGCAGTGGATGTTGAGCGTCTTGCGGGTGCGGAAGGGGTCGATGTAGGCGGTGTTGGGATCCGGGATCAGGATCATGTCCGACTCCTGGATCTGCTGGAACCCGCGGATCGACGACCCGTCGAAGCCGTGGCCGTCGACGAAGACGCTCTCCGTCATCTGCGTCGCAGGGACGCTCACGTGTTGCACCAGCCCGGGCAGGTCACAGAAGCGATAGTCGACGTACTCGACGTCTTGATCCGACAACATCGCCAAGACGTCGGCCGGGCTGCGTTCCTGCACGGGTGTCCCCCTTCATGGGTTCCTCTGCGTTACGGACGTGCAACCATCGCGGGGGCCAGTTACCCGTCAGTTGCGTCTTGATGAACGGGGTGTGAACTAGCAGGACAGCCAGTTCAGGGGTGGTTCAGGGGCTGCGAAGATACCGGCCATGGAACGTCAGCAGGACTATGTCCTCCGGTCGGTGGAGGAGCGGGGCATCCGCTTCATCCGCCTGTGGTTCACCGACGTGCTCGGCCAGCTCAAGTCCATCGCCATCGTCCCCGGCGAGCTGGAGAACGCGTTCGAAGAGGGGATGACCTTCGACGGGTCGGCCATCGACGGCTTCAGCCGGGTGCAGGAGAGCGACATGTTGCTCCACCCCGACCCCAACACGTTCGAGCTCCTCCCCTGGCGGGGCGAGGACGCCCCCGTCGCCCGGATGTTCTGCGACGTCACCAACCTCGACGGCTCGCCGTTCGAGGGCGACCCCCGCCACGTGCTGCGGCGGGCGCTCGACCGGGCCCGCAACCTGGGCTTCTCCTTCTACGTCGGCCCCGACATGGAGTTCTTCTACTTCAAGGGCACGCCCGACGGCCCGCCCCAGCCGGTGCCCATCGACTACGGCGGCTACTTCGACCTGACCACCGTCGACGTCGCCACCGACCTCCGCCGGCGCACGATCCTGGCCCTGGAGTCGATCGGGATACCCGTCCGCTACAGCCACCACGAGGACGCGCCCGGCCAGCACGAGATCGACCTCCGCTACACCGACGCGCTGACGATGGCCGACAACGTCATGACCTTCAAGCTGGTGGTGAAGGAGATCGCCCTCGAGCGCGGCGTCTACGCCTCCTTCATGCCCAAGCCCCTCGCCGGGGTCCAGGGGTCGGGCATGCACAGCCACATCTCCCTGTTCGAGGGCGACGTCAACGCCTTCAGCGACCCGGGCGACGAGACCCACCTGTCCAAGGTGGGCAAGGGCTTCGTGGCCGGGCTGCTCCAGCACGCCCGGGAGATCACCGCCGTCACCAACCAGTGGGTGAACTCGTACAAGCGGCTGGTGGTGGGCTTCGAGGCGCCGGTGTACGTGGCCTGGGCCCGCAACAACCGCTCGGCCCTGGTGCGCATCCCGGGGGCCAAGAAGGGCAAGCAGTCGTCCACCCGCATCGAGTTCCGCTCGCCGGACCCCGCCTGCAACCCCTACCTCGCCTTCGCCGCCATCCTCGGCGCCGGGCTGCGCGGCATCGAGCAGGGCTACGACCTGCCGGCCGAGCTCACCGCCAACCTCTACGAGATGACCCCCGAGGAGCGGCTGGCCGAGGGCGTCGAGGCCCTCCCCGGCTCGCTGGAGGAGGCGGTGGCGTGCATGGAGAAGTCGGAGCTCCTGCCGGAGGTTCTCGGAGAGCACGTGTTCGAGTGGTTCATCCGCAACAAGCGGGTCGAGTGGGAGGCCTACAAGTCGCAGGTCACGCCCTTCGAGATCGACCGCTACCTGCCGATCCTCTAGGCAAAGGGGACCGAACGACTTGGAATCGCTACTGCTCTTCCCGGAGCCGCCGCCGCCCCTCGTCGTGGCCGTGCTCGACACCGCCGGCTATCCGTGGAAGCCGGCCACCACGTCCGACGACGCCACCAAGCGAGAGCCGGAGGACGGGTGGTCGGGCGCCGTCATCTGCGCCGACGAGGACGCCGAGGGCGGGCTGGCCATGTGCCGCAGCCTGCGCAAACGCGACATCCCCCTCGAGCCGCTGCTGCTCCTGGTGGCGGCCACCCAGCTCGACGAGCTCGAGCTGCGGGAGGACCTGTTCGACGACATCTGCGTGCTCCCGCTGCGGGCGGGCGAGCTGGAGGCCCGCCTCCGCCACCTGTTCTGGCGCACCGGCCGGGGGACTCGTCCCGAGCTCATCGAGTACGGGCAGCTGATCCTCAACCTGGAGACGTACCAGGCCGCCATCGCCGGCCGCTCGCTCGACCTCACCTACATGGAATACGAGCTGCTCAAGTTCCTGGCCACCCACCCGGGCAAGGTCTTCACCCGGGAGATGCTGCTGTCGCGGGTGTGGGGCTACGAGTACTACGGGGGCGCCCGCACGGTCGACGTCCACATCCGGCGGCTGCGGGCCAAGCTCACCGAGGAGCACGCCGGCCTCATCCACACGGTGCGGTCGGTGGGGTACCGCTTCGGCCAGTCCCGCTGGGGTCTGTGAGCGGCTACCTGCTCGACATGGCGCCGGCCGCCACCCGGCCCGCGACCCAGGCGGTGAGCTGCAGGAAGCGGTCCCACGGGAAGTCGGGCCCGGGGTCGAGGTCGCCGCTGGCGGCGATGCCGGCCTGGCCGGTGTGCCACTGGTCGACGGTGATCCGCCGGACGGGGATGCCGTGGCGGACGGCCCGCACCCCCGTCCACGTCGCCGCCCGCACCAGGAGCGCCTCCTCCCGGGCCGGGTCGGCGCCCCACCGGGACGGGTCGTAGACCAGGCCCAGGTCGATGGCGGCCGAGCTCGACCGCACGCCGTGGAGGGCGGTGGCCTCGTCGGGGAGGAGCTCGACGATGGCGTCGGGGTCGACGACGGCGTGGGCCGCCTCCGGCAGGTCGACCCGGGCCAGGTGGGCGGCCACCTCGTCGGCCGTGTCGCCGCCGGGGAGCGTGTGGAGCACGACCGCCCGGATCCCGCCGTATCGGGTCGGGTAGTACCACCCGTGCTTGCCGTTGGCCCGCAGGGTGCCATGGGGGTTCTCGTGGTCGACCAAGTAGTACGACCCGGCCCCGCTGACTTGGGCGATGAGCTCGTCGGGGGACGGCAGCGCCCGTCGGGGCCGATCCGTCCGGGGCTCGGGTTCGGGCTCGGCCGGCGGAGCGGGGCCGGGCTCGGCCGCGACCCCGGCGGTGATGGGCTCGGCCGCGAACGTCTCGACGAAGGCGGCCGGAGCGGGGACGGCCGGTGCGTCGGGGACGGCGACCTCCTCCTCCGGTAGTGGCGGCGTCGGCGTCGGCGTCGGCGTCGGCCCCGGCCCCGGCGTCGGCGTCGGCCCCGGCCCCGGCCCCGGCAGCACCGCGTCGACCACGGCCTCGGCCGCCACCTCCGCCGGCGACGAGTCGTCGGCGGGGGCGAGGACGACCATCCGCGGCCAGAGCGCGGTGGGGTCGGTCGACAGGAGGCCGCCTTGGCCCGCCTCGAGCTCGGCCGGTGTGACCAGCCGGGCGGGGATGCCGTACTCCCGCATCTTGGCGTCGGCCCAGGCCGCGGCGTGGCCGAGGACGATCCCGTCGGTCGCGGGGTCGTTGCCGACGCCGGCCAGCAGCATCACGAGGGTGGCGTCGTCGACCCGCGGCGCGTGGATGGCGACCATGTCGTCGGGGAGCAGGTCGAGGACGCCGTCGACGTCGACCACCACGTGGGCCGACGCGGCCGTCTCTCCCATGGCCAGCTCGGACGCGGCCGCCCCCGCGGTGTGGGGCTCGACGGTGGCGGCCACGATGCCCCGGATCGGCTGCGTCTGCCGGTCGCGGTACCACCCCCGCTTGCCGTTGGGCCGACGAGGGGCGTGCGGGTTCTGGCGCTCGAGCAGGTAGAAGGAGCCGTCGCGCCCGCTGGTGACCACGAGGGGCACCACCGGCATGGTCGGGTCGTCCTCCACGACCACCGGCGCCGCCGCCGCCGCCGGCGCGGCCGCCGCCGGCGCCGCCATGGCGACCGTCTCGGGCAGTGGGGCGGGCGGGGCGAGATCGGGGGCGTCGATCTCGCCGGCCCAGGGGGCGCCGCCGCCGTCCCAGTCGTCGGCCCCCCGCCTCCGCCGGCGCCGCCGCCGGCGGACCAGCAGGAGCAGCGCCAGCAGGAGGACGACCCCGGCGGCCACCAGCCCGGCGACGGGAAGCAACGACGCCTTCCCCTTCTCCACCTCGAAGCCGATGGCGGCCAGCTCGAACGAGGGGTCGTCGTCGGCCACCAGCGTGAGCTGGTGGGCTCCGGGGCGGGCGTCCCTCGGGATGGTCATCTCGAAGGTGCCGGGGGTGCCGGCGACGGGCGGGGAGCCGGGCACCGTCTTGCCGTCGAGGATCACCCGCAGGGCCCGGATCTCGGTACAGGTGCCGACCGAACCCCATGTCGTCGTCCCCGTCACCTTCCCCCCGGGCCGGGCCGCGGTGGGCGTGGCGCTGAATCGCAGCAGCGCCACCTGCCGGGGCGGGCAGGCGGCGGCAAAGTAGGGCCCGGAGCCGGTGGTGGTGACCACGTTCGTGGACTCGGCGAGAACGGTGGTGGTGGTGCCGGGCTCGGCGGTCGTCGGGGGGATCGTGGCGGGCGGCGTCGAGGCCCGGGTGGTGGGAGACCCGGCGGCGGGGGCGCCCACCGGGCCCACGGCCACGTTGTTGGCCGACGTGGAGACGGGCGGGGAGGGGGTGGCGGTGGTCGGGGGCGTGGTCGGCGGTTGGGCGGTGACCCGGAACGGCATCGTCTGGGACGGGGGCGTCCCGTCCACCACGATTCCCTCGGCCAGGATCTCGTGGTTGCCGACGGTCGCCGTCGGGGGGACGTCGAACACCAGGTTGGTGGGGCCCTCGCATCCCTTGGCCCCGGCCACCGGAGCGCCGTCGAAGTAGACGATGCAGCCGGCGCCGAAGTCCTCGAGCAGCACGCTCACGGTGGTGCCGGCGGGCCCGCTCTGGGGGTTGACGCTGATCGAGTACGCGAACGCCGTGCCCCGGCCGACCCAGGGGGCCAGGAGCAGGACGACTATCAGGATGAGCCAGCGGTGAGCAGGCGGGGCAGCCTGGCGGGTCATGCCGTCCCCCTCAGTTCGCGCCCGCCAATGCTACCGCCGGGGCTGTGGAAAACGAGGGATGGTGCTGATCAGCCCACGTAGGCCCAGGCGTCGACCTCCACCAGCGCCCCCAGGGGGAGCCCCGCCACCCCCACCGTGGCCCGGGCCGGCCGGTGCTGGCCGAAGACCTCGGCGTAGACCTCGTTCATCGCCGGGAAGTCGTCGATGTCGCGCAGGTACACGGTGGTCTTGACCACGTTCCCGAGCGACGCCCCCTCCGTCTCCAGCACCGCGACCAGATTGGCCAGGCACTGGCGGGTCTGCTCGGCGACGCCACCCTCGACGATCGCGCCCGAAGCGAGGCCGATCTGGCCCGAGACCGCCAACCACTCCCCGGCCCGGACGATCGGGCGGTAGGGCCCGATCGGAGCGCTCAGCTGTGGCCTAGCTGAACGACGAGCCGCAGCCGCAGCTACGGGTCGCGTTGGGGTTGTTGATGGCGAAGCCGGCGCCCTGGAGGCCGTCCTTGTAGTCGAGCTGGGCGCCCGTGAGGAGGGGGGCGCTGGCCGCGTCGACGACCACCTTCACGCCACCGAGCTCGGAGACGGTGTCGTCGGCCGTGAACTCGGTGTCGAAGAACATCTCGTAGCTGTAGCCCGAGCATCCGCCGGGGCGTACGGCAACCCGCAACGCCAGTTCGTCGTTGCCCTCGGCCTTGATGAGCTCCTGGACCTTGGTGGTGGCGCTGTCGGTGAGGGTGATCATCCCTACTCCTCCTGAACGAATCCTGGCCGAAAAAGCCGGCACTGTGACGAGTCTAACGGACAGAGAGCTCTACCTGGCAGGGGTCTCGGTCGGCGAGCGTTGCGAACCTCTCAACGCTGGCGCCGCCGATCTGTTCCACATACCCCTGGATGAGGCCCCGGTGCAGGTGGCAGACCACTTCGGGGTGGGCCGCGGCCAGCTCGGCGAACGGGCAGTGGGTGAACGCGATGGTGGCCACGTCGTCGTCACGGACGACCGCCGGGTCGAAGCCGAGCTCGGCCAGCATGGTGGTGACGGCCTCCACGCAGGCCCGGCGGGGCATCCCGCCCGCGGCCATGGCCATGGCCCGGCCCGCCTCCGCGCCCACCAGGGCCACGTCGTCGGGCTCGAGCTCGGACGCCGCCGCCAGGGGCGCCAGCATGCGGGCCAGGAGGGGGAAGGCGGGCGGCTCCAGGCCCAACGAGGGGGCGTCGGGGGCGAGGGCGTAGCGGTGCTGGGGCCGGCCGACGCTGCCCCGGCCCTCGGCCTCCACCTGGAGGAGCCCGACGTCGCGCATCCGCTCCAGGTGGGGCCGCACCGTGTTGGGGTGCAGGCCGAGGGATTCGGAGATGTCGGCCGTGGAGCGGGGCGACCCGGCCCGGGCCAGCTCCAGGTAGATGGCATAGCGGGTGTTGTCGCCCAACGCCTTGAGGACGTCGAGCCGCGGCCTCGACGACTCGGGGGTCTCCATCGGGGTGGATATTACCGGGCCAGACCGGTAAAATCCAGGCATGACCACCGGCATCCCCACCGAAGACGATGTGCGGGGGACGCTGCGAGGCGTCGTCGACCCGGAGCTGGGGGCCAACATCGTCGATCTGGGGATGGTCAACGCCATCGACGTCGGCGACGACGGCTTCGTCCTGGTCACGGTGGCGCTGACGATCAGCGGTTGCCCCCTGCGGGTGCAGATCCGCGACGACGTGGAGTCCAAGGTGCGGGGACTGCCCGGTGTCACCGGCGTGACGGTGAAGTTCGGCGAGATGGACCAGGCCCAGCGCAGCGCGGTGATGCAGCGGGCCCGCCGCCACGCGGCCGACCACGCCCCGGAGACCGAGATCCCCCTCACCACCCGCATCATCGCCGTCGCCAGCGGCAAGGGCGGGGTGGGCAAGAGCAGCGTCACCGTGAACCTGGCGTCGGCCCTGGCCGCCCGGGGCTTCACCGTGGGCGTCCTCGACGCCGACATCTGGGGTTTCTCGGTCCCCCGCATGCTCGGGCTGAGCGGCCGCCTGGAAGGCACCGACCAGGGGCTGATCAACCCGCTCGAGGTGGCGGTGGGCGCGGGGCGGATCAAGGTCGTGAGCATGGGCTTCCTCGTCGACGACGAGGACATGGCCATCATGTGGCGGGGCCTGATGCTGGCCAAGGCCCTGGAGGAGTTCCTGGTCAAGGTGGCCTGGGGCCCGATGGACTACCTGCTCGTCGACATGCCCCCGGGCACGGGCGACGTGCAGATGGCGCTGGGCCGGCTGCTTCCGCGCACGGAGATGGTGGTCGTCACCACCCCCGCCCTGGCCGCCCAGAAGGTGGCCATCCGGGTGGCCGACATGGCCCGTCGCTCCTACCTCAAGGTTCTCGGCGTCATCGAGAACATGACGTCGTTCACCTGCGACCACGGGGAGGCCTACCCCCTGTTCGGGGTCGGCGGCGGCCAGACCCTGGCCACCGACCTGGGCGTCCCCCTGCTGGCCCAGATCCCGCTCGAGCCCGAGGTCAGCCTGGCCAACGACGCGGGGAAGCCCCTGTCGGTGGCCGCGCCCGGGAGCGCGGCCGGGTCGGTGTTCGCCGACATCGCCAACCGCATCGCCGACGAGCTGCTGCCTCCCGTCGACATGGCCGGCTGCACCGCCCGCATGCTGGCCGCCGTCGAGCAGGCCCTGGGCTGACGACCTCGGTCTGCCCGCCGGTTGGGCCGGGATGTGTACCGCCGACGGGGGTGGTTTGAACCTGGGCCGCCGATCGGTACGTTCAGGCCATGAACGCAACCGTCTTGTGGATCATCGCCGTCATCCTGGCCATCGTGGGCATCGTGCAGCTGCTCCAGGGCCAGGTCATCTTCGGAATCGTGCTGCTCATCGCCGCCGCCGCCGTCGGCCCAGGAGGATGGTCGGTCTTCCGCTCACGGGCCTGACTCCTGGAGCTCGACCGAACACGTGGTACCGGGGGCGGTCGGCTCAGCCGGCCGCCTTCGCCATGTGCAACACGCCTCAGGCGGCGCGCAGCTCCTCGGCCAGGGCGGTCTTGGCGTCGTCGATGAAGTGGCCGTGGCCGGGGGCGATCCCCCGCAGGGCGGGACGGATCTTGGCCAGCCGCTCGATCGACGCCAGCCAGCCGGCGGCGTCGAGGCCGGCGGGCGGGTCGAGGTCGCCGCACTCCTCGCCCCGGACGAGATCGCCCGAGAGCAGGATGCGGTCGTCCTCCAGCAGGTAGCAGAGGTGGTCGGGGGCGATCCCCGGTGTGTGCATCGCCCGCAGCCGGAACTCGGTGGCCTCCAGCTCGTAGCCCTCGGCGATCTCGACGTCGGGCGTGAACCCGTCCCCCGCCGCGAACCCGAGCACCTGGGCGCCGGTGCGGGCCGCGACCGCGGCCGCCCCCTCGGCGTGGCCGCGGGCGGTGGAGGTCACGAGGACCCAGCGGATGCGGTCGCCGCCGCAGCCGAGGATGGCGTCGACGTGGTCGGGGTCGGCCGAGCCCGGGTCGACCACCGCGATCTCGTCGATGCCGACCAGGTAGGTGTTGGTTCCGGTGGGCGAGACGATGCGGCGGACGAGGGGCCGCAGGGCGTTGGGCACGCCCGGGGAGAGGTCAGCCACGTTCCACCCGGATGACCTTGCGCCCGACCCGGTAGAGGGCCGCCGACCGGACGGCCGCCCGCACCGGGGGGAGCAGCAGGAGGATGCCGAAGACGTCGGTGACGAAGCCGGGCGAGATCAGGAGGGCGCCGGCCACCATCACCAGCACCCCGTCGGCGATCTCCCGGCCGGGGACCACGCCCATCTCCAGCTGCTGGTGGAACCGGCGCCACACGCTGAGGCCTTCCCGTTTCACCAGCCAGGCGCCGACGAAGCTCACCAGCAGCAGCAGGCCGATGGTGTTGAACACCCCGATCGCCTGTCCGACCTGGATGATCACCGCCAGTTCGACGATCGGCAGGACGATGAAGAGGAGGACGAGCAACGCGACCACGGCCTCCATGGTACGCCCGGTACTGTCCTACCGATGCCGCTGGACTACGACCGGTGGACGGGTCCGGCGCCGACCCCCTACCAACCCGCCCGGCGCAAGCCCTTCCTGCAGCGCCACCTCTGGCCCCCCAGCGTCCCCGGCTTCATCGTCATCGTGGTGGTGGCGTCGGTGGTCGTCGGGCTCCTCGGCGGCTACTGCTACACCCAGTCGGAGAGCGGCAAGGTCACCCTCCAGGACCCGACCGGGCCCGAGCCGGTGGCCGACATCACCGTCACCACGGCCGGCCCCTCCGAGCAACCGACGACGACCAAGCCCCAAACCCTGTCCGTGGAGGCGCTCGGGGCCCGGGTGGCGCCTTCGGTGTGGCGGGTCAACACCCTCGACGAGGCGGGCCGGCCGGTGGAGGCGTCCGCCCTCGTCGCCGGCTCCTTCGGGGGACAGAGCTTCCTGCTCACCAGCTTCGCCGCGGTGCGGGCGTCCACCCGGGTCCCCGGCCCCCAGATCGTGGCCCGCAACGGCGGGTCGGAGGCCCCGGCCACCCTGTGGACGTGGCAGGAGGACAAGGACCTGGCCCTGCTGGTGATCCCCCGGGCCGCCCCCCCGTTGCTGTGGGCCACCGACAACCCCGAGGGCAAGACCGACGATCGGGTCTTCGTGGCGTCGGAGGGCGCGGGCCTGGCCCCGGGCAAGATCCTGTCGTCGTCGGCGACGGCCATCCAGCACAACATCTCCATCGACGACCGGCGCCGGGGCGGGGCCCTCATCAACGAGAAGGGCGAGGTGCTGGGGATGGCGTCGGCCGAGTTCAACCCCGGCGGCGTCGGCACCGACCGCATCTTCGTGGCCGTGCCCATGCGCTCGACGTGCGGGCAGGTCCTGTCGTGCGGCGGGGGCAACGCCACGGTGGGCTCGACCACCACCACCGTCGCCCGTTAGGGCCGGGGCACCCCCGGCACCCCGTTCGGGAACAGGTTGAGCGTGGTGGAGGTGGTGACCGGGGGCGGCACCGTGGTCGTTCCGAAGATGGGGGGAAGGGTGAAGCCGGTGATCGGCACGGTGGTGGTCGGGTAGGGGAAGAGGGTCACTGGGGGCGCTACCAGCACCGGCTGGTCGGTGTTCTTGGGCGTGATGTCGACGGGGGCGCGGCGGGCGCCGGCGGTGACGTCGCCCGCCAGCGGCGCCGGCTTGGGGAAGTCGGCCTTGGGGGCGTCCTTGAGGGCGGCGGACATGAACGCCTTCCACGTCGAGGCGGGGATGGTGCCGCCGTACACCCTGGAGACGCCCTTGATGTTGTAGAGCGAGCGGGTGTTGGAATCGCTGTAGCCCATCCACACCGAGGTCGACAGGGCGGGGGTGAAGCCGACGAACCAGGCGTCGCGGTTCTCGTCGGCGCTGCCGGTCTTGCCCGCGCTGCCGTCGGGCCGGCCGATGTTGGCCCCTGTGCCGGTTCCGCTGCTGATCACGCCCTTCAGGACGTCGGTGACGTTGTCGGCCACCACTTCGGTCAGCACCCGCGTGGGCGTGCGCTTGGTGTTGTCCTCGATCACCCGGCCCTTGGCGTCGGTGACCTTGACGATCGGGGTGGCGGCGAGCTGGTTGCCCCGGTTGGCGAACACCGAATAGGCGGCGGCCATGTCGAGCGGCGACACCTCCGCCGCGCCCAGGGTGAGGCTGATCCCGTAGGGGTCGCCGTTGGCCTGGATGCCGTCGGCCGGCACCATGGTGATGCCCAGGCGGTGGGCCATCTCCGCCGTCTCCGGCACCCCCACGTCGCCGATGAGCTGGGCGAACACGGTGTTCACGGAGTGGATCGTCGCCTCCCGCAGGGTGATGTTGCCGTAGCTGCCGCTCTCGACGTTGCCCACCGTGCAGTCGTCGCCGGTGCAGTTGGGCACGGTGTACTTGCCGGGGCCGGAGTAGACACGGCTCGGTCCGATGCCCTCCTCGAACGCCTTGGCCAGGGTGAAGGGCTTGAACGACGATCCCGGCTGGCGCCCGGTGCCACCGCCGGCCAGGCAGATGGGACCCTGTGCCGGCGGCTCGTAGCCCTCGGGGCAGGCGCCCAGGGCCAGGTTGACCTGGGACTGCTTGAAGTCCCGTCCCCCGACGAGGGCCTTCACGAAGCCGGTGGAGGGCTCGATCGACACCATGGCCATCTCGAGCGGCGGGGAGGTGCCGTCGAGGGCGTCGCTCACGCTGGCCTGGGCGAGCCCCTGCAGGCGGGGGTCGAGGGTGGTCTCGACCCGGAGGCCACCCCGGTAGATGAGGTCGTCGCCGTACTTGGCCACCAGGTAGCGGCGCACGTAGTCGACGAAGTAGGGCTGCGTCGACGACTGCAGCTCGAGCGGCTGCACGAGGGTGGCGTTCGACGGGGGATCGCCCGCGCCCTCGGTGCCGACGAGGAAGAGGGCCTGGGCGTGGGCCTCGCCGAACTGGGTGCGGGTGATCCGCTTCTGCTGGAGCATCTCGTCGAGGACGTCCTTGCGGTTGGACTCGGCCCGCTCCGGGTTGGCCCGGGGGTCGAAGTCGGACGGGGCCGAGATGAGGCCGGCGAGAAGGGCCGACTCCGACAGGGTGAGCTCGTTGACCGGCTTGTGGAAGTACGACTCGGCCGCGGCGCCGATGCCGTAGGCCCCGCCGCCGAAGTAGATGGTGTTGAGGTAGCGGTAGAGGATCTCGTCCTTGGTGACCTTGCGGTCGAGCTGCCCGGCCAGCACCGCCTCCCGGATCTTGCGGGACAGGGTGCGTTCGTCGCCCGTGTAGACCTTCTTGATGTACTGCTGGGTGATGGTGGAGCCACCCTGCACCACCGTCTTGCCCCGGAAGTCGGCCCATGCGGCCCGGATGGCGCCGATGAGGTCGAAGCCGCCGTGGGAGTAGAAGCGCTTGTCCTCGGCCGCCACCACCGCCTGCTTCAGGATCTCGGGGATGTCCTTCTGCTCCACCGGGATGCTGGTGTCGAAGCGGCGGAAGACGCCGATCTCGGCCCCGGTGGCGTCGAAGACGTGGGTGACCCGGGACTCGACGCTGGGCTTGGGGTCGGGGAGCTCGGGCGCCGGGAACGGCAGGTAGAGCATGGCGGCCAGGGCCGTGCCCGCGGTGACGAGGGGCGCCAGGACGGTGACGGCCAGGAAGATGCTCACCGCCTTGAGGATCTGCATGCCGCCGGGCATGGTGAAGGGAGGGGCGGGCACGGGATCGAATCCTACGGCCGGACGGTCGTAAGGTCAGGTCGTGGTGCCCCCCTCGCGGCCGCCGTGCGTCCACTCGTTGGCCCGCAGCCGGGTCGACGGCGACCTGCCCCACCCGCCGCTGGTCGACGCCGCTCGGGCCGCGATCGCGGCCGGCGACCCGGCGTCCGCCCGGGACCGGGCCGAGGCGGTGGCGACCGCCCTCCTCCAGCCGGTGATCAACGCCACCGGGGTGTTGCTGCACACCAACCTGGGCCGGGCGCCGATCGGCCCGCTCCTGCGGTACTCGAACCTGGAGATCGACCTGGTGGGAGGGAAGCGGGCGTCGCGGTCGAACCACGCCGCCTCCCTGCTGGCCCGGGCGGTGGGGGCGGAGGCGGCCCACGTAGTCAACAACGGGGCCGCCGCCCTCCTGCTGGTGCTGGCCACCCTGGGCCGGGACCGGGGCGTGGCCGTGTCCCGGGGCGAGCTGGTGGAGATCGGCGGAGGCTTCCGCATCCCGGAGGTGATGGCCCAGTCGGGGGCCCGCCTGGTGGAGGTGGGGACCACCAACCGCACTCGCCTGGCCGACTACCAGGCGGCGGTGGCGGAGTCCGACGATCGGAGCGACGGGGCCGGGGCCGGCGTCGGCCTGATCCTCAAGGTCCACCAGTCGAACTACCGGATCGTTGGCTTCACCGAGTCGGTGGAGGTGGCGGAGCTGGCCGGGTTGGGGCTGCCGGTCGTGGCCGACATCGGCTCCGGCCTGCTCGACGCGGCCACCCCGTGGCTGGCGGGCGGACCCCCGGCGTGGCTGGCCGGCGAGCCCGCCGCCCGCCAGACCCTGGCCGCGGGTGCGGCCCTCGTCACGTTCTCCGGCGACAAGCTCCTCGGCGGTCCCCAGGCGGGGGTGATCGCGGGGCGGGCCGACCTGGTGGCGGCCTGCGCCCGCCATCCGCTGAGCCGGGCCCTGCGCCCGGGGGGACTCGTGCTGGCCGCCCTCCAGGACACCGCCCTCGCCTACCTGCGCCGCGACGGCATGGCCATCCCCTTCTGGCGCATGGCGGCCACGCCCGTGGCCGAGCTGTGGCGGCGGGCGGAAGGGCTCGGCGGGGGCCGGCCGGTGGCGACGGTGGCGGTGGCCGGCGGCGGATCGGTGCCGGGCCACGACGTGCCGTCGGCCGGGGTCGCGGTCGCCGGCGACCACGCCGCCGCCCTGCGGGCCAACGCCCCCGCCATCGTGGCCCGGGTCCGCGACGGGGAGACCGTCCTCGACCTGCGCACCGTCGACCCGGCCGACGACCCGGTCCTGGCCAAGGCCCTGGCCGCGTTGCCGTAGATGCCGGTCCCGATGCACGTGGTCGCGACCGCGGGCCACGTCGACCACGGCAAGTCCACCCTCGTCCTCGGCCTCACGGGCATGGACCCGGACCGGTTCGCCGAGGAGAAGGCCCGTGGTCTCACCATCGACCTCGGCTTCGCCTGGACCACCCTGCCGTCGGGCCGGCAGCTGGCCTTCGTCGACGTGCCCGGCCACGTCCGCTTCCTGAAGAACATGCTGGCCGGCGTGGGCGGCATCGACGCCTGCCTCTTCGTGGTGGCCGCCACCGAGGGTTG